>Ga0335075_10002186_pt1 | contig 31629 bp, 29 predicted proteins | sample Lox_Sample_24_FD_206723 | JGI IMG/M metagenome (GOLD analysis project Ga0335075, IMG submission 206723) | Soil microbial communities from Loxahatchee National Wildlife Refuge, Florida, United States - Lox_Sample_2.4 | ecosystem: Environmental > Terrestrial > Soil > Wetlands | place: USA...
ACAAAGTTTTCGGTCAGCGCCTGGAGCGAGAGCGCAGAAATGAACTTTTCTCCGGCCCCGGTCAGGACGGCACTGACCGCAGCACCTTCAGCTCGGAGCAGGCGCACGAGTTCGAGCGCCTTGTAGGCGGCGATGCCACCGGAGACGATCAGGAGGATCCGTCTGCCCGCAAGCGCCGGCATCGTTCAGAGCCGCCAGCCGGAATGAATGGCGGCGATCCCGCCCGAGAGCCGCGCCACGCCGATGCGTGCAAAACCGGCCTTGGCGAACATCGCGGCGAGAGTCTCCGCATCCGGGAAGGTGCGGATGCTTTCCGCAAGATAGCGGTAGCTTTCGGCATCGGAGGCGACGACGCGGCCGAGCGCGGGCAGCACGCGGAACGACCAGGCGTCGTAGAGCGGGATGAGGGCGGCGATCTCGAGGCGCGAGAACTCGAGGCAGAAGAATCGGCCCCCGGGCCTGAGGATGCGCTGTGCTTCTGCGAGCACCGCCTCCTTGTCGGTACAGTTGCGCAACCCGAACGCGATACTCACGCGGTCAAAAGCGCGGTCCGGCAGCGGCAGCCGTTCAGCATCCGCAACAAGAAGGGAGAGTCCTGGGAGCGCGGCGTCGGCAACCGCGCGACGACGCGCCATCGCAAGCATGGCCGGGTTGACGTCAGCGAGCACCACCGGGCCACCGCCGGCTTCCAGCCAGCTGAAGCTGACGTCCCCGGTCCCGCCGGCCAGATCGAGCAGCCGGCGAGCGGGACGCGGATCAAGGAGTGTGATGAGGCGGCGCTTCCAGAGGCGATGCACGCCAAGCGACATCAGATCGTTCATCAGGTCATAGCGCGGAGCAACACTGGCAAACACTTCACCGACCAAGGCAGCCTTTGCGGCGCGTGGGACAGTGCGGAAGCCGAAGTCGGCGGTGGCGGGATTGTCGCTCATGTCGGCCGAGCATAGCCTGTTCGGCATCCATGCCGGAACTCCCCGAAGTCGAAACCGTGGTGCGGGGCCTCGCTCTGCAGCTCATCGGCCAGCGCATCGTCGCAGCACGCGCCGCGCGGCCGGATTTGCGCTGGCCGCTGCCCGCACGCCTGCCGGAGAGGCTGAAAGGCCGGCGCATCGAAGGGTTCAAGCGGCGGGCCAAGTACATCCTGATGCGGCTCTCGGGCGGAGAAAGCCTGCTGCTCCACCTCGGCATGTCCGGACGGATACTGCTCGTCCGGGGTGCCGCACTGCCGGTCGCGCACGAGCATCTCGTGATCGAGACCGACGGCGGATGGCGGTTCGGCCTGGTCGATCCCAGACGCTTCGGCAGCGTCGATCTGCTGCGGACGGCCGAGGAGGAACGCCATCCGCGACTTGCCGGCCTTGGTCCAGAACCCCTCGGTTCCGGCTTCACACCGGCTCTGCTTGGCGCCCTGCTGGCAAAGCGCCGCACGACAGTCAAGGCGGCCCTGCTCGATCAGCGCGTGGTGGCGGGGCTCGGGAATATCTACGCATCCGAATCCTTGTTCCGGGCGCGCATCAGCCCGCGGCGGATCGCGGCGGGTCTCGGAGCCAGGCGGATCGGGCGGCTGCACGCAGCCATCCGTGAGACCCTCGCCGCAGCGGTCGCGGCCGGCGGATCGAGCTTTTCCGACTACGTGCAGCCCGACGGCGAGCTCGGCTATTTTCAACATGCGTGGCAGGTGTATGGGCGCGCGCGCTGCCCGGTCTGTCCGGGGCCGCGCGCCTGTCGTGGTGTGGTCCAAATCGTGCAGGGCGGGCGGACCACCTATTATTGTCCGCGCCTGCAGCGTTGACACTGATGGCCGAGGGCTCTCCTTGCCGGGGCCCGGAACCGTGGGTAGTGTTCGGCGGCCAGGAGAACCGCGGGCAGTTCCGGAAACTGCCGCCCTCTGTCAGCAAATCGGGGCGACGAACGATGCGACCGTTCGGCAGATGATCAAGGCGGAACAACGCGGCCGTGTCGGCATCATCCGGCTCGACCGGCCCGAGGCATTGAATGCGCTCTCGGACGCGCTGATGACGGAGCTTGGCGCGGAATTGACGAAGTTAGATGCGGATCCGGCGATCGGTGCAATAATCATCACCGGGTCGGAACGCGCCTTCGCTGCCGGTGCCGACATCCGCGAGATGCGGGAGCGGCGCTTTCCGGAGACTTTCCGGGAGGATTTCATCGGCGCGCGCTGGGAGACCGTGCTCCGCGTGCGGAAGCCCGTGATCGCGGCGGTCGCAGGGTTCGCTCTTGGCGGCGGCTGCGAGCTCGCAATGATGTGCGACATCGTGCTCGCTGCCGATACGGCGAAGTTTGGTCAGCCGGAAATTACTCTCGGCATCATCCCGGGTGCCGGCGGAACGCAACGGTTGACGCGCGCGGTCGGCAAGGCCAAGGCCATGGAAATGGTGCTGACCGGCCGGATGCTCACGGCCGAAGAGGCGGAGCGGGCGAATCTTGTGTCGCGGGTCGTGCCGGCGGGGGAACTGTTAGAAGAGGCAACCAGGCTCGCGGAGCGAATTGCCGCGCTTTCGCCGGTCGCGACGGCGATGGCGAAGCAGGCAGTGAACGTCGCCTTCGAAAGTACCTTGCGCGAGGGCGTGCGCCACGAGCGCCAGCTCTTCCTCTCGCTCTTCGGCACTGCCGACCAGCGGGAAGGCATGGCCGCGTTCGTCGAGAAACGCAAGCCGCGGTTCAGCGAAAGTTGACCGGATCGGGTGCAGAACCCACGCCGGCAACGCCAGCGCGGTTGCCCCGGGCGTTGCGTCGCTTGCTTGACTTGCCGCGATGCCCTGTCTAGAAGTGCGGTTCCGCGAGTCATCTGATAGCCGCGGTCTCAGGTTTCCAGCAGTAATTCAGCCGCTCGCTCTAAGCCGGGTGGCAGGAGCCAATGAGAATGGCCAACACGGCTTCCGCGAAGAAGCGTATACGGCAGATCGCGCGTACAACTGCGCGCAATCAGGCACGCAAGGCGCGCATGCGGACGTTCGTCAGAAAAGTAGAAGAGGCAATCGGCGGCGGTGATGCCGCCGCCGCCGCGGCGGCGCTGAGGGCGGCGCAGCCGGAGATGCAGCGAGCCGCCGGCAAGGGTGTCGTGCACCCCAATCAGGTGGCGCGGCGACTTTCGCGCCTTTCGGCGAGGATCAAGAGCCTCGCCACGCATTGATTGCGTCCACCATCCGGCGCCGGATGGCGCAATATCCGGTTTGATCTCAACTGCCGTTTTAAGTCCTTTATGTTTCGCGACGTTGTATTGTGACGTAAGTGTGACAGATTTGATCTTGAGGTGTACTTCAATGGATTATTGCGATTATTTAGGTTTCTGCTTTGGCGTTGCAGATTTGATTTGCCTCCCCTCCCGTCCGCGCGTAAGCGTGCCACTCGTCCGCAACGGAACGCGGGTCCTTCCACATCGATTTCGCCGGCAACAACGGCGGGCAAAAACGGGGAGGCGGCGGATCACAAACTGCCGCTGGCAAGTGGATGTCGGTGACGGTAGAGGAATGCGCAACGGAAGCACAGGTTTCCACTGAACGAGTTTCCCCCTCCGCAGAGAATACGGCCGCCGTCGCGAGCCAATGGAGCCGCGTCAGGCTGCGTCTGCAGACGGAGGTAGGCGAGGCGGAGTACCGCGCCTGGCTCCGGCAGATGACACTGGGCGCGGTCGAGGGGGACGAGATCACGGTGCACCTGCCGACGCGCTTCCTGCGCGACTGGGTGCGCAGCCACTACGGCGAGCGGTTGAATGCGCTCTGGCATGCCGAGAATCCGGCCATCCGCCGCGTGGATATTCGTGTCGGCCGCGGACTTGTCGCCGACGGGCCGGCAGAAAGTCTGGCGCCGCCACCAGTGCTTTCCGGCCATGGCAGCTCGTCCGGGGGTGCCTCGGTCGCGCCATTGGTGCGGCCAAGCGGCGCGCGCGCGGAGGACAGAAAGGAGGGGCGCGAGATGCTGGCCGCGACGCTCGAACCGCGGTTCACGTTCGATCGATTCGTGGTCGGCAAGTCCAACGAATTCGCCTATGCTTGTGCCCGACGCGTGGCAGCGCAGCCCGCCTGCGCGGCCTTCAACCCGCTCTTTCTGTATGGCGGAGTAGGGCTCGGCAAAACGCATCTCATGCATGCGATCGCCTGGGAGCTGGCTGAGCTTTGGGGCGAAAATCCCGCCGCGGTCGCCTATATGTCGGCCGAGCGCTTCATGTATCGCTTCATCGCCGCCATCCGCAGCCAATCGACCATCGAGTTCAAGGACCAGCTGCGCAGCGTCGGTGTTCTGATGGTTGACGACCTGCAGTTTCTGATCGGCAAGGACAACACGCAAGAGGAGTTCTTCCACACCTTCAACGCCCTGGTGGATGCAGGCAAGCAGATCGTGGTGTCCGCGGACAAGTCGCCGTCGGATCTTTCCGGCCTCGAGGACCGGCTGCGCACCCGGCTTGGTTGTGGCATGGTGGCAGACGTACACGCGACCACCTACGAACTCCGGCTCTCCATCCTCGAAGCGAAAGTTGCAGCGGCCGCGGCTAGCGTGCCGTTCAAGGTGCTCGAGTTCCTCGCCCAGCGTATCAGTTCGAACGTCCGTGAACTCGAAGGCGCCTTGAATCGCCTGATCGCTCACGCCAACCTGTTCGGACGCGAAATCACGATCGAAACGGGGCAGGAGGTTCTGCACGATATCCTGCGCGCGCACGACCGGCGCATCACGATCGAGGAGATCCAGCGCAAGGTGGCCGAGCACTGGAACCTTCGCCTGAGCGACATGGCTTCGTCGCGGCGCGCGCGCGCGGTCGCGCGACCGCGTCAGGTGGCGATGTATCTGGCCAAGCAGCTGACCAGCCGAAGCCTCCCCGAGATCGGCCGGCGCTTCGGCAACCGCGATCACACGACCGTGATGCATGCGGTGGCACGGGTAGGGGAGTTGATCGCGCGCGACGTCGCTTTTGGCGAAGAGATCGAGATGCTGCGCCGCATGTTGGAAGGCTGATCCGACGAGCCGCATCGGCTCGACGCTTGCGGCACCGAGACGCCAATCACTCGGCAGCGCGCACCCGGCCCCACTCCGCCGCATGCCAGGGCAGGCCTGTGCGTGCGCAGGCTTCGCAGAAAATCCGCTCCAGCAGCCATTCGTGCGAGTATCCTGCCAAAGACGCCAGGATCACGAGATCTGAATCGACCGGGTGCAATCCCGCCAGCGGGTTGACCTCGAGCAGCATCGGCCGCCCCTCTGCATCGCTTTTGAGGTCGATCCGGCCGCCATCGCGTCCGCCGAGCATCTGCCACGCCGCCAGGGCCGCCCTGCCGGCCGCCTTTGCCTCGGGGTCATCCGCAAGCCGATATTCCACTCGGCCCCGATAGTGCTTTTTTGTGTCAAATCCGTAGGTTTCCTTGGCCAGGATTTCCATGGTGCCGAGAATCCGCGCGGTCTTGCCGGTGCCGAGCACGCCCACGGTGAATTCACGTCCCGGCAGGTAGCTCTCGACCAACACGCCTTGCCGGAAGCGTGCGGTGAGGCGCGCCAGCGAGGCGGCAAGTTCGTCCGCATTGCGGCAGAGGCTCGCTCCGTCGATACCCTTGCCGGTTCCCTCCAGCATCGGCTTGACGAAGAGCGGGAACGGCAGGTCCACCGGCTGCTCTGCCGTGCCCGGCATCGCGAACGGTGCCGTAGGCAGCCCAGCATCGCGCAGGAGACGCTTGGTGATGCCTTTGTGCAATGCAACCGCAAGAACGAGCGGATCGCTGAAGGTGTAGGGGATCCCGTACGCTTCAAGCAGTGACGGTACCAGCGCTTCCCGTCCTGCCCCATGCCTGCCCTCGCAGATGTTGAACACCAGGTCCCAACGGTCGCCTTCGGCCAATCGCGGCAAGAGCGCTTGCGCGCGACCGATGCGTTCCGCGCGGTGTCCGCGCCGGGTCACGAACGCGGCAATCGCGGCGATCGTTTCCGGCACATCGAACTCGGCGAGGTCCTCGGCATCGAGCGTTTCCTCCACCCAGTCCTCGGCCAGATCATAGGTGAGGCCGATCCGCATCGCCCGGTTCTCAGCAATCCGGATACCGATAAGTTCGGCCTTGGTAGTTGCGGATGACGAGGGCGCCCTCCACGCGCCCGGTCACATACTCCGGCAGCAGCGGAACCTTGCCGCCGCCGCCCGGTGCGTCGATGACAAAATGTGGCACCGCATAGCCCGTGGTATGGCCGCGCAGCGCCTCGATGATTTCCAGCCCCTTGGCGACGGGAGTCCGGAAATGCGCCGAGCCCGTGATCGGATCGCACTGATAGAGATAGTACGGCTTCACGCGCAGCTTCAGCAATCCGTGCATCAGCGCACGCATGACGGGCACGGAATCGTTGATGCCCCGGAGCAACACCGTTTGGCTGCCGAGCGGAATTCCCGCATCCGCCAGCCGCGCAGTGCTTTCGACGACCTCGGGTGTCAGTTCCTCGGGATGGGTGAAGTGGAGGCTCATCCAGAGCGGGTGGTAGCGGCGCAGCATGCGGGTGAGATCGCGCGTCACACGCTGCGGCAGCACCACCGGGACCTTGGTGCCGATACGGAGAAACTCCACATGGCGGATCGCCCGTAACCGCGCCAGCAGCCATTCGAGCTTCTCGGTCGAGATCGTCAGGGGGTCGCCGCCGGAGAGCAGCACGTCGCGGATTTCCGTGTGCTGCTCGATGTAGGCGATCGCGCGTTCCCATTGGCCATGGCTGAAGGTGTACTCGCCGCCGCCGACCATGCGGCTCCGCGTGCAGTAGCGGCAATAGGTGCTGCAGAATCCGGTGGCGAGGAACAGCACCCGATCCGGATAGCGGTGCACCAGGCCCGGCACCGCCGCGTCATGGTCCTCGCCCAGCGGATCATCCGATTCGCCCGGGCCCTTCACATACTCGCCCGGCACCGGAATGTGCGTACGGCGCAGCGGCTGATCGGGATCGGTTTCGGAAAACAGGCTCGCGTAATAAGGCGTGATCCCGACAGGCAGTGGACCGGTATGCCGTGCCACCGCGGCACGCTCGTCCGCCGACAGGCGGATCACCCTGGCCAATGCCCCAAGATCGCGAATCCGGTGCTGGAGCTGCCAGCGCCAGTCATTCCAGACCGCCGCGGTCGCCTCGGGAAAGAAACGGCGCCGGAAGCTACGTGAACGTTCCGATTGCGTGAAGGCTGCGCTGCGCTCTCTCTCCTTGACCGTCGGCGGGAACAGGCGCGGCGCACCTCTGGATGGAGGTTCCGGTGGCTCTGCTGCCTCAGCGTCGGCCACGGCGCCGGATTCCTCCGATCCAACGGAGGTGGAACTCAGGTCGTTGTCCATATCTGCTGCCCTTGGGCGTTCCTAAACGCGATGGTGACACCCGGCGCCGGAGGCGGGAAATGCGGCAGGCGCCCGGCACGCGAATCCAGCCGCGGCGCAAGTAAATACATCAGCGGATCCACGGTTCCACTGTTTCCTCCGGCGCCTCGGACCGCCGATCTTCATCATCGTTCGCGGGCGGCAAATATAATACAAAGAATTCATAATAAAGATGGCGGGCTCATCATAAGAGCGCGGCACTGATCGCGTCTCCGGCCGCTTCCATGCGGCACCCGCGCCGTGGGCGCAGCAAACTGCCAAACACTCGGCCTGCCCTCGGCTTCGGTTCATGGAAATAGCTTTTCATGCCGGACGTGTAAGACTCGCCCGGCTTCGCGTATCGTCGGGGACAACTGCCGGCCAACTTGCCTGCCCCGCCTGCTACAGGAGATCCGGCGTCCATGCCGGGAGCCCACGCCAGTCCCGCATTTGGTTGTCCCTTGCGCAGCGCCGCGGCCGCGCTAGACCGACTCCGGGACGCTCGGGGACTGGTTGCATGCTGCACCTGATGAAACTCGCCGTGGGCGTTCAGGACCTGACGCACCTGCGGCGCCTTCAGGAAGCGCGACGCGGCGCTGATCCGCCGCTCCGGCATCGGACGCGCAACTGCCCGCGACGCAGGCCCGAGCTGCTCGCCGGCGGCTCGATCTATTGGGTCATCGGCGGCGTCCTCCGAGTGCGCCAGGGCCTTCTGGACATCAAAGAAGTGGCGGCGAGCGAGGGCGGACCTGCGGCTTTGCTGATCCTCGACCCGATGCTGGTTCCGGTTGAAGCCCGTTTGGCTGCCCCGTTCCAAGGTTGGCGCTACCTGGAGCCGTCGGCCGCGCCGCCTGATATCGAGCCGCGCCGCGGCGCCGCCGGCGCCGCCCGCCTGCCGCAGCCGCTTCGCGACGCCCTGGCGAGCCTCTGCCTACTCTGATAGTACCCCGGCGGATGGATACCGGGCGCGTGCAACCTTCCAGTTCCGTGCCGGCAGCGGCCGAACTCATGGCCGCCGTTCCGCGTCTCGCAACCGCCAAGGTGGCGGTTATCGGCGACCTCATGCTCGATCGCTACCTCTACGGAACGGTCCGGCGCATCAGCCCGGAGGCGCCGGTACCGATCGTCGCCGTCGAACGTGAATCGATCCTGCCAGGCGGTGCGGGCAACGTGGTCCGCAATCTCACGAGCCTGGGCAGCGCCGCGGCCTTCGTTTCGGTCGTCGGCGACGATGCGGAGGGCGGCGAGCTCATCGGCTTGATCGGCGGTCAGCCGGGGGTCGAGCCCTGGCTTCTGGTGGAGAGCAGCCGCAGAACCACCCTCAAGGTTCGCTATATCGCCGGTGGTCAGCAGTTGTTGCGCGCGGACCACGAGGACACGACCCCGATCGGCGAAAAATTGGCCGAGCGGCTCCTGCGCATCGCTGCCGACGCCATGGCTGCGACCAGCGTCACCGTGATCTCCGACTATGCCAAGGGGGTCATCGGCGGGAAGCTTGCCGCCTCCCTGATCTCAGCGGCCCGACGCCTTGGCCGCAAAGTGATCGTCGATCCCAAAGGAACCGACTATCGCGGTTATGCCGGCGCCGACATCGTTACGCCGAACCGCCGCGAGCTTGCGCTGGCCACCGGAATGTCGGTGCAGACCGAGGCAGAGCTGATTGCCGCCGCGCGCGAGCTGCGCGCAGCGCACAGTTTCGGCGCCGTGCTGGTGACCCAGGCCGAGGACGGCATGACCTTGCTCGACGCCGCGGGGGCGCAACATTTTCCGGCCGAAGCAGCCGAGGTGTTCGACGTTTCCGGTGCCGGCGATACCGTTGTCGGGACGCTCGCCGCGGGACTTGCTTCAGGACTCATGCTGCCGACCGCAGTCAGGCTTGCCAACGTTGCCGCCGGCGTCGTGGTCGGGAAGGTGGGCACGGCAGTGGCTCGACCCGAGGAGGTCCTGGCAGCGCTCACCGCGACCGGCGGGGCATTGCGCAAGATCGTCACGCGCGAGGCCGCCGCCGAACAGGTCGAACGCTGGCGGCGCAAGGGCTGGCGCATCGGCTTTACCAACGGCTGCTTCGATCTGCTGCATCCCGGACACGTCCATCTGCTCGAGCAGGCGCGCGCTGAATGCGACCGTCTGGTGGTAGGCCTCAACGGCGATGCGAGCGTGCGCCGCCTGAAGGGGCCTGGCCGCCCGGTGCAGCCCGAGGCGGCGCGTGCGGCGGTGCTGGCGAGCCTCGCCGCGGTCGATCTCGTTGCCATCTATGAGGAGGACACGCCGCTCGCCCTCCTCGCGGCGCTGCGCCCCGACCTGCTCATCAAGGGGGCTGATTATACGCGCGAGACCGTAGTCGGCGCGGCGGAGGTCGAGGAATGGGGCGGTCAGGTCTTCCTGGCCGAGCTCCTGCCCGGCCACTCCACCACGGCGACGTTGGCGCGCCTGCGCGGCTGAGTCTTTTCGCTATTTGGGCGCAGACAGCAGCGCATCGATGGCCCGCGCCAACGCCACGTCCAGCTCCGTCAAGCCACCGGCGTCGTGGGTCGAGAGAGTGATGTCCACCCGGTTCCAGACGTTCGACCATTCCGGGTGGTGGCCGCGTTGCTCGGCCAGCAGGGCCACCCTGCTCATGAATCCCCAGGCCGCGGAGAAATCGGCGAAACGGAAGCTGCGCTCTATCGCGTCCCGCCCGTTCGTGAGCCGCCATTCCGGCAGGGTGGTACCGAGCGACGCGCGTGCAGCCAAATCGAGTTTTGCCGCCATCTGCCTTCCTCCTTGAGCCCGTTTGCGCCGGCCGCCCCGATGCCACCATGACCGCTGCCCGTTCCTTTACCATAGCCCCGTCGCTCGACGAGCTCACCCGCCTCGCTGAGGCCGCACTGGGCGCTATGCCCGAGCACCTCGCCCGGCACCTCGAGGGCGTGGGCATCATGGTCGAGGAGCGGCCCGACGAGACGACGCTCGCCGAGATGGGGCTCGAATCGCCGTGGGATCTGACCGGTCTCTACCGCGGCACTCCGCTCGGCAGCCGCAGCATTTTCGACCCCTTGCGTATGCCGGACATGATCGTCCTCTATCGCGAGCCGATTCTGCTCGAGTGGATCGAGACCGGCGTCGATCTCGCGGCGCTGGTGCGGAACGTGGTGGTGCATGAGGCGGCGCATCATTTCGGCTTCAGCGATGCCGAGATTGCGGCCCTGGAGCAGGAGGTCAAGCGCGCCCTGCGCTGAGGCGACGCAAGGCCTCAGGATCGGGATTCCTCTCAGTCATGCGCCAGCCGTGCCAGAATAGGCCGATGCCGGACGCTCCGCACCTCGTGTCGGGGGATGACCGCAGCGCTCTCCGGGCGCTTTACCGCGCGCCCGAAGCCGCGGTTCTTGCTCCTCTTCTCGCCGCCGCGACTCCGGCGCCCGAGGAGGCGGCGCGCATTGCAACGCGCGCGATAAGCCTCGTGCGGGCCGCTCGTGCGTCTTACCGGCCGGGTGCAGACGTGAGCGGGTTTCTGCGCGAGTTCGGCCTTGGCACCGCGGAGGGCGTGGCGCTGCTCTGCCTCGCCGAGGCGTTGCTGCGCATTCCGGACGCCGCGACCGCAGACCGGCTGATCGAGGATCGCATTGGCGGCGCGAACTGGGAGGCGCATCTCGGCCGCGCGGATAGCCTCGCCGTCAATGCTTCCGCCTTCGCCTTCATGTTGACCGGCCGCATGCTCGGCTTCGAGGGCTCCGGGCAGGGCGGAATGCCGGCGGCGCTCGGCCGTGTGGTGCGCCGGCTTGGCGAGCCGGTCATCCGTGCGGCACTACGACGGGGCATGCGAGTCCTGGCGCGCCAGTTCGTGCTCGGCCGCACCATCGATGAGGCGCTCGCGCGCGCGGCGACGGGCGATTCCCGGCGCTGGCGCTACAGCTTCGACATGCTCGGCGAGGCCGCCAAGACCGCGGCGGATGCCGAACGCTACCAGCGCGCCTACGAAGCGGCGATCGGTGCCATCGGCCGTGCCGCGTCCGGCCGTGGCCCGCTCGAGGGACCCGGGATTTCCGTCAAGCTCTCCGCACTCCATCCGCGCTTCGAGCCGCTGCAAGCCGCGCGCTGCGTGCCGGCGCTGATCGGCTCGCTTGGAGCCCTCGCGAGCGCGGCGAGGGCAGCGGATATCGGGCTTACCGTGGATGCCGAGGAGGCGGAGCGACTCGAGATCAGCCTGGATATCTTCGCCGCCGTGCTCGGCGATCCTGCGCTTGCCGGCTGGGATGGACTTGGGCTCGCGGTGCAAGCGTACCAGAAGCGCGCGCTCGCGGTGATCGACTGGGTCGCAGGGATCGCGGGCACGCACCGGGTGCCGGTGCGGCTGGTGAAGGGGGCGTACTGGGACACCGAGATCAAGCTGGCCCAAGTTCAGGGCTATCCCGATTACCCAGTGTTTACGCGCAAAGCCGCGACGGACGTGTCGTGGCTTGCCGCGGCGCGGCGAATGCTGGAACGGCCCGCCATCCTGCCCGCCTTCGCTACGCACAATGCCCACTCGCTCGCCAGCATCCTCGAGCTCGCCCGGCCGGGGACCTTTGAGATGCAGCGGCTGCACGGCATGGGGGAGGCGCTATATGCCGGCGTGGTCGGTTCCGATTGTCCGGTGCGCGTTTATGCGCCGGTCGGCACGCACGAAGATCTGCTTGCCTACCTGGTGCGGCGGCTGCTCGAGAATGGTGCCAACACGAGCTTTGTGCACCGGCTGGTCGATCCCGCAATCTCCGAGGAGGCGGTGACCGCAGATCCGGTCGCGCGGCTCCGCGCCGTCGGTGCCTCCTCCAACCCGCACCTTCCGCTGCCGCAGGATCTTTATCCGGACCGCCGCAACTCGGCCGGTCTCGACCTTGGCGACCGGGCCCTCGCCCCGGCCATCGTCGAGGCGATCAGGCTCAAGGGGGGCGCGGATTTTTCCGTTTCCGGCGCGGGCCCGGCGCGGGAGATCCGCGACCCGGCCGATCGGCGTCGGCTGATCGGGCTCGCGCACGATGCGAGCCCGGCCGAGCTTGAGTCGGTGCTCACCCGGCTCGCGGTCGGCTGGCAAGAATGGGACCGGGCGGGCGGGGCGGCGCGGGCGGCAATTCTCGAGCGTGCGGCCGAGCGGTTCGAGGCCGACCGCGAAACCTTGCTCTATCTGCTCGCCCGGGAAGCCGGGCGGACGCTTGCCGATGGCATCGCGGAAGTGCGCGAGGCGGCGGACTTCCTGCGCTATTACGCCGTGCGCGCGCGTCAGGATTTCGCGGCGCCGCGGGTTTTGCCCGGCCCTACCGGCGAGCGCAACACGTGGCAACTCGGCGGCCGGGGCGTGTTCGCCGCAATCTCGCCCTGGAACTTCCCGCTCTCGATCTTCACGGGTCAGGTCGCGGCCGCGTTGGCGGCAGGCAATGCGGTGGCGGCCAAGCCCGCCGAGCAGACGCCGCTGGTCGCTGCCCGTGCCGTTGCGCATCTGCACGCGGCGGGGATTCCGGCGGAGGCGCTTGCGCTTCTCCCCGGCGACGGACCGGGCGTCGGCATGGCGCTGATCGGCGATCCGCGAATTGCGGGCGTCGCCTTCACCGGCGGCACCGAGACGGCGCGCACGATTGCCGCCCGGCTTGCTTCCCGGGCCGGTCCGATCGTGCCGTTCATCGCCGAGACCGGCGGGATCAACGCAATGGTGGCGGACAGCTCCGCACTTGCCGAGCAAGTGGTGACCGATGCGCTGGCGGGCGCGTTCAGCTCGGCCGGGCAGCGCTGCTCGGCGCTCCGCCTGCTCTGCTTGCAGGAGGAGACCGCCGAGCGTGTGCTCCGCATGCTGGCCGGCGCGGCGGAAATGCTGGTTCTCGGCGATCCGCTCGACCCGGCGACCGATGTGGGCCCGGTGATCGACAGTGCAGCGGCGGACACGCTCGCCGCCTACGCTCGGGCTATGGGGAGGCCGCTTTTTTCGCTCGCGCTCCCGCCCGCCACCCGATACGGCTCGTTCTTCGCCCCTGCCGCCTTCGCGCTTGCCGACGCCGCCGTCCTCGATCGCGAAGTGTTCGGACCGGTGCTGCACGTGGTGCGGTACGCCGCGGACCGGCTCGACTCCGTACTCGACGCCATCGCCGGGAACGGCTACGGCCTGACGCTCGGCGTGCACAGCCGGATCGAGAGCGTGCAGCTTCGCATCGCCGAGCGGCTGGCGGTCGGCAATACCTACGTCAACCGCAACCAGATCGGCGCGACAGTCGGCGTGCAGCCTTTTGGCGGCCGCGCGCTTTCCGGAACCGGCCCGAAGGCGGGTGGACCGATCACGCTGTACCGTTTTGCCGAGGAGCGCTCGCTTTCGGTCAACACCACGGCAGCCGGCGGCAATGCCGCCCTGCTCGCCGCCGACGAAGGATAGGCGCTCGTGACTCGATCCCGAACTGCCCTATCGTTCCCAAAGACGCGGATCGCTACGGAAGCGGCCGTGGGAGACGGAGCCAATGGTCCAACTGCTGTTGACGTTCTGCCTGGCGGTGTCGGGCACCACCTGCAAGACAATGCGGCCACCGTTCGAGCAGGGCTACCCGTCACTCACGGCTTGTTCGATCTCGGCCCAATTCATCGCCGCAGAGATGCTGCGCGACCGGCTCGACCTGCAAGGCTACCGGCTGGTGCGCTGGCGTTGCGGGCCCGGCGGCCCGCCCGGCACTTCGACGTAGGCCGACAGTCCTGCCCATGCCGACGGTGCCATTGACCGGACTCGAGGGCTGCCCCGTTACCTGAGATACGGAGAAGAGACGATGGATGCCGTGGTACTGCGCAGCCTGCAGGCGCCGCTCAAGGAGCGCTACCGTGAAGCGCCGGAGAAGGCGCTGGTCCAGGCGCGCGCCGAAGCGGTGCTCGATCCGGGGCCGCTCGTCTGCCGGGTGACGGCCGCCGGGCGTTCGGTTGACGCCGGGCTGCACCCGGCCACCGGCGGAGACGGCAGCCTTGCCTGTTCGGCGGATCTGCTGATGCAGGCATTGGCTGCCTGCGCCGGGGTCACGCTGTCGGCGGTGGCTACGGCAATGGGGATCGCGATTCGCAACGGCCGAGTCGTCGCCGAGGGGGAGTGGGACGCGCGCGGCACGCTCGGGGTGGACCGCAGCGTCGCGGTTGGGCTAACCGAAATCCGCCTCAGATTCGAACTGGATACCAACGCCGATGCGGCGGCGCTCGAACGGCTGGTGGCGACCACCGAGCGTTATTGCGTCATCCTCCAGACGCTGCGCGTGCCGCCGATTCTGTCAGTTGTGATGAGCCGCGCATTGGAGGCGACCACCGGCACGCGTTAACCGACGGTTCACGAGTGTCCCGCTAAGCTCGCCCTTCGCCGGCCGCATTCCGCCGCTGCCGGTTCGTTGCCATCAGGAAGAGGATGCCCGTTCCATTGTCCTGCTGCTGGCATTTCTCGGGTCTTGCCGAGAGGGGCGAGTGATGCACCCGCTGTTCGGCCGCCAGCTCGCTGCCGCCTCGGCCGGCGGAGAGCTTGACCTCGCGAAGCTCGGCCGTCTGGTGAGCGCAACCTATGCCCGGACGGACCGGAGCCGCAGCCGCGTGCGCGCGCGCGGCCGTCGCATGGCGCATGAGCGCGCCATGCGCAACGCCGAACTTCGTGCGGTCGTGGGCGAGCTCGAGGTGCAGAATGCCCGCTTCGCCGCCGCGCTCGAGAACATGAGCCAAGGGCTTTGCTTCTTCGACGGCAGGCAGCGCCTGATCATCTGTAACCGCCGCTATGCCGAGATGTATAAGATCGCGCCGGATGAACTCAAATCCGGCATGGAGCTGCGCGAAATCGTCGATCGCCGATTCGAGGCGGGCACCTTCCCGGCCATGACCCGCGCCGAGTACCTCGCCTGGCGCGACCAGATCGCCGTGAGCAGTACCCCGAACACTTCGGTGGTGGAGCTGCGCGACGGCCGCATCTTTGCAATCCGCCACCAGCCGATGCCCGACGGCGGGTGGGTCTCGACCCATGAGGACATTACCGAACAGCGGCGCGCGGAAACGCGAATCGCGCATATGGCGCGCCACGACGCGCTCACCGGGCTGGCCAACCGTGTGCTTCTGCGTGAGCGCCTCGAAGAGGCGCTTTGGCGGTCGCGGCGCGCCGACCCGTGCGCGGTGCTCTGCCTGGACCTCGATCAATTCAAAAGCGTCAACGACACTCAGGGCCACCCCATCGGTGACGCGCTGCTGCGTGCGGTGGCTGGGCGCATGCGGCAGCTCGCACGCGAAACCGACATGATTGCCCGACTCGGCGGCGACGAATTCGCGATCGTCCAGGAAAGTGTTCGCCAGCCGGCGGATGCGACCGCACTAGCTCAGCGGTTGATCGAGGCGCTCGGCCAGCCATTCGACCTCGACGGCCAGCCGGTCACAACCGGGGCGAGCATCGGCGTTGCCATCGCACCCGCCGACGGGGCGGACGCCGACACGCTGCTCAAGAACGCCGACATCGCCCTTTATCGTGCCAAGGCGGAGGGGCGCCACCGCTACTGCTTCTTCGCGCCGGAGATGGACGCCCTGATGCAGGCACGGCGTACCCTCGAGCACGACCTGCGCCGTGCCGTCACCCGCGGCGAGTTCGAGCTGCACTACCAGCCGATCATCCATCTCGAGAGCCGTACCGTGAGCGGCTTCGAGGCGCTCGTGCGCTGGTGCCACCCGACGCGCGGCCTGGTCTCTCCGGCCGAGTTCGTCCCGGTCGCCGAGGAGGTCGGCCTGATCACCCGGATCGACGAGTGGGTGCTCACCGCGGCCTGTCGCGAGGCCGCCAGTTGGGCGAATGGCCTGACGGTCGCGGTCAATATCTCTCCGGCCCACTTCCGTCAGGGCGGGGTGGTGGCCGCCGTGGCGGCAGCTCTCGCCAGTGCCCACCTCGCGCCGCCGCGGCTCGAGATCGAGATCACGGAATCGCTGATGATCGAGGACTCGGAAGCAACGGTCAGCGCTTTGCGCCGGCTGCGCAGCCTCGGCGTGCGCATTTCGATGGACGATTTCGGCACCGGTTATTCCTCGCTTGGCTATCTCCGCAATTTTCGATTCGACAAGATCAAGATCGACCAGTCGTTCATCCGCGAGCTTCCGCTCCGCCCGGACAGCATAGCCATCGTACGCGCCGTCACAGGCCTCTGCAGCAGCCTTGGCATGAGCACGACTGCCGAGGGGGTCGAGACCGAAGCACAACTGGCCGCAGCCTCCGCCGAGCACTGCACGGAAGTTCAGGGATTTCTGTTCAGCCGCCCGCGCCCGGCAAGCGAAATCCCGGCGCTGCTTCGCGCCCTCGATACGCCCGCTGCCGCCGCCGCCTGAGCGGCGCACCCGCGCGAGCGCGGCGCGGCGGGCCTGGACCGGCACGCCGCCATGGGGCGGCTCGCGATGACAGGCCTCTGTCGTTGCCGTCTCTGCGAACGATGTTGCCGAGACCAAGGCGACCCGCGAAGGCGAGGCGAGCCGCAGCAAGGGCTATGCCATCGTGCTTACCGCCGGGCCAGAAGAATGGGCCAGCGACCGCCGAAAGCGCGGCCAGGAAGAGCGTCAGCAGCGCATCGAACATCATCTCACTGTGATGGCGAATGCCCCATTGGATCAAGGAAAACCGCGGCGGACGCCCGGAGGCCCGCTCAGAACAGCGGCGAAAGAGCGGGAGCGGGGATGCCCGAAGGGAGAAGATTCCCCAAGTTGCGGGGCGGATTTGGCCGACCAGAACAGCGGGGAAACAGCGGGCCTTGGAGCAGGCCAGCAGCAGGATGATGCGATCCTCAGGCGGGTTCCGTGACCCTTCGGTCGAGCTCGCGCTCGAGGGCAGCGGTGAAGGAAGCCGTGCCGAGCGGGCCGCCCAGATCCCGGGTCCGTGTGTTGGGATGCTCGAGGAGCGCATCCACCGCGCGCTCGATCAGGCGTGCTGCGTGGGCGAACTTCTCCTGCCCGTAGTGGCGCCCTAGCCAGTCGAGCAGCATCGCCGCCGAGACGATCAGCGAAACCGGATTGGCCAGGTCCTTGCCGGCGATGTCGGGTGCGGAGCCATGCTGCGCCTGCGCCATGCAATGCTCGTCCCCGGCATTGATCGCCGCACCGAGGCCGAGGCTGCCGGAGAGCTCCGAAGCCTCATCGGAGAGAATGTCGCCGAACAGGTTGGTGGCCACGACCGTGTCGAAGCGGGCGGCGTCGCGGATCAAGAGCGCGGCCATCGAATCGACGAGCTGCTCGTCGTAGGAGATTGCCGGAAATTCCTTGGCCGCCTTGCGCACCTCGCGCAGGAAAAGTCCATCGCTCGTCCTGAGGACGTTTGCCTTGTGCACCGCCGTCACCTTGCGGCGCCGACGCTCGGCAAGTGCGAAGGCAGCCAGCGCAATGCGCCGCGATGCAGAGGCGCTGATCTTGCGGATTGCGAAGGCCAAGTCCGGCGCGGGCATGAACTCGCCGTGGCCCTGAAACATCGTGCGCACGGCGTAGAAGCCTTCCGTGTTCTCGCGGACGATGACGAGGTCCATCGAAGTGCGGCCGTAGTGCGGCAGGCCGGGGCGGCTCCGGGCCGGGCGGATATTCGCATAGAGATCGAGCTCTTTGCGGAGCGCGGCGGAGACATTGATGCCGCCCTCCGCGGGCGGCGGATACTCGAGGGTCGAGACCGGACCGACGATGATCCCCGCCGCCTCGCGAGCCGCTTCCAGGACGGAGGGGGGAAAGGTCGTGCCGTCCCGCCGGAGCGTGGTGAAGCCGACCTCGCGGGTCTCGAGCTTAATGCCAAGGCCGAGGCGCCGGTCGAGCGCCTGGAGCACGTGCGCGGCGGCCGCCGAAATCTCCGGCCCGATTCCATCTCCCGGCAGCAGCAAGAGCCGCATCACGATCCTCCATCGGGCAGCGGAGAGCTATGCCACGCCGGCGATGCCGGATGAAGCCCGGAATCCCGGTCGCATCGCGACACGGCGGAATTGGACAGCACTCGAGGCGGCAGCCAAGCTCGGGCACGCGACGAGCCGGAGGTCGAGGATGGGGGACGAAAGAGAGCCCGGGCCAGCGCGCGCCGACTATCTCGAGCCCGGCACAGCGGCGTTCCTGCGCGCCACTCTCGCCCTCTTCGCCGCCGGCTTCACCACCTTCGCACTGCTCTACACGGTGCAACCGATTCTGCCGCTGTTCTCAGCCCAATTCCGCTTGAGCCCGGCAGCGAGCAGCCTTTCCCTCTCGCTCACGACGCTGGTGCTGGCGATCATGATGCTGCTAGCCAGCGCGCTTTCGGAGTCCTTCGGCCGCAAGCCGGTGATGGCGGCTTCGCTGTTCGCCTCGGCGTTGCTCACGCTCGGGATGGCGGCAGCGCCGAGATGGTCGGAAGTGCTGATCGTGCGTGCGCTGATGGGCGTCGCGTTGAGCGGACTGCCGGCGGTCGCGATGGCATTCGTGGCCGAGGAAATCGAGCCGCGTTCCATCGGCCTCTCGATGGGGCTTTTTATCGGCGGCACCGGCATCGGCGGCATGTCCGGACGGTTGATCACGGGCGTGCTGGCGGATTTCTATGGCTGGCGGATTGCGGTTGCCTGCCTTGCCTCGCTTGGGATCGCCTGCGGCGCGGCATTCGTGGCCCTGCTGCCGTCCTCGCGCCACTTCCGGCCGCGCCCGCTCGCCTGGCGTTCCCTGCTGGATGCCTACGCCGCGCATCTCGCGGATCCGCTGCTGCGCGCCCTCTTTATCGAAGGTTTCCTGCTGATGGGAAGCTTCATCGCGATTTACAACTACATCGGCTATCGCCTGCTCGCGCCTCCGTTCGCGTTGAGCCAGGCTGCCATCGGACTGGTTTTTGCCGTCTATCTCGTCGGCGTTTTCGGCTCGCCCGCGATGGGTGAACTGGCCACGCGCGTGGGACGGCCGCGTGTCTTGCGGGACGCGCTTCTGATCGACCTTGCCGGAATCGTGCTCACCCTCTCTTCTGAGCTCGGCATCGTCATCCTCGGAATCGCAGTGCTGACGTTTGGCTTCTTCGCCGCGCACGCGATCGCGAGCGGATGGGTCGGAGCCCGCGCCCGGCACGCCAAGGCACAGGCCTCCGCACTCTACCTGTTCCTCTATTACATCGGGTCCAGCCTCGTCGGCTCGTCCGGCGGCATTCTCTGGAACGACGCGGGCTGGAAGGGTGTCGTCGGCCTGACCGCCGGACTGCTGGTGCTGGCGCTCGTGATCGCGTGGCGGCTTGGCGGGCTCGCGGCGGGCGAGGCTGCCGGCTGAGCCGCCGGGCGAAGGATCATTCCTCGAGGGGGAGGCGCGCCTGGCGGGTCCCGGGGCTTGTCCTTGAACGCCGCTCGGCGCGGTCGGCCGTGGCGTGGACGGTGCCGTCGGTAAATCGGATGGCGAGAGCCGCGCCGGGGCAGACCCCGGCGGCGCGGGCGAGGATTCGCCCGGTTTCGTCGGATACCAGAGCGTAGCCGCGGGCCAACACGGCGTCGGGGGAGACCGAGGCAAGCCGCGCGGCCAAACCCTCAAGCCGGGCGCCCGCTTCACGATTCCGGGCGGCGAGCAGTGCCGTGGAAAGCCGCCCGGCCATCGCGCCGGCCGTGCCGGATCGCGCCACCAGCATGCGCTCGAGCCCGGCGCCGAGGCGAGCGAAGAGATGGTCGAGACGGGCCTTGGCCGCGGTGAACGTGGCCCGCGGATCGCGCAGGCGCAGATAGCCTAGCAGTCGGGTGGCATGCGCCTGCAGGAGGGAGGCCAGCGCGAGCTGGAGCCGCTCCACCCGGTCGTCGACCCGCTGACGCATCGCGGCGACCATGGCCGGCAGATCGGGCAGAGCGCGCGCTGCCCGTTCCAGCCGGATGCTGTAGGCCTGAATCAGGCGGTGGAGAGCGCCGCTCAGCCGTGCGTTCCGCTGCGCCAGATCGAGCACGAGCTCGGCGCGCACCGGAACCGCCATCTCGGCTGCCGCGGTTGGTGTCGGAGCGCGGCGGTCCGCGGCAAGATCAATCAATGTGACGTCGCTTTCGTGCCCGACCGCAGCGATCAGCGGAATGGGGCTCGCCGCGGCGGCGCGAACCAGCACCTCGTCGTTGAAGGCCATCAGGTCCTCGAGGCTGCCGCCGCCGCGGGCGACGATCAGGAGATCGGGGCGAGAGAGCGGGCCGGCAGCAGGCAGGGCGGCGAATCCGGCAATTGCCACGGCAATCCGCTGCGCCGCGCCCTCCCCTTGAACCGGGACGGGCCAAAGCAGAATCGGGCGGGGAAACCGCCGCGCAATGGTCGTGCGAATATCGTGCAACACCGCTCCCTGCTCGGATGTGACCACGCCGATCGAGCGCGGCAGGAACGGCAGGGCGCGCTTGCGCGCGGCATCGAACAGCCCCTCGGCGGCCAGTCTGCGGCGCAGCGCCTCGATGCGGGCCAGGAGCGCGCCTTCACCCGCGTAATCGAGCCGTTCGATGATGAGCTGGTAAATCGAGCGGTCGCCGTAGGCCGTGATCCGACCGGTGGCGATCACCTCGACCCCGTTCTCCGGCATCAACCCAAGTCGCGGCACGGTCGCTTTCCATGCCACTGCCGCGAGCTTCCCGCCCTCGTCCTTGAGCGACAAATAAAGGTGCCCCGAGGGATAGCGCCTGAGGTCCGTCACTTCGCCGCGTACGCGGATGCGCCCGAAGGCCGTCTCGAGCGTGCTCTTCACTGCGCCTGCGATCTCGGTGACGGTGTACTCGGGAAGATTGCCGAAGATCTCGCCCATGGCGGCATGCTACCATCGACCGGCAAAAGACCCCATCGCCACCAAGGGCACGAGCATTTCTCGTGGCCGCGGATCTCCCGTAAAAGCCGCTCGCTCGGGAGCGGGGGCGCGCAATGCGAGTGCTGGTGGTCGGTTCTGGCGCACGTGAGCACGCGCTCTGCTGGGCCATCGCGGCAAGCCCGCTGCTGACGAAGCTATGGTGCGCGCCGGGAAATCCGGGGATCGCGACGCTCGGCGAAACTGTTCCTGTATCGGCCCTCGATTTCGCAGCGCTCCTTGACTTCGCACGGAGCCACGCGGTCGATCTCGTGGTCCCCGGTCCCGAGGCGCCGCTGGTGGCGGGACTTGCCGATATGCTCGGCGCGGCCGGGATTCCCTGCCTCGGTCCGACGCAGGCTGCCGCGCGGCTGGAGGGTGAAAAGTCCTTTGCCAAGGAGATCGCCGCGGCCGCCGGTATCCCGACTGCCCGCTTCGCCCGTTTTGACGATGCCGCCGCCGCCCGGGCGTATTGCCGCCGGCACGGTGCGCCGCTGGTGGTAAAGGCTGACGGGCTTGCCGGGGGCAAGGGTGTTGTCGTTGCCGGCAGCGTGGCGGACGCGGAAGCCGCGGTCACCGCCCTGATGGAAGCCGGCCAGGTTGGGGCAGCCGGGCGCGTGGTCCTGATCGAGGAATGCCTCGTCGGCGCCGAAGTTTCCCTTTTTGTTCTATGCGACGGCGAGCACGCAGTGCCGCTCGGTGCCGCTACGGACTACAAACGCAGAGAGGAGGGCGATCGGGGCCCGAATACCGGAGGGATGGGTGCAGTTGCGCCCCCGCCGGCGCTCGAGGATGCGCAGGCAAGGGCTGCAATCGCCCGGATCGTGCGGCCGGCGCTTGCGGAAATGGGGCGCCGCGGCACGCCTTTCCGCGGCGTGCTGTTTGCCGGGCTGATGCTGACCGCGGAGGGGCCGAAGCTGATCGAGTTCAACGTCCGGTTCGGCGATCCGGAGTGCCAGGCGCTGCTGCCGCTGCTCGGGTCCGATCTGCTGGCGGCGCTGCTTGCGGCCTGCGACGGAGAGCTCGGCGATTTCGATCTGCGCTGGCGAGCGGGGGCGTCGGCTGCGGTGGTGCTGGCAGCCCCCGGCTATCCGGCGGCTCCCAAGACGGGCAGCGCGTTGCGGGGCCTCGAGCAGGCCGGCGCCTTGGCGGGAGTGCAGCTCTTCCATGGCGCGACCCGCCGCACCGACGGCCGTCTCGAGGCGGCCGGGGGCCGGGTGCTTACCGTGGTCGGCACCGGCGCCGATTTGACCGAGGCGCGGAGGCGGGCGTATCAGGGTGTCAGGGCGATTGATTGGCCGGACGGTTTTTATCGCCGCGACATCGGCGGTCCGCCCCTTCCCTGAGAAAACCCGGCATTGCCGGGTGCGTGGCGCCTTGACAGCGCCGGCGCCGCGTTCTCTCTAGCCGGCTGCCGCCCCCTGCGAGGGGTGTAGCTCAATTGGCTAGAGCGCCGGTCTCCAAAACCGGAGGTTGGGGGTTCGAGACCCTCCACCCCTGCGGCCGATATGCGATGTCGGCCCTGCCGCCCGCCGGGCCAATCGGCAGCCGACAAGGGAATAAGGAGAGGCTAGCGTGGCAGTGGATCCGGTCCGGTTCATCCGGGAGGTGCGCAGCGAGATGAGCAAGGTGACCTGGCCCTCGCGCCGGGAAACGCTCGTCTCGACCGGACTGGTGATGGCCATGGCGGCAGCGATCGCGATCTTCTTCCTGATCGTGGACCAAATCATCGGCTACGGGATACATGCGCTGTTCGGATTGGGAATCTAGCAGCAGCCGGTGGCGAGTGAGGGTGGTCTCATCCGTGCGCTCGCTCCGGCACTCACGCTTCGAGGAATAGCAGCTCATGGCCAAGCGGTGGTACGTGGTCCACGTCTATTCTGGATTTGAAAGGAAGGTCGCCCAGCAGATCAAGGAGCAGGCGGCACAGAAGGGACTTGGCGGCCAGTTCGAGGACGTGCTGGTTCCGTCCGAGGAAGTGGTCGAGATGCGGCGCGGTCAAAAAATCAATGCAGCGCGCAAATTTTTCCCGGGCTACGTGCTGGTCAAGATGGAACTCACCGATGATGCCTGGCACCTCGTCAAGAACACGCCGAAGGTCACGGGATTTCTGGGCAGCCGCACGCGGCCGAGCCCGATCAGCGAGGCCGAGGCGGAGCGGATTCTCAAGCAGACCCGCGAAGGGGTGGAGCGGCCACGGCCGGCGGTGCTGTTCGAAGTAGGCGAACAGGTGCGCGTCGCGGATGGTCCCTTCACGAGCTTCAACGGCACGGTCGAGGACGTGGACGAGGAGAAGGGGAGGCTCAAGGTGAGCGTTTCGATCTTCGGGCGCGCCACGCCGGTCGAGCTCGAATACGGTCAGGTTGAAAAGCTTTAGAGCGCGAGGACGGAAGGCGAGCCGGCGATCGGCACGAGGTTGGCGAGAAACATCTCGGACGTGCGGCGCCAGGTAAAACGCTCGGCGTAGGCACGGCATGGCTCGCTGCGGATCTCGAGCGCCTTGACCGCCGCGCGGCGAAGATCGGCGTCCAGCACACCGACGCGCCCGGCCGCCTCGCCGAGTACGTCGAGCGGCCCGGGCACCGGAAAAGCCGCAACCGGCGTGCCGCACGCAAGCGATTCCAGCAGCACCAGGCCGAATGTGTCGGTGCGGCTCGGGAACACCAGGACATCGGCGGCGGCATAGGCCGAGGCCAGTGCGGCACCGTGCCGGCCGCCGGCAAAATGCACGTCCGAGTAGCGCCGGCGGAGCGCGGCAAGCTGCGGGCCCTCGCCCACCACTACCTTCGAACCGGGCAGGTCGAGATCGAGGAACGCGGCGATGTTCTTCTCCACGGCGACGCGCCCGACATAGAGGAAAATCGGCCGTGGCACCTGCCATTCCGGGCGCGGGCCCGGACGGAAGAGGGCAAGGTCGACACCGCGCGTCCAGGGCCTGATGCGGACAAAGCCCCGAGCGGCGAGCTCGCGGCGCAGGCTCTCCGTGGCCACCATCATTCCGGACCCCGCGCCATGAAAGCGGCGGAGCCAGGCATAGCTCAGCGCGGCCGGAAACCGGGTGCGTTCGGCGATATATTCGGGGAAGCGCGTGTGAAACGAGGTGGTGAAGGCGAACCCGCGGCGCCGCGCCCAGGCGCGTGCCGCGATGCCAAGCGGACCTTCGGTTGCGATGTGCAGGGCATCCGGCGCGAAGACCGCGATCCGCCGTGCCAGCGCCCGGCGGGGAAAAAGCGAAAGCCGGATCTCGGGATAGGTCGGACAGGGGATGGTCCGGAACCGATCGGGCCCGATGACCTCCGCGCGATGTCCGAGCGTTTCCATCTCGGCGGCCACGGCGGCGAGCGTGCGCACGACCCCGTTCACCTGCGGCGCCCAGGCATCGGAGACGATGAGGATGCGGCGCGGCGCGACCCCGCCCGCGACCGCCCGCTCCTCAGCGGACGGCGAGGCGATCCCCATCTGCCGCCGAGACCCGGGCCTCCGCCGCCCAATCGATCAGTTCGAGCCGCCCGTCATGGTGCTCGACCAGCGCGGTGCAGCTCTCCATCCAGTCACCGTCGTTGGCGTAGAGAATGTCGCCGACGCTGCGCATCTCGGCGTGGTGGATGTGGCCGCAGACGACGCCGTCGAAGCCGCGCCGGCGCGCCTCCGCGGCCAGGGCCATCTCGAAACGGTCGATCGCCTTCACCGCCTCCTTGACCTGCCGCTTCAGCCACGCGGACAGCGACCAGTAGGGATAGCCGAAGCGTTCGCGCACGCCGTTGAACAGGCGGTTCAGCAGGATCGCGACCTCGTAGGCGTGATCGCCAAGCAGGGCGAGAAAGCGTGCGTAGCGCACCACGCTGTCGAATGCATCGCCGTGCAGCACGAGGAGGCGCCTGCCGTCGGCGGTGACGTGCTCGGCCTCCGATTGCAGCCGGATCCCCGCCACCTCGAGCCCGAGCGGGAGCCAGGCGCGCAGCATCGCGTCGTGGTTGCCGGGGATGTAGGTGACCGCCGTGCCCGCCCGCGCGTGGGCCAGGATCAGCCGCAGCACATCGTCGTGATGCCGGTCCCAGTACCAGGAGCGGCGCAGCCGCCAGCCGTCGATCATGTCGCCGACGAGAAACAGGTGCCGGCAGCTCATTCCCCTGAGGAACGCGGCGAGCAGAGCGGCCTGGCAGCCGCGCGCGCCGAGATGCGCGTCGGACACGAACACGCTGCGATAGAGCACGGGGCGAAGCTTGGCGTGCATGTTCGGACGCCCCGATACAAGACCCGAAGCGCGCCGGCAGAGTGAAGTTTCGATGAACTGGCGAAATATCCACCGGGCGGATCGAGATCATCGTTCCGTCATCATTATGTCATTCTCCTGCAACGGCCAGGCGCGACACTGATCTTTTGCCATGCGATTCGCCGCCGCCGCGCTCCCCTGATGCTGATCGTGTTCAACCCGGCGGCGGGAGAGCGTCGCGCGGAACGGCTCTGGCGGGTGCTCGATCTGCTGGTGAACAACGGCATCCGGATCGAGCTTGCCGAAACCGCGCATCGCGGCCATGCCACGATTCTGGCGCGCGAAGCGGCGGGGCGCGGCGCGAGGCTGATCGTCGCCGCCGGCGGAGACGGCACGATCGCCGAGGTGGCGAACGGCCTCTCCGGAATTGCCGCGCGCCTCGGCGTCATCCCGCTCGGCACCGCCAACGTGCTGGCCCACGAACTCGGGCTGCCCTTTGCCCCGCGCGCTGTCGCCGCAGCGCTCGCGTTCGGCCGCACCCGCACGATCTGGCCGGGCCTCGCCCAGAGCCCGGCGGGCGAGCGGCTTTTCGTGCAGATGCTGGGCGCGGGCTTCGACGCAGCGGTGGTGCATCACCTGCCGGAGCCGCTGAAGCGCGCATTCGGCCGCGGCGCCTACGTGGCGCAGTGCCTGCGCGAGATCGTGCGCTACCGGTTTCCCCGCCTGCTGCTGCGCCTCGATGGGTCCGAGTGCGAGGCGGCCAGCGTGATCGTCAGCAAAGGCCGCTACTATGCCGGGCGCTATCTGCTGGCACCTTGCGCGCGGCCGGACGAACGGGGCTTCAGCGTCGCGGTGTTTCGCGGTCCCGGAGCGTTCTCCGCGCTGCTCGGCGGTGCGCTGCTGCCGCTCAATCTGCTGCCGCGGGCACCCGGCCTGTCGCTCATTCGGGCGCGCACGATCGAAATCGAGAATGCAGCACCCGCTCAGGCCGATGGCGACGCGGCCGGCCTTTCTCCGCTCAGCGTCACCGACGCGCCGTGGCCGATCGCGATCGTCAGCGGCTGAGTACGGTGCGCCGCCACCGCCTCGGCCGCTTGCGCCTGCCGGCACGCTCTGCTTTCGCATGGTTCCGCACCCAGCACAGGAGCCATTGCCATGTCCCTCGACCCCGCCATCGCCAAGGCGCTCACCGGCATCTCTTGCGCGACGCTGACCACCGTCCTGCTCAAAAAGGGGCTGCGCAATGTCTGGATCCGGCGCGCCCGCCCGCTGCGGCCGGGCGAGAAGCGGCGGGCCGGCCGCGCCTTCACACTTCGCTTCATCCCCGCGCGCGAGGACCTTGCCACGCCCGAAAGCTGGAGCTCGCCGCGCTCGACGCGGGCGGCGATCGAGGCCATGCCTGCCGGCTGCATTGCCGTCGTTGATGCCATGGGCGTGGCCGATGCCGGCATTTTCGGCGACATCCTCTGCGCGCGCATGGCCAGGCGCGGCGTGGCCGCGGTCGTCACCGACGGCGTGGTGCGCGACGGGGCAGGCGTGCTGGCGACCGGCCTTCCGGTCTGGTGCCAAGGCGTCGTCGCGCCGCCCTCGGTCGCCGGGCTCACGTTCGTCAACTGGCAGGAGCCGATCGGCTGCGGTGGCGTCGCGGTGTTCCCCGACGATGTGATCGTGCTCGACGATGACGGGGCGGTGGTCATTCCCGCCGCCCTGCTCGATGCAGTGGTTGGACCTGCCGCCGAGCAGGAGCGACTCGAGAGCTGGATCATGTCAGAGGTGGAGCAAGGGGCGGCGCTGCCCGGCCTCTATCCGCCAAATGCCGAGACCAAGGCGCGCTACGAGGCATGGTCGAAACGCCGCTAACGGCCGAGCCCCGCCACCTCCGGAGCGAAGGAACAAACGGTTGCTGTTGTTTTTTCCGCAGTCCTGTTGTCTTTTCCGCTAGGTTCAGCCCGGGCGCGGATCTGTCGCCCCGGGGCAGCGCCGCGCTTCGGTGCGTGCACCAGCCGCCCGAACCTGCAAGGGAAGCGTCATGCATCTCGCTCGTTGGCTCATGGTCGTCCTTCTCCTCCCGCTGCTGCTCGGTGGATGTGTGACGTTCTCCAGCAGCAATCCGCCGCCGCCAAAATCGACGACGGTCGTGGTACCCCAGAGCCCGCCGCCGGTCTGCGCCAACGGGGCTACGCCCCCTTGCTGATGGCCGCCGGCGGCTTCAGGGAGAGGCGGGGGCCCGTGCCTCGCGCATGAGCTCGGAGGCGAACAGCACGCCCTCGGCCTGAATCGGCAAGCCGCCGGCGCCGAGCGCCTCCGCTGCCCAGGTGTTACAGGTATAGAACCCGTCATACGAGACGCTGGACGGATAGAAGATGCTGCCCGGGTACGGCCCCGGGGCGTAGGGTTGCGGCGGCCGGCCGCGCTTCCTGGCAAGGCTATCCCAGATGAATCGGGCGATGTGGTCTAACCCGGCGGGCGGGAGGTGCAGAACGGCGACGTGGCGTGCACCGAATGCCGCCTCGGGCACCGTATCGAGGGCGGTCACCAGAATCAGGCCCGGACTCGGCAGCAATGCTCCGAGCGCGATGCCGATGTCCTCGTGCCTGGCGAGCACGAAGGCACGGTCGCCGAAGCCGAAGGTGAGGACCGCAGCCCCGGGAAAGCGAGCGGCGAGGCCGGCGAGCGGCGGCTCGAGCGAAGCTGTCGGAAGGCCGATCTCGGTGTGCCACCCGGCGCCGATGACATAGACGGTCTCGGTCGGCAAACCGGAAAAGGGCGCATGGGGACCCACCGCGCACCCGGCCAAACTGGAAACCGCCGCAAGAAGCCACGCAATCCGTGCTGCCGAGCGGCGAATACGCTCAGACTCTCGATGCGGCGGACGGGAGAGCGAGATGGCCACGCGCCGCCTTCTCCACGGCGTCCCTGAGGCCGGGGACGCCGACAATCATGCGCGGAGCCGGGTTCCGGCCTGCGCAAGGGCCGGGCCTTGGCCCGGCCTGCCCTTGCACCATCGGGTTCGCCTGCGCATCTTCCGCGCCGAGCCGCCGCGTCTTGCCGCCGCGGCCGACGGAGGCAGGATGGACGGCGAGGCCGACCCGCGACGGATCACGATTCACCAGCCCGAGGACTTTGCGGGCATGAAGGCGGCCGGAAGGCTGGCTGCCGAGACGCTGGACATGATCACTCCGCACGTCGTGCCCGGAGTGACTACGGCCGAGCTCGACCGGCTGTGCCACGACTTCATCCGGGCCCGCGGCGCCGTACCCGCGCCGCTCAACTATCGGGGCTATCCGAAATCCGTCTGCACCTCGATCAACCACGTGGTCTGCCACGGCATCCCGGGCGAGCGCCGCCTGGTCGAGGGCGACATCGTCAATATCGACGTGACCGTGATCCTCGACGGCTGGCACGGCGACACCTCGCGCATGTATGTCGCCGGCCGCGCCTCCACCCGCGCCCGGATGCTGATCGAGGCAACCTACGGAGCCCTGATGCAAGGCGTGGCGGCGGTCCGCCCCGGCGGCAAGCTCGGCGATATCGGACAGGCAATCCAGAGATTCGTCGAGGCACAGCGCTTCAGTGTGGTGCGCGACTTCTGCGGCCACGGTATCGGCCGGCGCTTTCACGAGCCGCCGAACATCCTGCATTTCGGCCGGGCCGGTGAAGGCCCGACACTCGAGCCCGGCATGTTCTTCACCATCGAGCCGATGGTGAACGCCGGTCGTCCGGAGGTCAAAATCCTTGACGACGGCTGGACTGCGGTGACGCGCGACCGCAGCCTTTCTGCACAATTCGAGCACATGGTCGGGGTCAGCGAAACCGGCTGCGTAATCTTTACGCTCTCCCCGGCCGGCTTCGAAAAGCCGCCCTATCCCGGCGGCTGAAGAGCACGCGGCATCTCGCTCTTGCGCCGTGGCCGGGGCACGTCATTTGGCGCCGGCCGGGGTTTCCCGCTATGCACCGCCAGCCCCGCCAGATCGAGGATAAACCATGCGTGCTGCCGGCCGCGGCGCCGATGCGCTGCGCGACATCTCCTTCACCACCGGTGCAGCGCGCCATGCGGAGGGCTCCTGCCTGATCCGCATGGGCGGCACCGAGGTGCTGTGCGCGGCCAGCGTCGAGAGCAGGGTGCCGCCGTTCCTCCGCAATTCCGGCCAGGGCTGGATTACCGCCGAATACGGCATGCTGCCGCGCGCCACCCACACCCGCGGCGACCGCGAGGCGGCGCGCGGCCGGCAATCCGGCCGCACACAGGAGATCCAGCGCCTGATCGGGCGGAGCCTGCGTGCCGTTGTCGATCGCAGCCGATTGGGCGAACTCACCATCACGCTCGACTGCGACGTGCTGAATGCCGACGGCGGCACGCGCACGGCCGCCATCACCGGCGCCTATGTCGCGCTCACCCTCGCTCTCCGCCATCTCGAGCGGACGAAGGTGATCGCACGCTCCCCGCTCACCGGCCAGGTGGCCGCGATTTCCTGCGGCATCGTCGCCGGGAGCGCGCTGCTCGATCTCGATTACTGCGAAGATTCGGCGGCGGAGGCAGATGCCAACTTCGTGCTGACCGCGGCCGGCGGGATCGTCGAGATCCAAGGCACAGCGGAACGTCGGCCGTTCTCCGAGCCCGAGTTTCTTTCTCTGCTTGCGCTCGCCCGCGCCGCTTGCGGAAAACTTTTCGCCCTGCAGCGGGCGGCGCTCGAGGCTGCGTAGGTGGCGGCGAGCGCTGGCGCTCCGATGGCACGGCGCCTCGCCCGCGGCACGCGGCTCGTGCTCGCCAGCCACAACCAAGGCAAACTCGCGGAGATCGAGGCCCTGGTGCGGCCATTCAGCATTTCGGTGGTCCCGGCGGCGAGGCTCGGCCTTGGCGAACCGGAAGAGAAGGCGCCGGATTTCTGCGGCAATGCGCGCCTCAAGGCGCTGGCTGCGGCGTGCGCCGCAAACCTTCCTGCGCTGGCCGACGATTCGGGCTTCTGCGTGGCTGCACTCGGCGGTGCGCCCGGCGTCCACTCGGCGCGCTGGGCCGGGCCGGAGCGGGATTTTGCGCGCGCCATGGCACGCGTTCAGGAGGCGATCGGGAACAATCCGGACCGGCGCGCCTGGTTCATCTCGGCGCTGGCGCTGGCGTGGCCGGACGGGCATGCCGAAACCTTCCTCGGAAGGGTGGACGGCAGCGCAATCTGGCCGCCACGCGGGACATATGGTTTCGGCTACGATCCGATGTTCCGGCCGCTCGGCTCGCCCCTCACGTACGGCGAGATGACGCCGGAACAGAAGCTCCCCGACACGCACCGGGCCCGCGCCTTTGCCATGCTCGCGGCAGCCTGCCTTGCATGACGGGCGATTCAGGAGCGTCCCTCGAGCAGTTCGGCGATGCGCGTGGCCGCCTTGAGGCCGCTGCCGGTCAGCACCACGACGGTCGCGGCGCCGGGCGCGATGGTCCGCGCGCCGATCAGCCGGCGAAAGGCGGCGGCGCCCTGGGCGGCAGTCGGTTCGACGAACAGGCCCGACCGCGCCAGATCGAAGGTCGTCTCGATGATTTCGGACTCGGTGAGCGTGACTGCTCCGCCGGCACTTTCGCGCAGCACTTCGAGCACGGTGCGGAGCCGGATCGGGGCCGCGATCGCGGTGCCCTCGGCGATCGTCGGCAGGATCGGGGTCGGCACGCGAGCGTCGGCGCCGGCCAGAAAAGCCGCAGCGACCGGGGCGCAATTTGCCGGCTGCACGGCAAAAATGCGCGGCAGCACGGCGATCTCGCCGGCCCGCCTGAGCTCGCCGAAGCCGATCGCGAGCCCGAGCACGTTCGAGCCCGCGCCACACGGCACGATGACGTTGTCCGGGGCCCGGAATCCGAGCTGCTCCCAAAGCTCGTAGGCGAGCGTCTTCGTGCCGTGCAGGAAGAAGGGATGCCAGTTGTGGCTGGCATAGAAGACGGTGTCGGCACGCGCGAGCGCGGCCGCGGCGGTTGCCTGCCGATCCCCCGGCACCAGCTCCACCCGGGCGCCGCAGGCACGCATGGCAACGAGCTTGGCAGGGCTGGTGGCGGCGGGGGCGAGGATGGTCGCCGCCATGCCGCCGGCTGCGGCGTACGCCGCGATTGCTGCGCCGCCATTGCCGGAGCTGTCTTCGAGCACCGCCTCGATTCCCTGGCCACGCAGCAGGGACAGCATCACGCTGGCCCCGCGATCCTTGAAACTGCCGGTCGGCATCAGCCATTCGCATTTCAGCAGCGCGGTTACCCCGTCGAGGCGCCGCTCGATGAGCGGCGTCATCCCTTCCCCCATGCTGACGGGCGCCGCATCCGCGAGCGGCAGCGCGGCACGGTAGCGCCAGAGGCTCGCAGTGCCGGTTTCGATCTCGGCGCGGCC
>Ga0335075_10002187_pt1 | contig 31626 bp, 32 predicted proteins | sample Lox_Sample_24_FD_206723 | JGI IMG/M metagenome (GOLD analysis project Ga0335075, IMG submission 206723) | Soil microbial communities from Loxahatchee National Wildlife Refuge, Florida, United States - Lox_Sample_2.4 | ecosystem: Environmental > Terrestrial > Soil > Wetlands | place: USA...
GCTCCCGGATCGCCCCCAGTTGTCCTGGCGCTCGTTTTCCGGGGTGTTCTGGGTCGAATCTGATGGTTCTCTGGTGGCCTATTCGACCCAGTTGCTCTTTTCTTTTTGGCGATTTTGTTAGCTATAGAGCCGAGAAGTGGCTCGTTTTGGGGTTTGATTTCAGATTGTCCCTTGACATTTCGGACATCCGTAATAAATTAACCGGCCATGGAGGAGAACGGCGCCGTCCGGCGCACTGACGATGGAACCGCGGCGGTCACTTCCGTGGACGAGACGCTTCGAGCAAGGGCTTCCCGGGTCGTTCCCGGTGGCATGTACGGACATCTGAACGCGGCCGAGCTGCCCCGGGTGTTCCCACAGTTCTACGTATCGGGCGAAGGCTGTCGGATACTCGACGTGGATGGCAATGAGTACATCGACTTCATGTGCTCCTGGGGGCCGATCGTTCTCGGCCACAACCATCCCGCGGTCGAAGCGGCGGTCGCCGCCGAGACCCTGCGGGGCGTCTGCCTCAACGGTCCCGGTGAAGTCCTGGTCGAACTGGCCGAACTCCTGACCGCCGAGGTGACCCACGCCGAGTGGGCGATGTTCGGCAAGAACGGCACCGACGCGACCAACATGGGACTGCGCATCGCCCGGGCCGCCACCGGCCACTCGAAGGTGCTGATCGCGCGCCGCGCATACCACGGCATCGGCACCTGGTCCCTGCCTCCCGGATCCGACGGCGTCACCGAGGCCGACCGGGCCGACACCATCTACTTCGAGTACAACGACCTCGATTCGCTCGACGCCGCGATTGCCGAGGCCGGCGATGACATCGCCGCCGTGATCGTCACCCCGATCCGCCACGAGGTCCACCGCGACCTCGACCTCGCCACCCCCGAATTCGCCGCGGGCGTGCGTTCCCGCTGCGACGCCACCGGGGCCCAGCTGATGATCGACGACATCCGCTGCGGCTTCCGCATGGACCTCGCCGGAAGCTGGGAGGGACTGGGCATCCGGCCCGACCTGACCGCCTACAGCAAGGCCCTCGCCAACGGCCACCCGCTGGCGGCGCTGGTCGGCTCCGAACACCTGCGCGAAGCGGCAGGCCGGATCACCGCCACCGGATCGTTCTGGTTCGCCGCGCCGCCGATGGCCGCCGCGATCGCCACCATCCAAACGCTGAAGGCCGAGGACGGCATCGCCCGCATGGCCGCCTCCGGACTGAAGTTCCAGCAGGGTCTTCGCGACCAGGCGAAATCCCACGGCTTCGAGGTATCGGTCACCGGCCCGCCACAGCTGCCTTTCATGTCGTTCGCCGCCGACGCCAGTGAGGAAAAGGCCTTCGCCTGGACCAGCGAGTGCGCCGCGCGCGGTGTCTACCTCCACCCATTCCACAACTGGTTCCTGAACGCCGCCCACGACGAACCGGCGATCGACGATGCCCTGGCCCGCACCGACGCCGCCTTCGCCGCTCTGCGCACCGGATTTGGATCCGACTGATGGCGATGCCCTTCGAAGATCCCAAACTGGCGGAAGCGGCCACGGCCGTCCGCGCGGCATCGGCCGCGATCGCCGAAAGCGGACTGGTCAGCGCCTCGTCCGGCAACGTCAGCGCCCGTGTCGGCGGAGAGATCCTGATCACGCCCCGGCGGGGTCGGCTCGACGCGATCGAGCCGCAGAGCTGCCGGCGGGTGCGAATCGAGGACGGGGCGGAGATCACTCCCGATCCAGCCTGGATGCCGTCCTCCGAAACCCCGCTCCACCTCGCCGTGTACCGGGCGAGCGACGCCGGCGCCGTCGTCCACACCCACTCGACCTACGCCACCGCGCTTTCAACCGTGACCGAAGAACTGCCGCCGATCCACTACCTGATGGCCGCTTTCGGCGGTCCCATCCGGGTCGCTCCGTACGCGACCTTCGGCAGCGACGAACTCGCCGAAAACGTGCGGGCCGCCCTCGAGGGACGGCGCGGCGCACTGCTCGCCAACCATGGGGCCGTGGTCTACGCCGACCGGCTCGAGCGGGCCGTGGACCTCGCCCATCAGCTCGAGTGGTTCGCGAAGCTCTATCTGCTCGCCCTCTGTGCCGGGCAGCCCGCCCTGCTGGACCAGGCCGAACTCGATCACGTGTCCGAGCGGGCCGCGACCCTTCGCTACGGGATCGACGGCTGATGCGGACCGGAGGCAAGATCACCCTGGTCGGCGTATGCGTGATCGACATCCTCGGCCGTCCGATCGAAACCCTGCCGACCGGCCAGGGCTCCCATCCGCTGGAGGAGATCAAGGCGACCGTCGCGGGCACCGCGGCCGGAACCTCGATCGATCTCGCCCGCCTCGGGGCCGACGTGACCGTGGTCGGCGCACGCGGCAACGACCTGCTCGGCGACCTGATGGAGGAGGGACTGCGCCGGGAAGGTGTGACCCCGATCCTCAGCCGCAAGCAAGGCGTCCAGACATCGGCGACCATCCTGCCGATCCACCCCGACGGCAGCCGCCCGGCCTGGCACGTTCCGGCGGCCAACCGCGAACTCGGTCCTGAGGACGTTCCCGCGGACGCTCTCAGGGACCGCGACATCGTCCATTACGCGGGGCTCACCGCCCTGCCCGGACTGGACGGCGAGCTCGGCGCGGCGATGCTGGCGACCGCCCGCGACAACGGCGCCTTCACGACCGCCGACTGTCTCGGCATCAAGCGGGCCGACACCGACCACCTGCTCGAGGCGATGCTGCCCGAGGTGGACCTCTTCATGCCGAACCGCGCCGAGGCCCTGGCACTCACCGGCGAAACCGATGTCTTCTCCGCGGCGCGCCGCCTCCGCTGTCTCGGCGCCGCCTCGGTGATCGTCACCTGTGACTCGGCCGGCTGCGTGATCGCCGATGCCGATGGCGAGCGCACCCGGCCCGCCTTCGTCGCCCCGGTCGTCGATTCGACCGGCTGCGGAGATGCCTTCTCGGCCGGGGTGATGGTCTCGCTCCAGGCGGGGAAGAGCCTCGACGACGCCGCGACCTTCGGCCTCGCCGCGGCCGCGCTGATCCTCGGCAAGCTCGGCTCGGTGGATGGACTGCGCTCCTACGACGAGACGATCGCCTGGATGGAAAACGCCGAAACCTCAACCGAAACCCTGGGGGTGAACTGATGCCCAAGAAAGTTGACCAAGACCAGCGCCGGGCCGAACTGCTGGTCGCCGTCTGGCAGGTGATCGCCAGAGACGGCATGGAGAACGTTACGGTCAGGACCCTGGCCCGGGAAACCGGGTTCTCGGCGGGCACACTGGCCCACTACTTCGCCGACAAGGACGACATCCTGGTCTCGGCGCTCCGCCTGTCCCACGAGCAGATCGCGGCCAGATGGGAAGAGAAGCTGGAAGGGCTCCGCGGCCTCGAGGCGTTCCGCGTCCTGGTGCTCGACAACCTGCCGCTCGACGACGAGCGCGAACTGGAGACCCGGCTCGCGATGAACTACTGGGTCCGCGCGGTGACCCACGAGCATGTGGTCAGTTCGCAATGGCGCAAGGGTCCGCCGCTGTTCAGCCGCCTGACCGACCTCGCGGCCGAGGGCCAGGAACTGGGCCAGATCGTCCGGGACGAAGAGCCCGAGGCGATCGCCGAAAGATTTCACGCACTCATCGATGGTTTGAGCCTTCATTCGCTCCTCTACGCCGATCGCCTCAGTCGCGATCGGCAGGTCGAGCTGATGGAGGTGGAGTTCCGACGTCTGGAAATAAGTGATGGCACGACCGCCATCGGGAGAGAAAACACAATGGAGGAGAGAGATGCGTAAGTTGGGATATTCAGTCTCGGCGCTGTTCGCCGTCATCGCGGCGGGGTTCGCCCTCGCGGCCTGCGGTGGTGGATCGAGCAGTTCGACCGGGGATACCGCGATACCGAAGGAGGCGCTCGGCAACGCGGCGACCACGATCGGCGAGTGCTCGGCCGATCCGAAGAGCGGCGGCACCCTGGTGTACTCGCGCCGGGCTCAGGCCCAGGATCTGAATCCGCTGGTGGTAAGCGGCGGCAACGGCGACATCTTCGTCGTCAACCAGATCTTCGACCAGCTGGTCACCTCCAACCCCGACGGCGGCTTCGAGCTGACACCGGCGATCGCCGAGAGCTGGGACATCTCGGATGACGGGAAGACCTACACCTTCCACATCCGCAAGGGAATCAAGTTCTCGAACGGACAGCCGGTCACGGCCGAGGACGTCAAGTTCTCGCTCGATCGTTTCGCCGATCCGAAGCTCAACCTGATCCTCGCCGTGGCGGCGGTCGGATACGAGAAGTCGGTGGTGGTCGATCCGCAGACCGTGCGGGTCGAGCTGAGCGAGCCGGTCGCGGCGTTCCTCTACAACATCAGCATCTACCCGGCCTCGATCGTGCCGAAGGATCTGGTGCTGGAACAGGGCGACGCCTTCTGGGACGCGCCGGTCGGCACCGGACCCTTCATGGTGAAGAAGTTCACCCGGGGCTCGAGTCTGACCTTCGCCAAGAACCCGCATTACTGGGAAGAGGGCAAGCCGTATCTCGATACGGTCAAGTTCAACTTCGCCGAAGAGGACAACAGCCGCATGCTGGACCTGAAGAGCGGCAAGGCCCAGATGGTGGACGGCGTGCCGTACTCGCAGATCCCGTCGGTGCTCGATGATGATCAGCTGCAGCTGCAGGTGGTCGAGGTGCCGCAGTTCCTGGGTCTCTGGCTCAACCATCAGCGTCCTCAGATGGCCGACGAGAAGGTCCGCCAGGCGATGCAGTACGCGCTCAACCGGGATGAGATCGACACCGCAATCTACCGTGGCGTCGGATCGACCCCGAACAGCGTCCTGCCGCGCCTGAAGTTCGACGCGCCCGCCGGCGAGGTCGAGCCCTATCCCTACGACGTGGAGAAGGCCCAGACCACGATCGCCGAGTCCAAGTACCCGGACGGCTTCGACATCACGCTGAAGTACCCGGCCGGCTTCGAGGACTACAAGCAGCTCGGGCTGTACCTGCAGCAGGCATGGGAGCAGATCGGCATCACCGTGAAGCTCCAGGAGCTCGACCAGGCCGCCGTGGCCGACGCGTTCTACGCCGGTGACTACGACATGACGTTCCCGTACGCACAGTTCACGAGCGACGTGACCGTGCCGGACGAGTACGCCAACCTGTTGAACGATCCGGGCAGTGGCACCGACGGCTTCTTCTCGTGGTGGCACGACGAGCCGATCTGGAAGAAGGTCAAGGAGTTCACGACCACGATCGACGAGGACACGCGCGCCGAGCAGTGGCCCGTGATCCAGCAGGAGATGCTGGATACGAGCCCGGTGATCAACGTGCTCAACCTCCCGTTCGTGAACGCGCACCGCGAAGGCGTCTGCGGCAGCAAGGTGGACGCCCTCGGTTCGGATCAGCTCCAGGACACCTGGCTGACGAGCGCGGAGTAGGCGCGTAGATCACGAGACGAGAGAGGAGTTGGCCGACCGATGAGCACCTACATACTCAAGCGACTGGCGATCAGTGTCGTCGTCCTGTTCGCGCTCGCGGCGGCCAGCTTCCTCCTCATCCATCTCGTCCCGGGTGACCCCGTGCGCCAGATGCTGGGCAGCGGGGCCACTCCGGAGAACATCGCGTCGGTCCGGTCCGATCTGGGACTGGACCGGCCGATGATCGATCAGTTCGGAACCTTCATGGGGAACACGTTCACCGGACAGTTCGGCGATTCGATCACCCTGCGCACACCGATCGGCGATCTGATCTCGGAACGCATCGGCCCGAGCGTGCTGCTCATCCTCTACGGCGTCTTCTTCGCCCTGATCATCGGTGTTCCGCTGGCGGTCGCGGCGGCGCTCCGTCCGCAGGGCTTCGCCGACAACGTGATCCGGATCGCCACCACTTTCACCTTCGCGATGCCGACTTTCTGGCTGGGACTCGTGCTCGCCCTGATCTTCGGTCTTCAACTCGGAATCTTCCCGGTCTCCGGCTACGAGACCGGCGTGGGCGGCTTCTTCAGGACGCTCACCCTGCCGGCCCTGACCCTGGGCCTCTCGCTGGTCGCGATGGTGGTCCGCACGCTGCGGACCCAGCTGCTGGTGGTCCTCGGCAGCGAACACATCGAGGCGGCCCGCGCGCGCGGGCTCACCGAGCGGCGGGTCGTCGGGGTGCACGCGATCCGCAACTCGATCATGACCACGATCACGGTCATCTCGGTGCAGATCGGCTTTCTGATCGGCGGCACCGTCGTGCTCGAGTATGTCTTCCAGATCCCCGGCATGGGGACGCTGCTGATCGACGCGGTCACCAACCGTGACTTCCCTCTGGTCGCGACGATCACCGTGCTCGCCGGAGCGACCGTGATCGTGGTCAGCCTGATCACCGATCTGATCCAGCTCGCGCTCGACCCCCGGGTCAGGCTGGCCGATTCATGACCGCGCTCGCTCTCGTGATGCGCCGCCCGTTCACCGCGCGGAGCTCACTTCACCTCAATCTCACGGTCAAGATCGGCGCCGTGATCGTCGGGCTGATCGTGCTCGCCGCCTTCCTGGCTCCGATCATCGCCCCGTACCCGCCGAACGAGGCGAAGTTCCTGGATCAGCTGCAGGCACCGTCCTTCCAGCACCTGATGGGCACCGACAGTGCCGGGCGTGATGTCTTCTCGCGAACGCTCTACGGAGCCAGGGTGGACATTCTGGTGATGCTGTTCGTCACTTTCGTGCCGTTGCCGATCGGGGTGCTGGCCGGGGCGATGGCCGGCTACTTCGGCGGCTGGGTGGATCTGGTCATCTCACGACTCGCCGACCTGATGATCGCCTTCCCGTTCCTGGTGCTGGTGATGGCGATCATCGCGATCGTCGGACCGGGCCTGAAGGGAGTGATGATCGGCATTCCGCTGGCCGGCTGGGCGCTCTACGCCCGCATGGCCCGGGCCGAGATGCTGGTGGTGAAGGAACAGAACTACATGGTCGCGACCAAGACCCTCGGCTACTCGCGGAAGCGGGCGATCTTCCGCCATGCCGCGCCCTCGATCCTGCGGACCAGCCTGGTCTACTCGACCCTGGACATGATCGTGAACCTGCTTCTGATCGCGGGGCTTTCCTACCTCGGTCTCGGCATGCAGCCTCCCGGGTCTGAACTCGGCACGATCATCGCCAACGGCCAGGTTCACCTGCTCGATGCCTGGTGGATCTCGACCCTGCCGGGACTCGTCCTGGTCGCGCTCGGGGTGGGACTCGGTCTGATCGGGGACGGGCTTTCCGACGGTGATCTGCTTGGCAAGGAGGCGCGGTGAGCGGCCCGGTTCTCAACATCGAGGGTCTGCGTATCGAGATCGGCTCGGGCGAGGACGCCAAGGCGGCCGTGCGTGACGTCTCGATCGAGGTCGGCCAGGGGGAGATGGTCGGCCTGGTCGGCGAGTCCGGCAGCGGCAAGAGCCTCACCTGCCGTTCGGCGATCCGCCTGGTGCCCGCGGCCGGCCGGGTCGCTGCGGGTTCGATCCGGTTCAACGGACACGACGTGATGGCGATGGACAGGGAGGAGCTTCGCCGGATGCGGGCGCTCGACGTCGGCATGGTGTTCCAGGATCCGTTCAGTTCGCTCGATCCGGTGTTCCGTGTCGACCGGCAGATCCGCGAGACCCTGAAGTCGAATCTCGGCATGGGCACTCCGGCCGCGAAGAAGGAGACGATCCGACTGCTCGATTCTGTCGGCATCCCCGATCCGGAGCGCTGGGCGCGGGCCTATCCGCATGAGCTGAGCGGCGGCATGAGGCAGCGGGTGATGATCGCGCTGGCGACGATCGGCGAGCCGAAGCTGCTGATCGCCGACGAGCCGACGACCGCCCTGGACGTCACCACCCAGGCCCAGATCCTCGATCTTCTGCGCCGGCTGCGCGACGAGCGCGGGGTGGCGGTGCTGCTGGTCTCCCATGATTTCGGGGTGATCGCCGAGACCTGCGACCGTGTCGTCGTGATGTACGGCGGCCACGTGGTCGAGACGGGCCCGGTCGGTGAGACCTACGAGAAACCGCAGCATCCGTACACACGAGCCCTGCTCGCCTCGGTGCCGACCATCGAATCGGCCGGAACGCACCGTCGCCGCGAGGCGATTCCCGGGCGTCCGCCGGAGCTCGGCGAGAAGCTGCCGGGCTGTGTCTTCGCGCCCCGCTGCTCGTTCGAGCGGGAGGCCTGTCACTCGATCGACATGACCTTGGAGCAGGTGTCGGCGAAGCAGCGGTCGGCCTGCCCGTTCGTGCGGGCCGACGGGGCGAGGAACGACACCGTCATCGGAGGAGCGCCGTGAACGCCGCCGATCCGGTGCTGCGGGTGGCGAACCTCAGCAAGACCTACCCGATGAGACGGACCGTGGCCGACCGCCTGCGCGGCAAGCCACGCGAGGCCCATCTGGCCGTCGACGGCGTTTCATTCGACCTGAATGAGGGCGAGATCCTCGGCATCGCCGGGCAGTCGGGCAGCGGCAAGACCACGGTGGCGCGCTGCGTGACCAAGCTGGTCGCACCCGATCCCGGTGCCGTGATCAAGCTCCAGGGCCGTGATGTCGTGCGGGCCCACGGCGAGAAGCTGCGCGAGATGAGGCGGGACATCCAGATGATCTTTCAGGATCCCTACACCTCGCTCAACCCGCGAATGACGATCGGCGCGGCGATCCTCGAAGCGGGCCGGGTTCACCGCCGCCCGGGCAGCGACCGCCCCGAAGAGTTCGTCGGCGCGCAGCTCGAACGGGTGGGCCTTCCGGCCAGCTCGGCGGATCGCAAGCCCAGAGAGCTTTCGGGTGGCCAGCGGCAGCGGGTCGCGATCGCCCGCTCGCTCGCGGTCCAGCCGGTGGCATTGATCGCCGACGAAGCGGTCAGCGCGCTCGACGTCTCGGTCCAGGCGCAGCTGCTCAATCTCTTCCTGGATCTCCGTGACGAGCTCGGACTCTCGATCCTCTTCATCTCCCACCAGCTGGCCGTGCTCGCTGAGGTCGCCGATCGCATGGCGATCATGAATCTGGGACGGATCGTCGAGATCGGCGAGGCTCGGGACGTGCTCTCGAACCCGAAGGACGCCTACACCCGCCGGCTGCTTGCCGCGAACCCGAATCCCGATCCCTCGAAACGTGGAGAAGTGACCGCATGAGCCATGTCCAGACAGTCACCGGCCCCGTCGATCCCGCGGAGCTGGGTTTCACCCTCCCGCACGAGCACATCCACCTGGAAATGTGGAACTCGGATGGTGAGGGCTGTGTCAGCCAGATCGACGACGATGAGGTGCTCGCCGCGGAATTGGAGGCCTTCGCCGGGGTGGGGGGAACCTGCCTCGTCGATCAGACCCCACGCGCCGCCGGCCGCCGTCCGGAGCGTCTGCGCGGACTCTCGGAGCGGACGGGGATCAAGATCGTGGCCGCCACCGGCTGGTACACCGAGCCCTACTATCCGCCGGCCGAGGAGCTGGACCGCAGGCCGGTCTCGGAGATCACCGCGATCATGCTCGGCGAGATCGAGAACGGCATCGGCGATTCCGGGGTGAAACCGGGCCTGATCGGTGAGATCGGCGCCTCCCAGAACTGGGTCTCACCGGTCGAGGAGAAGGTTCACCGGGCCGCTTCCCGGGCGCAGGTCGCTACCGGACTGCCACTCGCGACCCACACGCTCCACCACGGAGCAGGCATTCACCAGATGGAGATCTTCGACGATGAGGGCGTCGATCCGTCCCGGGTCGTGATCGGCCACTGCGACACCTCACCGAACCTGGAGTACTGCCTGCGGATCGCCGAGTGGGGCGGATATGTGGCCTTCGACAACATCGGCTTCCAGCTCGGGGATCATGAGAACCACCTGGTGCGGATCCTCGGTGAGCTGATCGGGCGCGGGCACTCCGAGCGGATCGTGCTTTCCCAGGACATGGGCCAGATGCCCGAACTGGGCTCACGCGGCGGCCGCGGTCTCACCTATCTGGCAGAGACCTTCCTGCCGTTGCTGGCAGAGGCCGGTATCGGCGAAGAGACCCGGCACCAGATCACGGTCGAGAACCCGCTGCGCTGGCTGACGATCGCGGGCTGAACTCAGTTCCAGGCCGGACGGGCATCCGGGTCATGCTCCGGAAGCCGGGGCGGGGCGGTGCGGTATGCGGCCGGGCTCTCGGAGAGTCCGATCGGATTGCGGGTCAGCCGCACCGGGCTGCCATCTTCGTCTGAGACCTCGACCACCGGATCGAGGCCGAGCGATTCCGCGAACCCGAAGGCTCCGGCGACATCGTTGACGATTCCGGCGGGTACGCCGCGGGCGGAGAGTTCGCTCACCCAGGCGGCCGGCTCCCGTTCGCCGAGGCGCTCGATCAACTCGGCCCGGAGGGCGTCCCGGTTGGCGACCCGGTCGGCGTTGGTGGCGAAGCGCGGTTCGGCGGCGAGCGTTTCGCCATCGGGCAGGATCTCGCAGAGGGCCCGGAACTGACCGTCGGTGCCGACCGCGAGCACCAGATCCCCGCCCTTGCAGGGGAACAGTTCGTACGGGGCGATGCTGGGATGGGCGTTGCCCATGCGACCCGGGATGGAGCCCCCGACGGTGAAGGCCGAGGCCTGGTTGACCAGCCCCGCGAGCAGGCTGGAAAGCAGGTTCACCTCCACCTTCTGGCCGGTTCCGGTGGTCTGCCGACGCTGGATCGCGGCGAGGATGCCGATCGCCGAGAACAGTCCGGCGATCACGTCGACCAGCGCGACACCGACTTTCTGGGGCTCGCCGTCCGCTTCGCCGGTGATGCTCATCAGACCACCGACCGCCTGGACCAGCAGGTCGTAGCCGGGCAGCGCGGCGCCTTCGCGGTCGCCGAAACCGGTGATCGAGGTGTAGATCAGGCCGGCGTTTTCGGGGCTGAGGTCGTCGTATCCGAGACCGAGGCGATCCATGACTCCGGGCCGGAAGTTCTCGACCACGACGTCACATCCGGCGGCGAGCTCACGGGCGTAGGCGATGTCCGCCGGGTCGCGCAGATCGAGCGCGATGCTGCGCTTGTTGCGATTCACCGACTCGAAATAGGTGGATCGTCCGCGATCGTCAACCGGCGGTTTCCACCCCCTGGTGTCATCTCCGGCCCCGGGCCTTTCCACCTTGATCACGTCCGCTCCGAGATCGGCCAGGACCATGGTGGCCAGGGGGCCGGCGAGGACGCGGGAGAAGTCGAGGATTCGGACCGGGCCGAGCGCACTTGTCATTGGTCGAGAATACCCATATATTGCAAATATTCTCAGATTCGTATGAATATCTTCGACAATTGACAACCACGCCGAATAGGATCCGATGAGCGCCACCGCAACCAAAGCCCCTCTCAAGCCCGAGGATTTCCTCTCGGCCGACACCCTGCTCACCGACGAGGAGCGTCTGATCCGCGACACCGTCCGGTCCTTCGTCGCCGACAACGTGACGCCATACGTCGGTGAGTGGTTCGACCAGGGAACGATCCCGATCGAGATCGCGCCCCAGCTCGGCAAGCTCGGGCTGCTCGGCATGCACCTCGAGGGATACGGCTGTGCCGGTGCGAGCGCGACCGCATACGGCCTCGCCTGCATGGAACTCGAGGCCGGCGACAGCGGCATCCGCAGCCTGGTCTCGGTGCAGGGATCGCTCGCGATGTTCGCGATCCACCGCTGGGGATCCGAGGAACAGAAGAACGAGTGGCTGCCGCGCATGGCGGCCGGCGAGGCGATCGGCTGCTTCGGCCTGACCGAGCCCGACTCGGGTTCCGACCCCGGCTCGATGCGGACCCGGGCCCGCCGCGACGGCGACGACTGGATCATCAACGGCTCGAAGATGTGGATCACCAGCGGCTCGATCTCCGAGGTGGCCGTCGTCTGGGCCATGACCGACGAGGGAGTACGCGGATTCGTGGTGCCGAAGGGCACCCCGGGTTTCACCACCCAGGACATCAAGGCGAAGATGTCGCTGCGGGCCTCGGTCACCTCCGAGCTGCTGCTCGACGACGTGCGCCTGCCGGCCGAGGCGATGCTGCCCAAGGCCGACTCGCTGCGCGGCCCGCTGTCCTGCCTGAACGAAGCCCGCTACGGGATCGTGTGGGGAGCCGCCGGCGCCGCCCGCGCCTGTTTCGAGTCCGCCCTCGAGTACAGCAAGGAGCGGATCCAGTTCGACCAGCCGATCGGCGGATTCCAGATCGTTCAGGAGCGGCTCGCGAACATGGCGCTCGAGGTGAACCGGGCCACCCTGATTGCCCACCAGCTGGGACGCCTGAAGGACGCCGGCCAGCTGCGGCCCGAGCAGGTCAGCATGGGCAAGCTCGGCAACGTCAACGCCGCGCTCGACGTGGCCCGCTCCGCCCGCCAGGTCCTCGGAGCCAACGGCATCACGCTCGAGTACCCGGTGATCCGGCACATGAACAACCTCGAGTCGGTGGTGACCTACGAGGGCACGGCCGACATCCACGCCCTGGTCGTCGGCGGGGCCCTGACCGGAATCCAGGCGTTCCGCTGAGGTGACCGTGGGCCCGGGCGAAACAGCACTCTCGCAGGCGGTCGCCTGGCTGCGATCGGCGATCGTCGCGGGGGATCTGCGGCCCGGGCAGCGCGTGATCCAGGACCGGGTGGCCGAAGGCACGGGACTCAGCGTCGCACCCGTGCGCGAGGCCCTGCGGGTACTGGAGCAGGAGGGCCAGCTCCAGTACATCCCGCGCCGCGGCTACTTCGTGACCAAGCTCGAGATCGCCGATCTCGAGGAGATCTATGCCCTGCGGGCCACACTCGAGCCGATCGCGATCCGCGCCGCCCTGCCGCAGCTCGACGAGGATGACCTGGCCCGGATCCGGGCCGCGGCCGACGAGTGCGCCGAGGCGGCCATGGACGGGGCGGTGTCACAGGAGCTCGCGGCCAACCGGAGTTTCCATTTCGGCATGATGGAAGCGCCCGGCCAGAGCCATCTGCTGCGGCTGATCGCGATGTTGTGGGACTCGACCGAGGCGTACCGCGCGCTCTATTACAACTTCCCGGACGAGCGGCAGGCGGCGGTGCTCGCCCACGAGGCGATGCTGGACGCGGCCGAGCGGGGTGCGGTCGAAGAACTGATCGAGATGCAGGCGGCACACCGTGAGCGGGCGCTGCTGCTGCTCCGGGGGCTGCTGGCCGCCGGAGACAGAATGAACGGAGATGGAAAATGAGTGGCGAATCGCATCACGACCTGCTTGACAAGGGACACACGATCTTCATCGGAGGTGAATGGTCATCGGGCGCCGGTGCCTTCGACGTGACCGATCCGGCCGCTCCCGCGGAGATCACCGCACGGCTGGCCACCGGTCGCCCCGAGGACATCGACGCCGCCTATGCCGCGGCCGAGGCCGCCGGTTCCGAATGGGGCCGATCGACCGCCCAATACCGCAGTGGGATCCTGCTGGCGGCGGCCGATCTGCTCGAAGCCCACCTGGACGAAGCGACCGAACGCCTGACGCTCGACATGGGCAAGGCCCACCGCGACGCGCGGGCCGAAGTGTCGCGCGGCGTGGCGATCCTGCGCTACTTCGCCGGGGACGTGCTCCAGGCGAGTGGAGAGGTCTATCCGAGCGCCGATCCCGAAACGACCCTGATGACGATCGAAGAGCCGGTCGGAACCGTCGCGGTGATCACGCCCTGGAACTTCCCGGTCGCGATCCCGCTCTGGAAGATCGCGCCGGCGCTTGTCTACGGCAACACGGTGGTCTGGAAGCCGGCCTCGGCCGCGGCCGGATCGGCTGTGCTTCTCGCCGGCATCCTCGGCCGGGCGGGACTTCCCGACGGAGTGCTCAACCTGGTCACCGGCAGCGGTGGCGAGCTGTCCGAGGCGATCACCTCGGCGTCCGGAATGAGAGCCCTTTCTTTCACCGGATCCGGCGCCACCGGGATGAAGATCCAGGCGGCCCTTTCCGGAACCACGGCGAAACTGCAGCTGGAGCTGGGCGGCAAGAACCCGGCGATCGTGCTCGCCGACGCCGACCTGGCCGACGCCGCTGTGCAGATCAGCAGGGGAGCCTTCCTTTCCACGGGACAGCGCTGTACGGCGACCAGCCGGGCCTACGTGGAGCGGGCGGTGTTCGACCATTTCTCCGATCTGCTCCGGGCCGAGGCCGCCGCGATGGTCGTCGCCGACCCGCAGGACCCCGGCACCGATGTCGGTCCCGCCGCTTCCGCCGCACAGTTCCGGACCGTGAACGAGTACCTCGACCTGGCCCGTGCGGAAGGCGCCACTTTCCTCTTCGGTGAGGATCGGGTGCCGGCTGCGGACGGCGGCTACTTCATCCCGCCGACGATTCTCACCGGCGTCGATCTGGAGAGCCGGCTGGTCACCGAAGAGATCTTCGGCCCGGTGATCTGCCTGATTCCGGTGGATGGATTCGAGCAGGGGATCGAGCTGGCCAACGACACGGAGTTCGGCCTCTCATCGGCCGTCTTCACCAGCGATCTGAAGGTGGCGATGAAGTTCGCCCGTCTCACTGAGTCAGGTGTCGTTCACGTCAACCGTGAGACCGCCGGGGTCGAACCTCACGTCCCGTTCGGAGGCCTCAAGGGGTCGAGCAACGCCCAGCGGGAGCAGGGAACGGCGGCCCGCCGCTTCTTCACCAACACGAAGACGGTCTACATACGTACGCCTTGACCCAACCAAACGCGATTTTGCCGAGATAGTCGGCAAAAACGCGTTTGGTTCGCTCACAACCGCCGGCCTAGTACCCGTGGCCGGTGTGTACCGGGGGCGTCGGGTTCTTTCCTTCGCGCTTCTTCCTCAGGTAGGCGATCGAGCTCTCGAAGTCGTCGCACAGCGCGTCGACCAGCTCCCTGGTCTGGCTTGACTTGACCAGCATTCGCATGATGCGATCGTTCTCGTTGTTCGGCGGCATCTGGTAGGCCGGAACCATCCAGCCGCGCCTCCGGGCCAACTCACCGACCAGATCGTTGCTGTCGAAGGGCTCGTTGTCGTTGGTCTTCGCGATCAGTAGCGGCAGGGTCGGGTTGTCGTCGTCGTAGATGGTGAGCGCATCCATCTCTCGCAGGCGATCCGCCAGCGCGTGGCGGTTCATGGTCATCGCTCTCACCACCGAGGCGTATCCGTTGTGGCCCAGGCGGATGAATTGGTAGTACTGGGCCAGTACGAAGGAAGAGCTGCCGGAGAAATTGAGAGTGAAGGTCGGATCCTTCTCGCCGAGGTAGTCCTCGTAGAAAATCAGATCCTCGGGGACCTGGCTGTCGGTGCGGGTGATCAGCCAGCCGATGCCGGGATAGACCAGGCCGAACTTATGGCCCGAGGTGTTGATCGAGACGACCGACTCGAGCCGGAAGTCCCAGGTGAAGTCGGGATCGGAGAAGGGAAAGACGAAACCGCCCGAGGCACCGTCGATGTGCATCGGCACCTCAAGGCCCTTGCCCTTCAGCTCGGTCAGCATCCGGTCGATGCCGACCACGTCGTCGCACTGGCCGGTGAAGGTGGTGCCGACGACCCCGACCACGCCGATCGTGTTCTCGTCGATGTGCTCGCGGAAATCGTCCGGACCCATCACCGTCTCGCCCTTGCGGATCGGGATGTTGCGGGGCTCGACGTCGAAGTAGCGGCAGAACTTGTCCCAGACCACGTGGACATCGGAGCCGTAGACCAGGTTCGGCCGGTCAGTCGGCTTGCCGGCCTTCTTCCGGCGGTTCTTCCAGTTCCATTTCATCGAGAGCGCGCCGAGCATCACGGCCTCGGAGGATCCGGCGCAGGCGGTGCCGGGGGAGTCCTGTCCCTCGGGGCCGTTGAACAGGTGATGGATCATGCGCACGCAGCGCTTCGAGATCTCGGCCGTGCGCGGGTACTCGGCGTGATCGATGTAGTTCTTGTGGAGGCTGTCGTCGATCAGCAGCCTGGCCTCGGGCTCCATCCAGGTGGTGACGAAGGTGGCGAGGTTCTTGTTCGGATCCCCGTCCAGCTCCATCTCTGAGGAGATCACGTTGTAGGCGGCCCGCGGAGTCACCCCGAGCTCCGGCATCCGATGGCTGGCGGCCGGCTCGGTGAAATAGCTCTCGACCAGCATCTCTTCCTTCTCAGGATTCATCTTCTGCTGCGGGGTGGGACCGTCGGACTGGTTCATCGCTCTCCTCGGTTTGGTCGGACTGAGGACAACCTACTTGCGCCGGGTCAGGAGCGAGTGAAAATTTTCACCGTTCGTCACGAAGTTTCAGGCCGCGCCTGCGCAGGCGCCTCGCCGTCTTCACATCCTTCGCGGTCACGCCCTTCTTGTCCGGTCTGGGCGTTTCCATCGTCGCGGTCAATCCCTCGAACCTGGGCTCGGAGAGGAAGAGGGCGAGCGACTCCTTGCCGATCTCACCCTCGCCGAGGTCGGCGTGCCGGTCCCGGCGGGAATCGAAGGGGAAGACCGAGTCGTTCAGGTGGAGGGCCTTCAGCCGCTCCAGCCCGAACCGGGAGTCGGCGTCGTCCAGCACGCCGTCGATGCCCTCGATCGTGCGGATGTCGTATCCGGCCGCGAACAGGTGGCAGGAATCGAAGCAGACGCCGATCCGGTCGCCGCCTCCGGCCGCCTCGGTGATCGCCTCGATCTCCTCGAACGAGTGGGCGAGGATGCCCTTGTGGCCGGCCATCTGCTCGATCAGCACCGGGCACTCCTCGGACTCGCCGATCGCCTCCTCGATCATCTGGCCCGAACGGATCATCGCCTCGACGATGTCGGCGTCCTTGCGCGATCCGGGGTGGAGCACCACACCCGCGGCGCCGATCCCGTCGCCGATTCGCAGCGCGTGGATCAGTGAGGCCCGCGACTTGTCCCTGAGTTCCTTGTCCGGCGCGGCGGTGTTGATCAGATAGACCGCGTGGATGATCACCGACTCGACGCCGGAATCGTCCATCGCATCCCGGAATTCGGCGAAGTCCTCCTCGCCGTAGGCGGTCGGCTTCCAGGCGCGCGGGCTCTGGTTGAAGATCTGGATCGAGGAGCAGCCGATCTCGGCGCCGCGGTGGACGGCCTTCGCCAGCCCGCCCGCTGTGGAAACATGAGCCCCGATGAGCATCGTTGAGAGTGACCTCCGAGTTAGATTCGCCCCTTCGCCGACCGGTGCGCTGCACATCGGCGGAGCCAGAACCGCACTGTACAACTGGCTGGCCGCCAGGCATGGGAACGGGGCCCTGGTGCTGCGCATCGAAGACACCGACCCGGAGCGGTCCACGGAGGAGAACGTCGCCCAGATCCTCGACGCGCTCGAGTGGCTCGGGCTGGATTGGGACGAAGGTCCGCTGTCACAGGTGGAGCGCGCCCCCAGTCACGCCGCAGCGCTCGAGCGCCTGCTGGAGAGCGGCGCCGCCTACCGCGACGCGGCCACCGCCGACGACGTCAAGGCGTGGAAGGCCGAGCACGGGGCGGATCGGGGCTACCGGGGGACTCCCAGCGCCGACGGGACCGGCGCGATCCGGCTGCGGGTTCCCGACGAGGGAGACACCGTGGTCGAAGACCTGATCAGGGGCGAGGTCCGTTTCCCGAACCGCAGCTACGACGATTTCGTGATCGCCCGCGGCGATGGTTCGGTGCTCTACAACTTCGCGGTCGCGGTCGACGACGCCGAGATGGGCATCACCGAGGTCATCCGCGGTGATGATCACCTCTCGAACACTCCGAAGCAGCTGCTCGTGCTCCGGGCCCTCGGTTTCGAATCGCCGCGCTACGCCCATGTGCCGCTCCTTCACGGTCCGGACGGCAAGAAGCTCTCGAAGCGCCACGGCGCGGCCTCGGTCCAGGAACTGCGCGACGCGGGCTACCTGCCCGCCGCGATCCGCAACTACGTCGCCCTGCTCGGCTGGGGACCCGGCGACGACGAGACCCTGCTGTCCACCGAGGAACTGGTCAGGCGTTTCCGGCCCGAGGACGTCGGCCGTTCCTCGGCGGTGTTCGACGAGAAGAAGCTGCGCTGGATGAACGGCCGCTACATGCGGGAACTGCCGCTCGGCGAGTACACCGCCGCGGTCGCCGCCTTCACCGGCCGCGAGCCGGACGAGAAGCTGGGCGAGGCCTGCGCGATCGCGCAGGAGAAGGCGCAGACCGTGGCCGAGGTGTGGCCCCTGATCCGCTTCATCTTCGAGGAGCCGGTCGAGGACGAGAAGGCCTGGCGTAAGATCATGAAGAACGATGCCGGAACCGCCTTGGAAGCGGTGAAGGAGGCTCTGCGTCCGCTGGATCAGTTCACCGCGGAAGCGGTGGAAGGTGTCATCGGGCCGATCCCCGAACGGCTCGATCTGAAGCCCGGCAAGGTCTACCAGCCGATCCGGGTCGCGATCACCGGAACCACGGTCTCACCGGGGATTTTCGAGTCGGTGGCGGTGCTCGGCAAGGACGAGACGATCGCCCGCATCGACGCCGCCCTGGCCAAACTGGCCGATTCACCACCTATTCCTGACTGAGTTAGTCGTCTTTTACTTGCGCGGTGTTGTAAAAAGGGGGGGTGATCTCGGTCACCTCCAAATCCCGCTACGCCGTGGTCGCCATGGCGGAACTCGCCCGGTCGGGGGATCGGCCCCTGTCGGTCAAGGAACTGGCTGAGCGGCGCGACATCCCGGACCAGTTCCTCGAACAGCTCTTCTCGACGCTGAGGCGCTCCGGCCTGCTGACCAGCCATCGCGGCAGCAAGGGCGGGTACACGCTGTCCCGTCCGGCCGACGAGATCACCGTGCTCGAGGTCGTCCAGGCACTCGACGGCAAGGTCGGCCAGGAGGCCGACGAGGCCGGCGGGATCTGGGCCGATGGCGTCGGCGCGCTGCGCAAGGTGTTCAGTGAGACCAGCATCGCCGACATCGAACGGCGCGAGGCCGAAGAGGCCGCGGCGAGGATGTACTTCATTTGATCGCGCCACAGGCGTCGGCGACGGTCGGCGGCACACCACTCGTGTCCCTCGCGCGAATCGGACAGGGAGCCGGGGCGGAGGTCTGCGCCAAGCTCGAGTACTTCAATCCGGGCGGCTCGGTCAAGGACCGGATCGGTGCCGCGATGATCGGTGCGGCCGAGGCTCAGGGCAAGCTGGTCCGGGGCGAATCGGTGATCGTCGAGCCGACCAGCGGCAACACCGGTATCGCCCTGGCGATGATCTGCGCCGCCCGGGGCTACGAGTTGATCCTGACCATGCCGGAGGGCATGAGCCGTGAGCGGGCCAAGCTGCTCAGGGCATACGGGGCCGAGGTCCAGGAGACGCCTTCGATGGGCGGCATGGACGAGGCGGTCAAGCTGGCCCAGCGCATCGCCGAGCAGCGCAAGGGCTTCATGCCCCAGCAGTTCTCGAACCCGGCAAATCCCGAGGCCCACTTCCGGACCACCGGGCCGGAGATCTGGACCGACACCGGCGGCGACATCGCCGCCTTCGTCTGCGGGGTCGGCACCGGTGGCACGATCACGGGGGTGGCCCGCTACCTCAAGGAGCAGGGCTCCGAGGCGAAGATCGTCGCGGTGGAGCCGGCCTCGTCCCCGGTGCTGTCCGGCGGCCGGATCGGTCCTCACCGGATCCAGGGGATCGGTGCCGGATTCGTGCCCGAAGTCCTGGAGCTCGAACTGATCGACGAGATCCTGCCGGTCACCGACGACGAGGCCCTGAAGACGGCCCGCCAGCTCGCCGGGCGCGAGGGAATACTCGGAGGGATCTCGGCCGGAGCCAACGTGTTCGCGGCGCTCCAGCTCGCCGAACGGCCCGAGTTCGAGGGTGGGCGGGTGGTCACCATCGTCTGCGACTCGGGCGACCGATACATGTCATTGCCCTTCTTCGCCCCCTGACCGCGACGGGGCATGAGTACTCTCTGAACCGTGGCACGTCCCGATCTGATCATCAAGGCTGTGAACGGAGTCAGAGCCCAGGTGGCGGCGGCCCGCGGCCGTGACCCGGCGACCGCCAACGCGTCGACCGTCGAGATCCTCGCCACCTGGCCCGGAGTCCAGGCCCTGCTGGCCTATCGCCTGGCCCACCGCCTGTACGTCGGCAGGGTGCCTTTCTTTCCGCTGGCGATCTCGTTCGTGAGCCGGGTCGTCACCGGAATCGAGATCCATCCCGGCGCTCTGATCGGCAAGGGGTTCTTCATCGACCACGGGGCGGGAGTCGTGATCGGCGAGACCGCCGAGATCGGCGACAACGTGACGCTGTATCAGGGCGTCACCCTCGGTGGAACCGGTTTTCAAGCGGGTAAGCGGCACCCCACGATCGAGGACAACGTCACGATCGGTTCGGGGGCGAAGCTGCTCGGACCGATCAACGTCGGCCACGGCGCCAAGATCGGCGCCAACTCGGTCGTGGTCGAGGACGTACCCGCCTCCTCGACGGTGGTCGGCAACCCGGGCCATCCGGTGCGGATCGAGGGCCGCAAGGTCGAAGGTCCCGACGCCGATTGGATCCACCTTCCCGATCCGCTCCAGGACGCGGTCAAGTCGCTTTCGGCCCGGATCAAGGCCCTGGAGAAGCAGGTCGCGGACCTTTCCGGGAGCGAGGATCCGGATTTGGATCATCCGGTGAGCAAGCCCCGCAAGGGGCGTTCCTCGGCCGGCGGCTGAGCCGGTCCTCTCCGGGCGGGCACCGCCGCTCGCATCTATATCCTCGGTTGGTGACTGAAGCAGCGCCAATCATCTGATGGAGGTCGTTTCGAACACGACCACCGGTCTCAATCCACCTCAGCAGGAAGCGGTAGAGCACGGCGACGGACCGTTGCTGGTCATCGCCGGGGCGGGATCGGGCAAGACCCGGGTCCTCACCCACCGGATAGCGCACCTGCTCGCCAGCAAGCGGGCGCGCCCTGGCGAGATCCTGGCGATCACTTTCACCAACCGCGCCGCTGCGGAGATGAAGGACCGGGTCGAGGAACTGGTCGGCCGTCGCGCCCGGGCGATGTGGGTGACCACCTTCCATTCGGCCTGTGCCCGCATGCTGAGGGCCGACGCCGAGAAGCTCGGCTACTCGAAGTCCTTCACGATCTATGACCAGTCGGACTCCCTGCGCATGATCAAGCGGGTCATGGAAGAGCTCGACATCGACCCGAAGCGCTTCCCGGCCAGGGCGATCCAGTCGAACATCTCCGGCGCCAAGAACGAGTTGCTCGATTCGGTCTCCTACGCCGAACGGCAGGGTTCCTACTTCGAGGACACGGTCGCCCAGGTGTACGAGCTGTACGAGAAGCGCATGCTGGAGAACAACGCGATGGACTTCGACGACCTCCTGGTGCGCACGGTCAACGTGCTGGAGCTGTTCGAGTCGGTCCGTGAAAGGTGGCGGCGCACCTTCCGCTACGTGCTGGTCGACGAGTACCAGGACACCAACCATGCCCAGTACCGCTTCCTCCAGCTGCTCTCGGCCGAGCACCGCAATCTGACCGTGGTCGGCGACGAGGATCAGTCGGTGTACGGATTCCGTCACGCCGACATCCGCAACATCCTCGATTTCGAGAAGGACTTCCCGGACGCGAAGGTGGTCAAGCTGGAACAGAACTACCGTTCCACCCAGACCATCCTCACCGCCGCCAACGCGGTGGTCGAGAACAACCGCGACCGCCGCCCGAAGAAGCTCTGGACCGAAGCCGGCCAGGGGGATGAGATCGAGGTGGTGCGGCTCGCCGACGAGCACGAGGAGGCCCGCTGGGTCGCCGGTGAGGTCGAGCGACTGGTCGGGGACGAGGGCGTGAAGATGGATGAGATCGCGGTCTTCTACCGGACGAACGCGATGAGCCGCGTGATCGAGGACACCCTCGTCCGCTTCGGCACCCCCTACCAGGTGATCGGCGGCACCAAGTTCTACGAGCGGGCCGAGATCAAGGACGCGGTCGCCTACCTGCAGTACATCTCGAACCCGCGTGATTCGGTCTCCTTCAGCCGGATCGTCAACACGCCGCGGCGCGGCATCGGCAACACCAGCCTTGCCCGCCTGATGTCGCATGCGAACACGACCGGCGAGGACATCTGGGACGTCGCCCAATCGGCCGAGACCGTGCCCGGACTGGGTGGCGCCGCGGTGAGGGCCGTGACCGAGTTCCAGGCGACGATGTCGGGGCTGAGAGCCAAGGCGGAGAAGTCGCCGGTGTCGGAGACGCTCGAGGCGGTGCTCACCGAGACCGGGTATTTCGAGTCGCTGGAAGCCGAACGCACGATCGAGGCCGAGGGCCGGATCGAGAACCTGCGGGAGATGATCGGGGTCGCGACCGAGTTCGATACTAACCGCCTGGTCGAAGGCGAGAGCGACGTGTCCGCGCTCGACGAGTTCCTGCAGCAGATCTCGCTCTACACCGACCAGGACAAGCTCGAGAAGGAAGAATCACTGCTGACCCTGATGACCCTGCACAACGCGAAGGGTCTCGAGTACGACACGGTCTTCATCGTCGGCATGGAGGATGGCGTGATCCCACACTCCCGGGCGCTCGACGAGGGTGAGGAGGAAGAAGAGCGGCGCCTCTGCTACGTCGGCATCACCCGGGCCCGCCAGCGGCTCTACATGACCAGCGCCCGGACGAGGCGGCTCTACGGAGGGCGGGCCGAAGCGACGATGCCATCCCGGTTCCTGGACGAGCTGCCGGCCTCGCTGACCCACCACCAGGGATCGCAGGTGGGTGGGAGCCTGGGGACCTCGGGAACCTACGGTTCGCTCGGCAGTGGCGGGTTCGGCGGGGGCTCCGGAGACTTTCAGCCGGCCGCCGATCCGATCCAGCCCTCGACCCCGGTCGAGGTCTCGGTCGGCGACGACGTGGTTCACGCCTCCTTCGGCGAAGGGGTGGTCATCGGCTCCGAGCCCGGCGGCGTGGTTATCGTGCGTTTCTCCGCGGATGGAACCGAACGCAAACTGATGGCCGAGTACGCGCCGATACAGAAGAGGTGAATGAGCTTTGACGGCCAGAATCATTGATGGCAAGCAGGTTTCCCAGCAGGTCCGCGACCGGGTGGCGGAGAAGGTGGCGGCTTTCGTCGCCGAGGGCGGCAAGGTCCCGACCCTGGCGACCGTGCTGATTGGGAACGATCCCGCCTCCGAGATCTATGTGGCCAACAAGCATCGCGCCAGCGAGGCGGCCGGCATGCGCTCCGTGCACCACGGACTGCCCGAGGACACCCCGCAGGACGAGCTGATCGCCCTGGTCGAGGAGCTCGGGGCCGACGACGAGATCGACGGCATCCTGGTCCAGCTGCCGCCGCCCGCCCATATCGATCCGGATGCCGTGGTGGCCGCGATCAACCCCGCCAAGGACGTCGACGGCCTGACCCCGGCCAGCGCCGGCATGCTGGCCTCCGGCCGCCCCGGACTCGTGCCGTGCACCCCGGCCGGCGTGATCGAGCTGCTCGATCACGAGGGCGTCGAGATCGCGGGTGCCGAAGCGGTGATCGTCGGCCGTTCGAACCTGGTCGGCAGGCCGCTGTTCAGTCTGCTGCTGGGAAGGAACGCGACCGTCACCATCTGCCATTCGCGCACCAGGGACCTGGCCGAGGTCTGCCGCCGGGCCGACATCCTGGTCGCCGCGGTGGGCGTGCCCGAACTGATCGGCGGGGATCACGTCAAGTCGGGGGCGGTCGTGATCGACGTCGGCATGAACCGCACCGACGACGGCCTGCGTGGAGACGTCAACTTCCCCGAGGTGTCGGAGGTCGCGTCCGCGATCACGCCGGTGCCCGGAGGGGTCGGTCCGATGACGATCGCGATGCTGCTGGAGAACACGCTCACCGCCGCGCGAGCGCGATAGCCTCTCGCCAAATGAACCGGGGGAGAGCATCATGAGTTTCAGCCGCGTGCGTGCGGGAGAGTGGATCGCGTCGCTTTGCGGCGCGCTGATCCTGGTGGCGCTCTTCATGCCCTGGTACGGAGACGAATCCGCGCTTGCGCAGCTCAGCCTGCTCGATCTGATCCTGCTCGCCGTCGCGGTCGTGGCGGTCGCGCTGCCGCTCGTTCTCGCACGCAGCCGGACCACGAACGTCCCGATCGTCACCGAGACCTTTATCTCGACGATGGCGGTGATCGCCGCGATCCTGCTGCTGATCAGGCTGATCTGGGCTCCCGACGGCGGCCTGCGCTCCGGCTTCTATCTCAGCCTCGCCGGTTCGGTGCTGCTCTCGATCGTCGGCTGGAAGAACACCTCGCGAGAGTCCTGAACTGGCGCCGGGCTGGGTCCCGGCTCCGGTGCTTTCCAAATAGACTCACCTCCGTGATCGAGCGCGAACAGGTACTGCACGTGGCCAAGCTTTCGAGGCTGAAACTGTCGGATGAAGAGGTCGGACGGCTCGAGGGCGAGCTTTCCTCGATCCTCGACCACGTCGACCGGCTGGCCGAGATCGACATCGAAGGGGTCGAGCCGACCTCGCACGTGGTGCCGCTCGAGAACGTTCTGCGCGACGACGTGCCGAGGCCCAGCCTCGACCGCGAGGTCGCCCTCGACCAGGCTCCCGATCCGTACAACGGCGCCTTTCGTGTCCCGTCGCCGCAGGCCGAGGGCTAGGCGATGAGCGATACGAACCTTCTGACGGTCACCGCGGCCGAGACCGCCCGTCTGATCCGGGACGGCGAGGTCTCCGCCGCCGAATGCCTGGACGTGTGGCTCGAGCGCACCGCGGCCGACGACCTGAACGGCTACCTCTGGAAGGCGGACCGTGAGGCCGCCGTCAAGGGCGTGGACGGATCCGCGGGTGGTCCCGTCGCCGGCGTTCCGGTCGCGATCAAGGACATCTTCGTCACCGAGGGAGTGCCGACAACGGCCGCCTCGAAGATCCTCGAGGGCTACCGGCCGCCCTACAGCGCCACCGCGGTGACCAAGCTCGCCGAAGCGGGCATGCCGATGCTCGGCAAGACCAACATGGACGAGTTCGCGATGGGGTCCTCGAACGAGAACTCCGCCTATGGCCCGGCACTGAACCCGTGGGACCGGGCACGGGTACCCGGTGGCTCCTCGGGCGGGTCGGCCGCCGTGGTCGCCGGCGGCCTGGCGCCGTGGGCACTCGGCACCGATACCGGAGGCTCTATCCGCCAGCCCGCCGCGCTCTGCGGCATCGTCGGCCTGAAGCCGACCTATGGCTCGATCTCCCGCTACGGAATGATCGCCTTCGCCTCCTCGCTCGACCAGTGCGGGCCACTGACCCAGGACGTGACCGACGCGGCCCTGCTGCTGGCTCAGCTCGAGGGCAAGGACGAGATGGACTCGACTTCGACGGGTATCGACGGTGGCATCGAGCCGCCCTCGGCCGAGAACCTGGAAGGACTCACCTTCGGTATCCCGAGCGACCTGATCGGCGACGGAGTGGATCCCGGAGTCAAGGCGGTCTTCGATCGCACCGTGAGCCGGATCGAACAACTCGGAGGCAAGGTCGTCGAGATCGACCTTCCGCACGCCGGACACGGCATCTCGGCCTACTACGTGCTCGCGCCGGCCGAGGCATCGACCAACCTTTCCCGGTACGACGGGGTCAGGTACGGAATCCGCGACAGCGACGCCGACCTCACCTCGATGTACGAGGTGACCCGCGGCGATGGATTCGGTCCCGAGGTCAAGCGCCGCATCATGCTCGGCACCTACGCGCTCTCCTCGGGCTACTACGACGCCTACTACGGCCGGGCGCAGCGGGTCCGCACGATGATCGTGCGTGACTTCGACGCGGCCTTCTCGAAGGTCGACTTCGTGATCACCCCGACCTCGCCCTCGGTCGCGTTCGGCCTCGGCGAGAAGACCACCGATCCGCTGACCATGTACCTCAACGACCTTTTCACGGTGCCGATGTCCCTGGCCGGAATCCCGGCGATCTCGATCCCGGCGGGCATGGCCGCGCCGGAGGGCGGTGGCCCAGACATGCCGGTCGGATTCCAGATCGCCGCTCCGGCTTTCGGGGAGCAGAAGCTGCTGGAGGCATCGCTGGCACTTGAGACCGCGATCGGCTTTGACCGCAGCGGCGGGAGGGTTGCCTGATGGCTCAGGAAATGGAAGCGGTGATCGGCCTGGAGATCCACGTCCAGCTCGCCACCGAAACCAAGATGTTCTGTGGCTGCGCCCTGTCATTCGGCGACGAGCCCAACGTCCACACCTGCCCGATCTGCCTGGCCCATCCGGGCACGTTGCCGGTGCCGAACCGCAAGGCGATCGAGTTCGCGCTGCAGATCGCGGCGGCTCTGGATTGCGAGGTCGCTCCCCGCTCGATCTTCCACCGCAAGAACTATTTCTACCCGGACAGTCCCAAGGCGTACCAGATCAGCCAGTACGACATTCCGATCGCCGGGGCCGGCCGTCTCGGGGACGTGCGCATCCATCGCGCCCACCTCGAGGAGGACGCCGCGAAGATGATCCACGTCGGCGAAAGCGGCCGTATTCAGGGCTCTGACGCCTCGCTGGTCGACTTCAACCGCGGCGGTACGCCCCTGGTCGAGATCGTGACCGAGCCCGACCTGAAGAGCGGAGCCCAGGTGCGCGAATGGGGCCAGCTCCTGCGGGCGACGATCAAGCAGCTCGGCGTGTCCAACGTGAACATGGAAGAGGGCAGCCTGCGCTGCGACGCCAACGTCTCGATCCGCCCGGTCGGGTCGACCGAGCTCGGCACCAAGACCGAGATGAAGAACATGAACTCGTTCCGTTTCATCGAGCGCGGCATCGAGGCCGAGATCGAGCGTCAGAAGGCGCTGGTCGCGGCCGGGGGCAAGGTCGTCCAGGAAACCCTCCATTTCGATCCCTCGACCGGCGAGCTTCACTCGCTGCGCTCGAAGGAAGAGGCCCACGACTACCGCTACCTGCCCGAGCCCGACCTGGTCGCGATCGCGCCGTCCGAGGAGATGATGGCCGCGGCGAAGGCCTCGCTGCCCGAACTGCCGGCCGCCCGCGCGGCCCGGTACCGGGATGAGCTCGGGGTTCAGGACAGCGCCGCGCTGCTGCTCTCCTTCGAGACCGACTGGGCCGAGTTCTTCGAGGGCGTGATCGCCCACGACGACTCGATCGAGCCACGGGTCGCCGCCAACTGGGTCACCGGCGAGTTCGCGGCCGAGCTGCGCCGCCAGGACGACCAGCCGCTGGCGGACAGCAAGGTGACCCCGGAAGCGCTCGGCGCCCTGGTCGCGCTGGTCGGCTCGAAACGGGTTTCCCATGCCTCCGCCAAGGACGTGCTGGAGCAGATGGTCGCCGAAGGGTCGGATCCCCTGGCCGTGGTCGAAGAGCAGGGCCTGGAGCAGATATCCGACTCGGGTGAGCTCGAGTCGATCGTCAAGGCCGCGATCGAGAACAACCCGAAGCCGGCCGAACAGGTCAGGAGCGGCAACGAGAAGGCGATCGGAGCCCTGGTCGGAGCGGTCATGCGCGAGACCAAGGGACGCGCCGACGGCGGCGAGGTCACCAGGCTGCTGCGCCAGGAGCTCGGGCTCTGAACGAAGGGCTCCGAGCCCGGCCGGTCACCTCTTCAGCGAGACCCTGAACTTGCGGGTGATCGTCCGGGCGCTTTTCTGGCCGGTCTGATCCACCGATCGGACCTTCAGCGAGTGAGTGCCCGGGGAGAGGCGGGAGATCGGCGTGCGAGACCGGCACGGCTCGAACGGGCGCTGGTCGAACTTGCATAGGTAGGACAGTGGAGTGCTCGCCTCGCCGCCGAACTTGAACAGCACTTTCCGCTTCTTCACCAGGCGGGGAGGGCTGTACTTGAACTCGACCGTGGGTGGGATCGCGCCGCCGACGCCGTCGTCCGTGTAGAGCCGCTTCGCGGCCCCGGAGAAGTACGAGGCGAAGGCGTAGCCGCACAGATCCGGCGAATCATCGCAGTAGACGTAGCTGAAGACCGCGTTCAGGTAACCCCCGGTCATCCAGCCCCCGCCACTGGCGCCGTGGGTCATGTTGCAGGGATAGGCCCCGATTGGCCGCGGGCTGCCCTTGTCGCGGGTGACCACAGATGCTCTGCAGCCGACCAGGCGCTCACCGTCGTAGGGAGGATTCGGCATGCCCGGGTAGCCGTAGATCGTGTAGCTCCGACCGTTCGCCGCCAGATCAAAAGCGACCTTTTCGGCTCCACCGAGATCGGCCGCCGGGGTCCCGGCCAGGGTGGCGGTCGCGATGTCATGTGAGAAGCTGGACGACTCCTTCCATCCCTTGGTCGACGCGAGCAGGGTAGCGGCGTAGCGCCCATGCGGCTCGGCGCCGTTCTCATATCCGGGTACGAACACGAAATCGGTGGCCCATTGCTTTGTGGCCGGGTCGTAGACGCAATGTCCGGCCGTGAAGATCGAGTTGGCGTTCTTCGATTCGACCAGGGTTCCCGAGCACTCGTATGCGATTCCGCCCATCCGGAAGAAGACCTTGCCGTGGAGGCTTTGGGGGAGCTGATCCACGTTCTGCGGGTAGAAGTCACCGGGGTCGGCAGAGACCTTCGCTTCGGGAAACCGGGGGAGGTCGAAGGCGGCCCCAGGTGATCTGCGGGGCTCGGCCGGACGGGCGTTCAGGAAGTCGGCGGTGGTCCAGCTAGCCTCGATCGCCCGGGGTGATTTCTCGACCTCTTTCGTGACCGCGGGGGCGGCGATCGCGGGCGTCGCACCGATCGCCAAGGCGATGACCATCGCGCCGAGCAAAGTTTGTAACACTTTGTTACTAGCGCGATATACTCGGTGACATGGCATGGAACATTGTTATCGCAGGTGGCGGATTCGCGGGTGCTTCGGTCGCGCGGGAACTCGAAAAGCTACTTCCCCGGCAGTCGGCCCGGCTGAGTCTGGTCAACGACGTCAACTTCCTGCTCTACACGCCGTTCCTGCCCGAGGCCGCGGCCGGCACGCTCGAGCCGCGGCATGTCGTGACTCCGCTCCGGGACATCCTGCGCCGCGCCAATCTTCGCCTCGGTGTGATCGATGCCCATGATCCCGCGAACAAGACCGTCGGCATTCGCAGTCACACGGGGGAGAGTGAGACGCTTCCCTACGACCATCTGGTCCTGGCGCCGGGCTCGATCTCCCGCTTCCTGCCGATCCCCGGGCTGAGCGAGCACGCGGTCGGCTTCAAGAGCCTCGCCGACGCGATCTACCTGCGAAACCACGTGATCGAGACCCTCGAGCTGGCCAACGCCACCGAGGACGCGGCCCTCCGGGACGAGCTGCTGACCTATGTCTTCGTCGGCGGCGGATACGCCGGGCTGGAGGCTCTGGCCGAGCTTCAGGACTTCGCCGCCGACGCGATGCAGCACTATCCCCGGGCACGCCTGCACGGCATGCGCTGGGTTCTGGTCGAGGCGGCCGAACGGGTGCTTCCCGAGATCGACCTGAGTCTGGCCGAGTACGCGGTCCGGGAACTCCGGGGGCGGGGCATCGACATCAGGATGAGCACGACCCTGGACGAGGTGACCGCGACCAGTGCCAGGATCTCCAGCGGTGAGGTGATCCCGACCCGGACCGTGGTCTGGACCGCCGGGGTCGCCCCGCACCCGAGCCTGAAGATCCTCGACGTGCCGCTCGACGAGCGTGGCAAGGTGAAGGTCGACTCGCACATGCGGGTGGAGGGTTTGGATGGCGTGTGGGCGCTCGGCGACGCGGCCGCGGTGCCGGATCCGACCGGTGGCGATTGTCCGCCCACCGCCCAGCACGCGGTCCGGCAGGCGCCGGTCGTCGCCGCCAACATCGCCGCCCAGGTCGGGATCGGCGAGGCGCGGGCCTTCGAGTATCGCGGTGGAGCGGCCTTCGTCAACCTCGGCCGCTACAAGGCGGTCGGCAAGATCGGCAGCATGACCTTCCGCGGGTTCCCGGCCTGGTGGCTGGCCCGGTCGTACCACATGAGTCAGATTCCCGGCCTGGCCCGCAAGATCAGGGCGGTGCTCGACTGGACCGCGAGCCTTCCCTTCAGCCGGGATCTCTCCGAGGTCGGTTCGATCGGGCGCCGCGGCACGCTCAGTCCCGACCAGTACGAGCAGGGCGGTTCGCACCGGCCGGTCGAGTAGGCCGACCGGGGCGCCCGTCGCGGGAGACGCCGAGACCGCCGTTCCGCGACAATGGAGTCATGGGTTACGAATGGGTTTTCCTGGCGATCTTGTTCGGTATCGCCACCGGCATCATCGGCCGCGCCAAGGGCGGTTCTTTCTTCATCTGGTTTCTGGTCGGATCGGTCCTGCCCGTACTCGGCCTGGTCGCCGTCGTTCTGATCCGGAACGAGGAGGAGGAACCGGAGCGGCAGTGTCCCAACTGCCACAAGATCCTGAAGCTCTACGTGCAGGTCTGCACGCGCTGCGGGACGGATCTGTATCTGCCCGACCCGTCCCAGACCAGGATGCCGCCCCGCAAGTAGATCGAGGTCGCCGGGTTCAGCTCATGTCGAGCTCGGCGAGGATCTTGAACATTCCGGTCCAGCCCCGCTCGTAGTTCTCACTGGGCAGCTCCGCGGTGATCCCGGAGTGGGTGAGCCGCAGATCGGTGCCGCCACCGGCGGCGGTCAGCACGACCTCCACGGTGGTGGTCCCGGGAAGCACTCCGAGCTGCGAGTTGGTGTAGCCCCAGGTGAACACCACCCGGTTGGGAAAGTCGAGTTCGACGAACTCACCATGCATGAAGTACGGACCGTCCGGATCATCGGGCTCGCCGGGATGCGTCTGCTGGTTGATGCCGCCGGGCCGGGGATCGGTGGTGGCCTCGGTGCAGAGCCACCGGGTCATCTTCTCGGGCTCGGTGAAGTAGCTGAAGACGACCTCGGGCCGTGCCCGGAGGTGGATCTCCTTGGTCACGGGCTCGGTCGATGCCGCTTCTCCCGGCTCGCCGGCCGGCTGGTGCGGGCTCATCGCGGAGCCTCCCCGAAATCGAGCTTGGCGAGGTTGGCCAGATGGAAGTCCCAGCCGCCACTGTCCTCGGCGCGCTGATTCCCGGTGAAGATCCCCGAGTGGGTGAGTCGCAGATCGGTGCCGCCGGATGCGGGTGTGAGCACGACCTCGACCAGGCCGGGATCCGGTTCGTGTTCGCCGTTCTGGTCGAGGAAATCGAAGGTGAACGTGACCCTGGTCGGGGGCTCGACCTCGACGAACTCTCCCCGCAGGAAGTAGGGGCCGTTCTCGCCGGGATGCGTCTGGTGGTTGATGCCTCCGGGACGCGGATCGGTGGTCGCCTCGGAGCAGAACCACCGGGTCAGCTTTTCCGCTTCGGTGAAGAATCCGAACAGGGTTTCCGGGGTGGCGTCGATGTGGATTTCCTTGACGATCGATTCAGTTGTTTCGGGCATGGCTGGTCCTTTCTTCCTGTTCTGCGGCTGTTTTCAGCAGCTCGAGACGCTCGTCCCAGAAGGAGTCGAGGAAGGAGCGGAGGTCGGCGAAGCCGGCCGGATCGAAGCGATAGAGCCGCTTGGTGCCATCCCGGCGTTCGGAGATCAGACCCGCCTCGCGCAGCACCCGCAGATGCTGGGAGACGGCGGGCCGGGAAACGTCCGGAAAGGCCTCGGCGATGTGCCCCGCGGGCAGCTCGGTGTTTCGGATGAGAGCGAGGATGTCGCGGCGCCGGGGTTCGACGAGTGCTTCGAAGGTCTGCTGCATGAAATAAACGTTAGCAGATACTTACGTAAGCAGCTACTTATTCAAGTGAACAAGCCGGGTGGTTGACCGGGCGCATGGGTTTGGTCGGGGCCCGGGGTATTGCGGTTGGCCGGTGACCAGAGGTGGGTGGGTTTTCTGCGCCATAGGCGCAGAAAACGCACCCACCCTCGGACCTGGCCCCAGGTGTCGTTCAGGTTGGTGGCCGGGGTGGAGACGTTTACCGGCCG
>Ga0335075_10002188_pt1 | contig 31622 bp, 28 predicted proteins | sample Lox_Sample_24_FD_206723 | JGI IMG/M metagenome (GOLD analysis project Ga0335075, IMG submission 206723) | Soil microbial communities from Loxahatchee National Wildlife Refuge, Florida, United States - Lox_Sample_2.4 | ecosystem: Environmental > Terrestrial > Soil > Wetlands | place: USA...
CCTGGCCGCAAAAATCGGGCTATCGCGGTGAGATTGCCGTGTCCGGCCTGACGTTGCGCGGGCAACTTCTCGACAAATCCTGCGGAACCGGTGCTTGACGTGTGGGCGAGATGTCCGCGCGCCAGTCACGCCGCGGCAGACGTACCAAGCCCATTGCATGGCGTTCGCAGGCCCGATAGCGTGCGCCCCGTGCGCAACGCGCATATGGACTCGCCCCTCCCCGCCCGGCATGCCCGGGGCGGCTACGCCCCAGATGCGCGCGATGCGCTCAGGGGTTGGAACTCCCGCCGGTGACGCAGTGCAGCGACGCGGCCGCCGACCACGGCCGTCAAGGTGTCGGCGTAGGCCACCGCGAGATTCAAGTCGTGCCGCACGATGAGGACGGCCATTGAGCACCCTGCCTTTCAATACCCGATGGGCCCTCCCAACGCGGGACGGTTCCCGTAAGGATCGCTCAGCGCGCATTCTGAAGTCACCCTGCTAAAGTTCCCCGACCATGCGATGATTGCGGCACGTACTGCCTCGGGACTTCGCCCATGAACGCGACGACAATGACAGTGGTCACTCCGACAGCTCGGGAGCCGGAGCTTCAGGTCCAAAATGGGCAGCGCACGCTGCAGACTTGGGCGCTGCCGATCGACGAAGCGTTCCTCGAAGAGTTCCTCACGTACGTCTTCGGAACCTACTGGGAGCAGATCGTCTTCGGCCCGATCATCGAGGGAGCCGCCTACGAGCTGACCTGTCCCTGCAAGCCCGAACGCATTCGCAAATTCGATGGCTATCTCACCGTTACCTTCGGCGGACCCCACTTTCATTTGTGCATCGGTGAGAACAAGGGGTCGCCGCGAAATCGCACCCCCGAGGACCTCAAGCGCCGGCGCAAGCCTTCTCTGGCGCAGATCTTCCGGCGCCTCGACCGCGATGGCGCCCCGATCTCCTGGGGATTCGAGATGAAGAATGGCGTCGGCGAGCCCATGATCTCGATTTTCTTTGCCAGTCCCTTCCTTTCGGCGGGAGACAAGCTTCACCGCGAGCCGAAATGGGAGCGGCTCGCCATGTGGCGGGACATCTCCAAGCGATATCTCGGGCGCCAGCCTGAAGCCTTCGATGAGAGCGGCAAAGGCTATCGCGGCGGGTGCGACTGAGCGGCCGAAGCGTCCAGGACCCTCACCTTTACATCGCCGGCCAATAGGCTCGCAATCTCTGCGCTGGTCAGCGTTTCGAAGCGCAACAACCCCTGCGCCAAGGCGTCGAGCTCCCGACGGTGAGCCGTCAGAATGTCCCGTGACTGCGCGAGCGCAGCATCAATCAGCTTGCGAACTTCCGTAGCGATGAGCTGCGCGGTCTGCTCCGAGACATTCTGCTGGCGAGTGACGGAGTGCCCAAGGAAGACCTCGTCCTGGTTCTCGCCATACGTGGCGGTTCCGAGCTCTTCCGACAGACCCCAGCGAGTGACCATCGTCCGCGCGAGCTTCGTCGCTTCCCCGATGTCAGCGGCCGTTCCCGAGGTGATCCTGTCACGACCGAAGACCAACTCCTCAGCTGCTCTGCCGCCCATCAGGATCGCGAGCCGGGCGGTCATCTGTCCGAGCGTCATCGCTGCCCGATCGCTCTCTGCCAGCTGCATGACCATGCCGGCTGCGCGCCCGCGCGTCACGATAGTTGCTTTGTGGAGCGGATCCGCGCTCGGAACATGCAGTGCGACGATGGCACGGCCGCCCTCGCGATAAGCGATGAGGTTTCGCTCCTCCTCGCTCATGATGTGCGTGCGGCGCTCCGCGCCCATTGTCAGGTTGTCCTTCGCGTCCTCGAATTCCCGCATGCTGACGGCGTCGCCCCCACGCCGCACGGCCAGCAACGCCGCCTCGTTGACGAGGTTCATCAAATCAGCACCTGAGAATCCCGGCGTGCCGCGCGCGAGTGAACCAAGTTCCACGTCCGGAGCGAGCGGCACGCGGCGCGCATGCACGGCCAGGATCTGCTCGCGTCCCCGCACATCGGGATTTGACACGACAACCTGGCGATCGAAGCGGCCCGGGCGCAACAACGCCGGATCGAGCACGTCCGGACGATTGGTCGCGGCGATGAGGATGACGCCCGCATTCGCTTGGAAGCCATCCATCTCGACCAACAGCTGGTTGAGGGTCTGCTCACGCTCGTCGTTGCCGCCACCGAGCCCGGCGCCGCGACGGCGTCCAACGGCATCGATCTCGTCCATAAAGATAATGCAGGGCGCGCTCTTCTTTGCCTGCTCGAACATATCGCGTACGCGTGAGGCGCCCACGCCCACGAACATCTCGACGAAGTCAGATCCCGAGATGGTGAAAAACGGCACCTTAGCCTCGCCCGCGACCGCGCGTGCCAACAGCGTCTTGCCGGCACCGGGCGGTCCTACGAGCAATACCCCGCGCGGAATGCGCCCACCCAACCGCTCGAACTTGTGGGGATCGCGCAGGAACTCCACGATCTCTCGTAAGGCGTCGCGCGCCTCATCGACCCCAGCAACATCGCCGAAAGTCACGCGTTCATGCGCCGGCGCGAGGCGCCGAGCCCGCGACCTGCCCAGTCCGCTCAGCCGCCCTCCTCCCGACATGCGACTCATGAAGTAGATCGCCACGACGAGCAGCAGGATCGCGGGCATCAAACTGACAGTGCTGCTCCAAGACCAGGATGACGAGGGCGCCACTGCAGTGATGGGCACGCCGCGAGCGCGCAGAGTTCTGATTAAATCCGGATCGTCCGGGGCGTAGGTGCGAAAGGCGGAGCGGTCGGCGAGCACGCCAGCGACCTCGTGCCCTGCCAAAGTCACGCTTTGCACGCGACCCTTATCGACGTCATCGAGGAACTGCGAGTACGCCAACTGGCTGATATGAGGCGCAAACTTGCGTGCCTGATAGAGATTGATGAACGCAATGATCAGCAAGGCACAGATCACGCAAGCGGCGAAGATCGAGAAGCGCTTGTCGGAGGTATTCATGGCAGTCGTTCGAATTACATTCGCTCTCGGTGCATCGAATGGCTCACTCCGACTCGCGCTCGTCCTGCGCGGCCAACGGCGCAATCGCACGCAACACCCAGCGGCGGCCATTGGTGCGCAGCTCCGTGCGAGAGAGAGGCAGGATGTCGATACGCCAGAACGACGGCAGATCGGCCTGCAACACATGCAGGATGGCAGCACGGATTACGGCCGAGTGCGTGATGGCAACGGTATGTCCCCGATCGCGGCTGCGCTCGGTAACCCAGGCGACCACGCGCTGCAGGAGCTCCGGAATCGACTCACCGCCATGGGGCGCGGAATCCGGCTTCCGAATCCACCTCACGAGCTTTCGCGGCTCGCGCAGCAGCACTTGCTGGAACTTGAGACCGGTCCAGCGGCCGTAGTCGCAGTCGCGCAGGCGCTCATCCACCGTGGCACTCAGGCCCAGCGCCGCGGCCGTCTCCCGCGCGCGTAGCGCCGGGCTGCACCAGCAGGCATCGGCAGAGCCGAGGCTGCCAGCCAGGCGCTGGGCCTGGTCGCGGCCCGCCTCATCGAGAGGGTCATCGCCGCCAAAGGTCGCCGAGCGCAGCGCGCGCGTGGTGGCATGGCAGATGAGAGTGATGCGGGGAGTCATGGCGCTACGCCACCTGAGCGTAGTCCAGAGTTGGTTGAAGATAAAGTGCTATTTCCGCCGTCGAAAAGGCTGCTTTCGCCCTCGAATGAGAGATAATGGCTGCAGTGAAGACCGCGTTTTCAGGAGCGCACTGATGGCCAAAGACGAGACATCCGCTGCAACCTCCGCATCGGACGTGGCACTCGGGGTCGCAATCCCGCTGCGGGAAATCGTCCCGTGGGCGATCTTCGGCGTAGTGATGATGGCGCTGGCGTATTACTTCGTGGGCGCCGAGCAGGGTGCGACCTCCGTCTTCGGCGGCATGGGCATTCACGAGTTTGTGCACGACGCACGTCACCTGCTGGGATTTCCCTGTCACTAACGGCGGAGATGACGACATGGTGGGAAAGCTCATTTTGCGCGGCTTCATCGTCGGAATCGTGGCGGGCCTCTTGGCATTCGGCTGGGCCAAAGTCTTCGGCGAACCGGCCGTGAATGCGGCCATCAACTTTGAATCGGCGCAGTATGAGGCCAAGGCGGCCGCGGCCGTCGCCGCCGGCAAGCCGGCACCGCCCGCAGATCCGGTGATCTTCAGCCGGGCGGTCCAGAGCGGCATCGGGCTTCTCACGGGGTTGGTCGCGATCGGCGCGGGCCTCGGCTGCCTCTTCGCCGTGCTATTCGCCTTTGCCAACGGCCGCATGGGGAAACTCGCCGCAGGACCCACTTCTGCGCTGTTGGCGTTCTTTGGGCTGGCATCCGTATATCTCGTGCCGGCACTCAAGTATCCGCCCAACCCGCCCTCCATCGGCGAGCCGGCAACGATCGGATATCGAACGGGTCTTTACTTTCTCATGATGGCCCTTTCGATTGCCGCCACCTTGGGCGCGTTGCGCCTTCGCCGGCATCTCGTGCCGAGATATGGCTCGTGGAACGGGTCCCTGATGGCATTGGCCGTCTACCTGCTGGTGATCGCGGCGACCTTCGTCATCCTCCCGGGCGTTCACGAGGTTCCTCCGAATTTCTCAGCCGTGACATTGTGGAATTTCCGTCTCGCTTCGCTCGGCATCCAGACGGTGCTCTGGGGCTCTACCGGCGTGATGTTCGGGTATGTCGGCGCGCAAGCCGTGGCAGCACGTGGGTAGTGACCGGGCATAGCCGACTCCCTCACCTCACGAGGCGGCGATACGCCGCATACGTTCCCGTCGCAGCGCTTACCGTAACGCCAGCGAGCAGCACCCACATGAGCACGTCCCAATGTGGCCGCGTGCGCATGATTGCAACGAAATCCAGGCGGTGTAGCCCGTCGAACCACCAGCGGTAGCGCTCCGAGCCCCGGTCCATCGCCACGACGAGTGCACCGCTCACCGGATCGAGGTAGTAGCGCCGGTCTGTGCCGTCTCGCGGCAATATCCGCCGGATGGGCAACTCCACCGGATCACCGGCAAAACCGAAGTAATACTCATCTCCTTGTCCCAACAGCCGCATCGCCCGCGCGCTCCCGTGCAAAGTCGCCGCGATCGAGCCCCACTCCGTAGGTGAAAGCGGCGCGGGCGTTGCCGCGGAATCCAGTCTGCTCCGCGACCCATCGCTGCCGCTCGCGAGCAGAAAGAGCCTGCCGCCGAGCGGCGCACTCTCGATCGATACCACTCCGGCCGGCGCCTTGGTTGCCAGCGCCTGCAGCACAGCGCGCAGCTCTCCGCCGGCGATCGGCGCGCCGCGCAAAGCCGCGCGCTCAGGTCCTGCCTCGCCGCCTTCCATCAATCCCCAGGGATTCATGGACAGCATCCCGCTCAGCACCCAGGTCAGCAGGAACACACCAAAGATGAGCCCGGCGATGTGGTGCCACAAGCTGTAGCCGCGATAGGGCGACCAGCGCCCGGCAGGGCGGCGGAGCAACTGACGCACACCGAGGTACAGCCCCGTCACGGTGAGGAAGCACCCGGTGAGTGACGTGTAGATGACGACCTGACTCCAAAGCACGACCCGATGGCGGAGATCCGCGAAGTACAGCCAATGCGGCACGGCGCCCAGCCAGTTCCAGAAGCGTTGGCGACGTGTCGTGAATTGAACGGCCCGGCCCGTTGTGCTCGAGACGTATAGCTCGCCGCCGCTTCCGTCCCGCAGATCAAAGTGATACAGCGGCCGCTCCTGCGGCGGGACGCCCTCGAGTGTCCACTGATCGAAATCAATCTTTTCCAAAAGCCGCGGCGCCCCAGCCTCTCCCGCCGGTTCGTAGGTCGCGGCCACCCGAGCGGCCTGCTCCGGGGAGATGCCATTGATCAGCACGCCCGTGGATAAATCCATCAACTCAGCCGTCTCGGCGCTCGACTGCCAGTTGAGCACCGGGCGGCCCGCGAGCATCTCGATGCCGAAGCGCGATACCGGCTCCGCGTCACTCAAAATCGCGCTCGAGACGCGGCAGCAGTTCCGCCAATCGATCGGCGCCAGATGCGCGACTCGCGTCTGCGGGGTGAGCCAGGGATAGCTCACATACATCATCACCACGCCCGACAGGCACCACATCGTCATCAGCACGCCGACGCCGATGCCCAGGTAGCGGTGAAACAGGAACAACAGGCGGATCATGGTCTCCGCGCCGCCTTCCCTAGAAGGAGTAGGTGTAGTTGAGCTGGAAGACTCTCCGCAATGCGAATTCATGTACGACGTAGTTCGTCTGCGTAATGTCGGTCACGCCCGCACCGACCCCGGCATAATAGGTCCGGTTAAAGAGATTATCGATGTGGAAATCGATCCGCTGACGCCGATCGGCGTCGATGAAATAGCGCCCATTGAGGTCCACGACCGTATAGTCGCCGTAGCCGACGCGACCCGCGCCGGGACCGAAAGGCTCATCATCCAGGTCGCCTATGCGCTCGAGCGTGAAGCCACCGCCATAACGCTGACTCGACGGGTGATAGTCGAGGCCCACTTTGACCAGGTAGACCGGGACCTGGTCGAACTGATAGTCGACGCCGGTTTGGCGCGTGTGGTTATAGGTGCCACTCAGAGTGGCTGACAGCGAGTGAGTGACAGGCGCATCGAATGCCAGCTGCTCACCGGTCGTCTCGACATTGCCTGGCACGTTGCCGAACACATATTGTTCCGTTACCGAATCGAAGCTTTGGAAGTCGATGAGGTTCTGGATGTTGCGCCAGTACGTCATCGCCTCCCAGTGCAGCGGCCCGGGGGCGTCGACCGGAATATAGCCGCCAATCGCTACGTTGGCGTTGTGGCTGGTTTCAGGCTTGAGGTTTGGATCGCCGCGCTCGTCGTCCGGATCGTTCGCGAAGAGCTCTTCATCGGTCGGCAGCCGAAAGGCGGTGCCCACGTTGGCCTTCACATACATCGAGGCCGGCAAATCGACCTGAGCACCGGCGTTCCACACCGTGTCAGATGGTCCGAAGCTCGCGTTGTTGTAGCGCACACCCACCGCCACATGGGTATGTGGCAGTAAGGCCGGATCGGCCCGCAACTGGGCGAAGACGGCATTGATGCGCTCCGTTTCCTGCTGGATCACCAGCACCGAGTCGCGGCCGATATAGTTCTGCATATCGTAGCCGGTAACGGCGGACAGACCGGTGGCGAGCCTCTCCTGCGTCATGAGATTGGCACCGTAATCCTTGTAGCCCCAGTAGTTATTGTAGTTGACCTCGGTTAGCTGCCCCGGGGCGCCGGGTACGTAGGTGTAAGGCGTCGTCCCGTTGTCGAACTCGGTGTAGTACGAGCTCCAGCGATGGTAGTAGCCCTTGGCGTAGAACGCGAAAGCGTCACTCGGTACATAGTCGAGCTTGGTCGTGATGAGGTCCTCGTTGCGCTGATTGTAGGCGACGGCGACGACGTACGGCGCCGGAAGATCGAGCGTCGCGTTCGTGTGCTGATAGCTCGCGCTCAGGGCGAGGTCATCGGTAAAGTCATAAGCATATTTCCCGCCGAGCGTCGTCACGTTGTAGCCGCGGTGCCGATCGGTGCCACTGGGCTGATAGTCGGCGCTCGGGAAGGGCTGGATGCCGGGCGACTCGTCGTGAGTCGCGTAGAGCACGTAGTAGTTTTTGCCAAAGGCGTCGCGAAAATAACCGTCGATGTGCTTGCCGTCGATGCTGTCCGCCCCGAGCGAGAAGGCGCCATCGGCGTGATTGGTGAATGCCTTCGTGACGATATTGACCGCGCCGGCCACCGCCTGCGTGCCATAAAACAGCGCCTGACCGCCATCGAGCACTTCGATGTGGTCGATCATGCTCGCCGGCACCGTATCGAGGGGGGTGGTGGAAGCGTAGAGACGGTTATTGATGCGGACGTCATCGATGAGCCAGAGCACGTCCTCGGTGCGAGAGCCTTGGAGCGACACGTCCACGTAATTGAACGGGCCGGCGTTGGTCGTGATGTACAGGCTCGGCGTCAGCGCCTCGAGCGCCTCTGGAACGTCGATGTAGCCACCGGAAAGGATTTGTAGGGCACTGACCGCTTCCACGCGTGTGCCGTACTGCGCGAGCTGCTTGGGCAGTTCGCTCTCGATGCTCCTCGCGGTGACCACGACCTCGTGAAGGCGCGGCTTCTTGTCGTTGTCAGTGTCGCCTTGAGCGGCCGAGGATTCCGCCTGATTCGCGGCCGCGGAGGCCGAGGACGAAGACGAGTCCTGCGGCTGGCCCCATACGTTGCCTGTTACGCAGGCAAGCAGTACCCCAAGGCACAAGGCCAGCGCGATCCGCACGCGGGTTTCAGGCAATGCAGTGCTAATCACGGAAGCCTCCAGACCGACACTCGAGCTCGAGCGGCTGGAGGAATTAATGAGACAGGAAGGCGCGCAGCAGCACGCAAACCGGCCATCATCCGCCCGCCGCGGATCAGTACCTATGTGCTCGAGGCCGGTCTACGGACTCGCGAGTGGATCTACTCCGGCCGGATCGCCTTCCCGCGTCGTCGTGACGCAGTGGCATGTGATCAGGCTTGGCTCGCTTACCGTTGCGGGGGCAGTGCCAGACTGGCCTTGCGGCTTCACTGGCTTCCCGTTTCACTCCGCCGACTACTATCGGCGGAACACCTCAGCGCCGCGGATCATACGAACTAGACGGGTGAAGGGTCAACAGGCAATGCTGCTTATGGGTCCGTTCGGACGGAATTATAGGATTTTTCAACTCGCACTGGCAGGTTCCTGCGCCGGTTGGCAATCTACGCTCATGACTGTCGCGCAGCGCTACATCATTTCGGGGGGACCGGGAACGGGGAAGACGAAGGTACTGGATGCCCTGGCTACCCAAGGCGAAATCTGCTGCGAGGAAGTGTCGCGTCAGCTCATTCGCGAGCAAGCGGCGAGTGGCGGCGCCCTGCTGCCCTGGAACGACCTTGAGGCCTTCGCGCAGGAATGCGTCCGGCGCATGCAGGCACAGGCTGCGCGTTGTCCCACGGATCGGCGCGTATTTCTTGATCGAGGAGTGCCGGACGTCGCCGGCTACCTCCGTCATGGCGGATATGGCGTCCCACCGGAGCTGCGCACGCTCGCCTCGATGTACGCACCGATCATGTTCTTCGCCCCCGCATGGGAGGCGATCTACGTGAATGACGCCGAGCGACCACAGACCTATCAAGAATCCGTGGCGCTCGGCGCGCACATCAGGCAGACCTACCAGGACTACGGATTCAGGGTGCTCGAGCTCCCCCGCCAGGCAGTCGACGCGAGAGTCCGTTACATCCTCGAGACGCTGAACACGCTCAACGCGCCGAGGGCGCGATGAGATTCTCGGCTCTGGGCGCGATCATTCCCGTTGCCGACGCGATCTTCTGCATCACCAGAAGCACTGCAAACGCGAGGGCATTGAGGACCAGAATGTACCGGACGATCGGCCACGAGAAGTCCGCCGCATAGCTCTGTCCGCTTACGGCGTAGAGCAATCCCTCGTAGACGGCAAACGAAGCGGCAAAGGTGGCTGTCAGCGCGAGGAAGGACTGTGGCGCGCGCAGCCGCCGGCTGACGAACACTGCCGCTCCGACGCACGCGAGCGCAGCCAGCGCGGCAAAGGGCGTGGCACAAGCAAAGCCCAGGGTCGAGACCAGTGTGACCGCACCGAGGATGATCCACCATGCCGTGCGAGAGGAGAACACAGCGCCGCCTGATCGTGTCGTTGTCATCGTGAGATCTCCTGGTCGCGTGGTTGAAGCATACGCTCAATCGAACCGGTAATGGGCACCGGCGACGAAGTAGACGCCGGGGTTCTTATATCCAATGATTTCAGTGATGTGGTGGTCGAGCGCGTTTTGCACTCGGGCGTACAGGTCGAAGTGGCCCGTCACGTGGTAGCGTCCGAACAAATCCAAGCGAGCGTAGCCTGGGGCCCAGTATTCCGCGGAATAGTCCAGGCGATGATCGGTCATGTAGAGGTTCGCGCCGACATCGAAGCGCGCCTGCGCCCAGGTCAATCCCAGGTTGCCCATGTTGCGCGCGTTCTCGATCATGAAGCCCCACACTCCGGCGGAGTCCATCTCATAGGCGTCCGTGCGGGTGTAGTTGCCGTTCAAGGTCAGCTCGGGCGTGATCTGGTACGCCGCCTCGAGCTCCACACCCTGCGAGCACTCCGCCTCGAAGTTCGCGTACAGACCGTACGGCGGCCCGAATTCGCTCGTCAGCGAGTTTCGCGATCAACCGCGGCGAGTACTGCACTTGCCGCACTTTCATGCTCTCTGCCCGGCCGATGGCGACGCTCCCGGATCTCGGCAAGGGCCCATCCTTGGTCCATCGGTTACATTCCAGGTGCGAGATGTCGAGCACTTCTTCGACACGCTTCTGCGCTATAGGCCGTCGCGCGATAGCTTCAAAGCGGTGACCCACGGAAGCCAGGAGTGCATCTGCATCACGGGCGCTCTTTCGGGAATAGGCCACGGAGTAGCGATCAACACGGCGTGCCCCCATCCGAACCGCTCGACGGAAGAGGAGCAGCGCGCTGACCTCGAAGGCATTCCCGTAGATGAAAGTCGTCAGGGACCCGGCAGGCGGTGGCGTCAGCTGCACTCGGATCTCGCCGTCGGTTTCCTCCATGTACACGATCTGCGAGATGGCCTGATCGATGTCCATGCGGGTGACTCAACTCAAGCGAGACAGCTCTCGAATCCCGAACGGAGCGCGTCCATGTCGAGATCGCGTCCGATGAAAACGAGCTGAGTCCGCCGCGGTTTATCACCCCAAGGGCCGAGCGAGCTCGCATCGAGGGCCATGTGAACGCCTTGCAGGACGACGCGATCGTCTCTGTCTGCGAAATTCACGAACCCCTTGAGCCGATAGAGCCGGGTACCCTGCTCTTTCTGGACCGAGGCGATCCACGACTCGAAGCGCTGCGGACTCACGGGACGCGAGTCTTCGATGCTGAATGATGCGACCCGTGAATCATGAGTATGACCGGGCGCGAAGTCCTTCTCGATTCTGGGATGGAGCGGCTCACCGGCCTCGCTCGTGAGTTGTAGCTCGAATTCGGCGGGAAGATGCTGCGTGAACAGCCAGTATGAGCCCGCTTCGGGGACCTCCAGGGTGAAACGTGACTCGCCGTGACTCTTGACCTCGAGCTTCCGGGCGCGCAGCTCAGGAGTGAGGGTGACGGCGGCACTCGCCGCCTCGATCGACCCGGAGAACGCCTGAAACACCTGCTCGGCTGCCGCCACCGGCTCTTGGGCAACCTGCGGACCTACCAAAAGAAACACGACTTTCATGCTCGGATCGGGTCCCGGAGACAACCGCAGCACCGCCCGTCCGGGCTTCAGATCGTAGAGGCCCGCCCACTCGAAGGGATACTCCGGCTCGAGGAAACGCGGCTGATACTCGAGCGCACGGGCCAGATCGAAACCACCAATTCCGAGGACACTGTCCATCGCGACGCCAGCTCTGACATCCCGCGGCGCGCGCACGATCCGTGCCATCGCATTCATGCCCCGCAGCCGTTTCTCGAGCGCCGCGACCTGCTCCTCGGAAGCGAGATCGGTTTTATTGATGAGGATGATGTCCGCGAAGGCCACCTGGGTGTGAGTTTCCTGGCTGTCCGCGAGCTGTTGCTCGAAGTGCGCCGAATCGATCAGTGTCACGATTCCATCGAGCGCAAAGCTCCCACGCACCGAGTCATCGACGAAGAACGTCTGCGCCACCGGCCCCGGGTTCGCCAGCCCGGTGGTCTCGAGGACGATGCGATCGAACTTGTCGCGGCGGGCGATGAGATTGCCGAGAATTCGGATGAGGTCTCCGCGAACGGTGCAGCAGATGCAGCCGTTATTCATCTCGAAAATCTCTTCCTCGGCATTGATGACCAGCTCCTGGTCGACGCCGATCTCGCCAAACTCGTTCTCGATGACGGCGATCCGCTGGCCGTGGCTCTCGGTGAGGATGCGATTGAGGAGCGTGGTCTTCCCCGAGCCGAGAAATCCCGTCAGTACGGTCACTGGAATGCGATCTACGTCACTCATGCTCAACTCCGCTCGTTCAGATGGTCGCGCAGCTTGGCGGCAAATCGCTGCGCGAGAAGGGGGGACTGACCGAAATGGAAGTGGAGGTAACTCGCCAGCAGGTTGCCCCGCACGAACCCTTCGAAATCCGCCTTGGCCTGCGGCCTCGTCCCCTGCGTCTCCCAGGCGACTCTGTCGGCATCCAAAGGAACGTTGCACTCCCAGCGGCTGTAGTGAAATTCGTGGCCCCGCAAGGTGGCGCCGGGCAGCGTCAGAAGATTGGGCTGCAGCGGCTTCGCGCGGCGATAGCCCAGGGCAGCCAACTTGGACGCCATCCTGACGCGTCCGGGAATCGACCCGGCCATCGGCCAGAACTTGCCGGCCGTGTCTTCCAGTCCCTCGGTGAGGACCATGAAGCCGCCGCACTCCGCATAGATCGGCGCGCCACGCTCATGGAGGATACGCAACGCATTCCACAGGCGCGCGTTCGCGGACAGGGCGGACGCGTGCAACTCCGGATAGCCGCCGCCAAAGTAGACGCCAGAAGCAGTGCCGCTCGGAGCCTCGCCCCGGATTGGACTGAAGAACTCGAGCTCGACTCCTTGCTCCTCGAGCAGCTCGAGGTTCTCCGGATAGTAGAACGAGAATGCCTCATCACGCGCTACAGCGAGAATCGGCCGGACGGCACTGCGTGAAGTCGTTACCGGCTCCGGGCGATCGGTGGGGATCAACGGCTTGGCCTCACGGGCAATCCGCAGCAGGGCGTCCAGATTGAACTGTTCCCTTGCCGTCGTCCCGAGGTTCGCGATCAGTTTTCCAGTATCGAATTCCTCGGCCTTCGGAAGCAGCAACCCCAGGTGACGCTCGGGGATCTCCAGTTTGGCGTCGCGCGACAACCAGCCGAGAGTCGGGACTCCCGTGAGCGTCAGAATGGCCTGGGCGCAGCCGTCCGCGTGTGCCTGCGAGCCGGCGTGATTGAGAATGACGCCGCGCAGATCCATCTCTGGCTCCAGTTGTTTGCACCCGGCGACTGCGATCGCAGCGCTGCGAGCCGCGCCTGAGATGTCCACGACCAGCACCAGAGGCGCCTTGAGGAGGCGTGCAATGTGCGCGGTCGACCCCTGATCGGAGTCCCACCCGGCCCCGTCGAACAGTCCCATCACCCCTTCCACGATCGCGAGGCCCGCTTGCGCGCCGGCGCGACAGAAAGCATTTACGAGCTGGGCTTCCTCGAGCATCCAGGCATCGAGGTTACGGCTCACCCGGCCGGCCGCCAGCGAGTGGTAGGTGGGATCGATATAGTCCGGACCGCACTTGAAGGGCTGTACCGTAACGCCTCGCGCTCGGAATGCAGCGATGAGGGCGGTCGCGACGGTAGTCTTGCCCGCGCCGGAGCCCGTCGCGGCGATCATCAGGCGTGCCGTATTCGGAGCAGTACTCATGTAGGCCGGAGGCGTCCCTGAAGATGGACCACCACCTGGCTGATGTCCGTTGAGTCACGGGACAAGTAGGTGGCCTGCAGCGCTTCGGCCAGAACACGCGCGCGACCCAATGCAATCGGTCCGGTTTCGCAGTCAATGACCAGCGCGCCCGCACAAGAGTCCGCTGCGGCCGCGCAAGCCCTCAGCGCCTCCTCCCACGGGTCTGCTCCGCCCACACTCACGTTGGCCCGTCCGTCGGTGAATAGCACAAGTAGCGACGAGGGCCGGTTTCGCAGTATCCTGGCCGTCTCATGTAGGGCACCGGCAAGAGGTGTCCGACCACCCACCGCGATGTCACGCAAGGTTTCCTCCAGCCGTCGGCTGTCTCGCGTAAAGGGCAGTACGAGCTCCACGCCCTCGCCGCGGAAGATCATCAGGGCCACTTCATCGCGGCGCTCGTAGTTGGACGCCAACAACCCTAGCGCCACCTCTTTCGCGGCCTGAAGCCGCCCCGCCGCCATCGAGCCGCTGCCGTCCACCAGGAAGAGCACCTGCCAGACCTCCTCCCGCTCACGGTGTTGCTGGCGCAGGTCGCTCGGCTGTAGCTGTAACTTCCCGAGATCGGAGGCGCCGGGACGGCTCGCCGCGGCGACGACAGTTTCCCGCACTGCCAGCGGCGCAGTGCCATCGAACGTCCGAGTACCGATCATCCGGCCGCATGCGCCCGGTGACTGTCGGCTCGTCTGCGGCGGGGAGTCAGACGAGCGGCGGTCGGTGACGACATCAATGCGACGCGGCGTATTCTCGGATTCGCTGGGCTCAGGCGACGCCTCTGCGCCCTGCAGTCGCAAATCGCGCTTGTCGGTCTCGGCATTGCGCACGTGGCGGACTTCTCCGGACTCGGCTGGCCGTGGCGCGCCAGGTGGCGCACCGGGAGCCGCATCGCGACGATGCCCCCGTGATCGCCGTGGCGCGCGGTGCGTAAGAGCCATGTCCGCAATGCGATGCAGGTGCCGTGGTCCGACGCTGTCACTGCCCTCCCACGCTGCCAGAGCTCTCGCACTCTTCATGCCCGCCAGATCGCCCCGGATGCCGAGCGCGTCGTGCTCGCAAGCGAGCTCCGCCATTAGCGCTAGTTCAGCGTCGGAGAACAGCACCTGCTTCAGACGTGCGCGAGCAGCCGTTACCGCGGTGCGCATTCTCTGCTCCTTTGTCCGCACAGCGTCGAGCACGTAGTCCGGCGCATCATCAAAGGCCATGCGCTGGCGTACCGCGCGGACGCGCTCAGCGGTGTCATGAAGACCTCGGACATCAACGCATAGGCCGAACCGGTCCAGGAACTGGGGACGCAGATCCCCTTCCTCCGGATTCATGGTACCGATCAAGACAAAACGCGCTGCCTGTCCGGCCGAGAGTCCTTCCCGCTCGACCGTGACCCAGCCACTCGCGGCACTGTCGAGAAGGAGATCGACGACGTGGTCCGGCAGGAGGTTGACCTCATCCACGTACAGGACGCCACCGTCGGCCTGCGCCAGAAGTCCCGGACGAAGCTCGCTGCGGCCGTCTTTCAGCGCCTTTGCCACATCGAGCGCGCCCACGATGCGCTCCTCTGTGGCCCCGAGCGGCAGCTCCACAAAGGGTGCTGTCCTGCCGTTCTCCTCGGGTAGAAGCGCGGCGAGCGCGCGGGCCGCCGTACTCTTTCCGGTCCCCCGCTCCCCGCGGATCAGGACACCGCCTATGGTCGGATCAATCGCGACCAGCAGGAGCGCGAGCTTCAGATCCTCCTGACCTACCACCGCGGACATCGGAAAGTGCGCTCTCACAACTCATTCTCCGCCGCCCGCTCGATCGCGGTCTCGCTTTGCAGCATCAGGGCCCCTAACTGCTGCAACGTCTCCGTGCGAGCGTTCCAGAGCCCGCGCTGATGCGCTTCGAGAAGCCGCTGCGCAATGGCATTCAGCGCCCAGACGTTCTTCTGCAATAGGAATTCCCGATTCTCGCCCGAAGTGAAGCTCTCGGCGAGCTGCTCGAACATCTCATCGCTGATCACTTCCGCGGTGGCCGAGAAGCCGAAGACCGCTTCAGCCGTTGCCGCCATTTCCATTGCGCCGCGGTAGCCGTGAGCGCGCATGGCCGACTGCCACTTTGGGTTCAAGACTCGGGAGCGAAAGACGCGCAAGGCCTGCATCTGAAGGGTGCGCACCTCCCTGCGGTTGGGCAGACTCGTGTCGCTCACGTACGCTCGAGGACTTCTTCCTGACGCCCCCTCGATCGCGGCAATCAAGCCTCCCTGGTATTCGAAGACCTCGCTCGAGTCGAAGATGTCGCTCTCGGCAATGTCCTGCGTGTGCAGAACCAGTGTGGCCTCTGAGAGTCGCTCGCGCAGAAGCGTCGGAGCTTCGAGTCCGTCCGGATAGTGGCTGCTGAACGCCCAGCCGCCGTGCTGGATCGCGATGTCACCCAAGTCCTGCCGCGAACGCCAGGCGGCGCTCTCAATCGCCGCTCCAACACCCGTTCCATAGTGTCCAGGCCTGGAACTGAATACACGCAGCGCCGCCTGGCGCGCGGCTTGTTCCGATTCCTGCCCGGCGCCCATCAGGCGCTCGCGGGTTGCGAGCCAACGTTTGCGGACAAAGTTTTGCTCAGGGGGTTCCGGCAGCTGGGCAACGGCCTCGACCGCATCGGCGAAGAGCTGCACCAGTGAAGGAAATGCATCGCGGAAAAAGCCACTGACTCTCAAGGTCACATCGATTCGGGGGCGTCCTAGCTCGGTCAGTGTCATCGTCTCGAATCCGGACATGCGGCGACTCTCGGGATCCCACTTCGGCCGAGCGCCAATCAGCGCAAGCGCCTGCGCGAGGTCATCGCCGCCCGTTCGCATGGCCGGTGTGCCCCAGAGACTCAATGCAACGCACTCGGGATAGGCGCCGGTGTCGCGCCGGTAACGCGCGAGCGCAGCCGCTGCGAGCTCCTGGCCTATAGTCCAGGCGGCAGGCGTCGGAAGCGTCCGCGGGTCCACCGTGTAGAGATTCCTTCCGGTGGGAAGCACATGGGCCATGCCACGCAGCGGCGATCCCGAAGGCCCTGCAGGGACGTAGGAGCCCGCAAGGGCGGAGAGGATGTGGTCAATCTCATCGCTAGTGCGTGCAAGTCGCGGAGCCAACATCTCGCATACGAACGTCAGCACGTTACGCAAGGCGTGCGTCGCGTGCGCCTCGTCATTCCGCGGAAACTCCTCGGCAAGCAGCGCATCGATGCGCTCCGATGAAAACGAGTGCCCGGCGAGATCCCGAATCAGGCTTCGGACCCTCTCATCGAGTGACGCTCTCAGCTCGCTCGCGGAAACTTCGGATTGTCCCGTCTTGCGCAGGTACTCAGGGATCCTCCCGCACCAAAGTCCCGTCGCCCCAGTCAATGTCTCGAGATCGAGTCCGAGACAGTCGGCCAGCGCACCCGGCAGCGACGGATGGCTTCCATGGGAACTCCGCGTCAGCGCCACGAGCAGCTCGATGAAATCCTCGCCGCCCGGTGCTCGCCCGAGGACATGCAATCCCCCTCGGATCTGGGCACGACCCAGATCGCACAGGTAGGTATCGAGATCCTCGACGAGATGCGCAAACGCGCGTCCGGACAACTGATCGAGCGCGCGCGGAACCCCCGCGGCATTGGGCGTATCGTCCCACCCGTGCATGTGATCGCCGTGCCGCTCGAGGCGGATCTGGCGCAGGTCCTCTTCCAGCTTGCCGACCCGCACCCATTCCCAGATCTGCTCACGCAGCAGTGGCAGCTTCGCGGTGTCGAATGCCTCCGCGCGATAGTAATCCTCCACCAGGCGCGCGAGCTGAGCGAGCGCCCCGGAGACACCCGCCTGTGTCACCGGCGGTGTCAGATGATCGATGATGACTGCGTGCGTGCGTCTTTTCGCCTGCGCCGCCTCGCCGGGATTGTTGACGACAAAGGGATAGATCAGCGGCAAGTCCTCGAGCAGCACGTCAGGCGTGCACTGAGAGGAGAGCGCGACACTCTTTCCGGGCAGCCATTCCAGAGTGCCGTGCGCCCCGAGGTGCACGAGCGCGTCGACCTCCGCCACCTGCACCAGCCAGCGATAAAACGCGGCGTAGTGATGCGTGGGCGGTAAGTCGCCCGCGTGATACATCTCCTCGGCGCTGACGCCATAGGCCCGAGGGGGCTGTATGGCCACCAGAACATTGCCGAACTCGAGCCCGGCGAAATGAAAATGGGTATCGTCCGAATGCGGCTCAGTGGCGGTGACGAACGAGAGGCGCTGCGAGCTTTCTTTGGCGCCCCGCCAGAGGGGCGGTGTCAGAGTGCGCCCTCGCGGCATCGGCACGCCCCAGCGCCGGCTCAAGGTGTCTCGAAACCCTTCAGCCTGGCGCTCGAACCACTCCACATACTGTTCGCGAGGCATGCGCCACGCGTGAGCTTCATTGAGTGGATACGTCGCATCGTACGAGCCGCGAGACAACAGATCCGCCATCAGCTCATCTGCCGAATCAGGCAGGTCGCCCACTGGGTAGCCGGCCTGCTTCATCCGTTGCAGCAGCGCCAGAAGCGATGCCGGCACGTCCAGCCCGACGGCGCTCCCCACGCGTTGCGCCTTTCCGCCCGTGTTGTTGAGGATGATGGCCACGCGGCGCGCACTGTTGGGCAGCCGGCGCAGCCGCACAATCCTCCGCGCCAGGCCCGCGAGCCGCGCGAGCCGCTCCGGGTCCGGCACATACCGGTGGAACTCTTTGAACGAGATCGGCGGTCCGCCAATGCGTCCGTCGCATTCCGGCAATGCGACATTCATGGCCGCCTCCGCCGGAGGAAGACCCCGGGCAGAGGCCTGCCATTGTGCCCGCGGGCTGGCACAGCAGATCGCCTGAAGGAGCGGGATGCCCAAGCGCTCAAACGGTGACTGCGCGGTGTCAGCAACGCCTGAGTCCACCGAGCTCAACGTGAAGACCGGGTAGCTGACGGTGCTGAGGAGAAGGTCCGGCAACCGCTGCAGCAATCGCAGCGCGTGCGGGATGCCCTCGTCATCGCGCTCACGAAGTGAGCTCGTGAAGATGCCGACCGCAGCGAGACCTCGTGCCTCCAGGGCGCGGATGGCGGCGTCGATGAATTCAAGATTGCCGCTGAGGATATGTGCGCGGTAGAAGAGGACCCACACCTCAGGTCGCGCGTTATCGCGATGAGCCTTCCAGTCTTGCGCCGTCGTTACGAGCAGATCCGGGTGGTACAGCCCGTGTGCCGGCATCGGTTGCGGGTCGGCATATGACAAGGCGGATCCCAGCATCTGCGCGGCCGCGCAACGAAGCGCCTGAGCGACATTCGCAGACCCTCCTTCGAGAAAGTAGCGAGTCAGACGCACCCCAAGCTCATCGGTTACCGCTGGCGAATGGGGCAGATCATGCGGGGTGCCTCCAACGCCTGAAATCGCGACGAATGCCCAGCCCTCCCGCGTAGCGACCTCTGAGAGCGCATTCAACCCGGGCACCGAGGCGGCCACCCCATGGATGCGCAGGATGACAGCGAGATGGGGACCTCTGGGACCTATCAGCTTCAGGAGGTCATCGAGGCTGGCACTCCCGGCGAGAGAGCTTCCGCGCACCTGCGGCATCTCCTCAGGAAAATAAATGCGTGCGCGCTCGAGCGCCAGCAGATCCGTCTCCGCGTGTGAGAGCAGCACGAGCGCCCCTCGGGGCGACTGATGGCCCGCGGTGTCAGCGGTGCCGGATTGAAAGAACTCCGAGATCCGCTGCAGGTCCGGCGGAAGCGACGCCTCAGCTCCCTCCTCGAGCAATCTCTGCGCGTAGTCGAGCACCTGTTTGCGCAGGTCGGCATCGCCGACGGGCCCGAACCAGCGCAGCGTCTCGTTGAAGCCGATGCCGACTGCTGGCAGAACCATCCCGACAGGTGCTTTCGACAGGCGTTGCACCGCGATGTCGGAAGCACGTCGCGTCTTCGATTTCTCGGCGTGCCACTGACTCCACTCTGAGGCCGAGTCCTTCTCGTCAGTCGCCAGCAGCAGGCGCACGCGCGAACCGCCCATCGTGAGGCCTCAGAACTCGATCCCGGCCTGAGCCCGGATGCGCTGCGACTTCAGCGGGTGTTTGACCAGGGTCATCTCGGTGACGAGGTCCGCGCGCTCGATCAGCGCTTCGGGTGCGTTCCGTCCCGTCAGCACCACGTGAGTGCCTTCGGGCCGTCGGCCGATTCCCTCCAGCACCTGCTCGACCGAGAGATAGTCTTTTTTCAGTGCGACGTTGACCTCATCGAGCAACACCAGCCGGTATTCCGGGTCGGCCAGGAACTTCAAGGCCATCTGCCAACCCGCCTGGGCCATCTGCCGATCGCGCTCCCGGTCCTGGGTCTCCCACGTGAACCCCTCGCCGCTCGCATGGAACTGGAGCTGACTCCCCCAGGGCTCGAAGGCTCGCTTCTCAGCCGGCTCCCAGGCGCCTTTGATGAATTGAACGATTGCGACACGCTGGCCGTGACCCAGGCTCCGCAGCACCATTCCGAGCGCTGCGGTGGTCTTTCCTTTCCCGGCCCCGGTATGCACGATCACGAGGCCGCGGTCCGTGACGGTTTCCGCCATGCGGCGATCCTGGATCGCCTTGCGGCGCTTCATGCGCTCGGCGTAACTCGCATCACCCACGGTTTCCGGCGCTGAGTCGCTCTCACGCTCGGGGTTCTCGGACATCGACTGCATCCTCAAGGATCAGACCGGATAAATCGCGGGCCCTTGAGCGGAAAGTCGTTGTTGCACGGGGACTTGATGATGGCCCCCGTTCGCCCGCCGCGAAGGAATCCGCACTCTGTTCTCGGGCCGGTCTCCGGACTTGCGAAGTCCCCCAAGGGGGGGCGGCGAAGGTCTTCCCGCGTCGCACGACGCAGTGACCTGAGGGTTCGCCTTACCTCGCTTACCGTTGCGGGGGCAGTGCCGGATTTGAGAGCGTCGACCGCTATCGCACCGGCTTCCCGTTTCACCCGGTCACCGGAAAAGTGACCGAGCACCCGAAAACCGAGCCAGATTAAGCGATTGGGGTCGGCGCAACAATAGGCGGGGCGCCGAGCCCGTGGCATTGACAAGAGGCGGCCCGACCTGTGTACTCGCCCTCCGATGGCCTCTCAGCAAACTGAGAGCCTCAGGGAATGTGGTGCGAGCCGGCCCGGTCCGGTCCTATGCCACGGCTGCCCCCGCAACTGTAAGCGGAGAGCGCTGGACCTGAGCCACTGGCGGGGTTTCAACCCCGTTGGGAAGGCGGTCTCGCGCAAAGACCCGCAAGCCAGGATACCTGCCATCGCATCCGTAATCGCGTGCCGGGCGGGGTGCCCTCGGCAACGGTCGAGCTCTCTCGGCTGTGACAGAACGGAGCCAAGGGTGGTGGCCTGAGCTTGCGCGCACCGAGACTGTCGAGGCGATTACGTGCTGACAAGCGACGACATCAAAATGACCACCGTGCTGGTGTGCATTACGTGTCGGGCTGCATCCGATCCGCCCGGATCGGTCCCGCGCGGACCTGATCTCGCAATCGCCACACTTGCCGCCGCGGGCACATCGTCCGATGTGCGTGTTATTCAGGTTCGGTGCCTTGCGAATTGCAACCGCGGATTGAGTGCCGCGTTGCGCCGGGATGGCGCCTGGACGTATGTGTTCGGTCATCTGGACCCCGAGCGGGACGGTCCCGCCCTCATCGACGGCGCGCGCCTCCTCTCCCGCTCGACTGACGGTCTCCTTCCGTGGAAAGAACGTCCCGAAGCACTCAAGCGGGGGCTCATCGCTCGCGTGCCGCCCCAGACGTTCGAGGGCGAACCAACATGAACGAGCGGCGGCGCGGGACCTGTCCGGGCGTAAGATCACCGCTCCTCACGGGTGACGGCTGGCTCGCTCGCTGGACACCTCACCGCAGCATCCCCCTCCAGGTGCTCATCGGCCTCTGCGATCTGGCTGACGAGCGTGGCAGCGGCGTCATCGAGATTACGCAACGCGGCAGCTTGCAGATCCGCGGCCTGCCCTCGGACGCTAGCCTCGAAGAGCCATTCGCGCGCCTCGGCGCCGATGTTCAGGAACGACCCTCGCTGCTCAGCCCGGCGCTGCGGGGGTCCGAAAGCGATGGCGACACCTTTCCTCTGCGGGTTCTGGACCGGATCGAAGCCTGCCTCGCCGTACGAGCATCCAACACGTCTCTCAATCCCAAAGTCAGCGTTCTCCTCGACTATGACAGTCCCCTGCACCTGGGCCGGCTCACGGCTGATATTCGGCTGGATTGCAGTGGGACGCGGATTCATCTCGCGCTGGGGGGCGACGCGCGCACCGCAAAGGCTCTGGGCTGGCTGACGCTGGAAGACTTGGGGAACACCCTGCAGACCCTTCTCTCCAAGTTGGAACAAGGCGGCGAGACGGTGCGGGCGCAAGACCTCACAACCGGGAGTGCCCTCAGTACGCTGAGAGCAGCTCTGTCTCCCTGGCTCACCTCCGGAGAGCCACCAGCCGTTCGCCCTGCGGTAGCGCCGATGGGTCGTTTTCCGCTGGCCGATGGATCGATCGCGGTGGGCGTTGGGTTCGCCTTCGGCTATACCTCCGCCAAAAGCCTGCGCGATCTTGCATCGACCGCGCAGCGTCTAGGGGCACGTGCGGTTCGCACTGCACCCGATCGCACGCTGCTGGTCAGCGGTCTCGCGCAAGCGTCGGAGGCCGACTTTCTGCTTGCCGCCGCGGAAGCGGGCATGGTCACGAACATCAACGACGCGCGCCGCTTCGTCATAGCGTGCCCAGGCCAGCCGATCTGCGGCTCCGCGTACCTGCCGACTCGCGCACTCGCCCCGGAAGTCGCCGCCGCGGCCGGAGATCTGCTCGGACCCGACAGCATCATCCACCTCTCCGGCTGCCCCAAAGGCTGCGCGCATCCCAAACCGGCGCCGCTGGCTTTCGTTGGCCCCGACGCCATCGTCGTGGCAGGGCGAGCGGATGCGGCACCTTCGGGCCGTATGCGTAGCGAAGAGTTCATCCTCGCATTGCAGCAGTTACGCACCCAGCGTGACGCCGGTGAAGCACCGAAGAACGCGTTCAAACGGCTCTGCAAGCTCCTTAGCCTCCACCGCGTGGAATGACCGATGGAATACCTTCGTGATGGCGCAGCCATCTATCAGCGCTCATTCGCCACCATCCGTCAGGAGGCTGATCTCGCGCGCTTCGATGCTTCCGAGGCTGAAGTTGTGGTGCGTATGATCCACGCCTGCGGAAACGTTCCCCTCGCGGAGTCGGTCGTGATCGCACCCAACTTTGTACGTGCCGCGCTCGATGCGCTGTCGAACGAAGCGGTCATCCTGTGTGACTGCGAGATGCTCGCACACGGCATCACGCGTCGGTTCTTGCGGAAGGGCAACGAGGTCGTTTGTACCCTGCATGACAGCCGCGTGCGAGCGCTCGCTGAGAGCCAGCGCACGACGAGATCCGCGGCGGCACTGGAGCTCTGGGGTGAGCAGCTTCGGGGCGCCATTGTCGCGATCGGCAACGCACCGACTGCCCTCTTCCGACTGCTGGAGCTCCTCGACAGCGGTGCACCCCCGCCTGCTGCCATCCTCGGAGTTCCCGTGGGTTTCGTGGGTGCCGCGGAATCCAAGGATGAGCTCATCGCAAATTCCCGCGGCATACCCTACCTGACCGTCCGCGGCCGCCTGGGAGGCAGCGCCATCGGGGCGGCGGCGGTCAACGCGCTCGCGAGAATGTAGCCATGAGCGGCCGACTCATTGGGGTAGGTGTGGGCCCCGGGGATCCGGAACTTTTGACGCTGAAGGCCGTGCGCGCTCTTCAGGGATCCGACGTCATCGCTCACTTTGCGAAAGCAGGGAACCCGAGCCACGCCTATTCCTCTGCGCATCAGTTCCTGCCATCACACGCGCTCGACTGCCCGCTCCTTTATCCCGTGACGACGGAGCTACCGGCGGATTCCCCGGAGTATCGCACGCAGATCGATGGTTTCTTCGATCAGTCGGCGGTGCGGCTCGCCGAGCATCTGGATGCGGGGCGCGTGGTGGCCGTCCTGTCGGAAGGGGATCCTCTCTTCTTCGGTTCCTACATGCACGTGCACATGAGATTGCGCTCGCGCTATCAAATCGAAGTCATTCCGGGGGTGAGCGCCATGTCCGCCGCATGGTCCGCAGCGGGGATCGCCCTGGTGCGCGGCGAGCAACCGCTGACGATCATTCCAGGCATGGTTTCGGAAGATGCGCTCGCGGAACGTCTGCGACGGCGCGAAGCAACTGTGATCATGAAGGTCGGGCGCAACCTCGGGAAGATCCGGCGCGCATTGCTCGCGTCCGAGCGCCTCTCAGAGGCCATCTATGTCGAGCGCGTATCGATGGCTGAGGAGAAGGTCGCGCGACTTGCCGACAAGCCGGACGATCATGCGCCATATTTCGCAATGGTTCTGGTCTCGGCACCCTGGAGACCGTGATGAATCGGCCCGAGGCAAACGGCGGATCGCTTACTGTCATCGGACTCGGGCCCGGCGATCCGGCGCTGCTAACCGGTGAGGCCATGCGCGCCCTGGAAGAGGCTGAGGTTCTCTACGGCTACGGACCCTATCTTTCCCGCGTACCGATGCGCGAGGGCCAACGCCGGGTGGAGTCTGACAACCGGCAGGAACTCGAGCGCGCCCGTGCGGCCTGGACGGATGCAGCCGCAGGCGCTCGCGTCGCGGTCGTCTCGGGTGGTGATCCCGGAGTGTTTGGAATGGCCGCCGCCGTGTGTGAGGCACTCGAGACCGGCCCCGAGTCGTGGCGAGGGATCCGCCTGTCGATCACGCCCGGTGTGACCGCCATGCTCGCGCTCGCAGCCCGGCTCGGCGCACCGCTGGGCCACGATTTCTGCGCCATTTCGCTCTCCGACAACCTCAAGCCCTGGGAGGTCATCGAAGCTCGTCTGCGAGCCGTAGCCTCCGCGGGCTTCGTCATCGCCCTCTACAACCCGATCTCCCGCCACCGGCCCTGGCAGCTCGGGCGCGCTCTGTCTGTGCTCGGCGAATGTCTCGCGCCCAGTACGCCCGTCGCACTGGGTCAGGCGATCGGCCGTCACAACGAATCGATGGAGATCACGCAGCTTGCACAGGTACGACCCGAGTCGGCCAATATGTCGACCTGCGTCATCATCGGGACTGCGGAGAGCCGCCTGGTGGCACGCGGCGACCTGCGTCCGCTCCTCTATACGCCGCGCTCGATGCCGAGCCCGAGTACCGAGAGAACCTGATGGAACGCGGTCTCAACATCGCTCGCCGCGCCGGACGCCGCCGACTCCTTGCGGCGAATCAGCACGACCGGCAGACGCAGCGCGCGCGCCGCGGCGATCTTCGGATAGGTGGCGGCGCCGCCGCTGTTCTTGGCCATGATCACGTCAATGCCGTTCGAGATGAGTATCGCCCGCTCCGACTCCTCCGTGAATGGCCCGACATCGACGATGTAATGCGCGTGCGGCAGGTCCAGGGGCGCTTCGACCCTATCAACCGTTCGAATCCAATAGTGGTGTTGCGGCGCGCGCAACAGGCCCGCAAGTCCTTGTCGACCGCTCGTGACGAACACACGACGCGGGACATGCCCCAGCACCTCGATCGCGCTCTCCATGTCCGCAACTTCCGTCCAGAGGTCGCCCTGCTGCCGCTCCCAGGCCGGGCGCGACAGTGCCACCATGGGTGTGTGGGTTCGTTGTACTGCCTCGCGCGCATTTTTCGAGATCTGCGTGGCAAAGGGATGCGTCGCATCGATCAGGCAAGCGACTTTCGCGTCGATGATGTATCGCATCAGGCCTTCAACGCCTCCGAAGCCGCCGATACGCGTATGGGTGGGCTGCGTCACGGGCGCTGCGGTTCTACCCGCCAGCGACAGCGTGACCGCCATGTCGCCTCTCGCCTGCAGGCGCTCCGCGAGCAGGCGGGACTCGGTAGTGCCTCCGAGGATCAGTACGTGAGGCGTTATGTCTGCGGTTGAGACCATGGCTCAGCGTGCACCCTTGAAGCGCTGGTTGTCCATAGTTGGGGTCGGCGAAGATGGCCCGAGCGGTCTGACGTCCCTTGCGCGGACTCTGGTTCGGTCGGCTGAAGTCGTCTTCGGTGGAGAGCGACATCTGAATCTGATGGCGCCCCTGATCCAAGGCGTCGCCACTGCGTGGCCGCGGGCCTTCGACTCTTCGTACGCGCAAGTACTCACGTGCCGCGGACGTGCCGTGTGCGTTCTGGCTTCAGGTGACCCCATGCACTACGGGGCGGGTTCCAGCCTGTCGCGGCTGCTGTCGCCCGAGGAAGTCGTCGTCGCCCCCGGGCTTTCTGCCTTTACGCTCGCTGCTGCCCGGCTCCTTTGGCCCCTGCATCAGACCGAGTTCGTGTCCTTGTGCGGACGCCCTCTACGAACGCTCGTGCGCCAGTTGCAGCCCGGTGCGCGCATCCTCGCACTGAGTGCCGACCACCGGACGCCCGGCGAGGTTGCAACGCTGCTGTGCGATCTGGGCTTTGGCGATACGCAGATGCGTGTGCTGGAGGCCCTGGGTAGCGATCATGAGCGCATCCGTCGGACGACTGCTCATTCCTTCGACCTCACGGACGTCGGCCCATTGAACCTCCTGGCGCTGGAAATCGTGGCCGGCCCGAGTGCGCGAGTCGTGCCCCTCTCGGTCGGGCTTCCGGACGAGTTCTTCGAGCACGACGGCCAGCTCACCAAGCGCGAGATCCGCTCGTTGACACTCTCGAGCCTCGCCCCGCGGGGCGGGGAGCTTCTCTGGGACATCGGTGCGGGCGCCGGCTCGATCTCGATCGAATGGATGCTGACCCATCCTGATATGGCGGCCATTGCCATCGAGGATCGTCCGGATCGTGCGGCACGAATCGCCCGCAACGCACTCGCACTGGGCGTTACGAATCTTGAAATCGTGACAGCTAAAGCCCCGCAAGCGCTCGCATCGTTGTCGCGACCGGACGCCATATTCATCGGCGGCGGCGCCACAGAGCCGGGCGTGATGGAAGCTGCCCAGGCGGCCCTGAAGAGCGGCGGCCGGCTCGTCGTCAATGCTGTCACGCTCGACTGCGAAGCGCTTCTACTGAAATGTCATGAGAGCCTGAGTGGCAGCCTGACTCGCATGGCGATCAGCCGTGCCGATCCGCTCGGTGCCGGCGCACGCGTGCTCGGTTGGCGTCCGGCGATGCCCATCACGCAGTGGGTCTGGAGCAAGACATGATCGTCGCCGGAATCGGCTTTCGTCGCGGGGTGAGCGCGGAGGAGATCGAGTTCGCTCTGGCGCAGACGCTCGCATCCCTGGAGTCAGACCAGACCAGCCTGCAACGCATCGCTGTGCCCTCCCGGAAAGGCGATGAACAGGCGCTGGCGACGGTCGTGCAAGCTCGCAAAGTCGAACTCGTTCTGGTCCCGCAAAACGCTCTCGAGGCCGCGGGGTCGCGCGCAGTAAGCCACTCCATCCGGTCGCTGGAGGCAATGAACGTGCCTTCCGTCGCCGAAGCCGCTGCACTCGCCGCTGCCGGCGAGAAGGGAACGCTGCTGCGTTCGCGCCAGGTACACGGCCCTGTCACGTGTGCCATCGCCCAATCCGAGAGGACTCGATGACCGTTCATTTCATCGGCGCCGGCCCCGGCGCTGCGGATCTCATCACGGTACGCGGGCGCGACATCATCGCCCGCTGCCAGGTGTGCCTCTATGCGGGCTCACTGGTTCCTCGAGAGCTCCTGGAATACTGCCCCGCGACGGCGCGCATCGTCGACACCGCTCCGATGACGCTGGACCAGATCGAGGCGGAGTGCGTGCGTGCGGAAGCTGCGTGCGAGGACACCGCGCGCCTCCATTCCGGCGATCTCTCGGTCTATAGCGCGCTCGCCGAACAACTCCGGCGACTGCGCCAGCTCAAGATCCCGTACACACTGACCCCGGGCGTGCCGGCATTTGCCGCGGCGGCTGCCCTCCTCGGTCAGGAGCTCACTGTTCCCGAGGTTGCACAGAGTCTCGTGCTGACCCGCGTGTCCGGCCGTGCTTCGCCGATGCCAGAAAAGGAACAGCTGTCGACCTTTGCGAGCACCGGAACCACTCTCGCGATTCACCTCGCGGTTCATCGTCTGCCTTGGATCGTCGAGACGCTGCTCCCCTACTACGGCGCCAACTGCCCGATTGCGCTCGTGATGCGGGCAAGCTGGCCGGATCAGCGGGTACTCGTCGGGACACTCGAGAATATTGTCGAGCAGCACGAGCGTGCGCCCATGGCGCGCACCGTCATGATCCTGGTCGGGCCTGCTCTGGATGCGAAGGATTTCGCGGAGAGTGCGCTGTACTCGCCTGAGTACCACAGACGCTTCCGGGGGGCCGATGGGCGCTAATCACTCAGCGGAGAGCTCGGCGCTCGAGGCGCTGGCGAAGCTTCGAGGCGCGCCCTGTCCTGCTTTTTCTCCTGGTGAGGTCTGGCTGGTCGGCGCGGGTCCGGGCGATCCCGGTCTCCTCACTCTCGATGCCCTGGCTGCGATATTGCAGGCTGACGTCATTCTCTATGACGCCCTGGTGAATTCCACCTTACTGGATCGCGCGCGCGAAGATGCCGAGAAGGTCTTCGTCGGCAAACGCGGCGGCCAGCCCTCCACTTCTCAGGAGACGATCAACGAGCTGCTGCTGAAGTCGGCCGCACGAGGCAAACGGGTCTTACGGCTCAAGAGCGGCGATCCCTTCCTCTTTGCGCGCGGCGGCGAGGAAATGCTGGCCCTTGCGGCGGCCGGCATTCCGTGTCGCGTCATCCCTGGAATCACATCAGGTCTCGCGGCGCTCGCCTGTGCCGCAATTCCCGCGACCCTGCGCAAAGTCAATCAGGCCGTCGTTCTGGCCACCGGACATGCGGCAGACGAGCAGGAAGCCAGCAACTGGGTGGAATTCGCCAAGCGCGGTGTGCCCATCGTCTTTTACATGGGGCTGCGGAATCTGCAATCGATCCTGACCAAGCTGATCGACGGCGGCATCCCGGCAACATTGCCCGCTGCGGTGATCGCCTCCGCTACGCTCCCTGAGCAAGACATAGTCGTTTCGACGCTGAGCGACCTCCCTGCCGAGGCGTCAGCCGCTCACCTACACGGGCCCGCCGTGGTCGTTGTCGGCGAGATTGTCCGCGTCCGATCGGACCTCCTGAAGCTCGCCTCCGATCTTCAGAATCGCGCCGCAGCTGGAATCACACCTGAATTGTTATGCGTAGACTGCTGATCGTCGGGATCGGCACGGGCGATCCGGAGCAGCTCACACTGCAGGCCATCAATGCATTGAAGAGCGCTCGAGTCATCTTCCTGACCGACAAGGGAGATGCGGCCGCGGAGCTTCGCGAGGCGCGCCGCGAGATTTGCACACGTTACCTGACGCCAGGCGCCTTCCGACTAGTGGAATTCGCGGATCCGGAACGGGACCGGAGCTCTGCTGACTATCGCTCAGCAGTGGACGCCTGGCACGCCAAGCGGGCCCATTTATACGAGCAACTCATCCTCGAGAATCTCACCGATGAAGAATGCGGAGCGTTCCTCGTATGGGGCGATCCATCCTTATACGACAGCATCCTCCGCATCCTGCCGGCGATCGCCGAACGCAAGACGCTCAATCTCACCTACGAGGTCATACCGGGCGTGAGCAGCCTGCAGGTGCTGGCCGCCAGGCATCGCATTCCGTTGAACGAGATCGGCCAATCCTTCCAGGTCACCACCGGCCGCCGCCTTGCCGAAACGCTCGCTCGCGAGCCTCGATCGGACAACGTCATCGTGATGCTGGACGGCGACTGCGCCTTCGCTACGGCTGCCGATCCAGATGATGAGATCTACTGGGGCGCTTACCTTGGCATGCCGGGAGAGATCCTCATCTCCGGGAAGGTACGCGACGTTACCGCGAGAATCAGAGAGGCCCGCGCTGATGCCCGGACGCGACGCGGCTGGATCATGGACACCTATCTGCTCAAACGGCGTCGGTAGCTTCAAACCCGCGTTCTTGATTTCCGCGAGGCGGTTACACGCTGCGCGCCCGATCGAATACGTCGCGCTCTCCGGGACTCGAGCTCCCGCACGGCCTGGCGCATGAGATGCCATAGGAATTCGACGAAAGGTCCGATCTCCTCGTCGACCTGCGCTTTCTCGATCGACTTGAAGAACGGAACCCGCTCGTCGCTGCGGATCGTTACCCAAGGTAGGCCCGCGGTGAGCAGCGCATGATTCATGAGCAGTCGCCCGATCCGCCCGTTGCCGTCCATGAAAGGATGGATGGTGACGAACTCAAGATGCACGAGTAACGCGCGCGTGACCGGATCCAGATCGCCGCGCGCCGCAAAGCGTTCGAGGCCGCCAATGAGGTCCGGCACTTTCTTCGCGTTCGGCGGCACATAGCGCCAGCCCTGAAGGCCGACCCGGTCGCATCGCCAGCCGCGCAGCGCGGCGGTGTCTGCGAGCCCAGCGTCCACAGACGGCCGGAACAGCGCTTCGTGCAGATCGAGAATAAGCGCGGTATCAACGGGATCCTGACGGCGGGCGCGCTCGAGGACGATGCCATATGCGATGGTGTAGCCCTGAACAGCCATCGCGGCTTCCAGGGTTTTCTGATCCTGAGGCCCGTCGGGAAGCGGCTCTCCGCGCACGATGGCATCGGAGACTTCGCGCGAGATGCGATACCCCTCCATCGTGGTGCTGTGATAAGCGTCGTACGCTTTGTTCTCTTCTGCTTGCGCACGAAGCTGCGTCCAGTTGAATCTCCGCAGTTCGCTGGCGCCCTTGCGGATGGTGTGTTGACTCTCGGTTTCTCCGCGCGCAAGACGCATTGCTTGTGCATCGAGCCACGGCGAGCCCGTGCCGCGCGACGCATTCTGCAGTGCCTCGGGAATCGCAATACGGGTGCCGATGCCCGTTCGCACAGGGGTCGTCTGGCGACTGGAAATACGCCGCACGAGTTGTTCGAGCTGGCGTGCCAACGGATCGTTGTGCAATTTTGCTGCGAGATCCGCCAGGCGCTGGAGGATGACGGGACGGGGATTCTCCTCAACGCGGGCTTCGAGATCCGGGGTGCGCACCACGAGGTGGCGAAGCCAAGCCGAGAGGGGCTCAATGCCGGCGCTGACCTCGCCTACATCGAGCGTGGTGAGGATGCTGGCAGGTGATTGGATTGGCAGCTCCATGTGATCGGCCACCGTGACGGTCACGATATCTTCGGCGGTGAGCTTCCGTGGCCGCAGGCGCAGCCGAAATCCTGGGTACAGCGTGAGCTTGTATTCGCTTTGGTTCACTGCCTGGTATGCCGGAAGATCCTCAGGTGGCGAGAAGTCCTCGAGGTGCACGCGGATGGCGGCGACGCCGGCGACCGCCGCAAGCTCGTAACGCTTTAGTACCAGCGCAACGACGGCCCAGTAGTTGGCCAGGAACACGGCGCGGTCATCGACGCTCTTGCCTGCAGTCAGAATCCAGGCTCGCCTGCCGGCCGTGTCGAGCACCAGCCCCTCCTGGCGAAGAACGCGGGCAACGGCAAGCGACGGCGCCTCCGTCGGGGAGACGACATAGCGCTCGGCATCGGCACGTTCTTTCCACCAGCGTCGTGCCTGTTCGAGGGGGCGCGCGGCAGCCATGAGCTTTTATCCGTAAAATCTACCAGCCTTCTATCCGTAAGATAGTATAGCCCTATTTCCGTAAGATATTCCAGCCATATTTCCGTAAAATATACCAGCCCTATCTCCGTAAAACTCATCCCTGGATCCCCTTCCAATGGGGCGGAAGGACGACGGAATGCCTCATTATCTTGGCGCAGGCCTTCTGGTGCTCTAGCGTAAAGGCGCGCGCGGATCTGCTTCGTGGTGACGGCCCGTGAACGATCCGCCTCGAGTGCATCATAAGCGGGGCCCCCTGCTCCCGCAGCCAATGCTCAACGGCATGGTCGCTGGCCATCGACCTGCGCGGCCCGATTGATACGATTCCTCGGGTTCTCTTGGCCTTCAGGTGGCCGTAATGCTTTTCGATCATCGCCAGGGAGGTTCCCGTTATCCGAGCGACGTCGAGCGTCGACATTCCGTCCATCAGGATCTGAGTAATGAAACTGTGTCGGTAATTCCGCCGGCGGAATTAGCGCCATAGTTCCGGCAACCGGATTATTCCGGCAACCGATGGGCGATGTATGCATTTTCCGGTGGATCGCGCGATCT
>Ga0335075_10002190_pt1 | contig 31607 bp, 20 predicted proteins | sample Lox_Sample_24_FD_206723 | JGI IMG/M metagenome (GOLD analysis project Ga0335075, IMG submission 206723) | Soil microbial communities from Loxahatchee National Wildlife Refuge, Florida, United States - Lox_Sample_2.4 | ecosystem: Environmental > Terrestrial > Soil > Wetlands | place: USA...
GAGATGCCCAGCGCAATATAGAGCTCGGGCGAGATGATCTTGCCGGTTTGTCCCACCTGCAGATCGTTGGGTACGTAGCCGGCATCCACCGCGGCGCGCGAGGCCCCCACGGCTGCCCCGAGCGCGTCGGCGAGCCGATAGAGCAGCTGAAAGTTATCGGCGCTCGCGAGCGCCCGACCACCCGATACGACGCGCGCGGCCGTCTGCAGGTCCGGCCGGCCGAGCGTCGGCTCGGAGCGCGACACAAAGCGCGTGTGCGTCGGCAGCGACAGCGCTTGAGGGCGCGCCTCGATGCCGGCCTGGCCATCGCTGGCGGCCGGCGTGAAGGAGGCGACGCGCACCGTGGCCACGAGCTTCGCCGCCGGGGAAGCCTCGACCGTGACGATCGCATTACCGGCATACACCGGGCGCTGAAAACGCCACGCGGACTGGACCGCCATGAGGTCACTGACCTGTCCCACGCCCAGCAGTGCGGCCACGCGCGGCATCAGATCCTTGCCGAAGGTCGTCGAGGGGCCGAGCAGGTGTGAGTATTCATCCGCCAGCGCCACGATCTGTGGTGCCCACACGGCCGCCAGCGCCTCGGCGTTCTCGGCTCGCGCCAGGGTCAGCACGCGCCGCACACCGTGCAGCTGCGCGGCTGCCCGAGCCACCTCGGTGACCTCGGCACCGAGCACCGCGATATCCAGCGGCGCACCGCCGGCTGCCGCGCAGATCGCCGCGGCGCAGCTGACGCAGCGCGCGGTACTCTGATTGAGGCGGCCGTCGGCATGCTCGGCGACGACCAGGACGGCGCTTTCCGGCGTGCTCGCTGGGGTGCTCGCCGCGGCGCTCACAGCACGCCCCGCTGCGCCAGCAGCTCCACGAGCTCGGCGGCGCTGCCCACCCGCACGCCACGGGCGCGCGGCGCGGGTGCTTCGTACTTGAGCACCCTGAAGGGCGCGGCGCCATCGCTCACCCCCAGTGATGCCGGCGTCACGACGTCCAGCGGCTTCTTGCGCGCCTTCATGATCTCCGGCAGCCGCACGTAGCGTGGCTCATTGAGTCGCAGGTCCGTGGTGATGACCGCGGGCAGTTGCACCTCGAGGACCTCCAGCCCCGCATCGATCTCGCGCGTCACACGCGCCTGTCCTGCCGTCAGCTCCAGCTTGGAGGCGAACGTCGCCTGCGGGCGCTGCCAGAGTGCCGCGAGCATCTGACCGGTCTGTCCATTGTCGTCGTCGATCGCCTGCTTGCCGAGAATCACCAGCTGCGGCTGATGCGTGCGACACAAGCAGAGCAGTGCCTGCGCCACCTGCAGCGGCTCGAGCGGCCTCTCGGTCTGCACCAGAATGGCCCGATCGGCGCCCATCGCCAGCGCTGTGCGCAGCTGCTGCTGCACATCGGCAGGCCCTGCGCTCACGGCGATGACCTCGCCCGCCTGGCCGCGCTCGCGAATGCGCAGCGCCTCCTCGAGCGCAATCTCATCGAAGGGGTTGAGACTCATCTTGACCCCTTCGGTGACCACACCCGCGCCGTCGGGACGGATGCGCACGCGTACGCTGTAGTCGATGACGCGCTTGAGGGCGACGAGGATCGGGCTCACTGCAGGGGCTCGGAAGGCTTCATGCGCTCATCATGCCAGCACCAGCGCAGCCATCAAGTCGCCCACCGTCATGGACTCCAGGGACTGGCGGGCGGCGAAGAGCTCGAGGATCGCTTGCGCCTGGGTCGCGCCAAAATGGCCGTGCACTGCGGCTTCGAACTTCACGCGCAGCAGCGGTACCGCCTCGGCGCGCCGCAGGCGGTGCCCGAGCGGATAATCGATGACCACGCGTCCGGTGGCGCTGCCGTCGCGGAAGAATACCTGCACCGCATTGCCGATATAGCGCTTGGCCGGATCGTGATAGTCACGCGTGAAGTCGGGATTCTCTCGCACCTGCATCAGCGCGCGCAGCGCATCGATGCGCGGATCGGCGGCGACGTCGCGCTCGTAGTCGCTCGCCTGCAGTCGACCGAAGATCAGCGGCACGGCCACCATGTATTGCAGACAGTGGTCGCGGTCGGCCGGATTGGTCAGCGGCCCGGTTTTATTGATGATGCGATCGCCCGCTTCCTGCGTCTCGATGACGATGCGCTGCACCTGCTCGAGCCGACCCGCGACCTCGGGGTGCAAGCGCAGGGCGGCCTCGACCGCGGTCTGCGCATGAAATTCGGCCGGATAGGACACCTTGAAGAGCACGTTCTCCATCACGTAGCTGCCGAAGGGCTGCGGCAGCGAGAAGTGCTGGCCGCGATAGAGCGCATCGTAGAAACCCCAGGTCGGGGCCGTCAGTGCCGAGGGATAGCCCATCTCCGCCCGCAGCGACAGCAGCGCATGCCATACGCCGCGCGCGGTGGCATCGCCGGCCGCCCAGCTCTTGCGTGTACCGGTGTTGGGTGCATGCCGATAGACCCGCAGCGCCCCGCCATCGGCCCAGGCGTTGGAGAGTGCGTTGGCGGTCTGCTCGCGCGTCGCGCCGGCCAGCGCACAGACCATCGCAGTGCTTGCAACCCGCACCAGCAGCACATGATCGAGCCCGACCCGATTGAAGGCATTTTGCAGCGCCAGCACGCCCTGGATCTCGTGTGCCTTGATCATCGCCACGAGCAGCGCACGCACGCTGATCGCTTCGCGTCCCTCCAGCAGCGCTGCGCGCGAGAGATAGTCGGCGATGGCCAGCAGTGCCCCCAGATTGTCGGACGGATGTCCCCACTCGGCCGCGAGCCAGGTGTCATTGAAGTCCAGCCAACGCACCAGCGTACCGATGTTGAAGGCCGCGGTGACCGGATCGAGCTCGTAGCCGGTGCCGGGCACGCGAGCACCCCCGCGCAGCAGAGCGGCGGGCACCACCGGGCCGAGCAGTCGCGTGCAGGCCGGATGGCGCAGCGCCAGGAAGGCGCAGCCCAGTGTATCCATGAGACACAGATACGCCGTGTCCGAGGCTGCCGCGCTCGGCGCCAGATCCGACAGCGCATACTCGGCAATCGCCGTGATGATCTCGTCCATCGGCGGACGCCCGGCGCCGGTGCGATCGCGCGCGGCCTGACCGGCCCGCGGCCGGCGCGCCGGGGGCTCTCCTCGCGTCATGCGCGCTGCTCGAGCGGGACGAAGGGGCGCGGGGCCGGGCCGACGTAGTTCGCGCTCGGGCGGATGATCTTGCCGTCGGCACGCTGCTCGAGCACGTGTGCGGCCCAGCCGCTGGTGCGCGCGATCACGAACAGAGGCGTGAACATCGCCGTGGGCACACCCAGGCGGTGATAGGCCACGGCCGAGTACCAGTCGAGGTTCGGGAACATGCGCCGGCTCGCCTGCATGACCGAGTCGATTCGCTCGGCCACCTCGAACAGGCGCATCTCGCCATCACGTTCGCTGAGCCGGCGCGCAACCCTGCGGATGACCTCGTTGCGCGGATCCAGGAGGGTGTAGACCGGATGACCGAATCCGATGATGACCTCGCGGGCCTCGAGCCGGCGGCGGATATCGGCCTCCGCAGCCTGCGGGCTCTCGTAGCGGCTCTGGATCTCGAACGCCACCTCATTGGCACCGCCGTGCTTGGGACCGCGCAGTGCGCCGATCGCCCCGACGATGCACGAGTACAGATCCGAGCCGGTGCCGGCAATCACGCGCGCGGTGAAGGTGGAGGCGTTGAACTCGTGCTCGGCGTAAAGGTTGAGCGAAGTGTGCATGGCGCGCACCGACTCGGCATCCGCGGGCCGACCGTGCAGCAGATGCAGAAAATGCGCCGCGACCGACTCGTCGGCGGTCGCAAGCTGGATGCGCCGGCCCTCGCGGCTGAAGTGGTACCAGTAGCACAGCATCGAGGGTAGCGCGCCGATCAGTCGGTCGGACAGCTCACGCGCGTCCTCGGGCGCGTGTGCAAGCCCCTCGGGAGCCAGGCAACCCAGCACCGACACGGCGGTACGCAGCACGTCCATCGGATGTGTCGTTGCCGGCAGCAGCTCGAGCGTGCTCTTCAGCGCTGCGGGCAGCTCGCGCGCCGCGGCCAGGCGCTGCCGGTAGCGCACCAGCTCCGCGGCCGTGGGCCAGCGCTCGTGGATCAGCAGATGCGCGACCTCCTCGAACTCGCAGCGCTCGGCGAGCTCCAGTATGTCGTAGCCGCGGTAGTGCAGATCGTTGCCCGACAGCCCGACCGTGCACAGGGCCGTATTGCCGGCAGGCACTCCGGAGAGCGCCACGGATTTCTTGGCCATCTAGCGCTCCTTGCCGGCTGCGAACAGCCGATCCAGCGCGCGCTCGTAGCCCTCATAGTCGAGATAACGATACAGCTGCTCGCGCGTCTGCATGTGCTCGAGCATGCCGCGCTGCGTGCCCTCGCGGCGGATGGCCTGATAGGTGGCCAGCGCTGCGGCGTTCATGGCGCGGTAGGCCGAGCAGCAGTAGAGCACGATGTCGACCCCCGCCGAGCCGAGCTCATCGCGGGTGAACAGCGGCGTGCGGCCGAACTCGGTGACGTTGGCGAGCACCGGGACCCCGACCGCCTCGCGGAAGCGCCGGTATTGGGACAGCTCCGTCAGCGCTTCCGGGAAGATCATGTCCGCGCCCGCTGCCACACACGCCTGCGCGCGCTCGATGGCGCGCTCGAGTCCTTCGGTGGCGAGCGCGTCGGTGCGTGCCATGATGATGAAGTGCGCATCGGTGCGCGCATCCACCGCCGCCTTGATGCGATCGACCATCTCCGCGCTGCTCACCAGCTGCTTGCCCGGCCGATGACCACAGCGCTTGGCCTGCACCTGGTCCTCCAGGTGCAGCCCGGCGGCGCCGGCCTTGATGAAGGCGCGCACGGTGCGGGCGATATTGAATGCACCACCCCAGCCGGTGTCCGCGTCCACCAGCAGCGGCAGTGCGCAGGCATCGGTGATACGACGGATGTCGATCAGCACGTCCTCCATGCTGCTGATGCCCAGATCCGGCAGTCCAAGCGAGTTGGCAGCGACACCGCCGCCCGACAGATACAGCGCGCGAAAACCGCTCGCCGCTGCCAGGCGCGCAACATAGGCGTTGATCGCGCCAACCATCTGCAGCGGGCGCTCCTCGGCCAGCACCGCGTGCAGGCGCGCGCCGGCCGAGCGCATCGCGTCGGGTTGTGAGCTCATCGTCAAACCCTACACCCGCCCCGGCCGCGCGCGCCAGCGCTGATCAAGGGATCTACGGCTGCGGCGCGCGCGCCTGGGCCACGCGTGAGCGCGTCGGCCGTCCGAGCGCCGCACAGATGAAGCGGTCCGCCTGCAGCAGCCCGTCAAGCTGCACACCGGTACGGATGTTCAGTCCCTGCAGCAGGTACAGCAGGTCCTCGGTCGCAACATTGCCCGAGGCACCCGGCGCATAGGGACAGCCGCCCAGGCCCGCCACCGAGGCATCGAATACGGCGATACCGGCCTGCAGGGCGGCATACACATTGGCCAGCGCCTGCCCGTAGGTGTCGTGGAAGTGGCCGGCCAGCTGCGCACGCGGCACCCGCGCGGCACAGGCCTCGAGCATGGCCAGGGTTGCCGCGGGCGTGCCCACGCCGATGGTATCGCCGAGGGAAATCTCGTAGCAGCCCATGGCGTGCAGAGCGCCTGCCACGCGTGCCACCGCCGCCGGAGCGATGCGGCCCTCGTAGGGACAGCCCAGAGCGCAGGACACGTAGCCACGCACCGGCACGCCCTGGGCGCGCGCCGCCTGCACGACCTGCTCGAATCGCTGCAGGCTCTCATCGATGGAACAGTGGATGTTTCTCTGCGAGAAGGTTTCGGAGGCAGCGCCGAAGACCGCGACTTCCTGTGCGCCGGCGGCCAATGCGGCCTGCACACCCTGCAGGTTGGGGGTGAGCACGCTGTAGCGCACGCCCGCGCGCGCCGAGAGCGAGCGCAGCAGCGCCTCGTGATCCGCCATCTGCGGTATGCGCCGCGGCGAGACGAACGCCGTGGCCTCGATACGCCGCAGCCCCGCATCGGCCAGCCGTCCGATGAGCTCGAGCTTGACGGCCGTGGACACGGGGCGGTCGGTGGGCTCGTTCTGCAACCCGTCACGCGGCCCGACCTCCACGATCTGCACCTCGCCAGGCAGCGCCACGGCAGTTGCCACGGGCCGATCAGCGCGCCGGCGGCGCGGCCGCCTCGAAGTCCACCAGCACCGTGCCCTCCTGCACCTGATCGCCCGCGCGGGCGCGAAAGGCGCGTACCGTGCCGTCCGCCGGGGCAGTGAGCGTGTGTTCCATCTTCATGGCCTCCATGACCAGCAGCGCGCTGCCACGGGTCACGGGTACGCCCACCGCAGCCATGAGCGCGATGATACGACCGGGCATCGGCGCGGCCAGGCTCGCCTCAGACGCCTGCGCGCCGGCCTGAATGGCCAGCGGATCCTGCCAGCGCAGGCGGTACTGCGAGAGTCCGAGCGTCACGTGCAGCCAGGCTCCATCCTGCAGCAGCTGCATCCGCTCGGTCCGATCGCCGAGCTGCAGCACGTACTCATCGTGCCCGAGCGCTGTGAGCTGGGCGCGCTGTGGCCCCGAGGGCTGGGCGATCGACACCCCCGCAGCATCGTATTGCACCCTGACCCCGGCAGTGGAGTCGAACTGCAGCGAGCGCGACAGTGTCCCATTGAGGCGCCAGCCGTCGCCGCGGCTCCAGGGAGTGTTCGCGGCGGCGGCGGCACCGGTATCGCCTGCGCCCAGCGCCCGGCCCTCGCGTTCGAGCTGAAACAACGCCGCGGCGGCGAGCACCATCGGCGGCGGCGCCGCAGCCGCCGGCGCGGCGGCGGTCAGCGTGGCCAGATCGCGTTCGATCCAGTCGGTATCGATCGTGCCGTGCTCGAATGCATCGCTCGCGAGCAGCCGGCGCAGGAACATCAGGTTGTTGCCCACACCCACGATGCGCACCTGCTCGAGGGCCGCAGCGATGCCGGCGCGGGCGGCGGGGCGCGTGCGCGCGTGCACGATGAGCTTGGCCAGCATCGGATCGTACTCGATGCCGATGTGATCACCGGCGACCACCCCACTTTCCACGCGCACCGTGCAGCCTGCCTGCGCACCGGCAGCGGGCAACTCGAAGCGCGCGAGGCGTCCACTCGCCGGCAGAAAGCCCGCCTCGGGCTGCTCGGCATACAGGCGCACCTCGATCGCGTGGCCACTGGCGTGGATGTCACGCTGTGCCAGCGGCAGCGGCTCACCCGCCGCGACCCGCAACTGCCATTCCACCAGGTCCACCCCGCAGATCATCTCCGTCACGGCGTGCTCGACCTGGATGCGTGTGTTCATCTCGATGAAGTAGTGGCGTCCCTCGCCGTCGAGCAGAAACTCCACGGTACCTGCCCCGGTATAGCCAACGGCGCGCGCCGCCTCGCAGGCCGCGGCGGTCAATGCACCGCGCTGTGCCTCCGTCAGGCGCGGGGCGAGCGCCTCCTCGATGACCTTCTGATGGCGCCGCTGCGCCGAGCAGTCGCGCTCGAAGAGATGCACCATGTGACCGGCGCTGTCGCCGAAGACCTGCACCTCGATGTGCCGCGGCGCGGGCAGATACTTCTCCAGCAGCACGCGCGCGTCACCGAAACTGCCTTGCGCCTCGCGCTGGCAGGCAGCGAGGCTCGCCGGGAAGCTGGCCGCGTCGGACACCACGCGCATGCCCTTGCCACCGCCGCCGGCGACCGCCTTGATGAGCACGGGGTAACCGATCTGCTGCGCCTGCTCGAGCAGCCAGGGCAGCTCCTGGCGCTCGCCCTGATAGCCGGGCAGCACCGGTACGCCCGAGCGCTGCATCAGATCGCGCGCGGTGGCCTTCGAACTCATCGCCTGCATGGCACTCACCGGCGGTCCGATGAAGATCAGGCCAGCCGCGCCGACACGCTGGGCAAACCGGGCATTTTCCGATAGAAACCCATAACCCGGATGCACCGCCTGCGCGCCGCTGTCACGCGCCGCCTGCAGCACCCGCTCGATGTTCAGATAGCTCTCGCGCGCGCTCGCCGCTCCGACATGCCATGCCTCGTCCGCCAGCTGCACGTGCCGTGCCTGCCGGTCGGCATCCGAATAGATCGCAACGCTGGCGATACCGAGCCGACGGCAGCTGGCGATGATGCGACAGGCGATCTCCCCGCGGTTGGCGATGAGCACCTTGTGGAACACGCGCGTGCCTGCCGAGGCGGGGTGGCTTATCGGGCCCAGATGGGCTTACGGCGCGCAAAGAACGCGTCGATACCCTCGCGCGCCTCGGCACCGGCGCGAACGCTTGCGAGGCTGCGGGCGCACTCCTCGAGCTGCTCGAGCGAGCGGGAGGGCAGCGTACGCAGCTCTCCGAGCAGCCACTTGCTGTGCTGCTGGGCCTGCGGGGCCCCGAGCCGCAGCGTGGTCAGCAGCCTCTGCAGCGACGAGTCGAGCGACTCGGGCTCCACGACCTCGTGCACCAGGCCGAGCCGATGCACCTGCTGCGCTTCCAGGCGTTCGCCGAGCAGGAACCAGGCGCGCGCGGCACGCTCGCCGATCGCCGCGCTGACGTAGGGTGCAATGCTCGAGGGGGACAGACCCAGACGCGTTTCGGGCGCACCGAACTGCGCGCTGGCGCTGGCGATGGCCAGATCGCACGCGGCCACGAGCCCCAGGCCGCCGCCGATGGCGGCGCCCTGCACCCGGGCGACCGTGGGCTTGGGGCAGTTGGCGAGCGAGCGCAGCATGAAGCCCAGCTGTCGCGCATCCTCCAGGTTCTGATCGCGCGACGCCGCCGCCTGTGCCCGCATCCACTCGAGGTCTGCCCCGGCGCAGAAATTCGTCCCGCGACCGGCCAGCACCAGCACCCGCACCGCATCGCGCGAGCCCACCTCATCGATGGCGTGATGCAGCTCGGCGACCAGCTCGGCATTGAGCGCGTTGTGTCGTTCTGGACGGTTCAGCCACAGCGTGACGCAGGCATCGGACTGCTCGAGCTCAAGACATCGGTATTCGCTCATGAATGCTCTGCTCCTCACATACGGAAGGTGCCGAACCGGGTCTGCGCGGCCGGGGCATTGAGCGCCGCGTACAGGCCCAGGCCGAGCACGCGGCGGGTCTGGGCCGGATCGAGAATGCCATCGTCCCACAGGCGTGCGGTGGCGTAGTACGGGTCGGCCTGCTGCTCGAACTGTGCCCGGATCGGCGCCTTGAAAGCCTCCTGCTCCTCGGCAGAGAAGCTGCGGCCCTGAGCCGTGAGCGCCTCGCGCCTCACCGTGGCCAGCACGCCGGCGGCCTGCTCGCTGCCCATCACGCCGATGCGCGCATTCGGCCAGCTCCACAGAAAACGCGGTGCGTAGGCGCGCCCGCACATGCCGTAATTGCCGGCGCCGAAGGAGCCGCCGATGAGCACGGTCAGTTTGGGCACGGCGCTGCATGCGACCGCAGTCACGAGCTTGGCGCCGTCCTTGGCGATGCCGCCGTGCTCGTAACGCCGTCCCACCATGAAGCCGGAGATGTTCTGCAGGAACAGCAGCGGCACGGCACGCTCATTGGCGAGCTGGATGAAGTGCGCCCCCTTGAGCGCCGACTCGGAGAAGAGGATGCCATTGTTGGCCAGGATCGCCACTTGCCGGCCATACAGATGCGCAAAGCCGGTGACCAGCGTCGCGCCGTAGCGTGGCCGGAATTCCTCGAAGCGCGAGCCATCGACCAGGCGCGCAATGACCTCGCGCACCTCGAAGGGTTTGCGGACATCGGTGGGCAGGATGCCGTAGAGCTCCTCGGCTGCGTAGCGCGGCTCCTCGACCGGCGCAGCGGCAGGCGCACCCGGTGCGGGCAGCTGCGAGACGATGCTGCGCAGAATGGCAATCGCGTGCGCGTCATTCTCTGCATAGTGATCGCACAGCCCGGAGATACGGGTGTGCACGTCAGCGCCGCCGAGCTCCTCGGCGCTGACGATCTCCCCGGTCGCGGCCTGCACCAGCGGCGGGCCACCCAGAAAGATCGTACCGGTATCGCGCACGATGACACTCTCATCGGCCATCGCCGGCACATAGGCGCCCCCGGCCGTGCACGAGCCCATGACGGCGGCGATTTGCGTGACGCCCAGCGCCGAGAGGCGCGCCTGGTTGTAGAAGATGCGGCCGAAGTGCTCGCGATCGGGGAACACCTCGTCCTGCATCGGCAGGAAGGCACCGCCTGAATCCACCAGGTAGACACACGGCAGGCGGTTGTCTGCGGCCACTTCCTGTGCGCGCAGATGCTTCTTCACCGTCAGCGGGTAGTAGGTACCGCCCTTGACGGTGGCATCGTTGGCCACGATGACGCATTCGCGGCCCATGATGCGCCCGACTCCGCTGACCAGCCCGGCGCCGGGGACCTCGCCTCCATACAGGCCATGGGCCGCCAGGGCATTGAGCTCGAGGAAGGGCGCGCCGGCATCGAGCAGCAGATCGATGCGCTCGCGCGCCAGCAGCTTGCCGCGCGCGCGATGGCGCTCGCGGGCGCTCGCCGTGCCGCCGGCCGCCGCGGTAGCCGTGCGCTCACGCAGCTCGCCCACCAGTGTGCGCATGGCCTGCGCGTTGGACAGGAACTGCGCGTCGCGACAATCGACGTCGGAGGCGAGGACATCGCCCACTTTAGCGCACGCTGAGGTAGCCGCCAGGCACGCCGTGCTTGGACAGCACGATCTGCCAGAGCTGGATCACGCGTGCGCGAAAGCCCCCGGCGCAGGAGAGCAGGTAGTACTTCCAGATGCGATAGAAGCGCTCGCCATAGCGCCCGGCGAGCTTGGGCCAGTTGCCGTCGAATTTCTGGAACCACGCCATGAGCGTATTGTCGTAGTTGGCGCCGAAGTTGTGCCAGTCCTCCATCATGAAGAGGCCCTCGATGGCCCTGCCGACCTGGGCGATGGAGGGCAGCACGGCATTGGGAAAGATGTATTTGTCGAGCCACGGGTCGATCTCGAAGTCCGAGTAGGTCGAGCCGATGGTATGCAGCAGGAACAGTCCATCATCCTTCAGCAGGCGGTTTGCGACCCTGAAATAGTCGCGGTAGTTCTTGTTGCCCACGTGCTCGAACATGCCCATGGACACCACGCGATCGTAGGGCCCCGTGGCATCGGCGCCCAATTGCCGATAATCCCCGAGGATGAAGCGCACAGGCAGGCCGCGGCAGCGCTCGCTCCCCCAGCTGACCTGCTCGCGTGAGACGGTCACCCCGGTGCACTCCACGCCATAGCGCTCGGCCGAGAATTTCATGAATGCGCCCCAGCCGCAACCGATGTCGAATACCCTCTGACCGCGCGTCAGATACAGTTTGCGACAGATGAGGTCGTGCTTGGCATCCTGCGCGCCGTCCAGGTCGTGCGCTTCACGCCAGTAGCCGCAGCTGCCGGTCAGCCGCGTATCGAAAGTCGCCTCGAACAGATCGTTGCCGAGGTCATAGTGCACCTTGGCCGGGATGAAGGCGCGACGGGTCGTCTGCAGGTTGAACCAGCGCGCACGCAACTGCCCGGCGAGCAGCCGCAGGTTGCGGGGCGCGCGCTTCTGCACCCCAGAGCGCAGGATGCGATGAAAGAACTCATCGAGCTGGCCACAGTCCCAGTCGCCGTCGAGGTAGGATTCGCCCAGACCCAGTGACCCATGCGCCAGGATGCGCGCAAACACGCGCTCATTGCGAACCTGGAAGTCCCAGGGATCAGGCCCGTTGACGCGAATGTCGGCCGCGGCGAGCAGCCGCTCGATGGTGTCGGCAAGGCGAGGAACGCGTGCAATCATTTTTGTACCCCCGGACAGAGATATTTTGAGACGTTGGCACGATTTTCTGCGGCTGGTGCAGCAGGCAGGGGCCTGCTGGGTCGCCGACAATGCCGCCAGCATGGGCGCGGCGCTGGCTTTCTACAGCGCCTTCGCGCTGGCACCGCTGCTGCTGATCCTCAGCGCCGTGGCCGGATTCGTCTTTGGCGCCGCCCAGGCGCGCACGGCGCTGCTGCTGCAGGTCACGGAGATGATCGGCCCCGTCGGCAGCGAGGCGGTCGGCCATCTGCTCGACCAGGTCAGCCAGGCGCGCAGCAGCCTCACGGCGACAGTCGTCGGGGTGGTGCTGCTGCTGATCGGTGCCAACTCGGTGATGGTCGAGCTGCAGCAGGACCTCGATCGCATCTGGCGCGTGCCCCCGCGCAAGCACCAGCGGCCCTGGTGGGCGCTGCTGCGGGCGCGCCTGGGGGCCTTTCTGCTGGTGCTGGCCTTCGGTCTGCTGCTGCTGCTGTCGCTCATCGTGGGTACGGCACTCAATGCGCTGATCTCCCACTCGTCCGCCTTTGCCCCGCACTCGCTGCTGCTGCACAGTCTTCATGTTCTCATCACGCTGATCGTGTTCAGTCTGCTGTTCGCGATGCTGTTCAAATGGCTTCCGAACGTGCGGCTGGACTGGCGCGACGTGTGGCGCGGCGCGTTCGTGACCGCGCTGTTGTTCACCGTGGGACAGCTCGGCATAGGCTACTACTTGGGCCACAGCACGACCACTTCGGCCTACGCCGCGGCCGCCTCGCTGCTGGTACTGCTGCTGTGGCTGTACTACGCAGCGCAGATTTTTCTGTTTGGCGCCGAGTTCGTCTGGGTCTATGCGCAGCGCCGCCACGGCGCGGTGCCTCCGCCGCTGAAGCTGTGACTGGCCGCTCAGGGCGGCGGCCGGCGCTGCTCGACGCAGGTGACGGCCACTAGCGGGACAATTACAATGCGCAGCAAGTTGCCGACGGCAGCCAGCCGCTGCCCATGCCTCGTTCGCGAGCCGCTGCGCGGGTGATTTGACGATGTCTGGACCCGTTCCCCAGGGGAGGGTTCAGCCCGGATTCATCGGTCCCAGAGTAGTTTGCCTGCCTATGAGCTTGGGCACGTTAGTTGCTGTCCGTGGCCGTCCGACAGCGCTTTCAGCGCCGGCCACCGTCGACCCCTGTCGGCACGATTGCGATTATGCCCGTCGGCGCCGTCTGCCCTCTGCGCCGCACGAGTGGCACCATGTGACGACGGGCTGCGAAGCAGGGCCCGCGTCTCTTATTTCAGGAGTGGCCTGTGCACGCGCGACAGTGGCTGCTGAGTGTTCTGGCTGTTGCCGCGTTGTCCGCGCCCTGGGTTGGGCCGAGTGCCGGGGCGCAGTCGCCCCCTGCTGGTCCCCCCGCCGCAGCCGCCCCGGCCCCCGCGGCGAAGGCCCCAGCCGGGAAGGCCCCGGCCGCGAAGGCCCCGGCGGCCAAGCCTCCCGTGGCCGCTGCCGCGGCACCGGCGGCACCGGCGGCGCCCAACGCCGCCCCCAGCGCCCGTCCCGCCGGCCCTGCCACGGCAGGCGCTCCCGCGCCATTTGGGTTTGACGATGTGCAGCGCATGGCCCAGCAGCTGGCGACGCATCCGTACGCCGATCACCAGACGCCGCTGCCCGACAGCCTCACACGGCTCAGTTATGATCAGTACCGCGATATCCGCTTCGTGCCCGATCGGGCGCTGTGGCGCAATCAGGCGCTGTTCGAGGTGCAGTTCTTTCATCGCGGCTTCACCTACCGCCGGCGCGTGAACATCAATGAAGTGGACCCCGATGGTTCGGTGCGGCCGGTGCAATATGACCCCGCGGACTTCGACTTCGGCAAGACCCCGCGCCCGCGCAACCTGCCCCCCAATCTCGGATTTGCCGGCTTTCGCGTGCACTACCCGCTGCAGCGGCCCGATTACAAGGATGAGCTGATCGTGTTCCTGGGGGCCTCCTATTTCCGCGTGCTAGGCCGCAACGAGAGTTACGGAGCCTCGGCGCGCGGGCTCGCGATCAATGTGGCAACCCCCTCGGGGGAGGAATTCCCCTATTTCACCGACTTCTGGCTGGTGAAGCCCCCGCCGCAGCAGCGCACCCTGACGATCTATGCGCTGCTGGACAGCCCGAGCCTCACCGGCGCGTACCAGTTCGAGGTGCGGCCCGGCGACATGACGGACGTTGCCGTGACTGGCACCCTCTATCCGCGCAAGAGCGTGGACAAGCTCGGCATCGCTCCCCTGACCTCCATGTACCTGTACGGGGGTAACAGCCCCCTGGCCGTGAATGACTATCGGCCCGAGGTCCACGACAGCGACGGTCTGCTCGAGCAGACCGGCGGGGGCGAGTGGCTGTGGCGACCGCTGGTCAATCCGCACATGCTGCGCGTGTCGAGCTTCACCGATGAGCATCCGCGCGGCTTCGGCCTGGCTCAGCGCGATCGCGCCTTCAGCGATTACCAGGACGAGGAGGCGCACTACCAGCGACGGCCCAGCTACTGGGTGACGCCGCTCTCCGACTGGGGCAAGGGGCGCATCGAGCTGGTGGAGATTCCGACCGGGGAGGAGATCCACGACAACATCGTGGCCTACTGGGTTCCTGACACGCCGCTGACGCCAGGCAAGCCATTCGATTTCTCCTACCTGCTCTCGGCCTATTTGACCTCTCCGTTATGGCCACCGGGCGGACGCGCGGTCGCGACGCGTACTGCCACACTGAGCAATCGCAGCGGCGATAATTCCCGTCGGATACTCGTGGACTTTTGGGGTGGCGATCTCAACTCGCTGGAAGCTGCGCAGCCGGTACAGGCTCAGGTGAGCGCCCACGGGGGTGATATCAGCAATATCACCGTGCAGCGCCTGGCCGAGGATGGCGTGTGGCGTGTGACGTTCAAGCTCACGCCCAAGGGCACGCAGAGCGCGGACCTGCGCTGCTACCTGACGCTGTATGGCGAGGCGCTCACGGAGACCTGGACCTACCTGTACACGCCATGACGGAAGCGAGCACACAAAGTTTCTCGATCGAGCGGTACTTGAGCCGCCAGGCGCTCTGGCGCCGCTCACTGTTCTTCGGCCTGACGCTGCTGACGGCCCTGGCCGGCGGTTCGCTGATGCTCGACATCGTGCGTGCGGCGGGACTCTCGACGCTGGAGATCTCGGGCCTGGTCATGTTCACGGCCCTGTTCACGTGGATCTCGGGCGCCTTCTGGACCGCCGTCGCCGGGTTCATCGTGCGCCTGCGCGGCTGCGATCCGGCCGTGCTGGCGGCCACGCACAACGAGCATCGGCGCCTGGACGGCCGCACCGCGATCGTCATCCCGATCTACAACGAAGACACGGACCGGGTATTTGCCGGCATCGAAGCCATCTGGCGCTCGCTCATGCAGCAGCGCGACCAGGGCTGCTTCGATTTCTTCGTGCTCTCCGATACGCGCTCGCCCGACATCGCCCGTGCCGAGGAGCTGGCCTGGCGCGTGCTGGTGGCACGGCTGGGCGCGGGCGGGCGGCTCTTCTATCGTCGCCGCAAGGACAACGTCGGCCGCAAGGCCGGCAATATCGCCGAGTTCGTGCGCAACTGGGGCGGCGCCTACGATCACATGATCGTGCTGGACGCCGACAGCGTCATGTCCGGCCAGTCCCTCGTGTGCCTGGCGCAGGTCATGGAGGCGCATCCACAGGTCGGTATCGTGCAGACGCTACCGCTGCTGGTCGGGCGCGATACGTTCTTTGCGCGGCTGCTGCAATTCAATACCCGGCTGAATGGACCGATGTTCGGCGCGGGCCTGGCCTTCTGGCAGCTGGGCGATGGCAACTACTGGGGTCACAATGCCATCATCCGCCTCAAGCCCTTCGCCGAGCACTGTGCATTGCCGCGCCTGCCGGGCTCCCCGCCCTTCGGTGGCGAGATCCTGAGCCACGACATCGTCGAAGCGGCATTCATGCGCCGTGCCGGCTATCAGGTCTGGCTGCTGCCGGAAATCAGCGGGAGCTGGGAGGAGATTCCTTCCAACATCATCGACTATGCGGCGCGCGACCGGCGCTGGGCACAGGGCAACCTGCAGCACCTGGGTGTCATGCCGATGCGCGGGCTGCACTGGCTCTCGCGCATTCACATGCTGACCGGCGTGCTCTCCTATGTGACCTCGCCGATGTGGCTGCTGGTGCTGGTGCTCAGCTCGATCATGACCATCGCCGCGGCGCTGTCGACCCACCAGTATTTCCAGCCGGGCATGTATTCGCTGTTCCCGAGCTGGCCGCATTATCGCGATGGCGAGATCGCGGCGCTGCTGTCGATGACGATCACACTGCTGATCCTGCCCAAGCTCCTCGGTGCCGTGCTCGCGCTGCGGGTGCGAGCGCTGCGGCGCGGCTTTGGCGGCGCGGCGCGTCTGCTGGTGAGCGTATTCATCGAACAGCTCATGAGCATGCTCATGGCACCGACGATGATGCTGTTTCACACCAGCTTCGTGGTCCGGGCCATCCTCGGTCGCAATGTCGGCTGGGATGCGCAATCACGCAGCGATCGGGGCGTGCGCTGGCTCGAGGCGCTGCGACGCCACGGCTGGCATGTCTGCCTCGGCCTCGCCTGGGGAGCGCTCATCTATCTGCTGGCGCCCGCCTTCATCTGGTGGATGATGCCGGTGATCGTGGGCATGCTGCTGCCGGTACCCTTTACGGTGCTGACCAGCCGTGCCAGCCTCGGACGCCGGCTGCGTGCGGCGGGACTGCTGCTGACACCCGAAGAGACCGCCCCGCCGCCGGAGCTGGTGAGCCTGATGCGCCATGAGCCGTTGCTCGCAGCGCCCGACGCCGAGCCCGCTGCCGTGTCGGTGCCGCAACGCGTGCCCCTGATGATGCCGACCGCCCCGGCGAGCTATGTGTTCGGCCTCTGGCGCCAGCGGCCCGAGGACCTGCACGACGGGACGCGCGGCGGCTCGGGCCGCGGCGGCGTGCTGCGCGGCGAGCCCGGCAACCCCCCGAGCGGCGCACTGGTCGATCGGCTCGCAGCCCCGCAAACGATCGACCTCTCCGAGCACGATAAAACCCAGGCGCCCTGATCCGCGGCCCCTGCCGCTCGGGTATTCTCGCGGCCTGACACGATCGGTGGAGCAGACATGGGCCGCATCTTCGAAGTTCGCAAGCATGCGATGTTCGCGCGCTGGAACCGCATGGCGAAGCAGTTCGCGCGCATCGCCAAAGACATCAATATGGCGGTCAAGGCGTCCGGGCCCGATCCGGGGTCCAATCCCACGCTGCGACGGATCATTCAGAATGCGCGCGCGGTCAATATGCCCAAGGACAAGGTCGAGGCCGCCATCAAGCGCGCCAGCGGCCGCGATGCCACCAACTACCACCAGGTGCTCTATGAGGGCTATGCCCCGCACGGAATCGCCCTGCTCATCGAGACCGCTACGGATAATCCCACGCGCACCGTGGCGCACGTGCGCAACGTCATCACCAAGAACGGCGGCAATCTGGGCACCACCGGCAGCGTCAGTTTTCAGTTTCAGAAAATGGGCGTGTTCCGTCTGGATCCGCACGGCATCGACCAGGACGAGCTCGAGCTGGACATGATCGACCATGGGCTGGAAGAGATGGGCGAGAGCAGCGGCGAGAAAGGCGAGCCGCAGCTGGTCCTGCGCTGCGCCTTCGAGAACTTCGGGCGCCTGCAGGAAGCGCTGGAAGCGCACAAGATCAGCCCCCTGTCTGCCGAGCATGAATACATCTGCACCACGCCGCTGGAGCTGCCCGAAGCCCAGGCCAACGAAGTGCTGGAGTTGATCGATCACCTCGAGCAGGAAGAAGACGTGCAGCGGGTATTTCACTCGCTGGCCTGAGCATCGTCCGCCAGATCGAGCAATACCGCATCACCGCCCAGGGCCGCGGTATTGGTCGAGATTGCCTGCTCAGAGATCAATCGCACCAGGTCATAGCCACTGCCCTGCCCGCCCGTCACCACCGGCACGAGCGGTCCATCGCCTGCGGCAAGCTCGGCGCGCAGGCGCCCCACGCGCTGCGGCTCACTGGCCGCTTCAGCGGCGTCCAGCAGCAACGCGCGGCACTGATCCTGCCCGTGCGGGCGCGCGCGCGCGGCGAGGACCCAGGGCGCCAGCGAGGCAGGCAATCTCGCTGCGAGTTGCGTGGCCAGGGTTTCGTCTTCGACCCAAAGGCGATTACCGCTGGCGAGCGCTGCGCTCAGCTGCTCGATGAGCGCCGGCATGGAACGGGCGCTCGCCTGCAGTACTCCGCGCTCACGCAGGCGCAGCTCGTTGCGCTCCCCGGCCGCGGCCGGCAGCGACAGACGTCGTCCCCAGGGACTGTGCTGCGCGTACTGGCGCGCCCGTTGCAGCAGCCCCGTGCGCTCGGCATCCGCCAGCAGCGCCGTTTCCTGCTGCAGCCAGCCGATCAGTGCCTCGAGCGCGCGCAAGCGCGGCGGCGGCGCGAAGTCCTGCAGCAGTGCCGCCGGCGGATGCGCCAGCATTGCGCCCAGGTACAGCGGACCGCCCGCCTTGGGGCCGGTGCCGGAGAGACCCTCGCCGCCGAAGGGCTGCGCGCCGATGACGGCACCGATCATGTTGCGGTTTACATAGACGTTACCCACGCGCGCCGCGTCACTGATCGCGGCGATCGTGCTCTCGATGCGCGAAGCGATACCGAGCGTCAGCCCGTAGCCGAGCGCATTGAGCTGGCGCAGCAGCGCAGCGAGCTGCCCGCGCTCGAAGCACAGCACGTGCAGCACCGGCCCGAACACCTCGCCTTCGAGCTCTTCGAGCGAATCGATCCGCAGCAGCGCGGGCGCCAGGAATGTGCCGCGTGTGCAGCGCTGAGCCATGGGGGTGCGACAGCGCACGCGCTGCCCATGGCGCCTGAGGTACGCATCAATACGCGTGCGCGCCGCCTCGTCGATCAGCGGTCCGACATCGGTAGCCAGGCAGGCCGGATCCCCGACGCACAGTTCGCGCATGGCGCCCTCGAGCATCCCGAGCACGGCGGGCGCAATCTCACGCTGCAGGCACAGCACGCGCAGCGAGGAGCAGCGCTGGCCGGCGGAATTGAACGCAGATCGCAGCGCATCGGCCACGACCTGCTCGGGTAGGGCGGTGGAATCGACGATCATGGCATTTTGTCCGCCGGTCTCGGCGATCAATGGCACCGGCTCGCGCCGCGCCAGCACCCGTGCGATGCGTCGCGCCGTGGCGGTGGAGCCGGTGAAGACGACACCACGCACGCGCGCATCGGCCACCAGCGCCATGCCGACCTGTTCTCCCGTGCCGGGCAGCAGCTGCAGCGCGGGGCGCGGAACGCCGGCGGCATGCAGCAGCTGCACGGCGAGCGCGGCGGTCGCGGCGGTCTGCTCGGCGGGCTTGGCGAGCACCACGTTGCCTGCTGCCAGCGCGGCGGCCAGCTGGCCGGTGAAGATTGCGAGCGGGAAATTCCACGGACTGATGCAGACCACCGGACCGAGCGGGCGCGTCGCGTCATCAAAATGCGCGCGGACCTGGGCGGCGTAGTAACGCAGCGCATCGATCGCCTCGCGCACTTCCGCCACGGCATCGGCCACGGTGCGACCCGCCTCGCGCACGATCCGCGCTACCAGCGCGGCATCCTGGCGCTGAAACAGATCCGCGGCGCAGTCCAGCAGTGCCGCGCGCGCCGCGCGCGCGCCGCGCGCCCACTCGGGGGCGTAGCGCGCGGCAGCCTGCAGCGCAAGCTCGATCTGCTGTTCATCAGCCTCGTACACCCAGCCGAGCAGCTCCTCCCGATCCGCGGGATTGCGGATGGGTCGCCCCGCCGCACTCTGCGCCGGCGACGCCGCCTGCGACGTCGCCCGCGGCGGCGGATCGATGGCTGTCAGCGCCCGCACGTCGATGGGTGCGAGGCGGCTGTGCGCGAGGGCCGCCGTCAGTGCCGCCCACTGCTGCGGGTCGGAGAGGTCGCGGCCGGCGCTGTTGCGGCGCTCCGGTGCGAACAGCTCCGCCGGCCGCGCGATTCTGGGGTGAGGGCTGCCGCCCCCGGCCGTGGCGATGCGCCGCGGATCAGCCGCAAGCGCCGCGGGGCTGAGGTGCGAGGCGCGGTGCACGAAGGAGCTGCTGGCACCGTTCTCCAGCAGGCGGCGCATGAGATAGGGCAGCAACGCGGCCGCATCGCCCACCGGCGCGTAGACGCGCACCGGGCTTGCGCGCCCGCGCAGCTGCGTGAGGCTGCGATACAGCGGCTCGCCCATGCCGTGCAGACGCTGAAATTCCGCACCCGCACCACGGGCCAGCGCATCGAAGTCCCCGGCGAGGCAGAGCAGATCGGCCACCGTGCGCGCGTTGTGCGTGGCGAATTGCGGCACGAGCCAGCCGTCGGAGTGCAGCAGGCGCTGTGCGCAGGCCAGATAGGCCACGTCGGTGTGGGCGCGACGCGTATAGACCGGAAAATCCTCGAGGCCGTCGAGCTGCGTCAGCTTGATCTCCAGGTCCCAGTAGGCACCCTTGACCAGGCGCACGCGCAGGGCAGAGCCGCGTGCGCGCGCAAGCTCTCGCAGGTAGTCCAGTAGCGCCGGGGCGCGCTTCTGGTAGGCCTGCACCGCCAGGCCGAGGCCCGGCCACTCGCGCAGCGATGGCTCTTGGAGCAGAGCCTCGAGCAGATCGAGCGAGAGCTCGAGCCGCTCGGCTTCCTCGGCATCGAGCGTGAGAGGCACCTGCATCCGGCAGGCAAGCATCGCCAGCGCGCGCAAGCGCGGCAGCAGCTCGCCCATGACGCGCTCGCGCTGGCTGTAGACGTAGCGTGGATGCAGCGCCGAGAGCTTGACCGAGACGGCGTAGCGGTCGGCATCGCCGCCGCGCACGATCGCCGCGCCGACCGCACGGATCGCATGTTCGTAGGAGAGACGATAGCGTTCGGCATCGGCCGCAGTGAAAGCCGCCTCACCGAGCATATCGAAGGAGTAGCGCTCGGCGCAGGTGCGCGTGCGCTGCGCCCGGCGCAGCGCACCCTCGATGCTCGGGGCAAAGATGAATCGATTACCGAGCAGGCCCATTGCGGCACGCAACGTGGCGCGCACCGGCGCGGCCGCGAGCCGCGCCCAGGGACGAGCCGCGGCAGCGGTGGATCGTGCATCGATGGCTGCGCCCGCCAGGCGCAGAGCGACGGACAATGGTGCCGACAGTCCGCGTGGATCCTGCCTGACGCGCGCGAGCTGATCGCGGATCAGTCGATCGGCGTTGTCGGCGTCCGGCGTGCGCAGCAACGCCTCGGCCAGCGCCAGCAGCGCGCGGCCGGCGGGACTGCCCAGCGCCAGCTGCGTCAGCAGATCGTCGCGCCCCGCACCGCCTCGGGTGCGCATGCGCCCGAGCAGCGCAAGCGTGAGCTGCAGCGCGAGCTCGGCCTGGCTCTCATCGATGCCGGCCTCGGAGAGCAGTGCCGCGATGCACTCAGACTCGTGGCCACGCCAGGCGCGGCGGATCGCCTCGCGCAAGGATGCCGGACGCGCCTCGCCGCCCAGAGCGGAGCGTGCGCTCATCGCAAGAGCGCTCGCGCGCATGCTCGACCACGGCAGCTCACGGGCGCATTATCGCATCGGCGCCGCAGGCGCCGCAGCGAGGAGATGATCGTGGCAGACACCGGCGCCCCCGAAGCCAGCGCTGCTGCCAGCATGCAGTGGCAGCTCACGGCCGATCAGCGCGCCGTGCTGGAAGCGGCCGATCGTTTCGCGCAGGCGGAGCTCTATCCGCTGGCCAAGCGCATGGACGAGGAGGAATGGTGGCCGCCCGACGTGTTTGCCCGCCTGGGCGCTGAAGGCTTTCTCGGCATCACCGTGCCACAGAGTTATGGCGGCGCGGGGCTCGATCTGACCAGCGCCGGCCTGGTCGCCGAAGCGTTCTCGCGCTGGAACCATGCGATCGGCCTCTCGTGGATCGCCCACGATAATCTCTGCGTACACAATCTCTTTCGTCATGCCAGCGAGGCGCAGCGCCGTCGCCATCTGCCCGATCTGTGCAGCGGCCGTCACGTCGGCGCGCTCGCGCTGACCGAGCCGGGCGCGGGCTCCGATGCGCTCGGCTCGATGCGCACCACCGCTCGGCGCGAAGGCGATCACTATGTGCTCAACGGCACCAAACTGTTCATCACCAATGGACCGATCGCCGATGTGCTGTTGACCTACGCCAAGACCGACCCCTCGCTTGGTACCCACGGAGTCTCCGCCTTCATCGTCGAAGCTCACTCTCCGGGCGTGCGCGTGGCACAGAAGCTCACCAAAATGGGCTTTCGCGGCAGCCAGACGGGCGAGCTGGTATACACCGACTGCCATGTGCCGGTGGACAATCTGCTCGGCGCAGAGAACGGCGGCGTCGGCATCCTGATGACGGGTCTGGACCTGGAGCGCGCCACCATCGCTTCGATCTGCCTGGGCATCGCCGAGCGGGCGCTGCAGCTATCGGTCGACTACGCGCGCAGCCGGCGGCAGTTCGGCCGCCCGATCGCCGATTTCGAGATGATCCAGGCCAAGCTCGCCGACATGTATGTGGGGGTCGAGACGATGCGCACCCTCATCTACCGGGTGCTCGCGGCCGCCGAGAGCGTCGGCGCGCAGGGCGGGGGACGCGGCAGCATCCATGCCCAGAGCGCCGCATCGGTGCTGTATGCGGCCGAGAGCATGGGCCGGGTGCTGTCTGACGCGCTGCAGATCCACGGCGGTAACGGTTACATCTGGGAGTCGGAGATCAACCGCCTGTACCGCGCGATCAAGCTGCTGGAGATCGGCGCGGGTACCAGCGAGATCCGGCGGCTGATCATCGCGCGAGAATTGCTGGGCAGCACCGACGCGGTCTGAGCCAGGCGGCGGCGCGCGCCGGGCCCGCCCAGCGGCTCTGTAAAACCTTACCCGCCGGCGCAGCAAATTTTCCGTAGGACAGCCCGGGAAATTCGCACCCGGCCCGCATGCCCGCACGGGTTATGGGTATGGATCTTGCTCAATCCCTGCATGGTCACAGCGCGCACAGGCGCGCGCACGGAGGCAAGATGAACAGGACACATGCATGGGTCGCGGGCGCTGCGCTGAGCGTCGCCGCGCTGGGTTGCGGTGCGGTATTGGCACAGAACACTCCCGAGGCGAATCCCGGATCGGTACCTCGCAGCGTCGGGGCCCCGCCGGCCGCGGCCGAGCCGAGCGCTGCCACGCCCGGAACCGTCGGGGACGAGGCCACCGGTCGCGTGGATCGGGCAGCCACTCAGCGCTTCATCAACGAGGCGGCTGACGCAAATCTCGCCGAGATCGCCGAGGCACACTACGCGGTGGATCATTCCCGCAGTTCGGAGGTCAAACAGTTCGCCCGGAGGATGATCCACGATCACACGATGGCGAACGATCAGCTGACGATGATCGCCATGGCGCACGGCTATGCAATTCCGGTCGCGCCCAGCCATCACGATGAGGCATCCCTGCACCGGCTCGAGCAAGCGCACGGCAAGCGCTTCAATGCCGATTATTCCACGGCGCAGGCGAGCGATCATCGCGAAGTGATCAGCATGTTCCGTCGCGCCGCGCAGGATCCGCGCATCGCGCCCTCGGTGCGTCAGTTCGCACAGCAGACGCTGCCGGTGCTGCAGGACCATCTGCACATGGCCAATCAGCTGGTGGCGACCGAGGGTGGAGGGAATCACCGCGCCGGTTGAGACGGCTCGAGCGCAGTCGATTCAGTTTGCGGCCGCTGACGGGCTGCGAGGACAAGCAAAGGAGCGGAGCTGACGCCCGTCAGCTCCGCGAGGAAAACTTCAACGATGCGCGCCGTGTGCCTCGCCACCCTTGCGGCCGGCTTCGCGCGCCTTCTCACGATCGTTGGCAAAATTGCCGGGATTGTTTTCCTTGCCCTGGCTCTGACCGCCCTTGCTGGCGATCTCACGCTGCATCTCCGCATCCATCGACGCGAAGCCGCGCTTTGATTTGGGAGTGCGGTTCTCCGGCTTGGTGTACTGATTGTGACCACTGGGATTGTTGTTCGGCATGACCTCTTCCTCTGTAGCTGGCGCGATTGTGTGCATCCTGCAGGAAGGTCCTCCTGGACAGGACAGTGGTTTGCAATCGTTATGCCACGCTCGCCTGCGCACGCCGGGGGCGCCGGTGCGCGGCGGAGGATGCCTTGCTGCGACGCGCAGCGGGCGCGCTGAAGCGATCAATGGCCGCGCGCACCGAGCGCTCGGCTTTGGCGTAATCGCTCCAGGGCTTATCGCGCGCGAGCAGTGTGGGGGCGCTTCTGACCGTGTAGCGCATGGGATCCAGTCCGCGCCGCACCTGCGGCCAGTTCAGCGGCATTGAAACCGGTGCGCCGGCACGCGCGCGTGCCGAGAGGGGTGCGACTGCCGTGGACATGCGATCGTTGCGCAGGTAATCGAGAAAAATCCGTCCTACGCGTGCCTTCTTCGCCATCGTCGTCAGATAGCGCTCGGGAGAATCTGCCGCCATCGCGGCGCAGAGCGCCTGCGCAAACCCCTTGGCGCTCGGCCAGTCGAGCCCGCGACGCTCCTCGCTCAGGGGCGTGACGACATGCAGGCCCTTGCCGCCGGTCGTCTTGCAGAACGAGACCAGCTCGAGCGCCTCGAGCCGCTGGCGCAGCTCGAGGGCGGCCTGCACCACCGCATCGAAGGAGACATCGGGTGCCGGGTCCAGATCGAACACCAGCCGCCCGGGAACATCGTAACGGCCGGGCCGACAGTTCCAGGGGTGCAGTTCCAGCGCAGCGATCTGCGCTGCGGCGATCAGGCCTTCGACACGATTGATGACCACGTAGGGCTCGCGATCGCCGCTGACGTGCGCGAGTTCCAGCAGGCTCGAGTTGCCGCGCATGGCATGACGCTGGAAGAAGCGCTGTCCATCGATGCCATCGGGCGCACGCACGAGCGAGACCGGGCGGCCGGCGATGTGCGGCAGCAGCCACTCACCGACAGCCTCCAGATAGTGCGCCAGATCGAGCTTGCTGACGGGCCGCCCATCGCCCGCATCCGGCCAGAGCGTCTTGTCCGGCTGCGAGATCGTCACACCCAGCACACTCGCCGGACCGGAGGGACCGGAGGGACCGGCTGACGCAGGCGCTGCAGCCAATGCCGCCGCCCCTCGCGCGCGCTTCGCGGGCGTCGAGCGCGCGCTCGCAGGATCGGCCTGTACGCTGGCGGCAGAGTTTGCGGCGGTTCGACGGGCGCTGCGCTCCACGCTCTCGGTGCTCTGAACCTGCTCGACGCCGATCTCCGCGGCTGGCTTGTCCTCGCGCAGGCCCTTAAAGGCCGCCTGACGAACGATGCCCGCATCGGTCCAGCCCGCGAATTCGATTTCAGCGACCAGCTTGGGCACGACCCAATGAACCGTCCAGGCGATGCGCGGCACCTGCCCGGCGGGAAATGGACAGCGCTGGCTCTCCAGCGGCTGCAGTCGCCGCGTCAGCTCGCGCACGACCGCGCCTGCGAATCCGGTGCCGACGCGCCCGGCATAGCTCAGCTTGCCATCGCGATACACGCCGACCAGCAGCGAGCGCAGGCGCCGTGCTTCGCTGGTCCAGCCACCGATAATGACTTCCTGACCCGCGCGACACTTGCTCTTGACCCAGGTGCCCACGCGACCGGATAGATAGGGTGCATCGAGGAGCTTGGAGACGATGCCTTCCAGATGCATGCGACAGGCCGACTGCAGCACCGTCTGGGCTTCGGCTTCGAAATGATCCACATAACGCAGTGGCCCCGCGTCCTCGCCGAGCAGCTGCGCGAGCCGCTGCTTGCGCTGGCGCAGTGGCAGCGCCCGCAGATCCTCGCCCTCGGCAAACAGCGCATCGAAGGCGAAGAACACCAGCCCGGCCGTCCTGCCACTCGACAGCGCGGACTGCAGCGCCTGAAAGCTCGGGGCACCGCTCTCATCCAGGCTCGCCACCTCCCCGTCGAGGATGCAATCGGGCAGCGCCCGTGCCGCTGCACAGATCTCCGGGAAGCGCTCGCTCCAGTCGAGGCCCTTGCGCGTGCGCAGCGCCGCGCGACCGCCCTGCACACGCAGCTGCAGGCGATAGCCGTCGAACTTGACCTCATGGACCCACCCGCTCTCGTCGGGCGGTCGCGGCACGAGCTTGCAGAGCTGCGGCTCGATGAACTCGGGCATCACCGCAGCCGCCGCGGTGCGCCGCCTGGGCGCCGCGTGCGCGCGTCCCCGGGCACGAGGCGACGCGGCCGGGCGCGCGGCCGGGCCTGCCGGCATGGCCGACAGCTGCGCGAGCGCCTGGCGCAATGAGCCGCCCGCGGCGGTGGAGGGCGCGGCCTGCGCCCGGTTCGATTGCCACACGGCATTGCCACGCCCGCGCCCGGTGCGCGAGCGCATGAAGGGCGTCGGGCCGCGGCCCTCGCCTGCGCCGATCTGCGCGAGGGTGCGCCCCGAACCGACCGAGCGGTCCTCTTCGAGCAGCCGTGCCGCCTGCGCCGCATCGGTCGCAGCGGCGTCGCGATGTTTGATCAGCAGCCAGTTGTTGCGCTTGCCCTCGCGCCGCATGCGCACCAGCGCCCACTCCCCATGCAGCCGCTCGCCCTCCAGTGCGAACTTCAGCTGCCCGGCACGCAGCGCCCGTCGGGCATCGACCCCCGGCAGGGGCGCCCAATAACCGCGGTCCCACAGCTGCACCGTGCCACCGCCATACTGTCCCTGCGCAATGGTGCCTTCGAAATCGCCGTAATCGAGCGGATGGTCCTCCACTTCCACGGCGAGGCGCTTGTCGGCGGGATCGAGCGATGGACCGCGCGTGACCGCCCAGGACTTGAAGACCCCATCGAGCTCCAGACGCAGGTCGTAGTGCAGGCGTCGCGCGGCATGCTTCTGAATGACAAAGCGCAGCTGCGCCGCGGGGGCGACGGCCTCGCGGCCGCTCGGCTCGGCGGTCTTGCGGAAATCGCGCTTGGCGCGATAGGTCGACAGCTTGGTGCGTGCCACGGCGCTCTCCATCGGCAGCCGCAACTTGAGCGGCGCATGCGCCATGAGAGCGCAATCGTCGGCAGCGAACAAGCAGCGAGCCCCTGCGCTGCTACCGGCCTGCTCTTACTGCGGCGTCAGGGCGGCGGTATGATCGGAGCATTCTCGCGGGCACCGGGAGCACCATGTCTGCAGCGCGTATCTTCGTACTCAATGGGCCGAATCTGGACTTGCTGGGGCAGCGCGAGCCGCAGATCTACGGCACCAGCACGCTGGCCGATGTCGAGGCGCTCTGTCGCAGCACCCTGGCGGGACAGCCGTTCGAGCTGGTGTGCAGGCAGACCGCGGCCGAGCACGAGATGGTTGGCTGGCTGCACGAGGCACGCCACTGCGCCGGCATCGTCATCAATGGCGCAGGCTTCAGCTATCACTCCGTGCCGGTTCTGGATGCGCTGCTGGCCTGCGAATGCCCGATCGTGGAAGTGCACATCAGCAATTTATACCGGCGCAGCGAGCCCTGGCGCACGCGCTCGATTCTCGCCACTGCGGCGCGCGGGGTGATCACGGGCCTGGGCATCGAGGGCTATCGGTTGGCACTCGAGTACCTGCTGCGCTCGCGCGCGGGGCAGTAACCGGAAGGGTCCCGTTCGCTGCGGCTCAGTGCAGCTGGAAATTGATCCCGAGCAGAAAGGCGCGGCCGGGCCCGGCCTCGTAGTACTGCGCACTGGTGTTGTTGACGATGACCGAGCCGGCGTAGGCACGGTTCGCAAGGTTATCGGCGCGTGCGAACAGCCGCAGATCCCCGGCCGACAGATGCAGCGTGTAATCGGTCGCGATCCCGATCAGATCGTAGGCCCCGGCATAGTTGTGATTGGCATCGTCCGCATAGACCGCCGAGACGTAGCTGTCGCTGAGCAGCCAGCGCCAGTCCGCACTGGTCTGCCAGGCAAGCTGCGCGAACAGGTCGTGCGGCGGCAGCCCGGGGATGCGATTGCCCACCGCCACGTAGGTGCTCGGCGTCAGGCACGGCACCGCCGAGCAGGTGAGGTAGGAGCTGCGCACGGTGGCATCCAGATAGGTGTACGAGAGCTGCAGGGCGAGGTCGGATCGCAGCCGCGTCTGCGTGCTGAGCTCCACGCCCTGATGGCGCGTGCGCGGGGCATTGCAGTAGGTGCTGCGACCACCCGTGTTGGAACAGAGCACCAGCTCATTGAGCGTATCGGAGCGAAACAAGGCAAGCTCCGCATCGAACGCCTGGCCGCTGCGCAGCTTTGCGCCGAGCTCGTAGCTGTGCGAGCGGGCCGCCTGCAGCAATGTGTCCAGTCCCGCCGCTCCGCTGGGACGATAGGCGAGCTCATCGAGCGTCGGGGTCTCGAAACCGTTGCCGATGGAGGCGTAGAGATTCAGATGCGGATCGACCTGAAACAGCACCCCGCCCACCGGGGAGCTGGCCGAGTAGCTGACCGCGCCGCTGCCGTTCTGTCCGCTCGGCGGTATGTACAGCGCCGTGGAGCGGATGCTGACGGCACTGCGCCGGTAGCCGGCGAACACGCTCCAGCGATCGATCGGTCCCCACTGGCTCTGCACGTACTGGTCCAGGTCGTACACATCATCGATCTCGCTTCGGCGCAGCGCCCCCTGCACACCGAGCTGTGAGCCGATGAAATTGTTGAACCCCTCGCGGTGCTCATCGAGCATGTCGTACGTGAGCCCGGCCGTGATATTCCACGGCGCGCCGAGCAGCTGCGACTGGTAGATCCAGCGCGGCTCGACCCCCCCGAAGCCGTTACCGAGCGATACCAGGCCGCCGGGGCTGGTGGGTGCATTCTGCGTCGTCACGGGGATTGCCTGAAATTGCAGCACGTCGCGATGGCCTCCATAGGCCATGAGCTGCAGGGAGTTGTTGGGGCTGATCGGCACATCGTAGAGAGCGCCGAGTTGCATCTGGTCGGCGCTCTTGCGCGTGTTGTACTGCGCCGCGCTCGGTGCGGTCCCCTGCGGATTGGCGGCGAACTGCGCGCGCGTGAGCCCGAGCGGATCCTGCGCGTCGGGCCCATTGAAGAGATTCAGCACCACCGTGAGGCGCGTGCCTCCCGAAAAGCCGAAATCCCACTTGCCACCCAGGGAGCTGCGCTGGGCCGCACTGTGACCGCGCGAGCCGGCGGTGCCAAACTGCGAGGCGCCGACGTTGTAGTTGAAAGCGCTGTCGCCGCCCTGCACATCGGCACTGAAACGTCGCTCTTGAAAGCTGCCGTAGACGACCCCGGCATCGGCACTCAGGGGACCGTGTCCGTCGGCGGTGAAGAGCTGGATGACCCCACCGGCCGAGTTGCCATAGAGCACGGAGAACGGGCCGCGCAGCACCTCGATGCGCGCCGCACTGGCCAGGTCGAACTGCGATACCTCGCCCTGTCCGTCGGGCTGGCTCTGTGGGATGCCGTCCATGTAGATGCGCACCCCGGCGATGCCGAAGGGGGCGCGGGCGCCAAAGCCGCGGATCGAGATCTGCTCATCCTGGGCATAGTTCTGCCGGTCGCGTGCGATCAGTCCGGGCACCCCCGCCAGCGATTCGGATGCATTGACCCCCAGGGCGTCCTGGGCGATTGGGACACTGTCGATGGCGGCCGGCACGTCGAAACTGCTCTGTGCCAGGCGCGTCGCCGTGACGGTCACTGCCGTCAGGGTGTCAGTCTCCCCTGGCGCGGCGGCCCCGGCCTCGTCGGCACGCGCCTGCCAGGCGCAGGCAAACAGACTGAGGGCCGCGACGGCCCCCGCAGCGATGCTTCTCAATGCTATCCCCTGCCGATTTGAGCCCTGCGAGGATAAGGCAATGCCGCAGGCGCATCAAAATTCCCGCGGGAGGACAGCGCGGGTTCAGGCCGCCACGCGCCGGGCGATGTCGCCGTCGAACGCGGCGGCAATCACATCCTCCACGCGTTCGGCAAAGACCAGCTGCAGCATGTCGCGTGCACTGGCGGGGATGTCCTCGAGATCGCGCCGGTTGCGCGCCGGCAAAATCACGGTGCGGATCCCGGAGCTCGCGGCCGCCACGGTCTTCTCCTTGATGCCGCCGACCGGCAGCACCAGGCCGCGCAGGCTGATCTCCCCGGTCATCGCCACGTCGTGACGCACCGTGCGCTGGGTCAGCAGCGACAGTAGCGAGGTGAAGATCGCCACCCCGGCACTGGGGCCGTCCTTGGGAACCGCACCGGCCGGCACATGAATATGCAGGTCGGACTTCTCGAACACCTGCGGATCGATGCCCAAGCGCTCGGCCTGGCCCTTGACCAGGGTCACCGCGGCCTGGGCACTCTCCTTCATGACCTCGCCAAGTTGTCCGGTGAGGATGAGGCGGCCGGAGCCCGGCACGCGCCCGCTCTCCACGAACAGGATGTCGCCGCCGACCGGTGTCCAGGCGAGCCCGGTCGCCACGCCCGGCACGCTCGTGCGCATGGCCACTTCGTTCTCAAAGCGCGGTGCCCCGAGCGTCGGCGGCAACTCGTCGGGGCCGATGCGGATAGGTCCGGGCTCTCCGGCGGCAATCGCAACGGCGGCATGGCGCAGCACGGCGCCGATCTCGCGCTCGAGATTGCGCACGCCCGCCTCGCGCGTGTAGTCGCTGATGATCCGGCGCAGAGCCGTATCGGCGATCTCGACCTGCTCGGCCTTCAGGCCATTGGCCCGCAGCTGCCGGCGCAGCAGGTAGCGCTTGGCAATCTCGAGCTTCTCCTCGCGCGTGTAGCCGGCGAGCTGGATGACTTCCATGCGATCGCGCAGCGGCGCCGGCATGGTGTCGAGCACGTTGGCGGTGCCGATGAACAGCACGCGGCTCAGATCAAACGGCACGCCGAGATAGTTGTCGCGGAAAGTGTGGTTCTGCTCCGGATCGAGCACCTCCAGCAGCGCCGAGGATGGATCGCCCTGAAAGCTTGCCGAGACCTTGTCGACCTCATCGAGCATCATGACGGGATTGCGCACACCGGCCTTGCGCAGTGCCTGCACGATGTTGCCCGGCAGGGCGCCGACGTAGGTCCGGCGATGGCCGCGGATCTCGGCCTCATCGTGCACCCCGCCCAGGCTGACGCGAACGAACTTCAGCCCCAGGGCGCGGGCGATGGACTGTCCGAGCGAGGTCTTGCCCACTCCCGGGGGGCCCACGAAGCACAGGATCGGGCTGTGTCCCTCGGGATTGAGCTTACGCACCGCGAGGAATTCGAGGATGCGCCGCTTGATCTTCTCGAGCCCGAAGTGATCCTCATCGAGGATGCGGCGTGCACGCTCGATGTCGATCTGCTCCTGATCTAGCTTGCCCCAGGGCAGCGCGAGCATCCACTCCAGCCAGGAGCGCGTCATCGAGTACTCGGCGCTGCCCTCGCCCATGCGCTCGAGGCGCCCGATCTGCGTGCGCACATGCTCCTCGACCTCGGTGGGCATGGCGGCACGCTCGAGCTCCTCGCGCAGTTGCGCCGACTCCTCCCCGCCCTCCTGGTCCTCGCCGAGCTCCTTGCGGATCTGGCGCAGCCGCTCGCGCAGTACCGCCTCTTTCTGCCGCTCGTCGAAGGCGGCGCGCGTACGCTCATCGATCTGGCGCGAGATGCGCAGCACCTCGACCCGCTGGCGCAGGAACTCGAGCACCACGTCGAGCCGCTCGCGCAGGCCGAAGGTAGCGAGCACCTCCTGCTTCTCGATGGGCTTCAGGTCCAGAAAGCTTGCGATCAGGTCCACCAGCGCCGGCAGCGATTCGATGCTGCGGATCGCAGTGGCAAGCTCGGCCGGTACCTGCGGCAGCAGCTGCAGCGCCTCCACTGCCAGCTCTCGCAGTCGCAGCCCGCGCGCCTCGATCTCCGGATTGACCGTGGTCGGCTCGGGATGCTGCTCGATGCGCGCCACCCAGAAGGGGTCACGCTGCACGAAGTCCAGCACGCTGAATCGCTGCTCACCCTGGCAGAT
>Ga0335075_10002191_pt1 | contig 31606 bp, 23 predicted proteins | sample Lox_Sample_24_FD_206723 | JGI IMG/M metagenome (GOLD analysis project Ga0335075, IMG submission 206723) | Soil microbial communities from Loxahatchee National Wildlife Refuge, Florida, United States - Lox_Sample_2.4 | ecosystem: Environmental > Terrestrial > Soil > Wetlands | place: USA...
TGCTAGCGTAAGAAGTCAGGAAACTTACGAAGGCGTCACTGGAAACAGCGACTTCACTCAACTTGCCAAGCCATTCTGCCCTCTCCTTCTGTGAGAATGGTTCTGGAACTTCCTCGAACATCGCTTCATATAGCTCACGCTCTGGGCCATCATTTGGGAGCTCTCCACTAACCAAGAGGTCAATGGCATTGCTCTTGTCTGGCCTTTTGGTGCCTTTCTTCCATTTGATACCAAGTACACGGGGATTAAATCGAAGCCACCAATTGTCAGCTTTGTCACCAGCCAAACGGGTACAATGGATACGTGATTGCTGTCCCGCACCTAATCCGATAATTTGACCATTAAGAGCGTAGCAAACAGAGTTACTTTGTGTGTATTTAAGGGCGATCGTTGCAACGGTCAAATCCCGTAATGCCGAATCGGGTAATGGGCCAGACTCCTTAGGAGTGATAATGGAGGTAAATGACTTGGGAGATATCTCTACATCATTTCGATGCTGGGACATGGTAATACCAAAGACGATCCTCGTCTCCTGGTCTGCAGGCTGGTAGTCCGCATCCATCTGAAGGACTAAGTACTTGCCACCCTTCTTCTTCTTGAGGATCTCAAGTGCAGCTTCTTCGTACTCTGGAGCAATTATACCGTCCGACACCTCTCTTGAAATTATTTTGGCCGTCGGTACATCGACCTTATCGCTCAATGCAATCATATCGCCGAAGCTGCTCATACGATCCGCTCCTCGAGCGCGAGCATATGCCTGTGCCAATGGTGACTTTTCAATATTTTCGATATCATCCACGAAATACACCTTTCGCTCATCCGGGTTCAGAGGCACCCCAATGGCTGCACCTGCAGGGGAGACATGCTTGAAACTGGCAGCAGCAGCGTGCCCAAGAGCCTGTCTCAGTTCCTTGACCAGTGGCCATGCATTGAGGGCGTCTAAGAGGTTAATGTACCCTGGTGCGCCACACAACACCTTGAACGGCAAATGTGCACCCTTCATATATGCTGCAGCAGGTTTCTGGTGTGGATTCGCACCATATCGGAGAGCGACCTGTTGAACGCCATCGGAAGCATATTGCTTGCGAAAAAAGTCGGAGATAGTTGCGTCGTAATCCGAAGTGTGCTCAAAGGCCTTCAATGCGTAGAGTTTCCGACTTGCCTCTGTAATCTCACCTCTCTCAAGTTCCTGCAAGAACTCTGGATAATCTGCCGGATCGCTCAGAATTGTAACTCGTGCATGATTTTTAGCAGCTGCACGGATGAGTGTAACTCCTCCAATATCTATCTCCTCCACTGCTTCTGGTATAGTGACATTGATCTTTGCAATGGTTTCTTTGAATGGATAGAGGTTACATATGACGTAGTCAACCTTGTCGATATTCTGTTCAGCCAGATCTTTCTCATCTGACGCCAGATTCCGAGCCAGAATACCAGCATGAACTGCCGGGTGCAAGGTCTTGACACGGCCACTTAACATTTCTGGGGCGTGAGTGATTGCCGATACGTCTCTGACGCACGCGTCAGCTATAAATTTTGGGCCATAAACTTCATATCAAACCTACTCTACTTTAAAGCCCGACTCTCTGATCATCTTTGCTGTCCCGCCCGAAGCCAAGAGACGTACATCTTGCTTGATCAGACCCTTGGCGAGATCTAGAAGACCTGTCTTGTCATAGACGGAGATGATGGCTAAGCGCGCTATCAGTCAAGCTTGGAGCTGTAGAGCTACTACTTACCCGTCTTTCTCATGGTAGATAACTGCTCAGTTGTGATATGGTTAGAAGATGAAATGATATGCCACTAAGGAGAAAGATATGAGAGCACAAAAAATAGTTTCTAGTATCAATTGCTAGAGCTACTCGGAGCTACCCTAGGATTGCACCCGAAATATAAATGAAGCGATCTCAAGAGTGAGGTTGTACTTGAAAAAGAAATATTAATTGTAGAACTCGAGCTTATGGCGAGGTGGGGAATGTGGGGCACATAGCTTTATTCCTGAGATCTTAGGCACAACAGAAATGCTCAACGTACTCTGATCTCAAGAGTTAATCTCACTTCCTTAGTACTTAATCTGCAGCGCACAAGATCCCACCGAAGTTTAATCAAGAGTCTGAGCGCATACATAAATCTTGCTTTCTTACCATCTGCAACTCATTAGAATGGATCGCAGCCTAGATGACATTGTTTCGGAGCGTCACGTAAGTTTCTGATGAACTGACCAGTTTCAGCCTTGTCCTGCCCAATCCAATCGACGACGACGCACAAGTTGCTAATGGCGTTTATATAGAGAAATAACCCAAGGGGGCGTCGTGGGGGCCGTAGGAATGATCGAAATGATTTTCCTCGTGACGGCATAAGAAAGGTACTGTTGAACGCCACCTTATATAAATAGGCCCGCTCCTAACTTTCTCGATGATATAGGTTTAGACCGCTCCTCCCTCCTCTTCCTCCTGAGTGCTCTTCGAACCTCCTCAGAACTCGTCGCAGCAGGTCACAATGCGCTCGACGCCTCCGATGGCGGTCGAGAGGAGTACAACTTTTGAAAACATCTTAGCTAACCCAGGCCCTCTCCGCCTTTCCACAGTCGAACCGAGATGAACCTCGAAACTTAGACTCGTATGAGAACCTTGCTCTAGAGAAGTAGAGGAAGATACTAAATGGATAGTGAATGGGTACACGACAAGTACGAAGACAACAGTAAGCGCTTTGCATTGGCCTCATAACACTATTGCTCACTTTTCGTCAGCTACACGCCGTCCGGCACGCCCTGCCAGAAGATACTCACCTGATATCATACCGTATGCTATTTACACCTTTCATTTCCGAGGTGCATGTTAACACAGCTGCCTACAGCGAATCCGGACTGACCAAGCTCCGTGTCGAGAATTTGCATTACGACCTCACAGAGGACGACCTAGATGTAGGTAATCACGAATAGCGAAGGTTGAATGCAGCTAAGACGCCATGTAGGATCTATTCAATCGAATTGGACCGGTAGCGAAACTCAGTCTCTTATACGATCGAGCAGGTCGCTCGGAAGGAATTGCATTTGTGACGTACGAATCAGCTCAGGATGCCAAGCGTGCCATCAGAGAATTTGACGGTGCTAATGCCAATGGTAAGTTCTGGATCCAGTATCACTTCCCTCATATTAACATGGCCTAGGTCAACCTATTCGACTGATAGCAGTTCCAACTGGTCCTGCTCGGCCAAGAAACCCCTTTGACACAGCCGTTGCGCCATCACGCCCTCTTGCCGAAAGAATTACCGTCGCTCCCGGTACGCGATCTCGATCTTTGTCTCCCGTCCGACATACAGACGTCAGCGGACCGGTCCCCGCGGGTATCGATCGCTACGTTCCCGGCAAAGGCAGCAGATCACGCAGTCCAATGCCTCGTCGCCGCGAGGGCCGCCCACCTGGAGCGAGAAGAGAAAGGGGTGAAAGAAGGGGTGGAGCGCGAGATGGTGGTGGAGGAACGCGCCGACCGAGGAAGACACAGGAGGAACTTGACGCAGAGATGGAGGACTACTGGGTTAGCGGAGGAGCAAAGGAAAATGGAGACGCAGAGACTGATGCTCCTACCGAGACGGAGGGCGATATCGAGATGGCTGAATAGATGGTGCTACTGGACTTCTTGAATGTTTAGGGTACAGATCTCATTGTCCAAGGAACAAAAAAAATTCGCGCTCCTCTCTATCCAAGAAAGTTAACTAAACATGTTAATCACCCAATGACGTATTATGCTCCGATGTGCACATAATAATCAAGTATCTGATGTTGTCCTCCTGAACTTTTCTTACACATGCACTGAAGCTTCAACAGCTGTGGGCACCAAATGCTAGCTTGAATTCTTGGGTATCTACACAATCAAGCATCCTTATAGCTAGTGGAAGATCCACATTTCCCACTATCAACCCCGTTCATGATATCATACATTGTCGTCGCGGTACCGTATAATCACCCACCCTTCTATTCATTCATTCAGCTCCATTATGCACAGACATACAGTTGCACTTCCATGGTCACAATATCAATCCTCATCCGCAGGCTCGACTCGAACCAGGATTTCCTCAAGCAATCCTTCCAAGAAGACATCCACGTCCTTGCCCATCCCCACCGGCTCCTGCTTATCCCAATGATCGATCTCCTTGCAGACGTGCGCCAATTTGTAAACCAGTTTTCGCAGCTTCTCGTGCGCTGCCTGGGCCCTTTGCTGCGCTGGCGTTTGAGCATTATTTCCATCTGTAGAAAACGTCATCTGGAGCCGGATTTGCCGACGCTTAAGCGCTTCCTCAAGAGCTGGAAATATCACATCGTTGAGGGCATCAAGTTCGCCGCTTGGACTGGCAGGTGCTGGTGATGGCATGGAGGAAGAGGCTCTGGAGGATTCAGGAATGTTGTCGCGAGAGGGTGTGTCATCACGGTATTTAGATGGAAGAGGCGGTAATGGCTGTTGAGGGAGCGCTAATTGCTTGGGAGGGATATTTTGACCTTGGAACAGCCCAGTCGCAGAGGGCAGTCGCTGCTGGCTTGCCAGTCCCGAACTTACTTGCCTGGTAACCTGTTGCAGTGGTTGCGCTGCGCCACGAAAGGGCGGAATTTCTGGGAGATTTAAAGGTCCAAGTTTTGGCGGAGACTGACGCGATGGGAGCCTCTGTTGTGGTGGTTCCGAACTCCGTGTTTGTACGGGGCGGTGCATAGGTGGTGAATTTGCAGGTTGTGGAGGAGAGTTACCGAGATCGAAGAAACCCATCTCTCTCTGTAACTGCTCTTGTAAAGAACGATCGTAGTCGGGGGATTCAGAAGATGATGATGCTTTTTGCATTGTTCTTGGAGTTTCTGATAACCGAAATTCCTGCTTCGTTGGCGAAGGAGGCAGAGGGACCTTGCTAGGTGATTGTGTTTGCATGGGAGGGACGGGACGCCTCTGCGGCGATGGCTGCCTTGGCTGGGCAGAAGAAGCTGGGAATGCAGCAGATTTAACTGTGTCAGCAGTGGAGACATAACCCGAATCTTTCATTTTTGCTGGTGATATATCTCGGGGCCGTTCAGCGTAGTCATCATCTGTTTCAGATGACCGTGATGACCGTGCATTTGTGGCTGACTCTCCCATTGCACCAAGGCCGGCCCGTCCTGCACCTCTCCCTACTGCTCGTACGGTGCCGAAATCCCATAAGTCTTCATGAACGGGGCTTCGCCGTTGTTGCTCTTCCCGACCATCATCAAAATCATCAGAATCCCCCTTATGGTGCATTGCCCAACGTTCATAGCGCTCAATCAGCTCCGTTAAGTATGATGTCTTCTTTGCCTTTCGTACGAAAGGGTGCTTAAGCAATTCTTTTGCTGATGGCCTGTCTCTTGGGTCTCGCTGAACACAGAGCTCAACGAATTCTTTGAAAGCTTTCGTAAAGTTGCCTTCTAACTTCGGCGGAGGATTCTTTGGGATCAGAAACAGAACTTTCATGGGATGGATATCTGAATAAGGAGGCTCCCCATTTGCAAGTTCTAGAGCAGTGATACCAAGAGACCAAATATCTGCTTTATGGTCATAGCCAGACTGCTTGATAACTTCAGGGGCCATCCAGAACGGCGTGCCCACAAATGTGTTCTTTTTGGTCATGGTAGCAGATAGTTGTCCCGAAACACCAAAATCAGCGAGCTTGACCTGGCCATTGGAACCAAGTAAAACGTTGGCAGCTACAAAAATCGCATGTCAACTCAGTATAGCATTCGAAGCCTTGGGGTAAATCCCTTACCCTTTATATCTCTATGCAGCTTCTTATCGCTATGTAGATAATCCAGTCCCATCAGAAGCTCACGTATGATGATGGATATGTATTCTTCCTGTATCAAGCCCGGCTTCATTAAGTCTCCACAGCTACCCCCAGAGCAAAACTCCATGACAATCCACAAATCCGAGCCTTTGAGATACGATCCATGATATTGCGTGACATAAGGGGAGTGAAGCTCTGAGAGGATGGATATCTCCTGAATAATATCCTCGACTTCGTCTTCGGCGTTTTCGACATCAATGACTTTAATGGCTACAGCTTCGCCGGTACGTTTATCGACGCTATGCATGGTTAGTACTGCTACTCTTGCATTGGTTGATAGGATGAAGGTGTCTCTCTGACCCTTTGTAAACCTTGCCAAAACTGCCGCCACCTGTGAGTTGTCAGTATTGTGAGTCATGAAGTATGTCTGGGGTTGAAAGACCTATGCAGCTTTGCTTGGTGTACAACGTCTCAGGATCCAAGGCTTCATTCGTCATACCACCTCCGGTCATCATGTTGGCTCTCCAAACTCTATCGAGACCTAGACCGCAGTTATGAATTCTGTCCTTCAGGGTATCAGTCCTAGGAGATCCGTTATTTTATCCAGATCCTCCAGCGGAGAAGCGTCTTGCAATCCCCAAAAGGCGACTATCCGCTTTTGCGCGCAGATATATCTACCTGCAGAAGGTGAATTCGTAATGCCTAAGTAGTTTAACGCGTGTTCATGGGCGTTCCTCCTAGAATGAATGTCGTTGCTGTCTGTTGAAGTCGTAAAAGTCCTATTCGTATGAAACTGGGACCAAATGGTGGGGCTAGTGACCTTTATAGTCTGGCAAGCCTTGTTTCGGCAATTCTAGGGGATCATTCTAGCTGTACATATTTCCATGGACTGCTGAAAGTTATGAAATGAGGTTCATCGTGTGGAACGTGCCGGCCGCGTTTCAATACTCTGGGGAAGGCACAGCCTGATTGGCGGGAGGATGGCTTGGTCAAATATCCGCTTTGAGCGCTTGACGCTGCGGCCTTTGAGCGAAACAGATCAATCTAAGCGGAAGGTTTGAGACGCAGTCAGCTTCTGGAATTTGCTTTTACACGGTCTAATATTCGGGCGGATGTTGTTGACAGAACGTGAAATGCAGACAGGGATTCTCGTTACCGCACAACATTCCACCCGCAAGGATTGGCTCCTGAATTCCGCACGGATTCAGGGGCGTAAGGCTGGAATATCACGGTCCTCGCTACCTGTCAAAATCATTGGATTACATTCCTTGTGCTCTATTGATGAATAGCATTGCCTCTGCGCCAGTCTAAATGCAGCTCGGGGAGTTGTGCTATCAAAACCTAAAATGACGCCTTCGTGACGCCAGCCTTTGGTCCTAATGACAAAAAAAGACTCATCAACATTAGGTAGCCAGAAAGTCATCATTATCTGGCCAAATGCGTCTTCCGACCTAGGTCCATGCAAGAATGAAGTTCCAGCTTATTGCAGGAAACTGTTTAGTCCTCCAGATACTCCACCATCACAGTACCGTTGCTAAGGCCTGCGTGACCAATGCTCTCATCTAACGCTTCAATAAGGTCTCTTCCCATAACTTTGAGCTCAAAGTTGACGTCCGTCTTTCCATCAATTGGCTCCGCCTTGAGCCACTCGTAGATTCTTCGGACTGGATCAGATATGTTGAAGCGGCGGATGATGCGCCCAGTCGCGTGCCGGAACTGAATTCGTGTAGTAGTCGCCGGGTTGTTGGCCGGCTCCATGTGCGGGAATGTCGATGAGATGCTGGTAAATGGCGATGTGATTGGATCTTGTTTTGAACTATGACCGTTGGTATCATTCTCTTCAACGTCCATAGACTCATCTTCCGCCTCCTTGCCCTTGCCTTTGCCCAAGTCACTGATACTCTTCGTCAAGTCGTCGGGATCATGGTCTTTGGGGCCTATTACAGAACCATTTGCAAGACTATTCTGCAGTGCGAGTTCCAGCATTTGATCTTCCGTCAGCTTATCCACGTCTATCGTTGCCGACTGCTCTGCCTTCCGCTTTGCCACGGGGTTCCTAACAGAGACGTTGAGGCTATAACGATCTAGGAATTCATGCAGCTGCATAAGAAAGTCCATCGCTTTCGGAACGGGTGGTCCGGACCAGACTTTCACCTGCTCACCGGTCCGTGGATCCACAATGGCGATATGTGGATATGCAGCATCACTGTCACGTAAAGGGAAGTAATATCGAACGTACTGACTGCTTCTTGGATCTTCTTTATCGTACTGCATGAAGATAAAGTTCTCTTTGATAGTCTCTCTGATGCCCTCATGCTTCCAGATGTCTCGATTAAGGGACTGACAGTCGAAAATTGACGGGTCCTGCACATTTACGAGTATCCATTTCGACTCAACCTTCCCTTGTTGACGCGCATCATCCCATGGAAGCCTCGTCATGAGTTCGAAAGGCGGTCTAAACAACTCAGCAAGCTTGGCAGCTTTGGAAGATGCCTCTGATGCCCCTCCAGTAGCCGCTGCTAAACCTTCTCGACGCGCTGTAGGGTCCAACTCGTCCCAGATTGATGAAGAGCCAGGTTGTTGATTGAAAACCCCTGGTCGACCTTGCCCTGTCTAGATATTAGCATTACTTGAATTATGGAACCGATCATCTCATGATTGTGGAAAACGTACGAGGTCTTGGTCGTTGCCGTGCCCTCATCTGTTGTGAAACCGCTTCGCGCATATCCTCTGCTGCCCATTCTGAACCTGGTCCTACAAGAGTTTCAGTGGTTCGGGCTAGAGGTGCTCGCACACTTTCTGGATCGTAATCGTCTGCCATGTCCCCGCCCGCGTAGAGCTCTTCCTGCATCCTCCGCGCAACTGCCTCGTCATCTTCGTACGACCCGTAGGTCGCTGAGGGAGCAACTGGATCTGCATGTAAGTTTGAACTCCCAGGCCCAGAGAAATTATTATCGAGATCTGCGTCTGTATCCATTGCTACGTCCTCGTCAGAATCGGAGTCGATATTAACGATTTCTGGAGAATCTCTGGAATGTCTATCTTGCTGTTGTCGCGTCTGTGTCGCAGATGCTGTAGAGGGCTCTTGAGCCATGCTTGAGCTCAGATCTGGCGAGTCGTAAAAGAGTTGGATAGCTTGCTCAGCGTCACCATCAGTGAGGCTTAAGAAATGCCTGGCAACCTGCGGGGTAGCGCCAGTAATGGCTGACACCATCCCTATGGCCTCGTCCATGATGATGGCTATGAGTGATTGTAGTGAGGCTGGAGAATTTGGTGTGATTCGAAGGTGTCCAAATCCTTGCCACTGCTGCAGTGCCAGGCAACTAATCCGATAACTCCCCGGATGGTAGTTGAAATTGTGCCGAAGAAAGACTAGGAGGTAGCGGTTTAGCAGTCCACTCCCTTCGAATACGTTGAGAGAACACACATGATTCTGTGCGAAGACTTGTCTGGACAGAGGACTATATGCTTTAGTGAATTTTCAGTAATGTATCCAGGTGGCCGCATATGACGAAAGTCTGGTGGTGCACACATGTCATTTAACCGAAATATTCCCCTGCAATGGACAGGGCTCGGTTGAGGCTAGCGGAATGAGAGCTTTTCCAAACGTGTTAGAGCTGAGAAATAATATTCATGTTTTACCAGCTTAAAAACTATCGGTCATTTTACAGTTTCGTCGTTAAAAATATAAACATCACTGCCTCTTGTCGTATCAAGTGCCAAACCCTCTCAGTTCTACTACTTTGCCATCGCCCAAAATCTGGTATGGACTGTGAAGACGCGCTCTTGTGCCTTCTCAGCTTGACATTGCGAAAATCTCCCAACTTGGATGCCACCCATTGTCAAGCTTCATACCCAGATATTGGATAATATAATACTCGGCTTGGTGTCCTCCATCCGATCTTCTAAAGCTTGATGTGACTTGACCTCCTATGTGTAATCTCTAAAGAAAGATGGAGACCTGGTGCTTTGTTTCTTTGCGATCTGGGAAAGTCTGAGGATCGTACTGGTATCTCTTCAAACTCTCTTAGAGTGGTGAATGCACCATCATATACCGAACATAACCAGTCGTGGCCCACTCCCGTCCATCACCTCGAGCCAGTCAACTTCAAGATCATGTTTCCCATTCTTCGTGGTCGTTTGCTGTTTGTCGTAAATTGTTTCTAACAAGCGTCTGATACTAGCTGTGTTCTCGCCATAGCTTTCTCGCTCAAATGCAGTCATCAGCTTTAGGGCCAGTGCCTTCTCTTCCTTCTTTCTGGAAACGACGCCAGAAAGAAACAAAGAAAATGGTATAAATTGCAATTCCCACCGCTCATCCGCGACTATTTGCCGGGAAAGCTCGATGATTTCTGTGGCGCTAGTGAAGACGTCGTCTACTGCATCGCCATCCGATGTCAGATGGGCCATTTGACCCGGATGCATGCTGGTGTGGGAATAAATGACGCAAGCACGGTAAAGAGTATAAATCTAAACCAACTGATTAGCAATGAACATGTCTCTGTCGACTTTTACTCTTACATGATCGCAAAAGGCTCGAACTCGATAAGGAACAATTTTCGGTGCTGGTTGTTTTGACCAATATTGTGGATATCTAACTTCCCATTCAGAGGCCAAGGTACGGCATAGAGTTTGAACCTCACGAACACGGTTTTGGCTGCTTGTCTTGTATTTATGTTCATCATCAACTGCAGCAATCCCACCGACTCGCCGTTGAGCTTCCTCTGCACGCAGTGTTCGAGCGGTTCCGCCAACCTTTGTCGCTAGCTTGATGACCTGCTGATTGAGCTCCAAGACGGCGGGGAAATAAGGTAATTCCTCTTCGAAATAATGTCGAGGGTTGCCTGGAGCCAAATATGGTAAACAATCTCGAGGTGCAAGCATGTTGTTCTTCATAATATAATCGACAAAAGCTCCGTCGCCGCTGCCGCTTAGCAGTGCGTAAGTATCGACAAGGCAAATGACCAATACTAGAAAGCCATGTGGTTCTGCCCGATTTGCCTGTCGGCGTCTGGAAATAATTTTTTGAAGCGTACGGCTATGAGTTTGCCACATGTTTGATTCCCAACGGCCGGCGGACGCAATCTAGGTCGTGTTAATAGTCTACATCAAGGTCATAGAAGCTCCACTATGTGAATTTCTCAAAAAAAAAAAAAAAAAAAAAAAAAAAAGAGACGCCAAGGATAATAGCATTAGTATTATTATGTATTCAGTCATGCTTACCTCGTATAGGAGTAGGAGATAATGAGTAAAAAGTGCCCCATCAGAATTCGAATCCTGCTCACTCCGTACAAACTGTCGCATTGCCGGAACAACCTGCACATAGTGGTCTAAAGCTTCGCCACTATGATTACCAGCTCTATGTGCTAGACTTAGTGCCGAGATAGCCATCATAGCATGAAATAGCTAGATACAGTCAAAAGCCATGTTGGAGGTTGCACAGCCAGAAAGACTTACGGGAGGAAACGTGCGTGCTTGGATTTCAAACACATCTTCCTCGACCTCTCGCGATCCAACTTTAATAACACGTTCAGATATATGCGATCGATAATGCTTTAGTAGATGTGCATCTCTTCCTCCGCTTCGTGCCTCGTCTAATCTTGAGAGGCCTGACTCGCTGCTATGACCAGAGAAATGAACAGATTTCACTGGAATTTCGAAAGCTGTAGATGGCTGTGAGAACGTGGCAAGGACGGGGCCTGACTTGGTGATTGCCGGAACAGGATTTCGCCGCAGATAATCATCGAAGGTTTTAAGTATGATAATGTTGGGATCGCCTAGCTCTTCTGTTGCAAAGTGGACATCGAGAGTGTTTTGGGCAAGGTGCATCTGTGCGCCAGATTCAGACGGCGCTGACACTGGTAGAGAATTCGGTGGTCCTTCTTCGCAATATTCTGGCAAACTTGCGAAGCTGCTCGGGTTTGCAATGACTATAAATGTACCAGGCTCCCGCATTTGTGCTTTTTTCTCCCGGTCGTCGTCGTTGGTCAAAGCTGAGAATGGAGGGAGTAAGTCCTGACCAGAACGATACAGGCCATACTCAGGAGTCGGCAAACTTGCTACTGAATGTTAAGAGGTGTAACAACTATAATTCGAACTATCATTACACATACGGTCCCAAACAGAGTTTCCTACTGTTGTGACGTCCAGCGTTCGTTTCGTCGCTGTGGCAATGTCATCTTTGAAAGCTAGCCTCGGATTGTAGTCACTGTGAATTCCAGTTCATCAGCAATCTTAATTGTCAATAGTCCTCTGGCGTAGCATTACCATTCGTGACCAAGGCGAGAACACTGCTATAAGGTGTATCAGCCTAAGTCGTTAGCATATGAGCAAAAGTAACAAACTCCACAGTCCGGCCTTTGCTCATCACATTTGACTTCTACTCTATGTCAGTGGTACTTCCGTTGCGGTAAAAAGCGTGCAACAAACTTCTCCTCCTACATGTCCTGCCAAACAAAAATGTTAGCCTTGCCCTCTTGTCCAGTAATCAGTTCAGGCTAACCAGCAACCGCTTTTCGATCTCGGTGGTAATCTTGCCCTTGATGCATTTGGGAGCACAGTCCTAGGTGGTGGAATCGGGCGTTGTGTCTGGAGAGTTGATGGTCCTGTCCCAGTTCTCGGTGCTATTCTGGGCAGCCGGGGAGCTTCTCTCCTCGAGGAGATCGACCGCCTGCCCTGCATCGAGAAAATGTTCTCGCCGTCATCGGCAGCAATGTTTGTAACAAAATGGCTACCCTGAGTCCCTAGCGGACTGTAGGTTCGCTTTAACGAATGAAGAAAAGAAACCCTTTTGGGACTCTGTGGCTTAGAGATCGGGAAGTCTGACTTCCCCGAAAAATAAGTGGCTCCGTAATGGGAGGAAGTGTTTTGGGCCTGGGAAGCGATTTGTTTTAACAGCTCCACCTGCTCCAGCCGCATCAACCTTTGACAAGGCCATTGCAGTGAATGGCAAATTGTGGCGGGCCATTTCGAATAAACATCAACAACCTGGGATTGTGTGAAATGGAATGGTGGCCCCGGAGGGGCGCCGCCGATATACAGGAACTTGCTGAATGCAAGCGAGGATTAGCTATAAACAAGGGACAGCCTAGGGGCATATGGCGTCTCCCGGGCTTCCCTGTATGCTTGAGATTGTAGCACTACACCATTCTGAAAGAAGCATCATTCGCTTGTAACTTACCCATTCGTCGACCCTGTAGAGTCCTTTCTGCTAATACATGCCCAGTGAGAAGGTGCATTTCTCCTGTATATCGCCGCAACAAGCCCCGTTAGGTAAAAGCAAAACCACGCCCAAACATTTTACCCAATAATCATGCGCCAGGTCCACTCAACGCATGCGTGGCACTGGTATTCCGTACGGTATACTTTTTTTTAAGAAGCCCAGTTCCGGCATGCAGTCCAGTAATTACTTTGACTACCCTTTCGGCGCGTGATAACAACCCAACGCCTCTTTCTGAAGTCCTGCCTGACGCCTTTGGGCCTTTCTGACCAGGATTCTTGCACAATTTTTCCTCGTTAAGAGTGCCTATATAAGGTCCGAGATCTTGACGCCTGCCACGCGCCTATCGACTTATTCATACTATTGATCTGCACAGTTGTGGCCAGGAAGAAATCCAATTTGTGAATTCAGAGATTGTACTTGAACACTCCAAATACTAGCTCTCGGCCAATCCGTGAGCAAACTCTGCTCACGATGTGGGATCTAAAAGTCGCCCCATACTCGTCCTTTGTCCCTATGCGGCCTGCAGGTAGTACCTAATGCCACACTTCAGCCACTATTGAGAGTTGGTAGACCCAAAGGCGCGTTAGTTGCTTCCACCGTTTGATTTTATTGTTACATCAGCGTGATTAGCTCCAATACCCATGCAAGGGACCCGCAGCTGCAGACACAAACACCATAACACTGACACTAACCTACACGCATACCCCGCCTGGTCACGGTCTCGGGGAATCTGGATGCTCCGTGCACAGTGGAATGGGGAACATGGAGTTATGAATTTCAATACAAAAGCAAGCCCAGCTGACTGAATTTTTCTTTTTGCTCCTTGGCGAGACTGTCGTCAATGGAGTTGGGCTGAGAGAGCCTAAATGGATGCATAGAATTGACGGAGATTAGAATATGGGACCATTTTTTCAGGTCCACGACACTTGGGCTTTACCCTTGAACCCGGAATTTATTTGAGAGCCGGTGGCGGATTCTCGATAAGACGTTCTAGAACCCGAAGCCTTATTTGCCGTAGCCAATAGGAGGCATACCTGAGTCCCAAGCGCCTGGTTTTCATATGCGGCTTCCAGCCTGTCGGTGTTCGCCGGTCCGCTCCGACGCAAAGTTTGCCAGAACCCCACGGGACAGGACTGCACAGAGCATTCCAATGCTTGGGTGTAAAAAGCCTGCCGTCTGCATGTTTCAGCTCCGGAACAGGCCTCGATGCGGCTTGCCTGCAAAATGCGGCCGATAAATGCCGGTAAGATACGAAAGGTACGAGCAATTCTTGCCGTGATCCGTCAATGCGTGACAACACCCCAGCCATATCACGTGAATCAGCACATACTACCGTAGCCCTAAAGAGCCTTTTCTTGCCTTAGGCATAAACATTGAAATAGAGGCGAATCTCACAAAGCAACAGGCAAGAATCATGACGAATACAGAATGATTTTCCACTATGCCGTCCGCAACGTGTCGCTTTGATCTTGCTGTGAATCGACCACCTTGTTGTCTTAAAGTCTTTATATTGTGATGTTTCTTAGCGTTCACCACACGCACAAATCTTCTCTTCCTCATCATTCCTAAGATGTCTGCTCTTGCTCCCACAGCGACCCGCGAGTTAGAGCTTGTGGGCAAGGTTGAGATGAGAATCGCACTGGCTAAAGACGAGAAATTGGAGTCCATTCTTAAAGTGTATTTGCCTCCTTTGCTTTTGAAGCTTGGAAGTGATTATGAAGCTGTTCGGAATAAGGTCCGTCTTGTGTCGGGGAACTTAAGGTAAATGTACCACAGCTCATGCGCCGACAGGTCATCTCCACATGTCAGCATATCAAAATCAGGCTCGCCGGCAGTCAGTATGTACTTCAGATTCTTCTTCCATTCCTCCCCGCTTGACTAACTCAAATATCAGAGCCACTTTGCTTCCCGTGGCTGTTCTCCTGAAGCAATACAAAGATCACCCTGAGTCTGTTATGATACGGCACTTTGATCTTCTATTCATTCAGCAGAGTATCGGAAAGTTGCCTTCTCAGGTATGCACGCGCAATTCGTCTAGATAGTTTTTCGCTGATCACGTGCTTAGGAGCAACTAGAATTGCTGCCTGTGCTGCTTCATGGACTGGCTCAGGACGCTGGTAAACCTACCTGTGCTACTCTTTTCAATTTATTTCTTCGTTTATTACCACGTTTAAAGCTACCGCCGCGGGGCAGTAAGGATGATAATGAGCTTAGGAGCAGACTTGGTCTTGATGACCATGTCGATGATGCAGCATTCGTTTGTTCATGGTTTAGTAAGCTCATGCTACTTACTATTACTCGAGCTGGCCATCCAGATATGACTGCAAGAAATGCACCTCTTGGCTTGACATCTGAGCAATATAATTTTTTAACTCTTAATGGGAAGGCGGAAGCTTGGGATCCGAACTCCAATGAAGGTCTCAATCTAACTGAAACGAAAGTTACTGTTCTTTCGTTCGTTAGCAGTGGGGCTTTCACAGATCCTGAACGCTTCATGACTGCGTTGTTCGCAGCTGCAGACCCTAATTCTCGAATCTCCACGGTAGGAGACGATATATTGAAGCGCACGACTGTCTCTTTAGAAGACGAAGAGTTAATCAACACTTTATATGATATCTATCACACTTCAAGACCAGCACTCAAAACACGCATTCTTTCTCTTTTGTCTAAGTCGGCTGTGGCAACAAAATTTCTAGAAAAAATTCTAAACCTCGTACAAGAGGGCATGCAGCCCACGGCTGTAGAATCTCAGGCGGTGAAGGGTTTGGAAGCCTTGAAGCTACGTAACTCGATGTTCAATTTCATGAATTGGGTGGCTCGTGTAGGTTCTGCAAGTAACTTGGAACACGTGGCACCTTCTCTAGTCAAATTTCTACGTGGCTATATTGAGGAGCAGGGCTGGCCAGTGCCGATTGATCGTTCCGCCGACCAAGCCTCTCTACGAGCTTTGGCTTATGAGACGCTTGGGTCTATGGCAAAAACGGTACCAGGCATTGCAAGTAAATCCAATCTAAGTTTGGTTCGGTGGCTCTTCCGATCCCTCACTGAAGAACGCTCATCGGACTCTATATTTATCAGCGTCGAAGGTGCTCTTGCAAGTCTACTGAACGCTTTTGCGACCCCATTGGATCCAGAATCCAAAGGTGAACTACATTCGTTATTGCTCAAATATATGGTTCAGCAGGAGGATGGAAGTGTCGTGCGAAGTGCCCGGTTTACCGCAGTCCGCTGGGCCAACCGATGCCTCGAGTATAGCGACATTGTTGGCAGATGGATTGACATTCTCGCGCTGGGGGCCCGTTCTAATGAGCGAAGTGACGTAGTGGAGGAGGGAAATAAGGGACTGGTTTGTGCTAATAACATTGTCTCAAATTAATGATGCTGATAATTTACAGGATCCATACTGGTATAGACTCACAAATTCATCTACCGTGTCACCTCCGTTTGCTCATCCTGAGTGGGCCGACCTGGTAAAGATATTCTTCACGGGGCATAGCTTATTAGAAAGTTCAAGCATTGCAAACGGCATGCGTAGTGGGATGGAGATAGACGGAGTCTCAGTATTCGGGAACTTTTCGGGCCAAAAGATCAATGCTTTCCCGCATGCTGTGAGTTATTGTCGCCGTATGCTCTTGCTTCAGGCATTAGAGAACCCAGAGTCACCCATTAGCAATGATGCAGATTGGGAGCGCCAACTGGATGTCTTACTGCGCACTGACAAAGCCTCTCGAGAGAAGATAAGGATTCATATGAAGGAGATTGATCAAGATGTACTTTCCATCTACTTATCTTCTGCTTTTGAAGGCATGTTGTGGAATGAGGGCAATGGCCTCCAGGACTGTGGTAAATCTTTTGTTGAACTTGGCTCATTGGCACCGAAAAGTGTTTTGAAAGAGTTGGCAAGCAGAGCAGGAGAATTGTTGCCAGCGATTAAATCAAACAAAGTTGCGACAAGATTCATTGCTGCACAGGCTTTGGGTATGCTTGCGTCGCACCCAATAATAGATTCTCAAAATATTCTGAAGACTGCACGATCGATGTTGGAAGCTGTCAAAGAATGGGAATCAGCTGTTGGCGCTGAGGCCAATAAAATACACGGCTACTTACTCTCTCTGGGCTATCTGTTAAGTCGTTGCGTCTATTATGGGCGTCAGTCAGACTTAGACAAGGATCTGATTCAAGACGTCATTGGGCAGTTGCTCGAAATTCTTAGTAAGGCCAGAGATACCACAACAAAAGAAGCTGTATTGAGCACCATCGCTCAGTTGAGTGGAGCTGGACTTCTGACTGCCGCTCGTCTTAACCACGGTTTATACGACACAGCTGGTATCATCAAAATGCTCTCAGAAGAAGCAAAAAAGGGGAACGAGAAAGCTATTACCGCCTTAGGAAGGTTGGCTATGGCATTCGATGAGGAAGCGGAAGGATCAGTTAGTGCGCCGCTGGATACTATACTAGGAGAGCTATACGAATTGCACGAGATACGACAGGCAGAAGTCCAGTTTACGATTGGCGAGGCCATAGCATGTGTGACTGCTTGCTGGCAATCCGATTCCCTACTTCTAGCGTTGGATATCGATGCAGAATATGACGGGCGGAGAAAGCGTTCTAGCCTTTTGAGGAAAACTATGGACAAGCTCTTGACTGATTGCAAGACAACTAAACCGTCATTGAAAAAGGCTGCAGGCATCTGGCTGTATTGCTTGGTTCAGTACTGTGGGCACCTGGAAGAGGTTCAAAGTCGATTACGAGAATGCCAAGCTGCTTTTATGGGACTGCTTTCCGCCAGAGACGAACTCGTTCAGGAGACAGCTTCACGTGGACTAAGCTTAGTATATGAGCAGGGCGACAAGGATCTCAAGGATCGCCTTGTGTCTGATCTGGTTGCTTCTTTTACAAGTACCAGTACCAAACTGAAGGTTGATGGAGAGACCGAGCTTTTCGATCCGGGGGCTTTACCTACCGGCGACGGGCAGTCAGTCACGTCGTACAAAGATATTATGTCTTTGGCTGCTGAAGTTGGCGACCAGAGTCTTGTTTACAAATTTATGTCTCTAGCATCCAATGCGGCCACCTGGTCAACTCGTGCTGCTTTTGGGCGATTCGGCTTGAGCACCATACTTTCCGAGTCCGAAATCGATCCTAAGCTCTATCCTAAACTCTATCGATATAGGTTTGACCCTAACCCGAACGTTCAGCGTTCGATGAACGACATATGGGCTGCTCTCGTCAAGAATCCCACTGCAACTATTGATGCGCAATTTGATGCCATAATGGAGGACTTGTTGAAGAGCATTCTTGGAAAAGAATGGCGGACTCGAGAAGCAAGTTGTGCTGCTATTGCAGATCTAGTGCAAGGAAGGCGATTTGAAAAATATGAGAAGTATCTGAGTCAGATATGGGAAGTGGCTTTTAAAGTTCTCGATGATATCAAAGGCTCTGTACGAAAGGCTGCCGAGTCTTTGTGTCAAGTCATGACTAGCATCCTTGTTAGGCAGCTCGAGGAAGGAGTCTCATCGAAAAATGCCCAAGCAGGGCTGAAGGAAGTCATACCCTTCCTTTTTTCTCCCCGAGGACTCGAAAGCCCTGCGAAGGAGGTGCAGAAGTTTGCCTATGATACAGTACTGAAGCTGATCAAAAGCGGTGGCGAGAACCTTCTCCCGTTCATTTCGAACCTGGTAGAGCAAATCCTTGGCCTCCTGAGTACTTTAGAACCTGATTTCATAAACTACATTCACCTTAACGCGGAAAAGTATGACACGACAGAGGAGAAGATCGACGAAGCACGCAGCCGGATGGTCTCGCATTCACCGATGATGGAAGCCATCGAGCGTTGTCTAGATTTAGTGGATGAGCCATCGATGAAGCTTCTGGTGCCATGTCTCGAGAATGTTATTAAGACGGCCGTTGGTATGCCCTCAAAGGTTGGTTGCAGTGGAGTTTTGGTCAGCTTGGCGACGAGGCATTCATATGTGTTCCGGCCTCATGCCGATGTCTTCCTTAAGGACATTGAAAAGGCTGTCCTTGATCGTAATTCGACGGTCAGCGCTGCATATGCGCGGGCTGCAGGATATATTGCCCGACTCGCGTCCGACCAGCAGTTGTTGAAACTTGCAGCCTATTCAAAGGGTCTCTACTTCTCAGCTGAAGATGAGACACGCCGCCAAATATCTGCAGAGATTATCTATGCAGTATCAAAATTTGCAACCGATCGCTTCAATGCTCTGGCTTCCGACTTCTTACCTTTCGTGTTCATGGCCAAACACGACTTTGACGAACACGTCAAAGATCAATTTAAGAAAACGTGGGATGAGAATGTTGGCGGTTCACGGGCCGTGCTTTTGTATTTAAAAGAGATTCTTAGCCTGTCTTCGGAGTATTTGGATTCTCCAAAATGGACTATCAAGCACACGGCCGCACTCACCATTGCAAATGTCATCACATCTGCAGGAGCCGATATCAGCACCGCAAATGCCGAGCTCATCTGGCCGGCACTCGAAAAGGCGCTTGCACTCAAGGCATTCGACGGCAAGGAGAAAATCCTTGAAGCATTCATAAAGCTCACCAAATTTGGTAAAGCGCTCTGGCAGAATGAAGCTACAATCGCGGCGCAGATGAAGAAAATTGCCATCCGTGAAGCAAAGCGTAACAACGAGGCCTACCGCCCCCTTGCCTTCATCAACCTCGGTGAGTATGCCGAAGCACGCACAGACATCGACATGTTCGACGAAGTCTTCGATATCATCGCCCCACGCCTTGAAGAAGTCACTAATAAAGACAAAATGGACACAACGGACGACAAGCTATCTAGCACAACTGCTGTTTCAAAAGACACGGCTACTCTAACTGCTGGCATCACCGCCCTCCATCGCGCCATCCCACTCGCCTCTCGCAAATGTTCGCCTTTGACTTATCTCCCACGCCTCACGCATATCCTCGCCCAGGTCCTCAAGTCACCAAAAGCCACACCCATGACCCTTAACGGCTTCTATGAATGCTTAAAAGTCCTCTTTACCGGCCTTGGGAAGCGCACTGATTCTCAGGGCTCTAACAACTACCATATCGCAACCGAGTTCTTCGCGCTGCTGGATGTGCCGAGTGGCTGGGGAGCAGGCAGCGAGGCAGTAAGGCTGAAGCGCGCGGAGGCTGGAGAGGCCATTGTTCTAGCGCTGATGTCGGGGGTCTTCGGAATGTTTGAGGTTGGGAAAGAGGAATGTAAGGATGGCATGAGAAGTGTGTTGTTGGGTGCGAGGGGTGACGAGAGGGCTGTAGGGGTGCAAGTTATTTTAGAGAGGGCTTTAAAGGCTTTAGATTCATAAGTGGGTGGAATGAGAACGGGCCCAAGGGATGCAATGTTTTGAGTTTAAGCTGAGCGAGTAACGGGTAACGGAAATAGAGTAAGGAAACTGCGCGCTTTGGAGCCATATAGAAATTCCTTAAGAAGAGATACCAGATTGCCTAAAGATGAGTCAGATATGCCGAGGTTGCCTTCATACCATCTGGTGGTCGAAGCTTAGAATTGTATACATTTCTTATCACGAGCTTTAAGGCCTTGAGAATATCGGAGCAATGCTGTTCCTGCAGGACCGATCGCGGGTAAGCTCGTACGTCAACACCCCTCACCACGAATGCTGACTAGACTTGCATCTCAAATGACACCAAGAGTATAGAGCATCTCCAACTCTAACAGAATACATATTATCTTGAATTAATTCCATTCTAAGTCTTCTAAACTAAGTACTTGTGCAATAATGTCGTAAGTACTCTCGTCTTTCGACCTCCGGTCAGCAATTGGAACGTGGCTTACCCCGCCATTCTGGAAGTTAATCCCTGTCTGTCCTGAGGCACTTCATAGCTACATTGCTAACACCGTCCTTCAACAGCTCGATACTCCCACAACACCCACTTGAACAAGCCAAACCAATCGTTATAAACACAGCCATGGGCGGAGAAACAAATGGCACAAAGCCTAAAAGCTCCTATCCCCAACTCTGCCCTCATCCTGTTGGGCAAACTATCACCAATATATACCGAGACAGAATTGGCATGTTCTATGGAGGTGGGCAGTATGAGAGAAACAACCTTCGGGCGTAAGTGTTGAACTATCGATACTATGACTATTTCTGACCAGAGATCAGCATGATGAATGAAGGTACAGCATCTGGAGAACCGCATGTCAAGCTGCATGTATACGATGTTCCGGGCCTGGAACGACCAACCTTCAAACATGCAATAGCCCAAGACTTTAGACCTACGCATGTTGGCGAGAGTTTTGGCCCCTCATGGTCAACCCATTGGTTTAGAGTCCAACTCACGGTACCACCAGAGCTGCGCAAAAAGGAACACCTCGAGCTACATTGGGACACGAACAGCGAAGGGATGGTATGGTCGGAAGATGGAAATCCACTCCAAGGGCTGACAGGAGGTGGCGAAAGAACCGAGTGGATTTTGCCAACTTCTTTTAGGGATGGAAAAGAACATACAATCTATATCGAGATGGCTTGCAATGGCATGTTTGGCAACCCCACAGGCGGTGACATAATTCAACCTCCAGAACCGAACAGATACTTCCAATTGAGCCAAGCAGAGATTGTAGCAGTTAATTTGGTAGCTCGACAACTTTGGATTGACATTTGGATTATTGGCGATGCAGCTAGGGAGTTTCCCACCGACTCGTGGGAGCAACACAAGGCGATGAAGGTGGCAACTTCCATTATTGATGCCTTCAAGCTCGGCGACCAGCAGTCCCTCATCAAGGGACGCAAAATTGCGGAGGAATACTTAGGCAAGGAGGTTAGTTCGTCTAAGGTTTACGATTCAGGCGCCGATCTATTAGTGTACGGAATTGGTCACTGCCACATTGATACCTGCTGGTTGTGGCCTTGGGCGGAGACGAAGAGGAAGGTGGCACGAAGCTGGTCAAGTCAATGCGATCTTATGGATCGCTATCCAGAACACCGATTTGCCTGTTCTCAAGCTCAACAGTATAAGTGGTTGAAAGAATATTATCCTTACGCGTTTGACAGGGTCAAAGAAAAGGTTAAGAAAGGAACCTTCCAACCCATTGGTGGAAGTTGGGTCGAGCATGATACGAACATGCCAAGTGGAGAGTCGTTAGTTCGACAATTTCTTTATGGTCAACGATTTTTCGAGAGCCACTTCGGCGAGCGATGCCAAACGTTCTGGTTGCCCGACACTTTTGGCTACTCTAGTCAGCTGCCTCAGCTCTGCCGCTTAGCTGGTATGACACGTTTCTTTACACAAAAGCTGAGCTGGAATAACATCAATAAATTCCCTCATACCACCTTCAACTGGGTATCACTTGATGGGAGCCAGGTTATCTGTCATATGGCACCATCAGAGACATATACTGCAGATGCTAATTTCGGCGATGTTCGTCGAAGTGTTACTCAACACAAGTCCATGGATCAGGACCCGACCTCATTACTGGTCTTCGGTAAGGGCGACGGTGGTGGAGGACCAACATGGCAACATTTGGAGAAGCTTAGACGTTGCCGTGGTATGAGCGACCAAGTGGGCTTACTACCCAGAGTTCATATGGGCCAGTCTGTTGAAGACTTCTTTGATCGTCTCGAGAAGAAAGTTGCTGAAGGCACTGATCTCGTGACTTGGTATGGAGAATTATATTTCGAGTTGCATCGTGGGACATACACCACTCAAGCCAACAACAAACTGAACAACAGAAAGTCAGAAATAATGCTGCGAGATATCGAACTTCTAGCTACGATGACAACTTTACAAGACTCATCCTACAAATATCCAAAGAAGGAAATTGACTTCATGTGGGAAGCAACCCTACTCTGTCAGTTCCATGACTGCCTACCGGGCAGCTCTATAGAAATGTGCTACGATGACTCTGATGAGGTACGTGTCACACAACGAGATGCATCTTGAATTATCTGACAATCCACGATAGCTATATGCAGAGGTTTTTACGACAGGAGAGAAGGTCTTGAAAGACATTCAAAACATCCTCGGACTTAGTCCAATTTCCACCGCGAAGATTGGAGAAGTCGTTGCTATAAATACCCTGCCATGGCACCGAAAGGAGATTGTTGACCTTGCACCCAATGAGTGCGGCGTTGCTTGCGGTGTTGGAAATGTTTTGACCGTAAAAGAGTTCAAGCTTGCCGAAAAACCACAAGTCAGTATTCGAGAAGTAGGAAAAGGTGCTTTCATTCTTGAAAACGACCAGCTTCGGGTCAAGATAGACGGTGGCCTCATCACTTCTCTTTATGACCGTAAAGCTGAACGAGAAGTTATAACGAAGGGAGGGAAGGCAAACCAGCTTGTAATCTTCGATGATAAGCCTCTATACTGGCAGGCATGGGACGTGGAGGTTTACCATCTGGATTCTCGTCAAGAATTGCCGCCGTCGAGCCAGACTAAGATCATCGAGAATAGTCAGCATAGGGTAAGCGTGATGACCGAGACTAAGATCAGCGCAGAATCTTGGGTTAAGACAACGATCAGCCTATCTGCAGCTTTTGAAGGGCATCAATCTTATGTGGAAATGGCTGCCGAAGTGGAGTGGCGCGAGACAATGAAATTCCTTAAGGTTGAGTTCCCAGTGGACATTAGAAACACCGAGGCATCGTACGAAACGCAATTTGGCATCGTCAGACGGCCAACGCATTACAACACAAGGTATGTCAGGCCATTCCGTTTTATTCATGACGACACTAACCGGCTGTAGCTGGGATATGGCCAAGTTCGAAGTATGCTGTCACAAATTTGCCGATTTGTCGGAACACGGTTATGGTGTATCTATCCTGAATGACAGCAAATATGGTTTCGCTACCTGTGGAAACCTGATGCGACTCTCTCTCTTACGTGCACCAAAGGCTCCAGACGCACATGCAGACATGGGTCGCCACTATATTCGCTGGGCTATTTTACCTCATCATGGCGATCTTGGTCCGACAACAGTTCGAACAGCCTTTAACTTCAACAATCCAATGAAGCTTCTTCAGGGAGACACCAAGGTCGACAAAGCATCCGTACGTCACGAGCTACCTATCAGACTTACCGGAAGTCCGTCTTTGATCCTTGACACTGTCAAGCGTGGAGAAGACGATGAGGATGTCAGCCGTGGGGAGCTTGCAAAGAGGAAGGGAAGAAGTATCATTCTGCGAATCTACGACAGTCTTGGAGGGACGAGTAAGGGTACTATTGAGACGACTTTGGATGTGAAGAAAGTGTGGAAAACGAATGTTTTAGAGGATGACTTAGAGCCTATGTCGATTGAAAAGGGCAAAGTGGAAATATGCTTGAGGCCGTTTGAGGTTGCTACATTCAGGCTGCAGTTGTAAGGGGATTGGGAGAGTCCACAAAAGAAGAGGGGAAAAGAAGTTGAATTAACCCAAAAAAACGCTCGTTGTAACGGACGCCACTTCCAGAGATACCTATTAGTAACTAATCCACCCAAGTTTCGTGCCTGTTTGGTTTAAAAGGTCTAGTATCGGCTTCTATGTTTTCTCTCTTCTGTCAGACCAATATATATGGGCGTATAATATGTGCGGTATGCATGGCAACTCAACCACTATATACAAGCCCTGGACCTTTGGGCTGTGTAATAAGTTCCGTAGTTGCAGCAGCAAGCCTACAACCCCCACTCTAAGCATCATACCCGATTACCCTTATACTAGCCTCCTCCAAAGCCCTAAACCTCTACACGTATTACACTGTTGAGACTGGATTCGAGACCCGGATTACAGTAATGCTTTATTGGAAGCAGATCATAGACTTTTATTAGTAGTTATGATATGACCTAGTAACATAGGAGTAAATTAAGGGTATCAAATGCGACGAAAAATCCCGGAACTCCATAATCATCCCTGGGGCCTTTTCCATCCATTCACCATGATAATATAGCTAGCTTATAGAGACCCAAAATATACAATCACATGACAACACACTTGCCTCCTTTCTTCTTCGTCTCATCCCCATATGAATCTCTTGTTACATCAGTCCATCCAGCGCTACTAGCGCCGTCTCTGTCTTTCTTCCTTTTTGCCTTTCTCGTTCCTCCCCAGCCCCTACGCTTGGCTTGCTCTATATTTATGGCGGCACTCTTTCCCGCTCGGCTAGTCTTTCGCATCATTGATAATGATCTGACATGTGTCGTCGGCTCACTCTGTGATGTCACGCTGTGAATGGTATCAAGTCTTTGCATGCGAGGGCGGAGATTTGGCATTGATGATGATGCTTGTCTGACGGGCGCAGAACTGCCTTGCCTATACTGAGTGTTTGATTGAGGGAACCCTGCTGGCAAGTGGGCTGGTGAGTTGGGGTTGGGGCTGGTGGGTATTGTAGGAGGCGCCCAAACTTGGCGGTACGGTTGCGAACCAACTCGAGCATGTGCATTTGATACTGGAACTCGCGCTATAGGGCTATTTTGATGAATGGGAGACCCAAAATTGGGTTGGGCGATTGTGCCAGAGCCGCGTCGAGAAGGGTCGTTTAGTACACGACTAGGTGGCCGCCCAGAACGGCTATTAAGTCTGGCGAGCTGTGATGGACTTGGTCCCGAAAATCCAGCAAACGAGGCAGTATAGGCAGATTCTGTTGGGCCTGTACTAGATGTCGTCTCAACTTGCAATGATGACGGTCTATTTGATTCGACGGGCGGGGCATGCTCATCTGGAAGAGAGCTTGGCGGCGACTCTGTCGGTGTCGGCGGTGGCAGCTCAGTCAGTCGATGATCATCATTTGACCTCAGTGGAACTGGGGCGTCTAGTCTCGCCTGAGTTAACGATGATCCGGTTGAGGGTCGAGATACATCGAGATTTCGCGATGGTTCTTGCAGTGTCCTGTTGTCGGCCCACTGACTCGAGTCCGTTACGGTAGGCTGCGATACTGGCGACTCACTATGCATATCACTCGGATCTGGGGCTGTACTCATAAGATTTCGGCCTGGTTCGGTGGAAGGTACTGGTCGACGCGGTATCTGGTAAGGTACACTGGGTATAGCAGGAATACTAGGAATGGCCGTGGCAGAAACAGCAGGTCTTGCGGGCTCCAAATCTGGACTGTCAGGTGGAGAGACATCATAGAGCTCGTCAAAATGGGTAGTATCACCCTGGCTCGCCGCTTCCGGACTGCCGAGTGAATCATCGCTATGTGAGAGGCTTGTGGGATCGCTCAGGCTCCGCTGGGGCTCAAAATTGTGGTGCCTGCTCGGGTCACTGGAAGGCACGAATGTGGATCGAGAACGGTGCAAGGCGTTGATGATGGTCGAGTCAGCAGAGCCACTGCTGCGCTGGGTGCTCGACCGACGTATGTTCGTTGGTGAAGTATTCAAGGCGGGACCCACGAGAACGGCATTTCTCAAATGCTCGGGAAGTGTTGCAATGGGCTCTCTAGTATATGGTGGAGGAGGTGGAACCCAGTTATCTGCATCACTTTCGTGTGGATGCTCTTCTCGCCCATCAGCCCGACGATATTGAATGTGCTCTTGAGCGACAACACGGGTTGGATGTAATCGACGATTGATAGCGGCAGCGGTCGCAGCGCGGCGAAGGGTTGTCCCTGAGCGGGGACTCCCATGAGCATATGGTGCGTCCAATGCCTCTTGGGCCTCATCAACTGAAGCGATCGAGGCAGTTTCAGGTTGCTCCTCAGTTATGCTCAGTTGAACTCTGGGACCGGATGATGTACTCGGCAATGGCGGCATAGGAGTAATGGCAGAGACAGGCCCAAGCCTCGCCGGGGCATTGCTACTAGAAGGAGGGCGCGAAGCTACGGTAGCAGATCGCAACATATGAGGCTTCTGACCCCTTTGTGCTACTGTCCTTCTTCGAACAATCGCGACTTCTGTTTCCATATCTCTGTGTTCTTCCTCAAGTATCTCCGGTTCACTTCCCCCAACTTCTATTGTGATAGTGCATTTATCTCCGTTGGTGGGTCGATAGTCAAAATCGAGTATAGAAAGCCTCCCGCCATCAACAGGTGCCATACCGTCATCTTCCGCCTCAGAAAGCTGTCCCACCACTCCTGGCGCCACAACGACAAGTCTTTCGCTACAGCATGCATCCGACGTACGGGTGACCCACTTTAAAGCGCTGATACCTTGAAGAGAACTAATATTCCGTCCCTCGACGAAGGTGTTCCGTGACTTGTCGGATAGTAGCTGCCACTGTGGGATTCTGTTACTGGTTGGATCGCGTGGCCATGTGTGAGAACGAACGGAAGGTGCACTGTTGCTGCGCGCCAGGGAGCCCGTTGGTGTCGAGGCCTCATTTGCTATGTTTAGGATTGTGCTCTGACTCATATCTGACGAGGAGTCAAGATCTTCAGGAACGCCATAGAGCCAAATTTCCTTTCCCTGGAAGCCGGCTGCCACAAGATCACCTGAGCCAGTTGCAGTAGGTAAGGTGGTGGGCAGGAGTTTATTTCCAGATGCAAGGTCCGGCGTTGGACCTGTGAAATAGGTTGTTCCATTGCGAAGATCATCTATGCGAACAGCGCGGAAAGTTTCAAACACCCGATCATATGTGAAGGCCCAACTTGCCTCGTCATCCAAAGGGCTCGGAAGTAGTATCGCATGACTGCAGTCTCTGCTGCTGTGAGGAAAGAGAATTGACGTCGTCCATAGTTGGCTTACGCTTTCTTCGGGCACACAATCACCAGGATCGAAATAAGGTGCAGTAAGTATAACAGTATTAGGACTTCTCGAATTCAATGTCGTCCCCAGAAGCTGTGTGCCATCTTGAGAAAACAATAAAGAATCGGCAGCATCACATTTTACAGACCGTCTGTCGGTCAACGAAGCTGTAGCAGCCAAGGAATACACCTCGACTCCAGCGTCGTATGCAGCAGCTAAGACGGATCCCATAGGAGCTAGGGAAATAGTTCTGGGAGCATGATCTAATTCAAGTGCTCGTATGTGCTTTGGCGGTGCTTCTATAAGATCATAGATATCGACTTGATGGTCGGTCGATAGTACAGCTAGTAAAGAGCCATCGTCAAGGATTGCAACGGACGCTGGCCTCCTTAGTATTTTCAGCTCTCTCTTTACAGCTAGTTCTCTTTCTGTAGTATTTATTACGTATATTCGAGAGGAACTGTAGGCGAGGACATGGTGTCCCTTTGGAGAGAAGGCAAAGTGAAAGGCTTCCCCACCGGGAAAAGCTGCTGAAGAGCTTATCGAGGTTGAAACTAGGTTTATGACCGTCTCCCGTGGCCGCAAGTATGCTTCAAATAAGTTACGTTTGACTTCCTTGGCGAACGTGCTCCGAAGTATTGGAAGCTGATCCTCCGTCAAGGGTACCGCAATAGCAGGATGGCTAGCCGCATAGGATTGGCATCGGGAGAGGTGGTGTGCGTAGAGGTAGGCTTGCTGAGAGACCCGTCGCCATGTGGTATTCAGGAGGATAAGTGACGCAAATGAATTTGGGTCGGAAATGCGAAGGATCCTGAATGGAGGGTCAGATCAAGGAACACGAATTTCAAGGGGTTAAGTGATTAGTCTTACTGCTCAATAATCTCATCGGGTAGTTTTTCAAATGAAGAACCTCGCACTCCCTTCTCACTGATGAATACTTTGTTGTCATCGACAGCAATGGATCGCGTAGAATTGGCAGCTATTGACATCGTGGACCTGTCGCCTGGCGCGGTGCCCATCTTATCAATGATCACTCAACGATAGAGCTGTGCAATCCACATTTCTGCTAGCTTGTACACGAGATATACGAGAAATTTTGACTCTTTCCGGATACAGGCAGTGATAAGCAGAGCAGCTGGAGCGATGTTGAATCAAAAGTGGGCGTCGTCTTAGATATTCGACCCGACAGGGGATGCATTGACGAACGTTTAAGCCACGGCGCTGTCTAGTGTCTAGTTCTAGAAGCGGGTTATTCCGTCCGGAGACATTGTAGGGAACTACCCAAACTTTTTCAAACGTACTTGCACCGTCATCACAAAATTTTGGATCAATGTTTGTTTCAAAAAAAGCTATGTCCTCGCCCTACCACGCGTCAGTGACGAAAGCGTAGTATAGCTTCGTCGTTACCCTAGTACTAGAAAACAAAGAGCTAAAGGATTCCTCGATTGAAGGAACACTTGTCAGATACCCATGGCCACCTATTTATAGCTTTCAGGTCGGCTTGTCTGCCTTCAGTTAAGGATACCCTATCAATAGCTCTAATGGACACTCCTAACCGAGCTAGATCTTCCTACAAACCAGATCATAAGTTGTTTATTATGAAATATATTTATTCAGACATGGTGAATGTATTTTCCTATCCCATTGTTGGCCGCTTGGGGCCATGTCACGTGTAAAGTAACCTATGCTTTGTCAGAATTTCAATTGCGCAGACAAAAAATCCGAGTAGCCTCATTGTACAGTACCCCACATTTTCCAGGCATGTCTACGAATGCGCCTCTGCACACTACGATGCAGGATAATGAGATAGGCCTGGACGACTTAGTTAAAAGTTTGGTCGACAATTTCAATGTCCTTGCCGATGAGGTTCAATTACTGAGCGATAGAAAGACTATACTCGAACACAAACTGCGATTTGCTCACGAACAGGTTCGTTGTAAAGCAAGCTCATTACACCACATCTTATTAGAGGCCTAATTTCATTACATGATGAACAACATAGCTCTAGATCTTGAGAGTGCTTCTGCACCAGCGACCGACAAACACCATGTTCCTGACTTTATTCTTGTTCATTTCCCGATTTCGCCCACGAGGTCCCGGCCAAGCACTGATCTTGAATCATAGTACCAGCACCTTGCGGACAAGTACGCGCCATCGGATCCTGAGATATCAGCTACTATATCAAAGCTCCAACTTCCTTCAGAACTGAAGTTAAGTTCTCCCGACCGGGCAACCTTTGTTCCGCTTCCTTCTCGAAGACCCTCTGGATCCAAGCAGCAGACGGCAGAAGCGATCAGAGACGGTCGGAGGGCATCCAAAAGACTAGCTTCTCTACGCGGTTGGCGGAACCCTTTGGAAGCCGAAAACAGAAGTATTTCTGGAACGACTGACAGCATTGTACGGATATCACGTCTTGGCACATCTGCTACGAGTGTTTTCGAGCAAGACTTTACGGTCCCTGGCAAGAAGAGTGAACTTCTGTGCCCATTTTCGGAGATGGTGAACAAGGCAAAACTATCTAATGATGTCGGAGCCTCTCGGCCAACATCCGATCCTGAAGTTAGCCCCGACCCGCAAGTTATTACTGCGCATGTCAAGTCCCCAATTCACCCTCCTTCGGCCGACCCTATATGTGCGGCACTTTACTCTGAATCACATCCATCGCCACCTCCATCTGTGACTGGCTCAGCGGCGAAATGTCCGATCAGGTTTCTAGATCAGCACTCTCCAGAGGAAGTAGCAAGATATTTCGAGACTCACAAGCATGAGATTCCACGAAGTCATGAAGTTTGTGTGAAGCGATATCAACGCAATGAAGAGGATATCAGAAAACTAGACGCTAAATATGGAAATCTTGTTTCAATGATCTCCGGGCTGGGGCAGAAGCATCAACCAATGCTGCAGGTGAAAGAAGACGATTTCACTAGCCCAGACGATAGGAAGTCAAACGAACGTGTTCAGAACTGGGCAAAGGCGGTCAGTGCAGACGCTGCTGATGAAAATGATGTAGCTGCGCACCTTGCAGTAGACGATGAGGATCGAGAAGGGAGGTTCGATCGCCCGATGAAGGAGGTCAGGGTTGGGGAATCGCCAAGCCGACCCTGGGGAATCTCGGTACCGAACGTCAATCAGCCTGATATTCCAGAGGAGGTACGGAAACCGCAGGAACAAGTGGCCCAGCCATTAAACCCAGCTGCCGGTCGTCAAGCTCCAAAGACTACGAAGAAATGTCCATTCGATAATGGCCAAAGGACACAGAACGGAGAGTTACCTCGGATGGAGGCGAAGCCTGACGAAGGCGCCCGGTCACGGCCTATGTTCATCCAACAGCCTGACTTGACTAGTAGCAATGGACCACAGATAGTGTTTACGGGACCAGTTTTTATTGGGTACCCCATGGAGCAGGCCATGGCCTTAATGAAGCAATGGCAAGCAGGTGAGACTAGCATTGGAAGATCATAATGTTATCATAAAGACATTCGGAATGAATTTAGCGACGGCGTTTACACAGCCGAGTAGCTCTGTAACTTACAAAGAGTGGTTGATGGAACAGCCAAATATAAGATATCATGATAAATAGTTCCAAAAATACATAATGGCATGCCTCCGGCCTTTATAATCCCATAACGCCTCTTTCCAACCAAATGATCTTCTTCAGACCCATGCCAGAGCTCTATTTCCCTATATCTTTAGACCCTTTAGTCCCTATACTAGCTTCCTCATCTACATATTCACCAGCTATTACAGCCAGGGTATCAGGAGAAGCATCTCTATATCCATCCTCATCATTATCCCACAAGCTAATATCATCATCATCCATTCCCTCAGCTGCAAACGCGTCGGGATCATCCAGAGGTGCTTCAAAATACCCACCTCCGCTCCCCCCCGAGCCTGGCGTCCTCGCCAGGCCCTGGCTCTCTTCAAGCTCAAGCTGTCGCGCTCGCGCTACCGTGCGCTGGTAGATATAGTACCCTAAGCCA
>Ga0335075_10002192_pt1 | contig 31601 bp, 27 predicted proteins | sample Lox_Sample_24_FD_206723 | JGI IMG/M metagenome (GOLD analysis project Ga0335075, IMG submission 206723) | Soil microbial communities from Loxahatchee National Wildlife Refuge, Florida, United States - Lox_Sample_2.4 | ecosystem: Environmental > Terrestrial > Soil > Wetlands | place: USA...
CCGAGATACTTCCCCTCGCGATCGATCACCGCGGCCGTGTTGTAGTAAAAGCCATCGGCCTCGATCTCATACACCGGAACCACCAGCGCCAGCTTCAGTTCCTTTGCCAACCCCTGCATCAGCTTGATCGTCGGACCATCCGGAACCGGCTCGGTGAAGTCATACCAGCGCGTCGCCTGCTCGGCGCAAAAGTACGGCCCGTAGAAAATCTCCTGCAGACACACGATCTGTGCCCCGGCCGCACCCGCCTGGCGAATCATCGCCACGTGCTTCTCGATCATCGCCTGCTTGATCGCCTCGAGCGACTTCTCTACGCTCTCAACGTTGGTGGCCTGTATCAACGAACAACGGACAATCCGCGACATCCTTCGCTGGCTCCCGAAATCCCGCAATATCAGCTGAGAGACCTCAGTGTACGCGAAATCCCTTCAGTCTCCACCCCGAATCAACACCATCGTCGCCTCCGGATACGGACCCGGCACCTCCTTCAACAGCGGGGAATCCTCCCCCTTTAGCGCCTTATCGAAAAACGCCAGCGCATACGCCCGCACAATCGCGTATTCGCGATTTGCCGGAATCCTTCCCACTCCCGACAGCCGCGCCACCGGAGAAAACAGGCTGTGATCCGTGAAGCTATCGTGTGTCGAGCCGTGCAGAAATATCCGGTACGCCCCGAACTTCCGCATCGCTTCTAAATCGCTCGCGTTCAGCGCGTCGTTAATGCGATCCGCCGCCGACCTCGTCGATCCCGGCGGATACACCGGCATCTCCTGCTCAATAAACATGAACGGCTTCGGCAACCCCTCCGCCTGCATCCTCCCGAAGAGCGAGCCATCGAGGTCGAGCGCCGCCTTGATCCGACCATCCTCGATCGCTGCCTCCGCTCCCACCGCGCCGCCAAACGAATGCCCCAGCGCGCCCACCCGCGTCATATCCAGCCGCTGATAGAAAGGGCTCGCCACATCCTCATTCATCTTCCCCAGATCATCCAGCACGCCAATCTCATCCGCCGTTTCGCGCGCCAGCTCCGCTGCTCCATTCGCGTTGATCTGGTCCAGGGTCAACGTTCCAAAGCTCATCGCATCGCCTGTCGCCGGCTGATCCACGTGCCCGTCGCGATGCGCCGTCGGCCCCGAATTCCCCGGGTGATCCATCGCCGCCACCACATACCCGTGGCTCGCCAACTCCTCCGTCAGATACGTATTCTGCGTCCGCCTTCCGCCCCACGCCGGACTGAAGAGCAGCACCGGAAATTTCCCGTCCGCCACTGGAGTCTCAAGCCTTGAATTGGTCGGCAGCACATCCTGGTACGACGACTGCCGCGTCGTCTCCTCGCGCCTGCGATACGCTGCAAACGGCTTGTGCGAAGCCGCCGCCGGATACCACACCTGCACCACCACATCGCGCCCGCCGGCCTTCATCTCCATTGTCCGCGTGCCCACCGCATATGGCCCCGTCGGCGCCGGCAACCGGAACATCGGCAGCACTGCCGAGAGCCCGCAGCTTGCGGCACAAAGCGCCAGCACGCTCACCGCGCCCGCAATCCGCCATCCCCTGGCCTGCGCCGCCAGCGCGGCCGCGAACACCAGCACGGCCGCATACGCCGGAATCATCTGCCAGTGGCCGCCCTCCACAATCAGGTGCAAGACCAGCACGCAGAGGTCGGCCAGCAGCCAGATCAGTGGCTGCAGTCTTCTCCACACCAAGCCGCACGCGCTGACGATCAAAAAGATCGTCAGCAGGAGTTCGAAGAGACGCATGCGGCCAGCCTAACCCGAGCCGCCAAACCGCCTAATACCACTTTGGTCTGAACAAAAGGTCACCGGGCCGCTTCAAGCCGTTCTCCCTACACCCTACCCCTCATACCCTGTTCTTTGATCTCCTGGAACTCCCGGCTTGCCTCGTCCCATTCCGTCACCTTGCCCGGTCCGATGTGGTACACCCAGCCGGTCAGCTGCAGATCCCCGTCTTTCAGCCGGGCCGCCACTCCCGGATGCGTCCGCAGATTCTTGAGCTGATCGACCACATTGCGTTCCGTCACTGCCAGCAGCGACTCCCCGTTCGGATTCGCCTCCCGCCCTTCCACCTTCACATAGCGAAGCCACGCCGAGATGCTGGGATACTTCCTCACCTCTTCCGGATGGTGCGCAGCCTTGATCACTCCGCAGTCCGTATGCCCGCACACGATGATCTCCGGCACCCGCAGCACCGCCGCCGCATACTCCACCGTCGCCGAAACACCGCCGATCGCCCCCGGATACGGCGGCACGATATTCCCGATCACGCGGCAGATGAACAATTCTCCCGGCTTGGTCTGCGTCAGCAGGCACGGATCAATACGCGAATCGGCGCAGGTAATAAACAATGCCTCCGGACGCTGTCCCAGCGCCAGCCTCTCAAACAGGTCGCGATAGTCCGGATAGACGTCCTTCTGAAAGTGAAGAACGCCATCCACAATCTTCTCCGTCACAGCCAGACTCCTCGCTCTTCAAGATACGTCCCTCAAGATACGGTATCCTCAACAAATTCCTCGAGAGAACGTAAAGGAAATCTCATGAATGTTCATTCCCCAGCCGACCTTCCGGTTCACGTCGTAGACGAGCTGCCCCTCACCACCCTTGGCGAAGGCCCCCTCTGGGATAGCGGCCGCCTGCATTACGTCGACATCCTCGCCGGCCAGATCCACCGTCACGACTTTCGCACGCACGTCCACGATGTCATCTCCACCGGCGCGCCCGTCGGCTTCGCCGTTCTCGACCGCGAAGGCAGGGTGGTCGCCGGCCTCGGTGAAGAAGGCATATTCCGCCTTGAATTTGGCTCAACAGAAAAAGAGCTGCTGGCGCGGCCATGCCGCGACAATCCCGACAACATCGCCAACGACGGCAAGTGCGACCGCGCCGGACGCCTCTGGGCGGGCACCAAGAACAAAAACGAAAAGTCACCGCATTCCGGCTCGCTTGGCCGCTTCGACTCCGGTTCCCGCCTCACCGAAGTCCTCTATCCGGTCAATATCTCCAACGGCATCGCCTGGAGCCCCGACAACACAAAAATGTATTACAACGACAGCACCGACAAAATCTGGCGCCTCGACTATGACTTCACCACCGGCGAGGCCACCAACCGTCAAGTCTTCGTCGATCTGACAAGCGCAGGCCTGCCCGATGACGGAGCCGTCCCCGATGGCATGAACATCGATTCCAGCGGTTTGCTCTACGTCGCCATGTGGGGAGGCTCACGCATCTACGTCTACCGCGACGACAACGGCAAGGGAACTCTCGTCGAAACCATCGCCGTGCCGACCGCTCTCCAGACATCCAGCGTCGCCTTCGGCGGCGACGACCTGCGCACCCTCTTCATCACAACGGCGGCGATGAACTTAACCCCCGAACAGCAGGCTAAACATCCCGACTCAGGACGCATCTTCGCCATGGAGAGATCCGTTCCCGGCATCCCGGAGACACGCTTTGGCAATCACCCACTCACCGCAGGGGACTCATAGTTGCCCCTGCCTTCCCGGATCAACCTCGCCAATTCTTCGAGGCTTTTCTGAAAATCCTGGAGAGAAGCCGGACGGTCGGGATCGAGTCGGGCGGCTTCTTTGAGATCCTCGATCCCACGCTCAAGGTCATCAAGCGGAAAGCTCGCAAAATCATCTAACGGAGAGCCCAGCGCCCGGTTGGCCAATAGATCACCACGTCCAAGGAAAGCGGCGGAAAAATCAGGCTGACGGTGGATAGCCTCGCTATAGTCCTGGATTGCCCCATCCAAATCCCCATTTCCTTTGCGCGCATTGCCGCGGTTGTAGAAGGCCCTGGCAAATTCCGGCTCGAGGCCAATCGCCTCGCTGTAGTCGTGAAGTGCTCCCTCCCGATCGCCCTTTTTGGCTAAGGCAAGTCCTCGGCCGTTGAAAGCCTCAGCAGAGTTGGGGTTGAGACGGATGCTGTCATTAAAATCCTGAATAGCCCCCTCCAGATCGCCCTGAGCCGCACGTGCATGCGCTCGTCCCTCGAACGCGTCTGCGATATCCGGTCTGAGACGAAGTGCCTCACTGCAGTCACGGATTGTGCCCTCCAGATCACCTTGAGCAGACCGCACATAGCTGCGCTTCAGAAAAGCAGAAGCGTTGCTCGGATCAATCCGGATCGACTGGTTATAGTCCTGAATTGCGCCTTCAAAGTCTCCTTTGCGTGCGCGCGCAGCTCCCCGGTCTTCGAATGGGCCGGCGTTATCAGGTTTTAACCGGATGGCCTCGTTGTAGTCCTGAATTGCTCCTTCAATATCGCCGACATCGAAGCGCGCACCGCCGCGAAGGTAAAACGCGTCAGCATACGTCGGTCGAAGTTGAATGGCTTCCTCAATATCCTGAAGCGCGCCGTCAAGCTCCCCCATTTCTCCACGTTCAATTGCACGGAAAAGGAAGGCTTCCGGAAAATCCGGTTTCAAGCGAATAGCCTCGGTGAAGAGGCGCACTCTTTGCTCCGGATCAATGGCATTAAATCCATTCTCGAAGTGTTCTTGCGCTATCAGCTCATTCTTAGGCACCGGCGGGGCGGCCCGCGTCGCAGCCTGCTCAACTTGGACAACTCGAATGGACGATTGCGAGGCCGGGTGCAGCACAGCGTCGAGCGGTACATTCAGGAACTTCGAGTGCAATCGTTCCATGGCTTCGTCAAAGTACTCTGCTGGCACCCGCAACCCGTTGTAGTTTCTCAGCATGGCCAGCGTGCCAGTCAGCTGCCCGGCAATGGATGGAGTATGAAATTCGAATCCCTCCAGGATGACAGGAACGATATTCCGCTTAAGTTCCAGCGCGGTCTCGATCTCTCGCCGTAGCCAGTCTCCCGCCTCGCCGCACCGTTCTAGAGCCGATGGAGTGAGAAGCACCAGGAAGTGCGCCCTCGCCCGGATATTGCCGAGGATCACGCTCTCGAAATCACCGCTGGCAATCCCGTTGAAATCGAGAAAAACGTCATAGCCATAGCGACTGAGATTCTGAGAGACAGCCAGCGCCCAGGGCAGATTCGTGCGCCGATAGCTGATGAAGACCGTCTTCTCGATCCGTCCCATATCCGGATGCCGTTCCTCGCGCGTGCGAAAGATAGAACTGAACCATACCAAACCGACCCGATCGCACGCCTCTGGAAATCGCAACCAACGGCCCTGGCACGGCCCTTTCCCACTTCAACCGTCGGACCTTGAAGATGGCTAATCCTTAATGGCTAATTTTCCTTAATAGCTAGTCCTCGCTTTTTCTGGCCGACCATTTCCACCTCATTCAGTAAAATAGAAACAGGGAAAAAAATCCCGGCCGCTCGAGCAGCCGGGATTTTCTCGTCAATGCTCGTAAGTCCTTCGGAATCAACGACGATCCAATAACTCGCTTGTTTTCAATGGTCGATGTCTAACTCTCGCATTTTCTATGACATGCATATAACTCATTTGTTTTGAATGAACGAACAACCTGGCCACGAGCTATCGGTGTAAATATACTTGCAACACCCAGATTATCGTGCTACAGTTGTTTGCGTTATGAATCGCGAAGAAAAGAAGCTGGTTATGGCGGTATCTGGACGGGCCGTTGGGGAGTTTCCCAATAGCCTCATCGAAGCAGCACGATACTTGCAGAACCCGGATGCATGCGTGGAGCTTGTAGCGGCGCTCAGGTGGCCTTCTGGGCCGATCTGTCCGCATTGCGGCGGCACCGAGTATTCCTTTCTCACTACCCGGCGGATATGGAAGTGCAAGGCGTGCCGCAAGCAGTTCTCCGCAAAGTCGGGCACCATCTTTGAGGATTCCCCGATCCCGCTCGATAAATGGCTCTTGGCTACTTGGCTTATCGTGAACTGCAAAAACGGCATTAGCTCCTACGAGATTGCCCGAGCGGTCAAAGTTACCCAGAAAAGCGCATGGTTTATGTTGCACCGCATCCGGCTCGCACTGGCCAATGGCACATGGGAGAAGATTGGCGGCGGCGGGTGGAATCCCGTAGAGGTAGACGAAACCTACGTCGGCGGCAAGCCAAAGAATATGCACAAAGAGCGCCGTCTTCAGATTGCCCGCACAGGCGAGAAAAAGGCTATCGTCATGGGCATGCTCTCCCGCAACCCGCGCCAGGTACGCGCTACCGTCGTGCCCAACGCCAAACGCGAGACTTTGCAGGCCGAGATCCTCAAGAACGTCGGCTTTGCCGCCCACGTCTACACCGATGAACACGTCGGCTACATGAACATGGACGCCAAACGCTACATCCACGAAACCGTCAATCACATGGATGAGTACGTTCGCGGTCAGGTCCACACTCAGGGGATCGAGAACTTCTGGAGCCTGCTAAAACGTACCCTCAACGGTACATACGTAGCCGTAGAGCCGTTCCACCTTGACCGCTATGTGGCCGAGCAGGTATTTCGCTACAACAACCGGGCCACCAAAGACAATCCGCTCAACGATGCAGACCGCTTCCTGCTGGCCGTCTCACAGATTTCAGGCAAGCGCCTCACCTACAAAGAACTAACTGGCAAGGTGGGAGAAACGAGCACAGAACCGTTCTAGTTCGCCCGTTTCCGCCTGGAGACGACAGAATCGCGGGAAGCGGAAGGCTTAGAAAGTCGCTTCCCGCTTCGCTTGTGTGCCTCGATACGATCCTGCAATTCACCCTTGGACACCTTCAGGAGCTCTTTCAGCGCAGTCGTGAATCGGGCAAACTCCGGCGTGTCCGGCGGCGTCTTCATGGCGATATGATAGCGCACGCAAACTAGAGGCTTAGCACAATGACAGCAGACGATGGGGAAGAAATAATCGCCAGACTCTTAGACGTCATAGAAGAATCGTTTGTAAGAACAGCGGCTCAGGCGACTGCGCTTAAACTTCTGTGCGAGATGTGCAATCACCAGTATCCCCATTGGGAATCGGTTGTGAAGGATCTTGAGGAGCGGATTCGGCCAAACGCTGTCGCCAAATTCGGGCCGCTTCGCGACATGCTTCGTGGACGCTCCGAACAAACTCCTTTGCAGCTTCTTCAAGTTGAGGATTGGGTAGCCGTCGTTCGCCGGTTGATTGACAGTGTGGGGGATGTTGATCTTTCAGAAGAGTAGACGTATCTTGCATCTTGGCAACACTCCATGCGATGATGTCGCTGGAGAGATCGCCACACCGAGAAGTGCGCCCTGGCAGGCGCGTTTCCTAAAGTCAATGGCCCCGGCTGACACCGGGGCTTTTTACTTGCTCGCGCCGTTCAGTCTATGCATGGACTAAGGGTCCGTTCTCCCCGAACGCAGCGCCTGTATCGCGTGCCGGATTGGCGCTCGCTTATTCACCGGAAGACCTCTCTGTACGTCGCGCAGTTCCAGCAAAATTTCCCGGTCAAACTCTCGTATCTTCCACGGCACTTTGATGATTTCCTGCAATGGATACCGACCATGACGCTTCTTCGCTGTAAAATGCTCATCCAGCCACTTCCAGATTTCGTACGCCGCAAGATCGGCCGCCTGAAGCGGGACCAAAACGGTATCGCTCTCAAAAGTAATCGGCCCGATGCGGTACTCAGTAAGGGTAGGATCGTTTTTCTGCGCGATGAGAGTGTCAAAGACCTCGCGAGCGTTCTTATGTCCGGAATCGAAGAAGTACCCGATTGGCTCAATCTGATAATTTGCTTTTGCCCATTCCCCAATCTGCACAGCGCAGGTTAGGCAACACAGGTTGTAAGGCGAACCAATCTCCGAGCGCAAAGCGCCTGCAAATACTTCCTCGAATTCCCGCACATGAACCACGCTGGCAAAACCAAACTGGGCACGCCGACTGATAATATCCAGAAGCCTCCCCAACAAGGCTTGGCGGGTCGCTTCTTCCATGCCCCGGAATTCGCCCTTGCGTAAAGCAAAATGCTCCGCATGAAAACTGCTCAGGTTGAATCCGCTTAAAATCTCATGCCATTCGCGTTCGAAGCCGCCCCAGAACGCATCGTTTGAGAGAAACCCGGCGACCACCAGAATCGGTGAATCGTTGCCTGTGCTCTCGTCAAAATACGCGCTGTAAAAGGCCATGCTGCGCTCGCGTGCAGTGCTTGGAAATACCCTACGCGAAAGCCTCACTACTTGGCCGGTAATTTCCTCCGCAACACATACCATAGCGGGCGGATTCTATCACCCACCCTTTTCGATATGCGTCTATGTATGACTTTGTATATCAAGAAATAATTGCACTACACACACCCAAAACTTACAGGGTGTTAGGTGTGGCAAGTATATTTACACCGAGCTATCTTGAATCGAATGAATCAGTTGCAAAATTGAGGCAAAGTACAGGGAGAGGGGTACCCCTACTTCTTCTCCAGTTCCAGTAGCTGCCGCTTCCGCTCCACTCCCCAGCGATAGCCCGTCAGCTCCCCGTTCGCCCCGATGACCCTGTGGCACGGAATCACCACCGCCACCGGATTCGTCGCACACGCCCGGGCCACCGCCCGTACCGCCGTCGGCTGCCCGATCGCGCACGCAATCTCCGAGTAGGTCCGGGTTTCACCCCGGGGGATGGACTTGAGCGCCTCCCACACCCGCATCTGAAAAGCGGTGGCGCGCAGGTCGAGCGGCAGATCGAGCGCTGCCGGATGTTCCGTCAGGCTCGCCAGTATCTGATCGAGCGCAGGACCCAGATCCGGACGCGGAATCAGCCTTGCCGCCGGGAACTGCTCGCCGAGCTTGGAGAGAAGCTCTTCGTCGGTCGACGCCAGAATGACCGCGCATAACCCTCGGTCCGTCGCCGCCACCAGCACGTGCCCCAGCGGTGAGACGCCGATGCTGTAGCCGATCTCCTGGTCCCGCCCGCGATCCCGGAACTCCCGCGGCCGCATCCCCAGGCGATGGTTGCTGTACATCCGCGACGGTCCCGAGTAGCCCGCGTCATACACCGCGTCGGTAATCCGCACTCGCGGATCCGTCAGCCGCGCCCGCAGCGCCGCCGCCCTCTTGTGCGCCCGGTACTGGTTCGGACTCACACCCAGCACCCGCTGGAATGTCCGCTGGACCGTGAAGATGCTCAGGCCGGATATCCGTGCCAGGTCAGCCAGCTTGACGCCCCGGTCGAGATCCCGGTTGAGATGGGCGCAGAGCGTCTCGACCATCTGCGCCTCTGAGCGCAGCCCCGCCGGGTTGCACCGCTTGCAGGGCCGGTACCCCGCCCGGAATGCCGAAACCAGATCCGTGAAGAACTCGACATTCTTGCGGGACGGACGCCGGCTGGAACAGGATGGCCGGCAGAAGACCCCGGTGGTGCGTACTGCATAAAAAACTCGACCGTCCGCGCTCGGATCACGCCGGGCCACCAGCTGCCACATGTCGTCCGGATTGTCGAGGTAAGAGTTAATAGTCTGCGGTGGCATGGAAACGATCCCCTCGGCCGCCGATGATAAGGCCAACCCCGCTGTCATCATGGTACGCGTGCTCCTTGCACCCGGTGCTCCAAATCTCCGGCACCCGATGTCTGAATCGATGATCGTCGCCCCCGAAAAGAATCACACTCCGAATCTTGCCGCCCAATTCCGGGTTTCATCATTGGCAACGGTCGGGATTGCCCCGAACCGTCGGGCCTGCATCTTACTGCTTCGGGAGAACCAGATCGGATATGAGAAAGGCCACACTCTTAAGCACATTGCCGATGACCGCGCTGGCACTGGCACTTGGAATCGCAGGATGCCACAAGAATAATGCTGACCAGAATCAGCCGCAGAACGCCGCGCAGGTTAGCGATGACAGCCAGGATCCCGCCATGCAGGCGAACCTCGCGCCTGCCGTAAACACTTCTACCGGCGACTCTTCCCAGCCGCAGCAGGCCCAGGAAGCCCAGCCGGCGGCTGCGCCGCAAGGCACCGCTACACAGGAGACGGCGCCCCCGCCTCCGCCAGACCAGACAGAAACAGCCCCGCCCAGCGACCAGAGTTACGACTACAACGCCCCGCCTTCGGACTATCAGGACCAGGCGCAGCCCGTAGAATACGCGACCGCTCCGCCTCCATCCCTCCCCGAATACGACCAGCCTCCCTGCCCTGGCCCCGACTATCTCTGGACGCCAGGCTATTGGGGATACGCCACCACCGGCTACTATTGGGTTCCCGGCGTCTGGGTCATCGCACCCTACGTCGGAGCGCTCTGGACCCCCGGCTACTGGGGCTTCTACGGCAACCGCTATGGGTGGCACCCCGGCTATTGGGGACCCCACATCGGCTTCTATGGCGGCGTCAACTACGGCTACGGCTACGTCGGCACCGGATATGTCGGCGGTTACTGGCGCAACAACAACTTCTTCTACAACACCTCAGTCACTCGCGTGAACACCACCATCATCCACAACACGTATGTGCATAACGTGACCATCATCAACAACACCCGGGTCAGCTACAACGGAGGTCGCGGCGGCCTTACCGCTCGCCCCTTGCCTGCCGAGAACGTTGCCTTCCGCGAGCGCCACATGGCCGCCCTGCCCGAGCAGGTCGCGCATGCCCGCCAGGCAAGCGCAAACCGCGAGCAATGGGATTCAGTCAATCATGGCCGTCCGGCGACATTGACCGCAGCGCGCCCCCTCGTCAGTGAACGCCGCGCTCCCGCAGCGACGCCACCAGCCGTACAGGAACAGGTACGCCAGGAACAAGTGCGTGCGCAGCAGCTTCGCGAGGAGCAAGCACGAAACGGCACTCGCCCCATGGCGGAAAACCGCCCGGCGCCTGTAAACCGTCCCGAGCACCGCCCTGCACCGCAGCCTGAGAGATCCGAGGGCCGCCCGGCGGCCCAGCCGAATCGTCCCGAAGCAAGACCGCAGCCGGAAAGAGAGGAGGCACGTCCAGTCCAATCGCCCCAGCCGCGGCCGGAGAGCAGGCCAGCTCCGCAGGAATCAAGGCCGGCATCCCGTCCTGAATCGCGACCCGAGTACCATCCCGCTCCTGAACCGCAGAACCGCGCGGAGCCCCGCGCGGAGCCCCGCCCAGAGAGCAGACCGGAGAGCCGGCCGCAGGCGGAACGCCAGGCGAGCCATCCCGAGCCGGAACGGCATCCCGAGCCGAAACCTGAGGAGCGTCATCCACAGTAAGCAACTCTGCGCCCCAAACGGCGAAGGGAGAACGCCATGGCGTTCTCCCTTGCTTTCAGACCTTCAATCACCTGAAAAATATCGACTGATCAACTGATCAATGGTCGGGACGGGCAGATTTGAACTGCCGACCCCTCGCACCCCAAGCGAGTGCTCTACCAGGCTGAGCCACGTCCCGACACGTCAGAAGTTACTGGAATAGTTTACAGGACAGCGCCGCCCGCAGCACGCGCCGCCGTGCAAAACTTCAATGACTGGGGGGAACATATTCCTTCGGCAACGTCGCACCTTCGCCGAAGAAATACTGCGTCATCTGTTCCACAAGAAATTCCTGCGCCTGTGGAGTCCACGGCTGCAGACGATACTCGTTGAGGAGCATCTTCTGGTGCTCCAGCCACTCGCCCCACGCCTTCTTCGAAACGTTGTGATAGATCTTGTGACCGAAGTCGCTGTCGAAGGGCGGCTCATCGAGGCCCTCCATCTCCTGCTTATAGCGTGTGCAAAAGACCATATGCGCCATGTCTGTCTTCTCTCGACCTCCATTGTAAGCGGAACGCCGCTCCCGCACTCGCGTCGCATTCCGGTTTGAACTTGAATTCACAGCTCCACATACGCCATTTGCGACCGGCCCTCTCGCGCCGGTGAAACATGCTACGAGGCAAGGGAAAAGAGCTATGCGTGCGGAGCACTGGCCGCCGGAGGCAAATCAGGTCGCCCCTGCGGGCCAGGCTCAGAGGAGACGCTCTGGAACACCGCCAGATCCCGGACGGGCGCAAGATCCTTCGTCATCTGGTAGGTATAACGAATGCGGTGAATCACCGTGATTGTCGAAAGCACGGCGAGCACCCACAGCACCGGAGCCATCACTCCCCAGCGGTTGAACAGCGCGCCCAGTATGATCAACACGATCCGCTCCGGCCGCTCCATGAAGCCCACCTTGCATTTGCCGATCAGCGCTTCGGCGCGCGCGCGCGTGTAGCTGACCATCAGCGAGGTAATCATCACGAACGCCGTCAGAAACACATAGAACAGGCGGTTTCCGCGCGCATAGTAGACCAGAAGACCGAAGAACAGGACCACGTCGGAGTATCGGTCAATCACCGAATCGAAAAAGGCTCCGAAGACCGTGACCTGATCCGTTTGCCGGGCCACCCGCCCGTCCACCATGTCGAAAATGCCCGCGCCAATGATCACCAGGGCGGCGTAAAGAAACATCCGGACATAATTGTGCTCATTGGCAAAGCCGAAGAGCACCGCCGCGCCGGTATTGATGATGAGCCCAATGAAGGTGAGCGCATTCGGCGATATGCGCGTGAGCGCAAGACCGTTGACGATGCTCTGAAGGAGAACTCCACAGGCGCGACCGAAGGCGCTGGTCCACGATTTCGTCATGACACTACTAGTCCGCTGCGTCGTGAATAGTGGTCAACTTGAGCACTTCAAGCTCACGTTTCCCGTTCGGCGTCACAATGACCGCCATGTCGCCCACCTGCTTGCCGATCAGGCCCCGGCCAATGGGCGATGTAGTTGAGATCAGGCCTTGGTTCACATCAGATTCTTCGCTGGTGACGAGCTTGTACTCAATCTCCTCTTCCTTGCTGGTGTCATAGACCACGACCGTTGAGCCGAAGGCCACCCGGTCCTTTGGGATGTTCGACAGGTTTACCAGCGCGAGCTCAGCCATCCGTTTCTTGAGTTGTCCAAGCCGCGCGTTAACGAATTCCTGGCGCTGCTTGGCCATGTGATACTCGGCATTCTCGCTCAGGTCGCCAAGGGAGGCGGCCTTCTTGATTTCGGCCGGCAGTTCGTGAGCCAGTTCGTGCTCGAGCCGGCGAATTTCTTCCTGAAGCTTTTGCTTGATATGTTCGGGCATTCAATAATCCGTTGCGGCTCATGGGCATGAGCCGTATCTGAGAACGACTGAGCCGGGATAACCGCAAAACTTCATTATACCGGGTGAGATGCGATCGGCGAAAAGCCGGTTACGCACGGCTCCTCCGGGCGTCGAGAAATCCTTGCAGAATGAGCACGGCAGCCACTTGATCGACGACCGCCTTGTGCTCCGATCCCGCCCGGCCCGCGGCGTGCAGGTGGCGATGCGCTTCCGTCGTGGTCAACCGCTCATCCCAGAGATGCACCGGCAACCCGGACTCCTCCCGCAGAATCGCCGCAAACGCCTGTGCCTTGGCCGCCTGGGGACTCTGGTCTCCCGACATATAGAGAGGATTCCCCACGACAATCTCCTCACAGGCATATTTGCGGATCAGACGGGTCAGCGCCTTCAAATCCTGTTTCCGGTTCGACCGGACCAGAGTCAACACCGGCTGTGCTGTGAGCCCCAGCGGGTCGGAGACCGCTACCCCGATGCGACGGTCCCCCACGTCCAACCCCATAAGCCGCGCAACTGTCCCCGCCGCAACCGCCCCCACTGTCGTTTCGTCCATAACATAGTAAGAATGGCACAGGAGCGAGCTCCTCCCGGCCCGGCGTCTCCGCCCTTGGGTCGCAAAAAAGACCGCATCATAGAATGGTGATAGTAATCAAAGATTAAGGTCCAGTATTAGTGCGACGTCTTCTATTTCTCCTCTTTCTGGCCATGGTTGCGTGGGGAGCCTATACGGTGCTGGTGCCGGCAGGCCCTGCCAGCGAAACCTTCGTTGAAATACTCCCAGGCACCCCCACGATTCAGATCGCAGCTGAACTCAAGCAGCAGGGAATCATACGGAGCAAGTACGCCTTTGAAGCCGAGCGTCTGGCTAAGGGTGGAACCCTGAAAGCGGGCGAATATCGCTTCGATCATCCGGAAAAGATGTCTGAGGTCTATGATCGCCTCGAACGGGGTGACGTCTATACCGTCCCGCTTACAATCCCCGAAGGGTCAAACCTGTTCGACATCGCGCAACGCGTCGAAGCTGCACATCTGGGCACAAAAGCTGCATTCCTGGCTGCGGCAAACGCCGACGTGGGACTGATCGCCGACCTGGACCCCACGGCCACCAGCCTTGAAGGGTACCTGTTTCCCGACACCTACAATTTCGAGCGCCGGGCCACTCCACAGCAGATTCTGATAACCATGGTGAAGCGTTTTCGCCAGACCGCCGCGAACCTGGGCCTCCGGGACAATTATCATCACGTGGTGACGGTCGCCTCTCTTGTCGAACGGGAAACTCCGGTGAATGCCGAGCGGCCGCTCGTGGCCAGCGTCTTCGAAAACAGGTTGGCAAAAGATATGCCGCTGATGACCGACCCCTCCGTTATCTACGCAGCACTGCTCCAGGGGCGCTATCGCGGCACCATCTATGCTTCCGACCTTCAGGCCGACTCGCCCTACAATACATATCGTTATCCCGGACTGCCCCCGGGGCCGATCTGCAATCCCGGCATTGCCTCCCTCAGGGCGGCAATGAATCCGGCCCGGACCAACTACTTGTATTTCGTGGCCGCCAGTGCCGACCCCTCGGGAAAATCGAGGTTTTCGGCCACGCTCGAAGAGCACGCTCACGATGTTAAGCAATACCGCAAATCGCTGCGCGAGGCCGGGTCGCGTTGATGAAGAGGTTATACTCGCAATTTTGTACCTGGATGCGCCAGCTCTAGCCGATGAGGAAACGCGAGTACAAGACGGCGCTGCTGCTGTTGTTGCCTGCTCTGAGCGGGTGCTTTGTCCACACACGCACTGTCAGGCAGGCCAAAATGCCCAGCGTAATCATGTCGGCGACAGCCGACGAGCTGGTGCAGTCCGTAAACAAGCAGTGCCAGGCCATTCATTCGTTAAGCGCGACGGTGGAGTTCCAGGCAACCGAAGGTGGCCCCCGCAAGGGCAAAGAAAAGACCTACACCTCGTTCAGTGGATATATCCTGCTGCGCAAGCCTGAAGCCGTTCGAGTCATCGGGCTCGTTCCCGTCTTGCATACACGCGCTTTTGATATGGCGAGCGACGGAAGCGCATTCAAGCTCCTCATCTACTATCCGCACGACCATGTCATCGAAGGCCCCAACACAGTTACAAAAGAATCGCCCAATCCGCTCGAGAACCTTCGTCCGAAAATCTTCTTCGACTCTCTGCTGATCAACTGCATTCAGCCCGATGATCTCGTGACCTTGACCACCGACATGGAGTACAAGCCGGATCCCAAATCAAAGCAGCTCTTGATAGATCCCCAGTACGACCTCACCGTGGTCCGCCGCAAACCCGATAGTCAGGAGCTGATCCCGCAGCGTGTCATTCACTTCAGCCGCTCGGATCTGCATACGGTTCAAGAGGACATCTACGATCAGGAAGGTTCGATCCAGACTCAGGCGATTTACGGTCCACTGCAACAGTTCGGCCCCGAGCGTTTTCCCGGAACCATCACCATCAAGCGCCCGTTGGAGGAATATCAGATATTGATCACGATCCAGAAAATCAACGTCAACCTGACCTTGACCGACGATCAATTCGAGCTGAAAATCCCGGAGGGTACGCCGGTCAGGAAGCTGGAATGACCCCGCTCGACCGGCGTGACGACTTAAGATGCTTAGCTGGTAACAGCTTCGCTGTACTCTGATTGCGGAACTGGCTGACGCGCCGACAATTTCGCCAGATGCTTCGTAAGCTGGATCGCTGTATACCTCGACCCGAAGGCAAAACGCATCACTGGTCCGAAGCTGAAGGCTGAAGCCACGCCAACAAAGTACAGTCCAGGTACAGACGACTCAAAATTGAGCGACAGAACCGGCGCGTTCTCAGTCGTTTTGAGTTTGGCAAGTAATGAGGAATCCAGAAAACGAAGCCGCCGCATGTCGACCCGATATCCTGTCGCCGTGATGATCTGATCGAATTCGTGCTGCACAATCTTCCCGTTCGCGTCCGCGAATTCAACTTGAACACGGCCATCTTTGATCCGCGTGCTGCGGGGAGTCAGCCCAGTATGCACCGGCACCCGCCCGACGATCCGCTCCTTTACCGTCCATCCGGCTGAGGGACCCAGGTAACGCTTCACAACTTTCAGGCGAAAACTCTCCGGCAAATAATGGAAGATCCCCGGGTAATCCGTAGCCAGCTTGGATTTCCACCCTGGTCCAACGCCCGTCTGCGGTGCGCGAAGCCGCTTCCACAGCGAGGGTTTGGTCGGGCTGGGCGGATCATGAAACTTGACCGCCGAACGCCGCGCCAGAACAGACACATTCGCGCCGGCGTCCTTGAGCAGCCCGGCCAGATCCAGAGCCGAGGCCCCTGCGCCGATGACGCCAACCGTCCGGCCGCTCTGCAGCGAGGGATCGCTATGCTCTGAGCTATGAGTTACGAACTCCTTGCTCAGCCCGCGAAATACCTCAGGCATATAGGAGAAGTGACTGATTCCAACTGCGAGCACCACGTGACTCGCGTAAACCGTCTCCCCATCCTCAAGCTGTACCTTAAAACCGCAATCGGCTTCCTCGATAAGCGTAACTAGTCGAGTGTCAAGCTCAGGAACCAGGCGTTTCTGGAACGTCAGGCCATAAGAGATGAACGTATCCAGCTTCACCGGAATCCTGGTGTCGTCGTACTCAAGACCTTCTTGCGAGCAATAGTGCTTCAGGGTAAACGTGGACTTCGGAGTTGAAAGGTCCGAAGCAAAACCGTCCGACTTAAGAACCATACCCTTCGGCATCTGCTCGCGCCACGTATACATCGGCTTGCCGAATATCTGAAAATTGACGCCACAAGAACGCAGGTGCGCCGCAACTGACAAACCATATGGACCTGCGCCCACGATAACGACTTTGGAGGGATAGGGCATAATTATCTTCTCTTCGATGAACGAAATAGACCAACTGCGGGGCCGGAACCGGATATACCACGGCGACAATTGCACCCATACTAAGGATTATTTGCGCAAGCGACAATGCACCATTAGTGGAACTATCTTATGGTCAATCTGTGTGTGCTCCCGGGATTTCTAGGCTACTCTGGAATGTGGCGGTACTCTCGTTAGGTGATGAGGCCGAAGGTCCTGCTAGTCATGACATGCTGCTGGGTTGCCCCAGCCCGCCTGGCGATGGCGTTTGGCCATGCCGGGTGCGCCGTGGACGCCGTATCTCCTCGCGGCCACGCAATCACCACCACAAAGCTACTGCGGCGTTGGTTCCGCTACAACGGATTCCTCGACTCCATTCGCTCGGCCATTCAAAAGGCAAAGCCTGACCTCATCATCCCCTGTGACGATTACGCTACCAGGAGTCTGCACCGCCTGCGGGAACAGAGCGTCGCAACCAATCCTGCCTTAGCCCGGCTGATCGAGCATTCACTCGGTGCTTCACAACACCATGCCGTCCTGAGAACCCGAGCCAGCTTGCTCGCCGCGGCGCGGGAACTTGGCATCAGCGTGCCTGACACGGAAATCCTGACCAGCAAGCAAGCCTTATCTGCTTGGCTAAGCGCGCATCCACTTCCCGCCTATATCAAAGCCGACGGCACATCCGGCGGCGTCGGCGTCAGGCTCGTGGAAACCCGTGACCAGGCAGAACGAGCATTCGATGCGCTCTCCTCACCCCCCGGAGTTCTGCGCACCATCAAGCGGACCCTTGTCGACAAAGATCTGAGATTGCTTTCTCCCTGGCTGCACCGATGGCGTCCTGTTGTCAGCGTTCAGAAAGTCATCTCTGGATCGGAAGCCAATTGTGCTGCTGCCTGCTGGCAAGGTCGTCTCCTCGCCTGCATCGGTGTTGAGGTGGTACAGCAGGAGGAAAACTACGGACCGGCGACTGTCGTCCGCTTGATCGACAACCCTGCAATGCTTGCCGCCGCTGAAAAAATTGCCAACCGCTTTCAGCTGTCCGGCCTCTTTGGACTTGACTTCATGATCGAAGCTGCAACCGGCACTGCCTATTTGCTTGAGATGAACGCTCGCTCCACCCAGACATGCCATCTCGAATTGGGTCCCGGAAGAAATCTGATCCGTCCTCTGGCCGCCGCGCTCTCCGGAAGCTCTGCCGACACTTCCGCCAGAAACGTAACCGATCGCGACACCGTTGCTCTCTTCCCGGCGGAGTGGAAACGCGATCCGGGCAGCCCATATCTCACCTCTGCATACCACGATGTGCCTTGGGAAGAGCCCGGCCTCGTTCGCGATTGCATCAAACGCCGGCTTGGGGATCGCGGCTGGATGTCTTTGAAGAAGTGGCGCGCACGCAAAGCCGCTGCTGAAAATGCTGCAGATTCTCCTTCCGCCAGGCCGGAGCGCAATTAGGAACCGGCAGCGTGCCCTCAGGACAATTCCAGCACCAGCGGTGTTGCTTCTGTTTTCTTCCTGTGCGCCGCCCGCAGGAACCGCTCTCCACCGTGTACCAGCTTATAACTGCCGCCAGCAGCGTCGGAGGAGTAGCGCAGGCAAACAGCAGCAGCGGGTGAATCGGATGCCCGATCCCTGACATGATCAGTTGCTGGATCGGGAAAGCATACAGATATGTGCCATAGGAGAAATCCCCGAATCGGTTCGTCTTGTGAAGATGAATCGAAGTGGAAAATGAAAAGCACATCACCAGATACGTTCCGGCAACCGGGAAGAGTGCCGTATATCCCAGGGGCACCACGCAGGCCGCCACTAATGCCAGCGCGCAGGTTCCAATCGCCGCGCGTGAAACGGGAATTATGTCACGGAAGCGGTAGAAGACCACGCCCGCCAGGTACATCGGCAGCAATCTCAACCAGAAGGGCTGGTATCCCGGGATTTCACCAAGGATGGAAAGAATAGATAGGTGCCTGAATAGCCAATAGATCAATCGCGTTGCCAGCGCCGGCTGAATTCCACTGATGAAGCGCGCAATGTCGGAGCCCAAAGGCAGGCTCGCGATAATCGAAGCAGCGAAGAGTAAGGCCAGAAAAGTCCTCGATCGCAACAGCCTGGTCAATCCCAGTACGAGTACCCCGATGTAGAACCAGAACTCGTAGTAAATGGACCACAGCGATCCATTGATCACTCCCGGCGCCGGATTCGAAGCGAACGCTCCTGAATATTTCCACTCTGCAAGCCACAGTGTATGACCGGCTACATTCGAGAATTTTGCAGCAAATGACTCTCCCTCGATGTGCGCATGCGCCAGTGGAACAAACAGCACCAGCGTCACAAGCGACAAAAGAAGAAAGCCGGGATAAATGCGCGCCACCCGCTTCCACAGGTACGACCATGCCGAACTGGATCGCTCGTAACTGGCCGAGATGAGAAAACCGCTCAGGATGAAGAAGAGATCGACTGCGATGTGACCGCCCGTCACCTGTCCCCGTGAGAGCAGGGCAAACGGCTCAGTTCGTTCATGCCCCAGCGCCAGAGGGTAGGAGTGCGACAGGATCACCAGCAGCGCGAGAACGATGCGGACAAAATCGATGTTGTTCTCTCGCTGATCGAAAATAGCCTTCATGCCTTGCTCCAGTCGCCAGGCGTTTCACGCTCCTGCCGAAAGTAGCTCCTCCCGCCTTTGAACTTTGATCGGGCGGAGGTTAAGCAAATACTCGCCGGAACCTCAGACGCCCGGTAGCTGCTGCTTCGGGCACGGCAGCGGTAGCTCCTTGCGTTTGGCGCAGGGACTGGCTCCATCCCATCAACAGGAAAAACAATGGATAGCTTTGCGCGCCCATATACACAGTGGTCAGCGTCAGTAGTAAGCCCAGCACCGCCCCCGCGATACAGAGCGAGAAATACACGTCCCTGCGCTGTGCCGCCCTGCGCGCCGCGCGTAAAGATGCGATCACCGCCTCCGCAGCAAGCAGACAGTACATCCAGAAACCCAGCTTGCCCTGCGTGATCTCCAGGAACAGGAATTCATTATCAATCGAGGGCTGCCCGGGTATTTTTGGCCAGTTCACAACTCCATACCCAAAGAGCCCGCCCTTCTCCACGATCGGCTTGTAGTTATCCAGCAGTTCGCGGCGGTAGATGGCATTTTCCTGCTCGGTATCCTTCGCGTCCCAGATCGAACCGCTGGTATATTGCTGGGCCTTGATATAACCGACCGTGCCGCCAACCACGCATAAAAGCAGCGTGATGATGGCTGCCCGTCGCATGTTCTTGGCGCGTCCAATCCGCGCAATCAGGAAACCGAGAATGCATCCGAGTTCGGGTCCGCGCGACTGGGTCATGAACAGGCCAAACGCGATGGCCAATGTGAACAGTGTCGAACGCTTTACTCCGAGATATTTCTTGTTTGTTCCTTGCGCATCGTCGATGCTGCCAACCCACATGCTGAAAAGCACGCCGACCAGGAAAATCATGCCGCCAAGAATCGATCCCTGATACGGGCCTTGAATCCGAATGAAGCCTCCGCGAATCTGCGTTATCCACGGCCTCTGTCCAGGGAATAGCACGCCGAAAAACGTGGTGAACAGATTAGTTCCCATTCGGTATTCCCAGACAGAAAGTACAGCAACAATCACCAGCAAAATCACAAAGCGCCGAACAAAGCGTTCCCGCACCCCATCCTGTTCGAGTAGCAACTTGCCGATCACATAAGGAAAGAACCCGACCGAGATCGCGCCGTAAAGCACCAGACCCGCATCCGTCGGACCGGTGCTCGAAAATTCCGCGCAATACAACCCGCCGATAAAGAGCACCAGCCATAGGTCGGACCGTTGAAACTTCCACTGCTTCCCATACTTCACCAGGGTTGCGATCCCGATCGGAACGATCGTCGCATCCCCGAAACCGATCGTTGGCAGGTGAGGAATGTGCAGCGAATAAATAGCCGGGACGAGGAGCAATGCCGAGAGGCCAACGTCAATCAGAGAATCGGCGACTGATCGCCGATTGATTTCCACGATGGCAATAATGGTCGCGAATAAGATGATGAATTCCATCGCTGGTCTCGACGACTCTTAGAATCCGCATGGTCTTCGGTTACGCTCCGGCCTCGGAGACCACGCTGATAACGGCTGGTTTACTTCATTCTCAAAGACACTGCCTGTGTCTTGAAGCTCACGGAAAAGTGCCATTCCAGATTAACCATCCCGCCCGTCTGTGGTTATCCCCCGATGGTGGCATCCACTTCGAGCGCCTGACGCCGCTCAGGCCGCCAGACGCTCATTCCGCCGATCACCAGCACCAGGGGCAGAATCATGCCGCTGTTCAACAGGTTGTCCACTGCTGCCAGCAGGAGCACCGCGCCCAGCGCGAGGCGCAGATCGCTGTCGGCTGCATCCGCATCACTCGACATACTCTCATCCGCAAGTCCGTCCCGCGCCTTCGGAAGCCATGCAGCGCCCGCTACGGGAAGCAACTGCATGGCCTCAAACGCCGCCAGTCCCACCGCGCCATACATCCCATAAGACAGCAGCCACATTCCCCACGGCCGATTCGGACCGTTTCGCCACCAGTCCCACCGCCCCCAACCCAGGAGCGGTCTCGCCAAAGCCGTCTTTACGTGACGCTCGTCCTGCTCGAGACGCCAGCCAAACGACTGCCGCCCAATCTTCGCGAAAAATACGGCCACATCCCGTGCCGCGCGATCATGATTGACCATCCATCGCAGCGAAACCACGTTTGCCAGGCGAAGACCCGCGAAGCACAGAACAATCAGCACCAGTACCACCACAAATCCTCGTCTGAAGGACGCGCGGCTGAGTACAACAAATGGCAGGAGGCAGAAAAGAAGAATGATGCTCCCACCCGACTGGCAGAGAACCGTCACCGCAAAAAGCAGAGCCGCCGCCCAGCCAATCGGTATCCCCAGCACACGATTCACTTGGCGATCCTTCCACAGCCCTATCGCCAGAAGCGTCGCCGCGGCCATCCAGATCCCAAGCTGGTTGCCGTCTTCCAGAAATCCGATCGGCCTGAACCCGACGTAACGCTCTGCCCCCAGCCATCGATATGGCTGATAGCCGTAGATGTGCGCGTAGAACTGCGGCCCAGCTACAAGTTCTACCAGGCAGATCGGCACATAGCAGAGCCCCGCAATCGCAAAAGCCTTGGCTGCCAGCCTCAACGACGCGTCGTCATTGAAATACAGCCTGCCCAGCAGGTACGGTACGCCCCACGCCAGGCTTAGATACACCGTGTCCCGCAACCCGTCCCGCAATGCTCCTTGATATGCGCCGTGGTTCGCGATTCCCGAAAGCAGGGGGACCACACACCACAAAGCCATCGGCAGATCCCAAGCCCTTGGCCGGAACCGGAACACCTCCGGCCAGTCGAAGAGCACCGCGCCGGCAAGCGCCGTTAAGCCGGTGATCGTTCCTTTGGTCCAGAAGTATCCTGCGGGAAGCCCCGCTCCCAGGATCCAGTACGGAAAATCCGCGCTCGTCGGCGTAAAGTTCGCCGTCGGCAGCACCGCCCAGCCTGCGACAAAAGTCAGCAATATCGCGATCCGTACCGGATATCTGTAGAAAAAAATCAGACCGATCGCAACCCAGGAAAACAACGCAAACAAGGGAGCAATATGTGGGCCAACAGGCATGAAATCGTCCTCGCGCAGCCGCCGTTCAGGGCACTGGCGCTGTCCTCATTTTGGGTTGCGGGGGACGTGCATTGTGGAGCCCGTGGTAAGCCGGATGAAGGCAAAAGCCTCAACAGTCTTGTCGTCTCCCTTTACCGGCAAGACGCGGGCACTCCACCTCCATAGTAGATCAGGCCCTTTGAACCCCCCTAACAATCTGTGCCCCTTCCCTGCGGATCATCTCCTTTAGCTCCTTCACTGCTTTTTGTCATCCGCCCTCTTCGCCAACCGCCCGTTTACCATGAAGAGATGTTCCGGTCTTAGCTGATTGGTCTGGAGTGAGGAAGTTTTGGTTGACGAAAACGAAACAGAGTCAAACTCGGAGATGCGATGCACCATCGTCGTTCCCTGTTATAACGAAGCCAGGCGGCTGCCATCGGAAAAATTCGTAGAGTTCCTCCACGCCTCGCACAACGTCGACTTCCTCTTCGTGAACGACGGAAGCACCGACAACACTCTGGATATCCTCGAACGCCTCCAGCGCGTATGCGGGCCATCGGTAAGCGTCCTGCATAAACCCGTCAACGGCGGAAAAAGTGAAGCCGTTCGCAGTGGTATGCTGCGCGCCATCGAATCGGGAAAAAGTAAATACGTGGGCTTCTGGGACGCCGATCTCGCCACTCCCCTCGAAGCCATCTACGACCTGCGCAGGAAGCTCATGGAGCAGCCGCACGTGGAAATGGTCTTCGGCTCCCGGGTCAGGCTCCTTGGACGCCACGTCCATCGCCGTGCGATCCGCCACTACCTCGGCCGCGTCTTCGCCACGGTTGTCTCCATCATGCTGCGGCTCCCTATTTACGACACGCAGTGCGGCGCGAAGATCTTTCGCATCTCCCCCGCGCTATCCCAGATCTTGAGCCAGCCCTTTATTTCACGCTGGGTCTTCGACGTGGAGATCATTGCACGGTTCATCGTTCTCAACCATCGCAACCCGCAACCTCTGCACGGCTCGATCTACGAGTTCCCGCTTGAAAGCTGGGAGGACGTCGCCGGATCCAAGGTAAAGCCCGGCGACTTTCTTCTCGCATTCCTCGATACCTTTCGCATTTACCAAAAATATCTTCGCTGACTCCATACCCGCGCTCGTAATCTTCCCTGGCGAACCACCCGGCTTGGCTGACCATCGCCCGGCCAATCGTGTATCGTGAAACTTTGCGGCTCTCGCGAAATGCGGGGCTGGCCGAATGTTCAACTCAGTGAGGTTTGGGATTCGCGTGAAATCCGTTGTCCGCTCCTTGTTCGCCGCATTGTTTGCAGCGCCTTTTCTTTTGTCCATCGTTCACGCAGACGCCCAGGTAACCGCAACCGCTCCCGTAGCCGAGTTGCCGCAATACGCCAACCGTTGGGACCTCTACGGCGGCGCCCAGTACTCGCATTTCAATCCCAGCGCTGCCCGAAGCTTCCCCGCAAACAATCTGCTCGGATGGAATGGCACTGCTGCGGCTTATTTCCGTCCAGTCTGGGGAATCGAAGGTAGCTTCCGCGGTCTCTACGGCAACATTGATGCTCCCCCGAACCAATACGGCATCACCAGTCCGAAGATGTCCGAGTACCTCTTCCTCTTCGGACCGACATTCCGGATCTTCCGCCGCGAAAATTACGCAGTCGGCTTCCATACCCTCATCGGGGCTGCCTACGGATCCTTCGATAAGGATTTCCCGCCGGGCATCTCGCCCAACCAGATCGGCGTGTACAACAACAAGCTGGCATTTGGCGCAGCCGTCGGCTCCGACGCAGATTACAATCTCTCGTCCCGTCTGGCAGTGCGTATCGTCGCCGATTGGCAGCCGACCCACTATGGCTACACCTGGCAGAACGAATTCGCCGGATCGGTGGGCATCGTTTACAAGATAGGCTCTCTGCACAAATAGGCCTCGCGCGGAGGCCTCCCGCACATCAGGCAATCTCTGTTCGTGCCTTGCGATCCACGAAAAGTGTACGATCGACTTCGCCCGCTATGCGCGATGAACCGCCAACTACGCCTGGTTCCGGCATTGCGACCTCCGCTCCAGCACCTGCTGCTCGTCGGAGCTTGCCGGTTACCGGTCACAAATTTTTTATCCTCTTCCTCTTTCTGCTGGCGGAGTTGATCCTGTTTCCCTACCTCGGCAACTCCCAGGGAACCCGCTATTACTTTGTCCGCGCCCTGGGCATTATCGTCTCGCTCATCACCATTTACGCCATCAGCTTTCGGAGAAGCATTATCTTGATCGCGATGTTCCTCGCCATCCCGACCATGGTGGAGCATTCCGCGTTCCTGCGTGCCAGGATCGGTTCAGTCTCAACCGTCAACGTGATTCTCAGCTTCGTATTCGACGTTTTTGTGATTGTCATTATCTTTCGCCGTGTCTACGCCCGCGATAATCCCACCGCTGAAACGATCTTTGGCGCCGTCTGCATTTACCTGCTCACCGGATTCACCTTCGCTCGCCTCTATGCCATCCTGGCCGCCGTCCAGCCCCATGCCTTCTATCTCGATCCGACCATCAACCAGCATTCCACCCCCGCCGTATTCGATTTCATCTACTTCAGCTTCGGCAGCATGACCACGGCTGGCGTCTCGGGAATCGCCGCCGTCTCTCCCCAGGTGCGCTCGCTGTCTATCATCGAATCCATCCTTGGCGTGCTCTACCTGGCAGTCATGATCTCCCGGCTCATGGGTGCCTATCGAACTGACCATGCTGGCGCGGGAAACTCTTGATAAACCGCGGCTTGCTGTTCCTCGCGGGCAGCAAAACACCTCGCGCCGGTTCCTCGCGCAAGGCACAAAATGTCAGCTAGCTATTTGGGGACAGCTTCCTGTACTCTATATAGGCCCAGTTGGGTCAGTTTGGGGGTGTAGTACATTGGCAGAGGTTCGCGTGCAGGAAGGCGAACCGCTTGAAAATGCGTTGCGCCGGTTTAAGCGTAAGGTTCAGCAGGAGGACATCATCAAGGAAGTTAAGCGTCACTCCTTCTACCTGAAGCCCGGCGAAAAGCGCCGCGTAAAAGAAGCGCTGGCACGCAAGCGGAATCGTAAGAAGGCTCGTAAAGAGCAGGATTAACGAGTACCAGAAGTAGGTAAGAGTACGACCATGCAGTCGTTGCAATTGACACGCCAGCGGTTCCGAACCACCCACGCATTCGGTGCTGGCGTGCTTTGCGCCTCGGGAGCAGCTCATCCCTCCCTATCTCCCTTTGGCGCGATATGAAACAGGCTTTGGCTTCGCATCAGAAGCCGAAGGTTCGCCGCTCTTCATTGCGGCCGGGGCCCTTTCCAAAATTTTCAATGTAACCAATTGGTCTTCTGACTGACACCGGGTTATTAGAGCCGGAGCCATTCGCCACATGAGTCGCGGTGGGTAAGGGACGCGGGATGGACTACGTTGACAGGATTCTAAAGTGCGTGGATTGCGGAAACGATTTTGTTTTCACTGCTGGGGAGCAGTTGTTCTTTCACGATAAGCAATTCAAGAACGACCCCAAACGATGCAAAACCTGCAAGGCAAAACGGGCCTCAGGAGGCGGTAACTCACGACCGGAAACTCGAACCATATGTTCGCAGTGCGGCGCTGAAACCACCGTCCCCTTCAAGCCAACGCAAGGACGGCCTGTCTTATGCCGTCAATGCTTCCAGCAGAAGAGCGTTGTAGCTTCCCAGATGAGCCGCGGCGCATAGAGCTGCGGAGGGGTGAAAATCAACGGCGTCTAGTGTGCGCCCGCCAGTTTGCCCGCTGGGGCTTTCGTGCGTGTCGTCACTTTCTTCCCAAGCGGAGGGTTTCTGCGCGCGGCGCTTCCGGACGCAATCGGCTTCTTGGCGCTGATTGCTCTCGGCCCGGCCGCGCCTTTTCTGCTGGCCGTCTTCGGCGCTCTGATCGCCGATTGAAGATCGCTCTCTTCCTTGCGCCGCTTGTTATCCTCGTGCGTCACCAGCAGCGCTTCAATCTGCAGCAGCAGGTCATTGGTGTTCATCGGCTTCACCAGCACCTCGTCCGCATCCTGTCCGCCCGCCTCGGAATCAGCCATGGGAAAAGCAGTAAGCAGCGCCACAGCAGGACGATGCGGTGACCTTCTCGCCGCAAGCACGACTTCATTTCCCGCGCTCTGGCTCTCCATGCGCATGTCGGTGATCACCATGTGGTATTGGTTGTTGCGGATCTTCAGCTTGGCTTCCCGCCCCGAGGCCGCCGTTTCCACCTCAAACCCGTTGATCTCGAGCACAGCCTGCAGGGTAAGCAGGATGGCCACTTCGTCATCGACCAGCAATATGCGCCGTTTCATAAGCAATACCTGGACTTTCCGGTGCCTTCTCTGGAGAAAAATTGATCCTTGCGAAACTGCTTTATCACGGAGTTGCCAGGCCCCCGAAACTCGGGTTCACACCTCGTCTCCGGCCGGCCCGTCCTCCGAGTCAACGAGGCAGAATACCATGCCGGGAATTCAAGCTGCCTGAACCGGCGGCGGTGCAAAAGGAGAGCGCGGAACTGCATCAAAAACAGAGTCAGCCACGATATACTGAGTAGCTACGTGGCTTTTCCACGTATTTTGGAGGAAACCCATCGATAAGCGTTCGGCTAAGCAGTTTATCCGCATCAACGAAAGAATCCGTGCCCGGGAGGTCCGCGTTATCGACGACAGCGGCACCCAGCTCGGCATATTGCCTCCCTTTGAGGCATTGAAGATCGCTCGCGAGCGTGGCCTCGACCTGGTGGAGGTCTCACCCAACGCAGTTCCACCCGTCTGCCGCATTCAGGACTACGGAAAATTTCTCTACGAAAAAGACAAGAGTGAACGTGCCGCCCGCAAGAAGCAGAAGGTCATCACCATCAAGGAAGTCAAGTTCTCCGTCACCGTCGACGAGCATGACTACCAAACGAAGAAGAACCAGGCTGTGCGCTTTCTCACTGAGGGTGACAAGGTAAAGGCTTCGCTCCGTTTCAAGGGCCGGCAGATGGCTCACCGCGAGCTCGGCTACGCGATCATCAATCGCCTTATCCAGGACATCGGCGATGCCGGTTCTGTCGAGTTCATGCCCCGCATGGAAGGCACAACCCTGCACGCAATTCTGGCCCCCGGTAAGAAGGAGGCGCCAAGGAAGCCCGTCGCTCCCAAGGTACCCACCCCTGAACCCGCCGCGCAGGGCGCACAGTCCTGAGTTCGCTATCGCCCGGACCTTCGTTTCAGTACAATCTATCCTCCTGCGAAAGCCACCTCCCGCTCGATGAGAGGGTATGGATTTGCCCCATAGTGCTACGAGAGAACTCGATGCCCAGCTAAGCGAGAGCGCTCTGCGCATATTGGTCGACGCATCGGCGGCATTGCTTGCCTCTGCCGACGTCGGCTCCATGCTGGAGCGCGTCCTCGAGTGTGCACGGGAGTTGATTGGCGCCGACGCCTGTGGCGTGTGGCGCAGCAATGACGGCGGGTACAGATGGCGCATGCTCGCCTCGGCCGGACTCATCGACTACCGCGGGGGGAGCGACCTTCACGTCCCGGATCCGAATCTGATTCCCGCGGTCGCCCCGCTTGAGGACCTTCATTCAGTCGAAGTTCTCGCCCATCGAGTGCCGTGGTACGACTCTGAAGGCATCCGCAGTCTGATCTGTATCACTATGCGGATCGGTGCAGTCCTCGCTGCCTCCGTCACCTTTTACTACCGCCGGCCCCACGCTTTCACTGAAGCTGAGATTCAATCCGCCAGAGTGTTGGCCAATCTGAGCGCCTCCACCCTCTACATGACGGAGCTGAAGGAGGCACAACAGCGCGAACGCACTTCTCTCAAGTTCCTCGCCGAGTCCAGTGCCATCCTCGCATCATCTCTCGATTACGAGCGAACATTGAACACTGTCGCCCGGCTTGCCGTGCCCTTTCTTGCCGACTGGTGCACAGTGAGCATGTATGCAGACGGCAACTTGATGGCCATCGCCGCCGCCCATGTCGACCCGGATAAGGAACGCATGCTTGGTCAGGTTCCTCCCGAATATAGTGAGCGCCTCCACGCAGCCGGAGGAACCGGTGCTGTGCTCTCATCCGGCAAGCCACTGCTCTACGAGGAACTTCCTGAAGAGGCCCTCGCCGGTGCCGCCAAGAATGAGGAGCATCTCGCCTGGATCAGAAGTCTTGCTATCGTCTCGGCCATAGTGGTTCCACTCAAAAGCAGGGATCGCGTGATCGGAGTCATGCACTTCCTCTCTGATCGAAGCAAGCGCCACTTCAAACGGGAAGACCTGCACCTGGCCGAAGATCTTGCCGCCCGGGCATCGACTGCCATTGAAAACGCGCAGCTCTTTCGCGAACTTGGCCTGAGCGAATCGCGCTATCGCTCGCTCATCGAAGCCACCAGCTCACTCGCCTGGTCCTCCGACGCCACGGGAAAATTCGTTGAGCCACAACCGGCATGGTCCGCGTACTGCGGCCAGACGTGGGAAGAACTGCGTGACTACGGCTGGGCTCAGGCACTACATCCTGACGATCGCGAAAGGCTGATGAACGAGATTGTCGGGGGTTCCGAAGAAATCGCTCCACATGTATTTCGAGGACGCATGTGGCATGCATCCTCGAAGACCTACCGCAATTGCATGGTGCGCGCCGTGCCTATGAAGAACGATACCGGCGTGGTTCAGGAATGGGTAGGAGTGTTAGTCGATATCCACGATCAGCTATTGGCCGAAGAAAAGCTGCGCCGCACCGAGCAGTTGGCGACCGCCGGTCGCCTGGCCGCCACTGTGGCCCACGAGATCAACAATCCGCTCGAAGCGGTTACCAACCTCGTTTATCTCGCTCAGTTGTCCCAGACACTCGACGCGGGTGCGCGGGAATATCTCAACACCGCCTCCGACGAGTTGCGGCGCGCAGCACAGATTGTTCGCCAGACCCTGGGGTTCTATCGCGAGAACTCAGCGCCAAAAGACTCCGACATCGGGGAGATCGTTTCCGAGGTTCTGGCCCTCTATCGGCGCAATTTCATGGCCAAGGAAATCAAGGTTGTTTCAGAGATCGATATCGGAGCCATCGCCTGCGTCGTGCCAGGAGAAATCCGCCAGGTGGTGGCCAATCTGATCATTAACGCCATCGACGCCAGCAGCATCCACGGAGAAATTCGAGTTAAGGTCGAGACCCGCGCTAAAAGTGTCAGTGTGCGCGTCTCCGACTGCGGAACAGGCATTACCGAAGAAAATCTCAGTCATCTCTTCGAAGCGTTTTTCACAACCAAGAAAGATCTGGGCACCGGCCTCGGCCTCTGGGTCAGCCGTGGACTGATCGAAAAGCACAACGGCACCCTGACCGTCGAAACCAGCACCGATCCAGCGAATCACGGGGCAACATTTACCATCCTGCTGCCACTCGATTGTGCAAATGGCTAGTGTTCATCCATCCCGCGCCACTTCGCCGCCAGCTGCCTGTCCGCCAGGGCCTTGATAAACACCCCTCCAACGACACTGCGCGCCTGAAAGCCCACCTGCTTGCCCGTCTTGGTGTCATACCAGTCCGTCAGCGGCACTCGCGATGGCGTTTCGTTGACCCACTTCACAATCGGGTTGAGGAATTGAGCGAATTCCGAGGAATTGCTCGTCAACGTCGCCGTCCACAGTTCCCAATCGAGTTTGGTGTAATCCGCGCGGCTATCCAGCGGCAACCCATAAAGATTCAAGTGCCGCAGATAGAACGCAATCTCCGTTTCACGCACCCGCGGCGCAAACAGATCGAGCGAGAGCAGCTGATCCCACACCAGGTTGTACTTCTGACTCCAGGTCCCCGAGCGGTCGAAGGCCAGCTTGTAGTGGTCGCCGTCCTGAGCCATCTCCTCCCACTGCCCCGCCATCTTCTTCGCCGCGGCAGCGTAGTCGTCGGCAACGGCATTCTCGCCCAATCCGCGCGCCATCACCGCGTAGGCTCCCAATCCCTCGATCGCCTTGATCGAGAGATTTGCATTGTGCGCAAGATGCCCGGCGAAATCATCCGTGCAGAGCTGGTTCTCCGGATCCAGTCCCTTCTCCCGAACATACTTTGCCCACTTGGTAAATTCCGGCCAGTACTCCTTGGCGACATGCCAATCGCCCTGTGCCTGTCCCAGCGCCGCGCCCAGGATCAGCATGTTGCCGCTCTCCTCGATCGGCATCTGATCCTCTTCCGTGAGTTCGCCGCCCCCATACTCCTGCCCATCGGCCAGTGGATACCGTCCTAGATCGTGCGGCGCAAAATCAAATTTCCACCGCGGCATCTTCGCGTATTCCAGCACCGGACGCACCTGCGCCTCCAGCAGCGCCGGGTTGAAAAACAGAAAGAACGGCGCCGAGGGATACAGCACATCCACCGTGCCAATATCGCCGTTCGAAAAATTCTCTTTCGCAAACAGCATCGGCCGTCCTTCAAGATCCGCGACCAGCCCGTGCGCCGCCAGCGTCTGCCGATACGCCAGCAGAGCCAGCTGTCGATACTCCGGGCCGCCGGCCTGCTCCAGATCGCGTCCCAGCTCGCCGTCATATTTTTCGCCGCGCGCTTCCAGCGAAGCATATTCCCGCTCTGCCTCTTCCAGCATTGCCTGCGCCGACTCGCCATTCCGCTGCCAGTAAGGCCGCAGCCTCCGCTGGAAGTACTCGATTGCGTACTCCTCGGTATAAGACAGCAGCACGTGAGCTGCAGCCGTCTGGCCAGCCGCAATCTCCAGCGGCAACACCACCGCCAGCTGTGCCGCATGATCCCGCGGAGTCTTCGGCATATCGAGATCGTCAGCCGCCGGCAGTGTGCCGCTCTTCAGAAATTCGCGAACCGCATGCGACGACTCCACCATACTCGCCTGTTCATTCGCCGGCACGCCAAGGTGAAAGTAGCCCCAGTCGATGCGCAGGTCATCGCCCGACCGGTTGAGCACCCGCTGATCCCGCGACCCGATATTCAGCAGTGTCAATCCCGTAGCCTGCGACCGCCCCCACGTCACCGCCTCGTTGTCCGTATCCACGGCGATGCGCCCATCTACTTCCAGCAGCACATCCACCTTGTGCCCGCGCCCATCGACACTCGCCGCCTTCCACGTCAGATAGGTCACCGGACGCGACAGCAGATCGAGATCCTGCGGAAAGGCCGGCGTAAAAAACTCCACCGTC
>Ga0335075_10002194_pt1 | contig 31586 bp, 27 predicted proteins | sample Lox_Sample_24_FD_206723 | JGI IMG/M metagenome (GOLD analysis project Ga0335075, IMG submission 206723) | Soil microbial communities from Loxahatchee National Wildlife Refuge, Florida, United States - Lox_Sample_2.4 | ecosystem: Environmental > Terrestrial > Soil > Wetlands | place: USA...
CGTTCCCAACGCAACAATGATCCTGACCACCCAGCCACACCCATTGCTCGCCTCCAGCTTTTGCCACAGAGAATCGAACAACCGACCGATTCGCAACTGTAGTACTAGATTGTCCTGGGAAAGGAGGCTCCGGCCGATGAGCGACGTCACCCGACTTGCCGCCACCGCGGCGCTGCTCGGCGATCCCGCGCGTGCCAATATCCTTGCCGCGCTGATGGACGGCGGGGCTCTCACCGCGAAGGAGCTCGCCTTCGCCGCGCACGTTGCGCCACCCACCGCGAGCGAGCATCTGGCCAAGTTGAGCGATGCCGGCCTGTTGACGCCGGACCGGCAGGGCCGGCACCGCTATTATCGGCTGGCCTCGCCGCAGGTGGCGGCGATGGTGGAGACCATCCTGGCGCTGGCCGGACAGACGCAGCCGCCCCCTCGTCCGACCGCTTGGCGGGGTGGGGAGGCTTTGCGCACCGCCAGGAGTTGCTATGACCACATCGCCGGGCGGCTCGGCGTTGCGCTGGCGGACGGCCTGATCGAGCGCGGCCATGTCGTGCTGGCGCCCGACGGTGGCGAAGTGACCGAGACGGGCGGGGAATTCCTCGCCCGGTTCGGGGCCGAGCCGGCCCGTGTCGGCAGCGCCCGGCGCGTGTTCTGCCGGCCGTGCCTGGATTGGAGCGAGCGGCGTCCCCACCTCGCCGGACGGGTTGGTGCGGCGCTGGCGTGCCGGTGCTTCGAGCTGGGCTGGATTGCCCGGATGCGCGATACGCGCGCAGTCGCGATCACCGAGGCCGGCCGGGTCGGCTTTGCCGAGACGTTCGGCGTCGCGCTCGGGTAGGGGCCGCCAATCCCCCCACCCGCGCGGCGACCTCTCCCGCGGAGGGGGAGAGGTGGATCGGCGCCGCGGAACTGGAAGGACGACAACCATAGACATTCGCATCGAGCCGCCGACCGATTCAATCACCGACCGGATCGCGCTGATCTCGCGCCAGGTCTGGGACGCCAAATACCGCCTGAAGAATGCCGAGGGCCTACCGATCGACCTGACGGTCGAGGATACCTGGCACCGCGTTGCCCGGGCGCTGGCACAGCCCGAGACCGATGCGGGATTTTGGGAACGCCGGTTCTACACGGCACTGGAAGATTTCCGGTTCCTCCCGGCCGGGCGGATCCTGTCCGGCGCCGGCACCGAGCGGCGCGTGACGCTGTTCAACTGCTTTGTCATGGGCGACATCGGCGACGACCTCGGCAGCATCTTCGAGCACCTGCGCGAGGCGGCGCTGACCATGCAGCAGGGCGGTGGGATCGGCTACGACTTCTCCTCATTGCGGCCCAAAGGCGCGCCGGTGCGAGGCGTCGGAGCGGACGCGTCGGGCCCGCTGTCGTTCATGGACGTGTGGGACGCGATGTGCCGCACGATCATGTCGGCGGGCGCCCGGCGCGGCGCGATGATGGCGACCATGCGCTGCGATCATCCCGACATCGAGGACTTCATTGCCGCCAAGCATCAGGCCGGACGCTTGAGCAATTTCAACCTTTCGGTGCTGGCGACCGACGCTTTCATGGCCGCCGTGGAGGCAGATGCTGAGTGGCCGCTCGTGTTCGGCGGCGTGAGTTACAAGACCATCCGCGCGAAGGCGCTGTTCGACGCCATCACGCGAGCTACCTATGATTACGCCGAACCGGGCGTGATTTTCATCGATCGCATCAACGCGCGAAACAACCTCTATTATTGCGAAACCATCCGCTCGACCAATCCGTGCGGCGAACAGCCGCTGCCGCCCTATGGCGCATGTCTCCTGGGTTCGATCAACCTCTCGCGTTTGGTCCGACAGCCCTTCACGCGGGAGGCCCGGCTGGTCGATGCCGAGCTTGCCGAACTTGCCGGCGTCGCGGTCCGCATGTTGGACAACGCGATCGATATCTCGGGCTTCCCGCTGGAAGAGCAGCGCCGGGAAGCGCTGGTGAAACGCCGGATCGGGCTCGGCATGACCGGCCTTGCCGACGCACTGACGATGTGCGGGCTGCGCTATGGCTCGGCGGCGGCAGCGGAGACGGCGGCGCATTGGGCGCATCAGATCGAACGCGCGGCGTACACTGCATCCGCTCATCTGGCTGCCGAGAAGGGCGCGTTTCCACTGTTCGACCGGGACCCTTATCTCGCCGGGGAGACTGTCCAGGGGCTGGATGACGATGTGCGCGAATTGATCGCCGAGCATGGCATTCGCAACGCGTTGCTTACCTCGATCGCGCCGACCGGCACTATCTCGATTGTCGCCAACAACGTTTCCAGCGGCATCGAGCCGGTGTTCGCGCTCGCTTACACGCGGAAGGTCCTGCAGCCGGACGGGTCGAGGACCGAAGAGGAGGTCACCGATTATGCCGTCCGGCTGTTCCGGGAGAAATTCGGTCAGGATGCGTCTCTGCCCGCTTATTTCGTGACGGCGCAGGACCTGGCGCCGGCGGACCACGTGCGAATGCAGGCGGCGGTGCAGCGTTACGTGGACAGCGCCATCTCAAAGACCGTCAATGTTCCGGCGAACATCAGCTTCGAGGCGTTTCAGGAAGTCTATCTCGACGCTTATCGCAGCGGCTGCAAAGGCTGCACGACCTATCGGCCGAACAACGTCACCGGGTCTGTATTGGAGGTAAAGCCGTCCGCGGTGCCGGCCGCGTCGGCAACCGAACTGCTGGTTCGATCGGAGAGGCTTTCGGGCGCGACCTACAAGCTGCGCTGGCCCGACAGCGAACACGCGATGTACGTGACGGTCAACGACGTCGAACAGGGTGGTGTCCGACGACCGTTTGAGGTCTTCGTCAATTCGAAGAACCTGGAGCACTATGCCTGGGTGGTGGCGCTGACGCGGATGATCAGCGCAGTCTTTCGCCGTGGCGGCGAGGTCGCGTTCGTCGCTGAGGAGCTGAAGCAGGTGTTCGATCCGCGCGGCGGCCAATGGAGCAATGGGCATTATATTCCGTCGCTCGTGGCGGCGATTGGAGAGGTGATTGAGCGGCATATGGTGGAAACGGGCTTCCTGGTGCCGGATTCGCCAGCGGCAAAGAATGGCGCTGCTGCGACCGCAGCAACCACCGTTACACATGTCGGCCCGCTTTGTCCCAGATGCAACCAGCCGGGCTTGGTCAAGGAGGCCGGCTGCCTTTCCTGCGTGCACTGTGGCTGGTCCAAATGCAGTTGAGGCGCGCACCAGTCGTGTTGTCCTCTCCCTCATGATCGCCTTCGCCGAGCTGCTGGAGCGGCTCGTCTTCACTCCCTCACGAAACGCCAAGATCGCGCTGCTACGCCACTACTTCGAGACCGAGCCCGATCCGGACCGCGGCATCGGGCTGGCGGCGATCGTCGGCGAACTGGCGTTCAGCACCGCCAAGCCAGGGCTGATCCGTGAGCTGGCGGCGGCGCGAACCGACCCTGTGCTGTTTGGCTGGTCCTATGATTTTGTTGGGGACCTCGCCGAGACCGTCGCACTGATATGGCCGGAAGCGGCCACCAGCGCTCCACCGCCGCGTCTGTCGGAGGTCGTCGAAGCGCTGGAGAGTGCGCCGAAACTGGCGCTGCCCGGTATTGTCGCCGGCTGGTTGGATGCGTCGGATGCCTCGGTGCGATTGGCGCTTTTGAAACTGATCACTGGCGGGCTGCGGGTCGGTGCCTCGGGCCGGTTGGCGAAGATTGCGCTGGCCGAAATGGGCGATGTCGATCCCGACGAGGTCGAGGAGGTCTGGCACGGCCTGGCGCCACCCTATCTGCCACTGTTCGCCTGGCTGGAAGGACGCGGCAAGCGGCCGGATCCGGCGGATGCACCGGTGTTTCGCCCGCCGATGCTGGCGCATCCGCTGGAGGAGGCCGATCTGGCGACGCTGGATGCGGCAGCGTTCCGTGCCGAGTGGAAATGGGACGGCATCCGCGTCCAGCTTGTCGCCACGAAAGGCGGACGGCGATTATATTCCCGAAGCGCGGACGATATCTCGGGCGCGTTCCCTGAGATCGTGGAAGCAATGACGTTCCGGGCTGTGCTGGATGGCGAGTTGCTGGTCATGCGCGACGGCCCGGATGGGCGTCAGGTCGCGCCATTCGCTGACTTGCAGCAGCGGCTGAACCGCAAGCTGGTCAGTGCCAAGACGATGCAGGACAACCCGGCCGGCGTGCGGCTGTACGACATCCTGTTCGATGGCGACGAAGACGTGCGCCCGCTGCCGTTCGATGCGCGGCGGGCACGGCTGGAAGCCTGGCATGCGCGCGTGCAGCCCGCGCGCATGGACCTGTCGCCGCTGATCCCGTTCGCTTCGCCGGACGAGTTGGGCGCGCTTCGGCTTGGTGCGCGCGCCGCCTCGATGGAGGGGATTATGCTGAAGCGGGCCGACAGCCCGTATGTGCCTGGGCGGCCGAAGGGGTTGTGGTGGAAGTGGAAGCGCGATCCGCACACGGTCGATGCGGTGCTGATGTACGCCCAGCGTGGCCACGGCAAGCGCAGCAGCTACTATTCGGACTACACATTCGGGTTGTGGAAGGGCGACGAGCTGGTGCCGGTGGGCAAAGCCTATTTCGGCTTCACCGATGCCGAGCTGTCCTGGCTGGATCGTTGGATCCGCAACCACACGGTCGCGCGCTTCGGTCCGGTGCGGGAGGTGGAGAAGTCGCTGGTGCTGGAGGTGGCGTTCGACGCCGCGCAGCTATCGGCGCGGCACAAGTCGGGGGTGGCGATGCGGTTCCCGCGCATCGCCCGCATCCGCACCGACAAGCCGGCTGTCGAGGCCGACCGGTTGGAGCATCTGATGACGCTGGTGGAAAATCGGATTGGGGAGAGCGTGGTCGATTGATACCAGGCGCTGTGAAATTGCCGAGGCGCATTGTGATCAGCCCATCCACCCATTGACCGGTCCCGACCCTTTGCAGCCGTTGCACGTCTTCACCCGCTCCTGGTGACCATGTCGGCGAAGTACGGCTTGTCGATCGAGCCGCCGGTCAGTTGCGCCGAGCAAAACATGAGCAGTTTTCGATCTGGATGCTGAGCAGTCATTCGCCTGATCACCTCCGGCGAACGGAAGCAACGGTGTGCCGAGATCGCAGTCTTCCATGTCGGAAGAGCTATCACTTCGGCCGTCGTCGGCCGCGGCCGAAAGGAATGCGACGATGCTGGTTTCAAGGGACCAAATCAACTCGACGTGCGCGGACGAGCTGCGGGCAGCCATATCCGGCCGCGTGGCGCTGCCAGGGGACGAGCTGTATGACGAGGGCACCCGCGTGTGGAACGGCGCCGTCCGCCGCCGTCCGGCGATAGTTGCATTCTGCAAACAACCTGCGGACGTGCAGGCGGCTGTGCGCGCCGCGCGGCGCCACGGCCTGCCACTGGCCGTGCGCGGCGGCGGGCACGACTGGGCGGGGCGGGCTCTGTGCGACGATGGTCTCGTCATCGACCTCACCGGGATGCGGGATGTGGCGGTGGACCCGCGCGCGCGTGTGGCCACTGTCGCGGGCGGCGCCTGGGCCAAGGATGTGGCCGCCGCCGCCGGCGCTCACGGCCTGGTCGCGGCGTTGGGCAACTGCGGCACGGTCGGCATGGCCGGCCTGACCCTGGGGGGCGGCTACGGCCCCCTCAGCGGCACCTGCGGCCTGGCGGCGGACAACCTGCTCGGCGCCGAAATCGTGCTGGCGGACGGGCGGCGCGTGACAACCGGTCCCGATGCGGAGCCCGACCTGTTCTGGGCGCTGCGTGGTGGCGGCGGCAACTTCGGCGTCGTGACCTCCCTGCGCGTCCGCCTCCATCCAGCGCGCGACATGTTCGCGGGAACGATCATCTACAACTGGAGCGAGGCGGGCACGGTCCTGCGTCGCTACGCGGCATTCGCGTCGACGTTGCCCGACGAACTCGGCGTGTCCGTCGGCGCGACGTCCGCCCCGGACGGCGGACCCGTCATCATGGTCGTGCCGCTGTGGAACGGCGAGCGGCGCGAGGGCGAGCGTGCCATGGAAGACCTGCGGGCTTTTGGCACGCCGCTATCCGCCCAGGTCGGACCGGCGACCTACGCCGACATGCTCGCCCAGTTCGACGCGTGGGTAGCGGCAGCAGACGGCTGCCACTGGGAGATCCGGACGCGCTCGCTGCCCGCGCTCACCGCAGGCGCCATCGACGCGATCATCGCGGCGAAGGCCCGCGCGACGTCGCCGTACTGCGCGGTCTTTTGGCACCACTTCCACGGGGCCGCGACACGGATCTCGGCGGATAGCGCCGCATTCGGCCTGCGCCGCGAGCACTTCATGGTGGAGATCGTCGCGGGTTGGAAGCCCGATGGGGATGACGGCGCGGCGCACCGGCGGTGGGCGCACGATCTTTGGCAGAGCCTAGCCCCGTTCGCCCTGCCGGGCGGCTACGCCAATCTGCTCGGCCCGGATAATCGCGAACAGGCCGCGGGGGCCTATGGTGGCAACGCCGCCCGGCTGCGGATCCTCAAGCGCCGCTTCGATCCCGCTGGGGTCTTCGCGTCCGTCATCCCCCTGCCGGAGGGGTGAACCGATCGGGTTGCGTCTGAAACGAATTCCCGGTGAGCTGCAATCGAACCGCGTTTGCCAGTTCCAGACTGCTGCTTTCTCGCTTCCTACCTGGAGGATAGCACGATGACAACGCTTCTCGACAAGCAACGGTCGGCGACCGGCCAAGTCCAGAGTCCCGACAAGTCCACATTGGATCAAGTGCTTTCGCGCATTGCCGTGCTCGCACCGATGGTCGCGCGGCTCGCTCCCGACATCGAGCAAGGTCGGCGACTGCCAGAGGAGCTGGTTGCTGCTTTCAAGTCCGCACGGATTTACAGCATGCTCGTCCCTCGGCGCTACGGCGGCCTTGAACTCGATGCGCCAAGCGCCTTTCGGGCGGTCGCGGCCTTGGCCAAGCTCGATGGGTCAGTGGGCTGGAATGCCATGATTGGCCAGATCGGGGCTCTGATGCCGTTTCTGGTGAGCCCGACCTTGTCTGAGCAAATCTACCAGGACGGAAAGGATCACGTCATTGCCGGTTCGGGTCAGCCGGTGGGCACCGCCGAGCGCGTTCCCGGAGGATGGCGGGTTACCGGCGCCTGGCCGTTTGCCAGCGGGTGCCAGAACGCCGAGTGGATCGTGGGCACTTGCGTGATGATGGAGGGCGGTTCTCCCATCGAGGCGTCAGACGCACCTGGTCCAATGATCCGCACCTGTATCATGCCGGCCGAGCATTGGGAGATCCGGGACACCTGGCACACGTTCGGCCTCAAGGGCACCGGCAGCCACCATGTCGCATTGACGGACATGTTTGTTCCCGACGAGAACTTTTTTGAGTTGCCGTTCGGAGGGTCGTTCGCGCCTGATCCCGTCTTCGGCAAGTTCCCAGAGCTCGTCGTGTTGTCGCATGCCGCCGTCGCCGTGGGGATCGCCGAGGGCGCCATCATGGACCTCGTTGAACTGGCGGGGACAGGTGTCAAACAACTGTTCATGACCACTCCGCTGGTGGAGACCGAACGCTTCAAGGAAGGCTTGGCGCGGCTTGATGTCGAACTGATGGCGGCGCGCGCGCTGCTTGAGGCACGGGTTGCGCATGTTTGGGAAAATCCCGAACGATCGACAGCGAAGGACCTGACCCGCCTGGCGGAACAAGTACAAGTGGCGATCTGGATCACCGCGGCCTGTGTGCGCGTCGCCGAAGGCTGCTTTGAACTCGCCGGAAGCAGGGCCGTGTACGAAAGCTCGCCGCTGCAGCGAAGGGTGCGAGATCTACGCGTCGCGGCCCAGCATGCGGCTGTCCAACCGCGCCAGTACGTAATGGCGGGGGCCGCCGTGCTCACTCGCCTGTCAGGCGAGAATGTACCGTAACGATCGATGGCATATATCGAAATATCCAGCTATGGAGGACACTCAGATGATCTATCACGTATCTATCCCGGCGCGTGAACCGCAGCACGTTGCCGAGGTCCTGGCCGAACTGATGAACGGCAAGTGCCTTCCGTTCGGCCCGCTCGAAGGCGCCTTCATGGCGGCGAGCGGCGATGCAAACGGCACGATGTTCGAGGTCTACCCGGAGCGTACGACGCTCGACATACCGGACCGTGACGATCAGGTCGTTTTTGCTGAAAATCCGGCGCCGCCGCGAAGCTGGCCGTTCCACGTATTGCTGTCAGTCCCGCGCGACGCGGAAGAGGTCGAGCGGATCGGCGCTCGCGAGGGCTGGCGCGCCAAGACATTTGGCCGCGGCATGCGGGGGCAGAAGCCGTTCTTCCACGTGATCGAGTTCTGGCTGGAAAACCGGCTGATGATCGAAGTCGCAACACCGGCGATGGCGCACGAATACCTGGACTTCCTGAAGGGCGCCCGGACGACGATGCGCGACCCCGAGTCTGCCCGCTTGATGCAGGCGACCCATGTAAAAGAGCCGGCAAAAAAGCCCGCCTGACGCGAGTGCCGCGACACCCCGGCCGGGGTCGGACCCCGCGCCGGCCGGTGGTGCAGCCTTGTTCGCCGCGGAAGCGTCCCGACGAGGAGGCGCCGCCCATCGGTTGCACAACGGCGATCACACTCAGTTGAGAGAAACCGCGATGAACGCACCGATTGTGTTAGAGCCGCTCGCCGACGCACAGTGCACGCCACTCGACCAGGTCGACGTGAGCGACCCCAGGCTGTACCAGAACCACGTCTGGCAACCCTATTTCGCGCGCCTCCGCCGGGAGGAACCGGTGCACTGGCGCGAGAACGGCATGTACGGCTCGTTCTGGTCAATTACCAAGTACCAGGACATCATGGATGTCGAAACGCGGCATCAGGAATTCTCTTCCGAGGCGGCGCTCGGCGGGATCATGATCACCGATCGGCCAATGGATCATCGGCGGCCGAGCTTCATCTCGATGGATCCGCCGAAGCATACCGATCAGCGGCGTGTCGTGGCCCCCACGTTTACGCCGACAAATATGCAGAAGATGGCGATCGGGACCCGCGAACGCGTGCGCCGCATTCTTGACAGCCTGCCGCGCAACGAGGTGTTCGACTGGGTCGATCTGGTCTCGATCGAAGTCACGACGCAAATGCTTGCCACCCTGTTCGACTTCCCCTTCGAGCAGCGGCGCAAGCTCACGTTCTGGTCGGATACCGCGATAATGGATGCGAATGCCGGCGGCATCGTCGATTCCGAGGAAAAGCGTCTGGAGATCCTGACTGAATGCCTGGAGACAATGACCGGGCTTTGGCGCGAGCGTGAGAAGCTGCCGCCGCGCCCGGACCTGATCTCGATGATGGCGCATGGCGAGGGCACGCACGACCTGTTGGATCGGCCGATGGAGTTCCTGCGTAACCTTATGCTGCTGATCGTCGGCGGTAACGACACCACGCGGAACTCCATCTCTGGCGGGTTGTGGGCTCTCCATAATCATCGTGATCAGTGGGAAAAGTTGCGGGGGAATTCGCTGCTTATTCCAAGCTTTGCGCAGGAGGCGATCCGCTGGCAGTCCCCGATCATTCACATGCGTCGCACGGCCCTGTGCGACGCCCAGGTGGGCGGCAAGCGCATCCGCAAAGACGACAAGGTCGTGATGTGGTACGTCTCCGGCAACCGCGACGAGACTGCGATCCCGGATGCCGACCGGTTCATCATCGACCGCGAGAAGCCGCGCCAGCATCTGGCATTCGGCTACGGCATGCACCGCTGCGTCGGCGCGCGACTGGCGGAGTTGCAACTGTCGATCCTATGGGAAGAGATTTTGGCGCGCGACCTCAAGATCGAGGTGATGGACGAGCCGAAGCGCATTTATTCCAACTTTATCGGTGGGATCAGCTCGTTGCCGGTGCGGATTGCTGCGTAGCATAGTATCCGGGTGTCGAAAGGCCGCTCTGGAATGCGTCGGTATTGGTGATAGACTCTGTGGCGCCAAGTTGGCCATATGGGTGAGATCTCTGACAGTGTGGACGCAATTCTCTATCTTGAATCGGCCAGCCGCGTGACGGGCGAAACCCTTCACGTCGGCGGCGGCCAAAGTGCGGGTCAATAGCCATGCCGATCGATTTCACACTGACGCCGGAACAGCAGCGCCTGCGCGCCGACGCACGCGCCTTCGCCGGCGATGTGTTGTCGAAGGTGGGGGCCGTCACACAGGACCTGGCAACGCCGCTCGCCCGCTTCGCCGCCACCCGGCCGTTCTACGAACAGGCCGTCGCGGCGGGTTTTCTGCGCCGCCTGATCCCAGCACCTCTCGGCGGCCAGAGCACAGGTGTTGTGGACATGGCCGTCCTGGCCGAAGAGTTCCACGCCGTTGATGTCAATGTCTCGTTGACCCTGTTCGGTACCGTCCTGGGCCTGTTCCCGGTATTGCTGGGCGGCACGCCGCGGCAAGCGGAACGCTTCTTTGCTCCGTTCGCAGCGGAGCAGGGCACTCCGCTCGCCGCCTTCGCCTTCAGCGAACCCGGTGGCAGCGCCAACTTTACCGCACCCGCACCGGCCGAGGGCGTGCGCACCCAGGCGAGGCTGCAAGGCGATCGCTGGGTAATTTCCGGCGCAAAGAAGTGGGTTTCCAGCGGCACCGGCTGGGACGGGAAAGGGGCCGACCTGCTGACGGTGGTCTGTCGCACCGATCTCGGTGCATCACCTGAAAGCGGGATTTCGGTTATCGCCGTCCAAGGCCCGGCGGAGGGCATTGTGCTGGACAGGGCAATTGATTCCATCGGCCACCGCGCGCATCTGCAACCACAGTTCCGGCTGAACGAGGTACGCACGCCCGCTGATCATCTGATTGGGCCGCGCGGCGGGGGGAAGGCACTCGTCGAGGCCTGCTTCACAGGCACCGCGCCGATCGTCGGCGTTTTCGCCGTCGGGCTGATGCGTGCGGCCTTCGACTGGGCGCTGAATTTCGCCAAGATGGAGAAGCGTGGCGGCGCGACGCCGATCATGAGCCATCAGGCAGTCGGCTATGCGCTGGCCGACGCGAAGATGGCGATCGAGGCCGTCCGTTCGCTCAGTCTGCGCGCCGCGCATGCCTTCGATATGCAGGCATCCGGCGCGCTGGAACTGGCGCTACATGCGAAGGTGTTCGGGTCGGAGACAGCGGTACGCGTGATCACGGACCTTATGCGCGTCGTTGGCATCGACAGCTACGATCGCGGGCTGCCGCTCGGCGGTCTGCTCGCCGACGCTCTCGTATTACCGCTGTTCGATGGTGGGAACATGGGCGTCCGGCGACGCCAGTTGCACGAGCTGATGCAAATGCCGGACTACGACCCGCTCGCAACGTCTGGCGACTGAGGTAACCAGGATCGAACGTTGAAGGCGCGGTTATCGGGTGGACCGCCCTTCGCGATCTCCGATCAGTGAACGACATGGCCACCGAGATGCCTCAGCGGTGGTTTGCAACGTATCGTCCTGCTCGACAGTGCCGAATCCCGGCAACCCGTTGATGAGGCCATAACGCACGATCCGCGACATATTCCAGCATCCGGTACGCGATGCGGACCAATCGCGGACGCGGCGGATCGAAGACCGCGGCAGCGTCCTCGCCGGACATTGCCGCAGTCAAGCCGCCTGGCGTTCGGCGACAGGGTGGACCGACTTGAATCCGGTTCCATCCGTTGATTGCCACAATCAGCAAGGTGAGCATCACCCGCTCTTGCTCAGTGAACTGGGAGCGCAGCGCTTCATAAGCATCATCGGGCGCATGTGTCTCGGATAGCAATGTCAAGGCTTCGGTCCAACCAAGCGCAGCGCGTTCCCGCTCGCTGTAAATCGGGAATTCGTGCCAGGCGTCGACGAGATTGATCGGCGATGTGTGACACGCGGTGGAGAACTTTTGGCGACCGGCGCTTGTTGGCGCAGCCGCCAGGCTTTACCACGGCGCCCATTCGTCCGGAGCGACCCGTCATGACCTATCTCGTCGCCGCCGACCTTCCAACCGCCCCCGCCGGCGAGCGGTTGCGCGCGTTGCTCGCCCGTCCCGGCATCTTGGAATTGCCGGGCGCGCACAACGGCATGGCAGCCCTGCAGGCGAAGGCGGCCGGATTCCAGGCCCTCTACCTCTCCGGCGCAGCGATGAGCGCGCAGATGGGCCTGCCCGATCTCGGCGTGATCACCGTCGATGAGGTGTGCTTCTTCATCCGCCAGATCGCGCGCGCGTCGGCGCTGCCGGTGCTGGTCGATGGCGACACCGGCTACGGCGAGGCGCTCAACGTCATGCACATGGTCCGCTGCTTCGAGGATTCCGGCGCCGCCGCCGTGCATATCGAAGATCAGTTGCTGCCCAAGAAATGCGGCCACCTGAATGACAAGAAGCTGGCGGATCCGCACGACATGGCAGCCAAGATCGCCGCCGCGGTGCGCGCCCGCCGCCACCTGTTCGTCGTCGCCCGCACCGATGCCGCAGCGAGCGAAGGCATGGACGGTGCGGTCGCTCGTGCGCGGCTGTACCTGCAAGCCGGTGCCGACGCCATATTCCCCGAGGCGCTGACCAGCGCCGAGATGTTCCGCGCGTTCGCCGAACGGGTGAAGGCGCCGCTGCTCGCCAACATGACCGAGTTCGGCCGCACGCCGTTCTTCACCGCCCGCGAGTTCGAGCAGATGGGCTACAAGATGGTGATCTGGCCGGTCAGCTCGCTGCGCGTGGCCAACAAGGCCCAGGCCGAGCTCTATTCCGCGATCCGCCGGCACGGCAGCACGGAAAGCATGATCGACCGCATGCAGACCCGCGCCGAGCTTTATGACACGATCGGATATCTTGAGTACGAGGCGCTCGATGCCTCGATCGTGCAAACCGTGGTGCCGCGCGGCATGCCCCAGCGCCAGCCTTGATGTACCCCCGGCAATCAGGAAACCCCGCCCGGATGAACCGCCGCACCCTGCTCGCGCTGTTCGCGCTCGCGCCGGCCGTCGCCCTTGCCCAGTCGGACGAGCCCACGGGGCCGCAGCCCGAGTTGCCGAAGCAACAGCTCGTCATCGTGACCAAGGACGGACAGCGGCACGTCTTCAACGTGGAGGTCGCCACCACGCCGGCGCAGCAGGAAACCGGGGAGATGTTCCGCAAGAGCGTGCCGCCGGATGGCGGAATGCTGTTCGACTGGGACACGCCGCGCCAGTCGGAGATGTGGATGAAGAACACGCTGGTGCCGCTCGACATGGTGTTCATCGCCGCCGACGGGACGATCGACTCGATCGCCGAGAATACGGTGCCGCGCAGCCTGCGCGTCATCGCCAGCCATGGCCAGGTGCTGGCGACGCTGGAACTGGCCGGCGGCACCACCGCCCGGCTCGGCATCACGGTGGGCGACAAGGTGCTGGCGCCGATGTTCCACGACATGGGGTGATCGTGCTAGGGGCACCCGAACGGGGCGTGGCGCAGCCTGGTCAGCGCGCGTGTTTTGGGTACACGAGGCCGCCGGTTCGAATCCGGCCGCCCCGACCACACGTTGGACGGAACGGAGCAGTACAGGCCATGCGGGCCCGCATCTATCAGCCGCCGAAGAACGCGATGCAATCGGGGCGTGCCGGCACCCACCACTGGGTGCTGGAGTTCGAGCCTGCCGCGCCGCGCCGCGCCGATCCGCTGATGGGCTGGATCGGCAGCGCGGACACCCAGGCGCAGGTGCGGCTCTTTTTCGAGAACCGCGAGGAGGCAGTCAGCTACGCCGAGAAACAGGGCATCGCCTACGATCTGGAGTTGCCGCACGAACGGCGGGTCAAGCCGAAGGCGTATGCCGACAATTTCCGCTACGGCCGGCGAGAGATGTGGACGCATTAGGTCGTCGCCGGGCGACCCTGCGGGCCGTGGTTTGCGCCCTTAGCTCAGTTGGATAGAGCAACAGCCTTCTAAGCTGTGGGTCACAGGTTCGAGTCCTGTAGGGCGCGCCAGACTCCTCGCATCGAGGGACCACCAAGGGCCCTGCCCTTCAAACAAATATCAGCGGGGGGGCGGCGGGCGGCCATCCGCGCAACCACGCAAACACGCCCGCCGAGCTTCATCCTGGACCGACGCGTGCCGCGCCGAGTTGCCCTGCTGACTCTACAACGAAACCACTACTGGGCGCGTCCTCCCAGGAGGCCGTTGCGCACCTGGTGCGCCGCAACACCGGGCGCAGTATAGGAACAACATGGGCCCGAGACAGGAAACCAGGGCCGGGCGCGGCACGCAACGACTTCGGGACGCGATTCTCTCGCTTCGCCTCGCGCCGGGAACGCGCCTGGTAGAGCGCGAGATGGCGGACCAGTTGGGCGTTAGCCGCACTGGCGTTCGCGCAGCACTGCAATCTCTGGAGGCCGAAGGTCTGGTCGTCCGTGGCAGGCGCGGGGTTGTCTCTGTCGCGATCGTCTCGCGCGAGGAAGCACGTCAGATCTACGAAGTGCGCGCGGCACTCGAGCCGGCCACGGCGCGGCTATTCATCGAGCGCGCGACGGACGAGCAGGTGGCGGCGTTGGGCAAAGCCGTCGTGCGTGCCGAGGCGGCGGCGCGCGCGCTGGACGGTCGCGCCTATGTCGAGGCATTTCGCAGTTTCTATGCCGTGCTTCTTGCCGGCAGCGGCAACGAGATCGCGCGGCATATCCTCGAGACCCTCGAGGCACGGATCACCTATCTGCGGCACCTGACGACGCAAAGAGCGCCGCAGTCGCGGCAGTTTCGCACCGCAGCCCTGCTGCGTGGCATCTTTAACGCAGTGCAAAGGCGGGCACCCGATGTCGCGGCCCGGCGCTGCGCTGCGTTCGTCGAGCGCTCGGCGCGGTTTGCCCTTGACGTGCTGAGCGACGGTGCCTGACCGACGTAAGTGCCCTACTCCGCAGCGATCGCCTGCTGCTCGGTCCGCAAAGCAGCGCGGACCGCCGGAATTACCTCGGTTCCCAGCCGGCGCACGCTTTCCCGCGCGGCCGCGTGCGGCAGGCTGGACCATGAGCTCTTGAACACGACGCTGGAGATACCAGTCTCGCGATATAAATGCAGGATCTGCTGTACGATCTGCTCAGGCGGTCCGAAATACACGCTGCGGTCGCGCACGAACTCATAGGTGAGACGCTTTTTCAGGGCCGCTTCCTGTTCGGTTGGCAGCGTCTCGCCGGGATTGAGATAGACACCGGGTCCGCGCCAGTTAGAGAAGTTGAGCGAGTCCATCATCGGTCCGCCGGCGATGCGCAGCGCTTCTTCCTCGCTGTCGGCGACAAACGTGTCGCGCATGATCGCGGCCCGCGCGCCCAGGGGCAGGTCTTTGCCGGTTGCCTCGTGCAGGGTGTCGCGATAGACGCGCAGCCGCTCGCGCAATGCCGCGACCGGCGGGCGCCACATGATGATCCCGAGGTCCTGGCGCGCCGCGTGCTGAATGGAGTCGAGCGAGTTCACCACCTCCCACATCGGCAAGGGATTCTGTCGCGCGCGCGGATAGATCGAGAGCTTGATCAACTCGCCGGACTGTGGGTCGATATAATCGGAGTCGGTGACAGTGTGCGCCCGGTCGGCGCGGAACCCGGGCGCCGGGAACTGATAGACCTGCCCCTTGAAACAAAACCGCTCCTGCGTGAGCGCGGCCTTGATGACCGAGACCGCTTCGTCGAACACCAGCTTGCTCTTCGTCTGGTCGTTCGGATTGGCCTCCGGATTAAGGTTCAGGGCCTCCAGCCCGTAATTGCCCCGCCCGAACCCGATCTCCACCCGCCCGCCCGTAAGTTGGTCGAGCAGTGCGATATCCTCGGCCGCGCGCAACGGGTGCCAGAACGTCACGATGGCCGCGGCCAGGCCGACACGGATCCGGTTCGTCCGCGCTGCCAGATCCACCGCGGTCATCAGCGGGTTTGGCAGCAGCTCGCGACCCCAGACGCTGAAATGGTGCTCCGGCATCCACAGCACGTCGAAATCCGTCTCGTCGCAAATTGTCGCCAGCTCGCGCAGTTCGTCGAGCAGCTCGGCGTAATCACGCCGCCTGGTGACGTCGTGCAGGTTGTGGAACAGTCCGAATCGCATGCCGTGTCTCCGTTGGTTCGGGCGAGGCTCGCGGCGGGACGCCAGTCGGTTTGGTATACCAGACCGGTTTGGTATACCATACTGCTGTTCGCGGAGCCAGGGGCTTGATTGGCGGCTGAACGGCAGGGGAGGATGGCTCAGGCAGATGCTCAGGCTGATCGTGCGCCGCATATTGTTGATGCTGGCGATCGCGCTTGCCGTTTCGGCCCTGCTGTTCTTCACGGTGACACGACTGCTGGGCAGCCCGGCGGAGATGATGCTGGGCCAGGATGCCAGCCCGCTGGCGATCGCCAGGCTGAATGCGCAATACGGCTTCGACCGGCCGGCGGTGATCCAGTACCTGCACTGGCTGGGCGGCGCGCTGACGGGCGATCTGGGACGCAGCTACACCACCCAGCAGAGCGTCGCGGCTGCCATCGCGGCGCGTGTTCCGGTGACCTTGGAACTCTCGCTTTGGTCGGTCGCGCTGGCGGTGACCGCAGCCGTGGTGTCCAACACCATTCCAGCGATGCGCAGGCCGTTGCAAGGCGTCGTCACCGCGGTGAACCTGGTCGGCATCACGGTGCCGAACTTCATGCTCGGTGTGTCGCTGATCTTCATTCTCTCGGTGAAGCTCAACCTGCTCCCTTCCACTGGCTGGGTGCCGTGGTCGAACGGCATCGGGGCGCATCTGCGGCACATGATCATGCCGGTGCTGACGCTATCAGCCTACTATTTCGGCGCGTTCAGCATTGTCTATCGGGCCGAGTATCAGGCCGTGATCCAGCGCCCGTTCATCCAGGTTGCCCGCGCCAAGGGCCTCGGCGAATGGCGCGTGGCATTCCGCCACGCGGCGCCGAACGCCATTCTGCCGGTGATCACCTTCGTCGGCATCTCGATCGGTCAGCTTACCGGCGGCGCTGTTGTCACCGAGACCATCTTCTCGATGCCCGGGATGGGCCGGTTGTTTGTCTCCTCGATAGAATCACGGGACTTTCCGGTAATGCTCGCGGTCGGTATGCTGATCGTGGTCGGGGTGGTGTTCGCGAATCTGCTCGCCGATATCGGCTACGGGATTGTCAACCCGCAAATCCGGGATCCGTCGTGAGGCGCCCAGGATGCTGGATCGGTGTCAGCCTGGTCACCTTTGTTGCCGCCGTCGCGGTTGCGGCCCCGGCGCTGGCGCCACAGAACCCCTATGCCTCGGGCGTTGACATGCTGGCGCTGCCGAGCGCGGCGCATTGGCTCGGCACCGATGATCTAGGCCGCGACGTACTCAGTCGGGTCATCTACGGTGCCCGCGCTTCGCTGCCGATTGGCCTTGGCGGGGCACTGGTGGCCACCGCGATCGGCGTGCCGATCGGGCTGATTGCCGGTACGCTGCGGGGCGCGACCGATGTCGCGCTGGCCGCGCTGATCGACTTGTTCATCGCGCTGCCAGGGCTGGTGCTGGCGCTTATCATTACCGTGATGGTCGGCGCCAATTTGCGCAACCTGATCCTGGTGCTGGGCTTCGTCATGTGGCCGCCGGTCGCGCGACTGGTGCGCGGACAGGCGCTTGCGCTGCGGGAGGCTTTGTTTGTCGAGGCCGCGCGCGCGATGGGCGGCAAGCCGCTGTGGATCATCTGGCGCCACATCTGGCCCGGCGTGCTGCCGGTCGTAGCGGCGCAGTTTTCCATCAGCGTCTCTTTCGCGATCTTTACCTCGGCCAGCCTGAGTTTCTTGGGATTGGGCATCCCGCCCCCGGCGGCCGATTGGGGAGGCATGGTGCGCGCCGGGTATGACTACCTGGCGATCAATCCGTGGTTCAGCCTGGCGCCGGGCGCGGCTGTCAGCCTGGCCGTCATGGCGTTCTACATAATCGGGAGGTCGTTCAGATGAACGGCAGGGAGGAGACAGTGCGAACGAGCCTGATCGGACGTCGGCACCTGATGATGGGCGTCACCGGCGGCGTGCTGGCCGCCGGGACCGCACGCGCGCAATCGCCCTCGCGCGGCGGCACACTAACCGTCGGCCTGTCGAACGACGCGAACACGTACGATCCGATCTTTTCGGTGCAGTACACCGAGCGTTACGTGCTGTACCTGGCCTTCGACACACTGGTGAAGTACGGGCCGGATTTCTCCATCCTGCCGGAACTGGCAACAAGCTGGGAGACATCCGCCGACGGCAAACGCATCGTGTTCACGCTGCAGCAGGGCGTGAAATTCCAGGACGGCACGCCATTCGACGCCGCGGCGGTGAAGTGGAACATCGACCAGCGCCTGGATCCGGCGGTCAATTCGCCGCAGCGGCAGGTGCTGGCGCCCATCATCGCCTCGGTGGAGGCCATCGACCCGCGGCATGTCGCCTTCAACCTGGTGGCGCCGTCGCCGGTACTGTTCAGCCTTTTGGGTGAACGGCCGGGTTTCATGGTCTCGCCCGAAGCATGGAAGAAGCGCGGGCCGACTTTCGGCAGCCAGCCGGTCGGCACTGGCGCCTTCGTGCTTAAGGAATGGACCCGCGGCAGCCGAGTCGTACTGGAGCGTAATCCGAACTACTGGCAGCCCGGCCTCCCTTACCTCGACCGCATCGTGGTGCAGGACCTGGCGGGCTCGATCATCGGCGTACAGCGCCTGATCACCGGCGAAATCGATTACGTGGACCAACTGACACCGTCCGATATTCTTCCGATCGAGAGGCGCGGCGACATCCTGCTGAAGCCGATCAAGGTGGGTCGCTGGTACTTCCTGCAATGGCACGTAAACGAACCGCCGTTCGACAATCCCAAGCTACGCCAGGCATTCGCGCATGCCATCGACCGCGATCGCCTGAACGAGATCACTATGCGCGGGCAGGGCACCGTATCCAATGGACCGACACCGCGGGGGCTCTGGTGGTATGACCCGGATCTGAAATTCTATCCGCACGACCCGGCGCGAGCGAAGGCCCTGCTGGCCGAAGCGGGGCATCCCAACGGTTTCGAATACGTGCTGTCGACGCCGCAAGTGACGGTGTTCCAGCAGATCAACCAACTGTTGCAGGAACAGCTTGGCGCCGTCGGGATCAAGCTGACGTTGCAACCCGTGGCGGCCAGCGAATGGTATGCGCGCGTGGTTTCGGGCGCCACGAACCTGACACCGACCCGGTGGACGCAGCGTGCCGACCCCGATGGATTGCTGTATATCCTATTCGATAGCGAGGGTTTCGCCAACACTATGAAGTACCGGAATGACCAGGTCGATGCGCTGCTCGGTCGGGCGCGCACGGTGTACGACATGGCGGAGCGTAAGAAACTATATGCCGAGGCGCAGCAGCAGATCGTGAATGACCTGCCAATGGTGCCACTGATCTTCGGCGCCGAGTACGCCGCCATGCGTGATGCCGTGCACGGCTTCGAATGGATCCCCGATGAGATACCGCGCTTCCGCGGCCTCTGGAAAACGGCGGCCTGAGCGGAGGCGATGCGTATGGAATACGTCCGGCTCGGGAGCACAGGCGTACGGGTCTCACGGCTCGGCCTTGGCGCGATGGGGTTCGGCGATCGCTCCTGGCGGCCCTGGGTCCTGGACCTGGATCAGAGCCGTGCGGTGTTCCGCCGCGCCATCGAGGCCGGGATCAATTTCATCGACACCTGCGACTATTACTCGGCCGGTGCAAGCGAGCAGATCGTCGGCGCATTAACCGCCGAGTTCGGCCACCGGGCGGAACTGGTGATTGCGACCAAGGCCGGAAATCCGATGGGCCGCGATGTGAATGCGCGCGGCTACTCGCGCAAGCATATCATCGATGCGGCAGATCGCTCACTGCGCCGGCTGCGAACCGATTACATCGATATCTATCAGACGCATATCTGGGATCCGGCGACTAACCTGGAGGAGATGATTGAAGCTTTCGATCATCTCGTGCGGGCGGGCAAGGTGCTTTATACCGGGATTACCGACATGCCGTTCTGGCAATTCGCAACAGCGTATTTCCATGCCGAGCGGAACGGCTTTGCGCGGTTTGCCTCCGTACAGAACCATTACAACCTGCTGTGGCGTGACGATGAACGCGAATTGCTGCCGTTCTGCCGCGCGCAGGGCATTGGACTCATTCCGTATAGCCCGATGGCGCGTGGTTTCCTGTGCGGACAGGCCCGAAGGCGGGATCCGATGCAGACCGAACGTGCCCGGACGGACGACTACACCTACAAGCTGTATGGCCGACCGGCGGACGAGGCAATTGTGAACCGCGTCGCCGAGATCGCGGACTCGCAGGGTGTGAGCCCGGCACAGATCGCCCTGGCCTGGGTACTGCACCAGCCTGGCGTTACTGCGCCCATTATAGGCGCGACGAAGCCACACCATGTCGATGAGGCGGTCGCGGCTCTCGAGATCGGGCTCACCGCAGACGAGTTGCAGTTGCTGGACGAACCCTACATCCCACGGAGGTAGGTCACATCGATTGCTGGTACGTTTGTCCAGCTCGCCATACGATTACGCTGTCACCTCCCGCGGCCGATAAATCGCCACATGCCCGATGCGCGCCACCGGTCGTCCGCTCGCCAGCACCAGCGCCTCGAGCTCGACGAAGCGGTGCCCCTTGCGTTCATAATTGGCACCGACCCGCGCCCGCACCGTCAGTTCGTCGCCAACGTGCGCGAGTCCGATATTCTGCACGGTGCTGCCGACATGTATCCACGGGCCGAGCGCCACGTTATGGCTCAACGCCCAATTGCAGGTCCGCAGCACCATACCGGGATGCGCCATCCCGTCTTGTGCATACAAGGGATCGCTCTCGCGCACGTTGGCAACATACTGCGCGGCGTATTCCGGCGTGAGCACCATCGGCCGCATGCCAAGCAGCGTGCCGACAGCGAGCGAATGCTCGTCGGCCGGAGGCCGGTCCGTTGGTGCAGCGGGCGGCGTCGCGAACTCCGGCGGAGAAACGGCGGCAGAAGCCACCGACGCACTGCCGGTGGCACATGTTTCGTCGCGGCTGCGCACGATTAGCGCCAGGCCGTCGCCTTCCACCGCCGCTTCCATGGTCGCCTCGTCCCCGTCGTACACCGGTTTGAGGAAGCGGCACGCCGCCCGACCGCGCTCTAGCCACGCGCGGCCCCATTGTGCGACCGGCACATGAACCATGTAGGCGTACACGTCGACTCCCGGCACCAACCCGCCGGTGAAGCCGTACCGGCGAGCGACAGTGTCGTCGTGCATCTTGTTCTCGGAATCCCGCGCGGCGTTGTACGCCTGCACGCTGTAGGGAGCGATCACGTCCATCCCGATTCTCCTTGTCCCGCCGGTCTCAGCGACCGGTGCTGCCGAAGCCGCCGGTATCGCGCGCTGTCGTGTCCAGCGCCGTCACCTCGTGCCAACCCGCACGCGTCACCGGCGCCAGCACCGCCTGGGCGATCCGCGCGCCGCGCTCAATAGTGAACGGCGCATCGCCGGCATTCAGCAGGATAACCTGAAGCTCGCCGCGATAGTCCTCGTCGATCGTGCCGGGACTGTTCGGCAGCACGATCCCGTGCCGCAGCGCCAAGCCCGAGCGCGGTCGGATCTGCAGTTCGTATCCCGCCGGCAGGGCAACCGCCAACCCGGTTGGAATCAGCGCGCGGGCACCCGGCGCAAGCGTCACCGGCGCATCCACCGCCGCGAGCAGGTCCATGCCCGCCGCGCCGGCCGTGGCATAGGCAGGCAACTCCAGCCCCTCTCCGTGCGACAAGCGGCGGACCGCGATCGGCACCGTCATGCCAGCGCCTCGGCGATCCGCTCGGCAAGGCGGCGGGCGACGTCCTGCTTGGGCAGGCGCGGCCAGTCCTCGACCCCAGCGGCGGTGATCACGTGCACGGTGTTCTCCTCGCCTCCCATGATGCCGCTCGCCGCCGAGACATCGTTGGCAACGATCCAGTCACAGCCCTTGCGCGCGCGCTTGGCGCTGGCGTTGGCCAGCATATCGTCGGTCTCGGCGGCAAAGCCGACCACCAGACGCGGCCGCCGTGGTCCGGCCGCAGACAGAGTGGCGAGGATATCCGGGTTGGGCACCAGCTCCAGCGCCGGCGGCGCCGCGCCCGGCACTTTCTTGATCTTGCTGCCCGCTTCGCGCGCTATGCGCCAGTCGGCGACGGCCGCGGCACAGACCGCGACATCCGCCGGCAGCGCAGCCAGGCACGCATCCAGCATGTCCTGCGCGGTTTCGGTGTGACGGACGCTGATGCCGGGGGGATCGGCGATCCCGACCGGGCCGCTGACGAGCGTCACGCGCGCGCCGAGCGCGGACAACGCGGCGGCGATGGCGTGGCCCTGCCGCCCGCTCGACCGGTTGGCGATGTAGCGGACCGGGTCGATCGGCTCATGCGTCGGACCGCTCGTCACCAGCGCGTGCCGGCCGGCGAGCGGCCGCGGAGCAAGCAGCGGTGGCGGCGCCAGCATCGCCTCAATCGCCGCGAGGATCGCCGGCGGCTCGGCCAGTCGCCCCGGCCCGTATTCGTGGCACGCCATGGCGCCCTCCTCCGGCCCGACAACTTGCACGCCGCGCTGCAACAGCAGCGCCATGTTGGCCTGCGTCGCCGGATGCAGCCACATGCGCACGTTCATCGCCGGCGCCACCAGAACCGGCTTGTCGGTTGCCAGCAACAGCGTCGTCGCCAGATCATCGGCGAGCCCCGCCGCCATCTTCGCCAGCAGGTTCGCCGAGGCCGGCGCGACCACGACAAGGTCGGCGCTGCGCGAAAGCTGGATGTGCCCCATCTCGCTCTCGTCGGTGAGCGAAAACAGATCCGTGTAAACTTTCGACTCGCTCAGCGCCTGCAGCGACAGCGGCGTGACGAACTCCCGCCCCGCCGCCGTCAGCACGCACACCACCCCACATTCGCGCGCCCGCAGCAGCCGGATCAATTCCAATGCCTTATACGCCGCGATCCCCCCTGCGACGATCAGCAACACCCGCTGCCCCGACAGACTCATCAACTACCTTCTGATAAGTGACAACTGTTTCACAATCTCCACCCGTCATGGATCGCGGCAATGCCGCCCGACAGGTTGCGCACTGCCACGCGGGTGAAGCCGGCATCGCGCAACATCGCGGCCAGAGTGTCCTGGTCGGGGAAGGTGCGAATGCTTTCGGCAAGATAGCGGTAGCTGTCCGCGGCGCCGGCGACGATCCCGCCGAGCAGCGGCAGCACGCGGAATGACCAGGCGTCGTAAGCCGGCGTCAATGCAACCACCTGCAACCGGCTGAATTCCAAACAGAAGAACCGGCCGCCCGGACGCAGCACGCGGCGCGCCTCGCGCAGCACCGCCATCTTGTCCGTGCAGTTGCGCAGGCCAAAGGCGATCGCCACGCGGTCGAAGGTGCAGTCCGGCAGCGGCAGGCGCTCAGCGTTCGCCGCCAGCAGGTCCATCCGCGCGATGACACCGCGTTCCAGCGCACGGTCGCGCGCGATCGACAGCATCGTCGGATTGATGTCCGCCAGCAGCACCTCGCCGCCACCTAGAGCCAGCCAGCCGAAAGCAATGTCGCCGGTACCGCCCGCCAGATCGAGCAGCCGGCGGTTCCCGCAGGGGTCTAACGCAGTCACCAGGATCCGCTTCCAGACGCGATGCACGCCGAGCGACATCAGGTCGTTCATCACGTCATAACGAGGGGCCACCCGGTCGAATACCGCGCGGACCATGCCCTGCTTGGCTGCCGCCGGGACACGGCGAAAGCCGAAATCGGTGGTCGGGCCGCCGGCGGGGGTGTCGCTCATCCGGCCCGATCTATAGCCTGTCGCGCCGGGATGCCGGAACTCCCCGAGGTCGAGACGGTGATGCGCGGGCTGCGGGCGTGCCTCGAAGGCCGCGTGATCGCGCGCGCTGTCGCCAACCGGCCGGACCTGCGCTGGGCACTGCCGGAGGGGCTGGCGCGCCGGCTCACCGGGGCGCGTGTGGCCAGCTTTCGGCGCCGCGGCAAATATATCCTGATGCGGCTTGCCGGCGGCAGCTCCGTGTTGCTGCATCTCGGCATGTCCGGGCGCATCGTGGTCGGCAGGCTGCGCCCGAACCAGCCCACCTTGCATGAGCACCTTGTTCTGGAGACCGAGGACGGCGCACGTGTCGGCCTGATCGATCCGCGCCGCTTCGGCTCGATCGACCTGGTGGAGACCGCGGCCGAGGACGCGCACCGGCTGCTGGCAGGCCTGGGACCGGAGCCGCTGTCCGACGCATTCACGCCAGCCGTGTTGTCGCGGGCGTTGGCCGGTAAGCGCACGCCGATCAAGGCGGCGCTGCTCGACCAGGGGGTCGTTGCCGGGCTCGGCAACATCTATGTCTGCGAGGCTCTGTTCCGCGCCGGGCTCAGCCCGCGGCGCTCGTCGCACACCGTGCCGGGCCGCCGCGCCACGCGGCTGGTACCGGCGATCAAGGCGACGCTGACCGAGGCGATCGCCGCCGGCGGGTCGAGCCTTCGCGATTATGTGCAGCCGGACGGGGAGCTCGGCTACTTTCAGCATGCCTGGAAAGTCTACGACCACGAAGGCGAGCCCTGCGAACGCTGCCCGGGCGCACCGTGTCGAGGCATCGTCCGCATCGTGCAGTCCGGCCGCAGCACGTTCTATTGCCCGCGCACGCAGCGATAGCTAGAAGCCTGCTCCCTGGCGGCATGGAGGCGACGATGGCCGGTGCCTATGAGACGATCCTGGTTGAGACGCATGGGCCGGTCGGGCTGGTTCGGCTGAACCGGCCGCAGGCATTGAATGCGCTGTGCGATCAGCTCATGACCGAGCTAGGGCGCCAGTTGCTCGCGTTCGACGCGGACCCGGCGATCGGCGCCATCGTGCTGACCGGCAACGAGAAAGCCTTCGCTGCCGGCGCCGATATCAAGGAGATGCGCGAGCGCACCCATCCCTCCGCGATGATGGAGGATTTCATCGGCGCGCGCTGGGAGTCGGTGCTGCGCGTCAAGAAACCGGTCATCGCGGCGGTCGCCGGTTTCGCGCTCGGCGGCGGCTGCGAGCTGGCGATGATGTGCGACATCGTCGTTGCCGCCGATACCGCGAAATTCGGCCAGCCGGAGATCAATCTCGGGGTGATTCCTGGCGCCGGCGGCACGCAGCGGTTGACCCGCGCCGTCGGCAAGGCGAAGGCGATGGACATGATCCTGACCGCGCGCATGATGGACGCGGCGGAGGCGGAGCGCGCCAATCTGGTGTCGCGCGTATTTCCCGCCGATCAGTTGGTGCCCGAGGCGATCAAGATCGCCGAGCGGATCACGGCGCTGTCGCCGGTCGCGGTGGCACTCGCCAAGCAGGCGGTGAACTGTGCCTTTGCGACAACACTCGCCGAGGGCGTGCGCCACGAGCGCGCGTTGTTCCTGTCGCTGTTCGGCACGCCGGACCAGCAGGAGGGGATGGCGGCATTCGTGGAAAAGCGGAAACCGGCCTTCCGTCGTGGCTGAGAAACCGCTCGCTTGACTCGCCTCGCCCGGCTGCCTAGAAACCCGCTCTTCTATTCGCAGCATCGGCACCTGAACGACGCACGCATGGCAAACACGGCTTCAGCGCGCAAGCGCATTCGTCAGACGATTCGGCGGACCGCTCGCAACCGCGCGCGGAAGTCCCGCATGCACACCTTCATCAAGAAAGTTGAAGCGGCGATTGCCGGTGGCGACAAGGAGGTCGCCGTCGCGGCGATGCGCACGGCGCAGCCCGAAATGCAACGGGCGGCCGGCAAAGGTGTCGTGCACCGCAATACGGTAGCCCGGAAATTGTCGCGGCTATCGTCCCGCATCAAGATGCTTGCCGGAACCTGAGCGGCGGCGGCTGCATGTGCTCCGACCGCAGCACGTGCAGCGCCGAAAGCACACGCGGAACAGCGCGGAGCTAAAGCCGTCGCAAAAACTGGCCGGGGCCATTAAGGGCTTAGCAGCCGGTTTCGTCGCAGGTGCAAATACTTACAATATCCCTGTAATCTTCTTGCGTTTTGCCGATCTGTATTCGCATGCGGCAAATTGTTGTTGCCTGCCCCCGCAGGTGTGGCGTAACCATTACCGACAGCCTAACACGTAACGGAATCGTCTTCAGTTTTGTCTGTAGACCGCGCTGCGGGCCACGCCCGCAGGCAAGAGTGGTTTCATGTCCGGCGGCCGCAAAGCGCCGCAAAATAAGGGGCGGGATAGTGGCATCAGACAGCGACGTACTCGAGTCTGAAAAGTCCGTCGCCAACAAGGGGGAGGCTGGCACGCATACCGAGCTTTCGGCCCAGTGGGCCCGTATCAATGCCCGACTGCAGAATGCGGTCGGCGAAGTCACTTATCGCGCCTGGATGCGTCACATGAGCCTGGGCAGAGTGGACGGCGACGAAGTCACTGTCCACTTGCCGACAGCGTTCATGCGCGACTGGGTGCGCGAGCACTACGGTGACACGCTGCGAGCGGCGTGGCGGGCAGAAAATCCGGCGATCCGCCACGTCGATATCAGGATCGGCCAATCGGCCCACGCCACAGAAGAAGGTTTCGCCGCCATGCCGGAGCCATCTCCGTCGAGCTCCGTGTCGCGCCCCAGCGAGCGCGCCGAACCGCGGCCGGAAACACTTGGCGATCCACGCTTCACCTTTGCAAGCTTCGTGGTCGGCAAACCGAACGAGTTCGCCTATGCCTGCGCCCGCCGAGTGGCCGAGCAGCCCGCGTGCCAGGGGTTCAACCCGCTGTTCCTGTATGGCGGCGTCGGACTCGGCAAGACCCATCTCATGCTCGCCATCGCCTGGGAGATGAACAGCCGCAACGGCGGCGCGCCTCCCGTCTCGGTCGCGTATATGTCGGCCGAAAGATTCATGTACCGCTTCATCGCCGCGCTGCGCAGCCAATCGACCATGGACTTCAAGGAGGAACTTCGCGGCCTGGATGTGCTGATGGTCGATGACCTGCAATTCCTGCTCGGCAAGGAGAGTACGCAAGAGGAGTTCTTCCACACATTCAACGCGCTGGTGGAAGCCGGCAAGCAGATCGTTGTCTCGGCCGACAAGTCCCCCTCGGATCTCTCCGGTCTCGGCGACCGGCTGCGCACGCGGCTCGGCTGCGGCATGGTGGCCGACCTGCATGCGACCACCTTCGAATTGCGCATGTCCATTCTTGGGGCGAAGGCGGCGGATGCGAGTGTCAAGGTGCCCGAGAAAGTCATGGAATTGCTGGCGCACAAAATCACCGGCAACGTGCGCGAGCTGGAGGGTGCGCTGAACCGTCTGATCGGGCACGCCGGGCTGTTCGGGCAGTCGATCACCCTGGAGAGTACGCAGGAGGTGCTGCGGGACCTTCTCAAAGCACACGACCGGCGGGTCACGATCGACGAAATCCAACGCCGGGTGTGCGAACATTACAAGATTCGCGCCACCGACATGGCCTCGCCACGACGCGCGCGCAATATTGCCCGGCCGCGCCAGGTGGCGATGTATCTCGCCAAACTGCTCACCAGCCGCAGCCTGCCGGAGATCGGCCGCAGATTCGGCAACCGCGACCACACCACGGTTATGCACGCCGTCGCGCGTATCGGCGAGCTGATGGAACGCGACCCGGCGTTCGCCGAGGAGGTCGATCTGCTGCGGCAGATGCTGGAGGCGTGAAACCGGCGGATTGGATCGCCACCGGCTGATGCCGCGAGGGTAGACGCGTCTTAGCCGGGTTCAATTCGTATCACCACCGGCGCCTCCAGCACGGCGTCGAGCGCGCCAATCCGTCGCAGCGCCTCCCTCATCGCGCTCTCGGGGGTTTCATGCGTTACCAGTACCACCGGCACTGCCTCGCCGGGCGCGCGGCCGCGCTGCAGCATGCTCTCCAGAGACACGCCCAGGTCGCGCAGCACGGCGGTTACATCTGCAATGACCCCGGGCCGATCGACCACCATCAACCGCAGGTAATAGCACCCGACATGCGCATCTATCGGCACCGACGGCGCTGCCGATAAGGCGCCGGCCGCCGCCCCCCAGACTGGCGTGGTACGCCCGCGTGCCAGATCCACGAGGTCCGCCACCACCGCGGAGGCAGTCGGCCCGGCGCCTGCCCCACGCCCCTCCAGCATCACGCGGCCGACGAAATCGCCTTCCGTCACCACCGCGTTGTAAACGCCATCGACGCGCGCCAACGGCGCTGCCGACGGCACCAGGCACGGATGCACCCGGGCCTCGATGCCCGCTGTGGACGCCTGCGCAATCCCCAGCAGCTTGATCCGGTACCCGAGATCCGCGGCGAACCCGATGTCCAGCGCGGAGACCTGGCGAATCCCCTCCACATGCACGGCATCGAACGCAACCGGGCGGCCGAACGCCAGCGCCGCCAGGATCGCCAGCTTGTGCGCCGCATCCACCCCATCGATGTCGAACGAAGGATCGGCTTCGGCATAGCCCAGCCGCTGGGCGTCGCCCAACACCTCGGTGAATTCGCGACCCTCGTCCCGCATCCGTGTGAGGATGTAGTTGCAGGTGCCGTTGAGGATCCCGGCGATGCGCGTGATCCGGTTGCCTGCCAGCCCCTCGCGCAGCGCTTTGATCACCGGGATGCCGCCCGCCACCGCGGCTTCGAAGGCCAGCGGCACGCCCGCTTCCTCGGCCAGCGCTGCCAGCTCGGCGCCGTGCACGGCGAGCATCGCCTTGTTGGCCGTCACCACCGGCTTGCGCGCGGCGAGCGCCGATTCAACGAGCATGCGGGCGGGCCCGTCGGCGCCGCCGATTACTTCCACCACCACATCGACGGCAGGGTCGGCGGCCATCGCCACCGCATCCTCGTACCAGCGCAGCCCGCCCAGGGGCACGCCGCGGTCGCGCGCCCGATCGCGCGCTGAAACCGCGGTCACCGCAATCGGCCGGCCGGCCCGCGCGGCGACGACGTCGGCGTTGTCGCGTAGCAGGCGCAGGACCCCCACCCCGACGGTGCCCAACCCGGCGACCGCGACGGACAGCGGACGGGTCATCGTGCCTGGACCAACGCTGGACACAGAGAACATTGAGGACGGGGTGAGGCCACAAAGATTCGTTTCTTGCGGTGGTGCGCGGGAGGCAGCGCTCGCTTCCGCTGGCAGACAGGGCGAATGATCATAACCTCCCTGGGCCCTTCGTTACCTTTGTGTCCTCTGTGTCCAGAAAGTCCGCCACACGCACGACATCATTCCACCAACTGCGCCATGCCGCCGGAACCGGCTGCCAGCGCCATCACCTGAATGGCTCCACGCGGCACTCCGCTGGCGGCCAGCGCGGCAGCGATTGCCTGGGCGCGGGCGAAGCCGAGTGTGACCGCTTGCTGCTGCGCGGTGGGATCGGCCGAGCCGGCATCCCCACGCCCGAGCGCCTCGATCACGTGGTTTCCGCGTTTGGCGGCCAGGGCCTTCAGCGCCGGCAATGAGGCTGGGGGGACGGAGGCGGATTGAGGAGCGAATTCGATCACGACTGTTGTTGCCGGATTGGTCGCAGGCGCCGCGATCGGCGACGCCGGCGGGCGGGCGGCGGCCACTCGAGGCACGGCTGGCGGTGGTGCGCTGGCCGCTGCCGTGGCCTCAGGCCGTGCGGCGGCGTGCGGCACACCCGCGTTGGCGGCTCCGCTCGCCGCGCCGGCCGGCATGCCGCTGGGCGGTGCGGCCACGCCGGTCAGTGCCGCGGGCGGCGGGGGAGCGGCCGGGACCGACGGGAGCGTGCCAACCTGACCCGTCGGTACTTGCGTCGCGGTCGCTATGTCCGGGAGCGGAGTGCTCTGCACTGTGCCGACTGGCGCCTTCTGCGGCGGCGGGGCGGCGGCGACTCGCGGCGCAGCCGGCGTAGCAGCGACGGGCGCCGCCGGCGGAGCGGGCGGTGCATTCGCCGCCGGCAGGCTCGCCGCGGCGGCGGGAGCCCCAGGTGGCGGTGGCGGGCCAGGCGGCGGAGCCGTGCCGATACCGAACAGGTCGGGCGACGCGGTCGGCGAAGAGGGATCGGCCAGAGGTGCAGCAGCCGCCAAATGCTGCGCATTCGTCCGATCGGCGATCAGGGCATCGGAGATATGCTGCAGTGCCGCCATGTCCGGCGCCGGCGGAGTCGGCGGAACCGTGGCAAGGTTGGGGTAGGGCTGGTTTTGTCCTGGCGGCGCCTGATGCCGCTTCGCGATCGTGCCCCCCTCGGCGCTGTGGAACCAGTTGACCGGATTCATGGAGGCGCAGCCGGACAGCAGCCCCAGAAGGGCCAGTCCACTGGCCAGTACCGCCCATGCCGTGACCGCAGCGCGGCCTGCTTGAAGCCGCCCATGGTGCCGACTAGGTTGCGCCCCCATCTCGATTATCCACATCGAATCAGGCCCGTCTCCCCGCTTTACCAATCGGCGACTGATGTAGCGGAGGGTGGGGCCGACGGAAAGGACGCTGATATGGCCACCACGGACAAGCCCGATACCGGCGGGTTCAAGCTGCCCGACCCGGCAGTCGTGGGTCGCTCGATGGCCGATATCGCAGAGCGCTCACAGCGAATCGTGAGCGAGTGGCTGAAGCGGCAGGATGCCGCGGAACACTCCGCCGACCCGCTCAACATCGGCAGCGCGTTCCTCGAGATGACGGCGCGCATGATGGCCAACCCGGCGCGCGTGATGCAGGCACAGCTCGGCTTCTGGCAAGACTACATGATGCTCTGGCAGAACACCGCCAAGCGCATGATGGGCATGCCGACCCAGCCGGTCATTGATGCGCCCGCCTCCGACCGCCGCTTTAAGGACGACGCCTGGCACGAGAACGAGGTGTTCGACTTCATCAAGCAATCCTACCTGCTGTCCGCCCGCTTCGTGCAGGACGCGGTGCGACAGGTCGATGGGATGGACCCGAGGACGGCGCAGAAGGTGGATTTCTACGCCCGCCAGTTCATCGACGCGATGAGCCCGTCCAACTTCCTGCTGACCAACCCCGAGGTGCTGCGCAAGACCGCTGAGACCGGCGGGGAGAATCTGCTGAAAGGCCTGAACAACCTGCTGGGCGACCTTGAACGCGGGAAGGGCCAGCTTCGGATCAAGATGACCGATATGGAGGCGTTCCGGCTCGGCCAGAATATCGCCGTCTCACCGGGCAAGGTCATCTATCAGAACGATCTGATGCAGCTTATCCAATACTCGCCAACGACGGAGCAGGTATTGAAGCGCCCGCTGCTGATCGGGCCGCCCTGGATCAACAAGTTCTACATCCTGGACCTGCGGCCGCGGAACAGCCTGGTGCGCTGGGCGGTCAGCCAGGGTCATACCGTGTTCATGATCTCCTGGGTCAATCCGGACGAGCGCCTCGCGGAGAAGGGCTTCGGCGACTACATGACCGAAGGTTATCTGGCGGCGCTGGATGCGATCGAGCAGGCGACCGGCGAACGTGACGTCAACGCCATCGGATATTGCCTCGGCGGCACTCTGCTGGGATCGACGCTGGCCTGGATGGCTGCCAAGGGCGACGACCGGATCAAGTCGGCCACATTCTTTGTCACTATGATGGATTTCGCCGAGGCGGGCGAACTTGGTGTGTTTATCGACGAGGAGCAGCTTACTTCGCTCGAGGAGAAGATGAACCGGCGCGGCTACCTGGAGGGGTCGGAAATGGCGACCACTTTCAACATGCTGCGGGCCAACGACCTGATCTGGTCGTTCGTGGTGAACAACTATCTTCTGGGCAACGATCCGTTCCCGTTCGACCTGCTTTATTGGAACGCGGATTCGACTCGCATGCCGGCACGCATGCACAGCTTCTA
>Ga0335075_10002195_pt1 | contig 31574 bp, 20 predicted proteins | sample Lox_Sample_24_FD_206723 | JGI IMG/M metagenome (GOLD analysis project Ga0335075, IMG submission 206723) | Soil microbial communities from Loxahatchee National Wildlife Refuge, Florida, United States - Lox_Sample_2.4 | ecosystem: Environmental > Terrestrial > Soil > Wetlands | place: USA...
CCTGATAAGCCATCTACCAATCCTCGTTGCGGGACTTAAGGTTGCCGTAGTAGATCCTGTCCCTACTACTCGTGCAACGGCTTCCAAGGCTCTTGGATCACTCATTGAGAAGCTCGGAGAAGATGCTTTGCCAGACCTCATTCCAGGTCTGATGCAAACTCTCAAATCAGACACTGGGGCGGGAGATCGTCTTGGATCTGCTCAAGCTCTCAGCGAGGTCCTTGCCGGTCTTGGGACCAGCCGTCTCGAAGAAACTCTCCCCACAATTCTACAGAACGTCGCATCAACGAAGGCATCTGTTCGCGAGGGTTTCATGTCACTGTTCATCTTCCTGCCTGTTTGTTTTGGGAATAGTTTTGCAAGTTATCTCAATAGAATTATCCCACCAATATTATCCGGTCTTGCAGATGAGGTCGAGTCTATTCGCGAAACTTCCCTCCGGGCTGGCCGCCTGCTTGTCAAAAATTTTGCAACGAAGGCGATTGATCTTTTACTGCCTGAGCTCGAACGCGGCCTTGCGGATGATAGCTATCGCATTCGTCTCAGCTCGGTTGAGCTTGTTGGAGATCTACTCTTCAACTTGACAGGTATCAGCGCTAATACTGAGCAAGACGAAGTTGAAGATGGCGCGCAACAAGCTGGAGTCTCGCTTCTGGAGGTCCTAGGTGAGGAGAAGCGCAATAAGGTGTTATCGTCACTTTATATCTGCCGCTGTGACACATCTGGACTTGTAAGAACAGCAGCTGTTAACGTCTGGAAAGCCCTTGTGGCCAGCCCCAGAACTCTCAAAGAATTGATACCCACCCTTACTCAGCTCATAATCCGCCGCCTTGGAAGTTCTAATATGGAGCAAAAGGTGATTGCTGGGAACGCCTTGGGGGAACTCATTCGAAAGGCTGGCGACGGTGTTCTGTCGAGCTTGCTGCCCACTCTCGAAGAGGGGCTTCAGACTTCGACGGATGCTGATGCAAAACAAGGTATATGTATTGCTTTGCGTGAGCTCATATCTTCTGCATCAGTCGAAGCTTTGGAAGATCATGAAAAGACTCTCACTTCGGTTGTCCGCACTGCCCTTATTGATTCAGACGAGGAAGTCAGAGAAGCTGCGGCAGAGGCTTTTGATTCCCTACAACAAATATTTGGAAAACGCGCAGTGGACCAAGTCTTACCTCACCTGCTTAATTTGCTTCGCATCGAAGGCGAGGCTGATAATGCTCTGTCAGCACTGTTGACTCTGTTAACAGAAACGACACGATCCAATATCATCTTACCAAACCTGATTCCGACTCTGACTGCGTCTCCAATCACTTCATTCAATGCAAAAGCTCTTGCCTCATTATCTACGGTTGCAGGACCTGCAATGACTAAACGGCTACCAAGCATATTGAACTCTCTCATGGACAACATCATTTCCTGCAAAGATGATGAGCTTCGCACGGATCTTGAGTCTTCCTTCGATACAGTCATCCTTTCTATCGATGAGTTTGATGGCCTCAACACAGCTATGAGTGTCTTGCTTGCACTTGTGAAGCATGATGATCACCGTAGACGAGCTGCCGTAAATTATCATCTTGCAAAATTCTTCGCCGCAGCTGGTATCGACTACTCGCGCTATAATCAAGATATTATACGGGCGCTTCTAATATCATTTGATGATCGAGATCTGGAAGTTGTCAAGGCTGCCTGGACTGCTCTAAATGAATTCACCAAGAAATTAAAGAAGGAAGAAATGGAGGCTCTGGTGTTCTCTACCAGGCAAGTCCTACAACATGTTGGCGTTGCCGGCTCAAACTTGCCGGGCTTTGGGCTGCCAAAGGGAATCAATGCCATTCTGCCCATTTTCCTGCAAGGTCTCATGAATGGCACCGCAGAGCAGAGGACCCAGTCAGCCCTGGCAATTTCAGATATCGTAGATCGCACAAGCGGAGATTCCCTGAAGCCATTCGTCACACAAATAACTGGACCACTCATTCGAGTCGTTTCCGAGAGATCTACAGAAGTAAAGGCTGCTATTCTCCTAACACTTAATAATCTACTTGAGAAGATTCCGACATTCCTGAAGCCATTCTTACCCCAACTCCAACGAACATTTGCCAAATCTCTAGCAGATCCGTCAAGTGAAGTGCTTCGTACACGGGCAGCGAAGGCATTGGGCACCTTGATTACCCTGACACCACGCATAGATCCGTTGATAGCCGAGCTTGTCACAGGCTCAAGAACTTCAGATGCTGGCGTTAGAAATGCAATGTTGAAGGCTTTGTACGAGGTTATTAGTAAAGCTGGTGGAAATATGAGCGAAGCCTCACGAAGTGCGGTGCTAGGACTTATTGACACAGATTCGGAGGAAAATGATGACACAATGGCGATCACGAATGCTCGATTACTTGGGGCACTTATCAAAAACGTCCCAGTTGAGAGCGCAGGAAGCTTGATTAAGAATCGTGTTATGACGACGAACTTTAGCCACTCTTCGGTCCTGGCCTTGAACTCTGTCTTGCTCGAGTCTCCTCAGTCTCTGACCAAGTCTGTGTTTGCTGAAGATTTGCCCACGCTCATATGTCAAGGCATATCCAGCAAGAATGTGAGTCTGACAGCTATACAATGCAATTGAGAACTTCGATTGTCAAAATATTGTATTACTGAACCATACACTAACAATATCTCCAGGACTTTATTGCAGACAATTGCGTCCTAGCTGCTGGCAAATACATCCTAACACCAACACGCAAGAGCTTCGAAGCCACCAAACCTGTCTTTGAAGCCCTTGCGACATCTATCCAACCCGGCAATCCTGTCGACAAACGTCGACTTGCGCTCGTAGTAGTCCGAACCGCTAGCCGGCTCCATATGGATCTCGTAAAACCGCACGTGCCGGTCCTCGCACCCCAGATCTTCGCCAGCGTCCGTGATCCCGTCATCCCCGTCAAGCTGGCCGCCGAAGCAGCCTTCATGGCGCTATTCAGCGTCGTAGACGAAGAGAGCAAAGTATTCGACAAGTATATGGCTGGCGCAGGAGCGGACTTGCCATCGAACACTAAGCGCAGTATGCAGGATTACTTTAAGCGGATTGTGTTAAGGCTTGGTAATCAAGCTAGGGAGCGTAGAGAGGCAGAGGGTGGGCAGGGAGGCTTGGGGCTCTCGAATGATGAGGTGGAAGATGAGAGGGAGATTTGGAGCGTGGGCAAGGTGGATTTGGGCGAAGGCGTTTTTAAAGATGATTGAGTATTGCTCATGATGTGATGATGAATGGGTTTGAGGCGATGACGACCTGACCACGGAAATTCGTACTACTACAGTACCTAAAAATCAAATTTCTGATAACGACTAAAGTTTCTAAGAAAAAAAAAAAATAGCTAGACATGGATACACCTTCTTCGATCCCCATGGTGAAGTGAGGGTTGAAGTGACTTGCGGAACCGCAATCCAAGCTAAGAAACAATTCTGCCGCCATCACCACCCAACCTCTCTTGATAAAGTTTATGAATTAAAATAAGCAAGTGGGTCCTGGTGTCTTTTTGGGTTTCCCCTAAAGTTATACAGATAGACGTGCGAGCTACTGCATTCGCACAGGCATAGGAGATGTCCTATGAATTAGACAACTTTGGGAAAACCGAGGATGTTTTTTCCTTTGATGGCCGTACTTCCACTCTGGACCAAATACACAATTTCAGCCGACGACCTTTCAGAACCAATCTATCAGACGGTAATCTCTGAAACATATTGTTTTGATCATGCTGCGCAAAAATAAAATTCATGCTAAAACTGGGCAATACAAAAATGCGGGTATCCCATCGCCATGCCATAATGCCCCAGTCCGGTCCAGTCCTCACTATGCTGAGTATTTCCATGCAAACACCAGCCCGAATTAGTCTAAATTGGTTGAGGAGAAATCATCAATCGTACAGAATGTTTTTTTTAAAAAAAAAAAATCATTGCAGAGACGTAGAAATATGCAAGAACAAACAGCACAAACATTAGAACCATTTACGTCCCTCCCGAATCCGATCTAGTACGCCGCAGGCATCGAGTAGCATTGCTGATCGTCCATTACTCATTACAGCTTCCTCCTGAAGCCTTAAACGTGCAGCATCAATTACTGGCCCTGTCTCGGTCCGTAGCTGGCTGTTCATGAGCTGCTCCGGCCTCAGATCAATCATTGCTTCAGTCCACGCCAGCGCGGCGATCTTGACTTCAGCTAAATCTTCCGCTGCCAGCGTAACGGAGCTTGCTCGGCGAGATATGCTTGCGCTACTAGAAACAGAGGTTGGATGGGTAGAGGGGCGATACCCAAAAGCCCAAACTATAAGAGTCGAAGTATACAAAAACCAGTACTCGCTGACGCCGCGGAATGGTTTCTCGGCGTCAGATACTAATTTGAAGGCATGCCTGAGAAGATGACAAGCATGCCAGGTAGCCTGAGCAGCTGCAGGAGATGAAGCCCAAGCCCTAACAGCTGGAAAAAGAGCATCGATATCGGAGTGAGAAGTGAGTTTCTGTCCAAACAGCCAGGTGTTGCCTGTTAAGGACAGAAGTTGGTGGAGAGGAGTATGATAGAGAGCAAGATAACTATGCGTGTGTATGAAATGGGGAAATAGTGTTGTAAGTGTCTTGATCAGTCGTGCATTGGTGGCGTGGCCCAAGTCAGAAAGTTTAACTTGATTACGAGATGGAAGGAGCTCAAATACGATTCCGCCAGCATTTGCTTGTGCAGAAAGGGGAAGACGTGAGACCTCTGCCGCAGACATGCTTTCGGGGTGTACGAGGCGGACGGCGGTACAATCTTGTGTTTGCATTGCCTCAAACCAATGTTGAGATGTCGGGGCATTCCAGAGGGGCTTTGGACAGGGAACCTTTATAAATGTATTTTCGGCCGTGGCTCCAGCTTGACACCGTTGTTGCTCGTAGCAAAACTTTTGATGCGTGTCAAACATGAAACATGCTGCTCGTAATCGCTGTCGTACTTCCCATTCGATCCATTCGCGCCAAACGCGGTCGAGGACTTTGTGGTAAGTTGTTGGTGCTCCATTCTTATTGGTGTTTTCCACCTCGATTTCAACAGAAGAACTGATCTCATAAAAGTTAAGACGGGCAAATCTGTGCGTCATATCTGCCTCGCTCGATTCCACAAGCTGAGAAACTCAGTCCATGCATATTCGAATTGATTCAAGTACTCACCATTTTGTAAAGCCTGCGGAACGCATTTGACGGGCGTACATCGATTTTTTGTGAGCGAAAGCGTCCAAAGACTTCCGTAAGGAAAACAGCTTGCATGGTTTGGAAGTCCCAGTACGAGTGCTATTACTACATCAGTAACGCATTTATGGAGTTTGCAGGACAGCCATACCGGTAGTATCAAATGCAAACAACTGTCGTGTAGCTGGCTACCATTCTCGCGGTCTCCAGGTAGAATGTGAAATTGTGATCCGAGTGCAGCCATCGCCTTTCTGACAAGATCACTCGTGTGTGTTTTGAAGGTTTCAAGGTGTATAATAGCATAAACTGGCTCCAAATGGAGCCGATAGGCAATGAGATATTCTTCCATCCGCTCCCCCAACGACACCGCAACTGCCTCGCCACTAGGCGAAGTTAGATGCGGTTTGTCCACCAATATGTTCGTTCCTCTGTCAATTCCCGCCAATTCTGATTTTGATAGTCGAGTGGTGGAAGCTGATAACGATTGAGTACTTGATTTAAAAGGACGCGAAAGGGTTGGAATACCCACTAGTTCCTGATATCCACCTGCGGGACTAGAAACTCCAGCAAGCGGATATGATGCATTTGGTGAGATATGAGGAGATAAGTATGGTGGAGACTCATAATGCTCCTGAACAGCTTCGAGGCCAGCCGTTCGCGGAGTTTGAACAGAACTATTGGGGTATTGAGGGGACCATGCTACGGGTTGATTGTTCCATGTATCGGGATTAGTAGCAACAGAAAGCGAACGATCTCTTGCCCAGGTTGCTCCGTGTCGGTCAGAAGGAGTTGACCACGTGCTCTCGGACGAGTACCATGGAGAGCAGGAGAGACCCGGAGGCTCTGGAACATCTAAAGTTAACAAAGGAAGACCATTTGTGGTACTAGATGACGGGAACATTTGGCTTGTTGGATCCTGATTCGAGAACATCGTCCCTAAAGTACTTGTATTCATATTTCTAAAAGGAGATCCTTGCGGCAAACCATGTATCGATGAAGCGGAATATGTGGTAGTGCCGTGGGTGGCACTGGACGAAGCTGTAGAAGTTGTCGGACCGGCTCCGCTAGGCCCAAGGCTCACTTGATCATATTGACCTCCAGTTGAGGGGTCAGAAAGGTTGACTCCCCCGAAGCTAGGAACTATCGGGTTAAGCGCAGTCATACCACTCCCAGAACTGGCGGATGTTCGGGGAGTAGCAGAATGCGTTGCTTCAGAGACGCGAGCAGGACTAGAGTTGTCTACTGTAGATGGCGTTTGGACCTTGAAGCGCGGCGATGGTGAATCAGATGAAGTCGATGATGATCTGCTACGTGCATCGCCAGCCTTGTAGGCTTTCTCCCCCTGTGTTTCACTGTCCACTATGAGTTATATAGACCTGATAGAGTTCGGGTTCACTAACTGTCGATTCATATGGCGTGCAAGGAGGTCTGGTCGGTGGAAAGCCTTCTCGCAGTCCTCAAATGTACATGGATGTGCGGGCTTCTGGTGTCCAAGCTGATGGCGCCTATATCGCATATCACTACGCAGTTCACCACGGTTCAATCTTGGAATAAGGTGCTTACCGCAGATGTTCCGCTCTGGTGAATATCTAAAGTCCCAGTCAGAAAGCTTGAATTATACGAGAGACACATTGGAGTCTTGCCCTTGGTGGATCACATTGATCGCAAACATGAACAGGTTGTCCTTTTTTGGCCCTGCTGACTCGCCCTGTAACAGGAGTATATCTAACGGACTCTGGAGGGTTTGAACCTCGAGAGGTTTGCCTAGAAATACCCGTAGCGCTCGCGCTGCCTAGTGAAAGGCCATCGGAGTCCATAGATTCGGCGGTACCACTGCTTCGACGCCTCGACAGGCTTGGTCTTGACGATGAGCCTTGCGACGATGACTTGGAGACGCGGTTCGACTTCCGTCGCGTCACCTGGGGCTGATCTCTTGTGTCGTGCTTGGGAGCTTCTCTGGTGGAAGAGCCACTCTGGTCGAGGTCGCTTTGTTGTTGAGCCGCTTGTCTGGATCTCATTGCCTGAGACTCCAAGGGCTCCACGTCTACGTCCATTATATCTTTCAGACTGGACATCGTGTGCAACGAGTAGGAGATCCTTGATGGCGCGGATGGTCAAGAGCCTTGCTCAGCCTGACTGGAATAGAATAGATGCTTGCAATGGGGCTAAGGAAATTGGAGGCGAAGAAGGCCGTCATATGTAAGATAAAATGCTAACGGTATCAAATCTTTGGGCGATATGATGGGGTCCTTGCTAAAGATGGCATGGTCTAGCCAGACCCGCAGAACTGCCAGATATGTACGAGGGCGGAAATACAAAGATAGGACCTTGATTGGGGCATTGCTAAGGGGGAAGTTAAAGTTGATGGAAGATGGAGTAGGAAAATAGGTCTAGGACAACATCTAAAACCTTGCCCCGGAGAGTTAGTCTCGTCTGGTGGGTGGGGAATGCGACGGGAGAAGAGCCACTGCCGCACACTCAGGAACAGATGACGCCCAGGACAAGGGTACTCGAAATAGTTCCGTAGCGTCACCACGGGCGCTTAGAGCACCACACTCTTTACCCATTGCTCATTGCTGACGGATTAGGGGAGGCTGATCGCTAACATGACTTATTTTTCGTATATTCCACATGTAATTCTGACCGATGGCGAATTCTTTCGCACAGGAGCGGGATGCAGCTCGCTATCCTCGTGGCACCCCTACCTACCAAAATTGGACGGGGGTGTACTCTTGCAGCGGCACGCGCGACAGTTATCCTGGGTCCCAATTATCTTCGTCGAATACGCAGGTTAGCGTGCGTATGGCGCACCATGCTGCGGCGGTCTCCAGACGCTGCGTCATGCTGATTGGCAACGATGTGTTCCCATGTCGCTCTAAGCATAGAGTCGATTTCTCGGGCCGGTTAATGGCGTCTGGGGCCCGTCCAGTTGTACGGGTCGTCTCGCTACAGGCCTTGGTGACCTCCCACAGCGGCTGGTCGGGGTTAAGAGAGAGACATGGGTTGGCACCCATGCAGCCTTCAGCCCTGGAACTATATTTGGCTCGGATGAGGAGGAATTGATACGCCTCTCTTGTGCCTTCTTTTGCATATCCCTGTATTCGTCGATGTAATACTCTCTTCTTGGAGAGGTGGATCAACAGGATTTCGAGAGCAAAACAAGAGGTTTCATCCAAAATATCTTTACCGTAATAGCTAACCGTGCCTTTCCAAAAATTAAAATAGCGATATCGATTGTGTTAAGCACTTGGTGCGTAGCGACCCAAATTACCGAGCATTAATCCCTACTAAGGACTCCCCAGTAAGTGATCATGCGCTGCATGTTCCGAGAAGCCGGCCCTGTCTTTACCAAGGGAACTACTGACAGAATTATTAGTGGCCGATAATCTGCAGTTCGGAGGCCTGCATGTTCCCAGCTGAAGCAAACTGTTGCAGAGAATGTCCCATCCTCAGCCTTAAGGATTCCACCTATTGCAGAGTGCAAGCTCAATTTGGTCTTGACTGTGAGTTACGAAACTACCAGTAAGCACTTCAATCCTTTGAGTGATATGCAAGCTCTATTATGGAGCGCGTGGCGCACAAGGCGAATGGTCAGATCGCCATTAGCCGTTGAGCCTTATGCTTATCCGCCGCTTCGGTTTGTCATTTGTTAGTTGACGTTAAAAGCTTTAATTTCGCGTCGCTGTCCGTTCAAGGTGAGATGCGCAAATTTTCAGCCCTAGAAATCAAAAGAAACCTCTCGCGCACTAACTCTCACCGAGGAGGGATGGAGAACCATAGCCCGAAGAAATCACTATGAGGGATTAACACATTAAGAAGGTGGTATCCAAAATCGATAATAACACGTAGAATGTTTAAACTAGCTGAGAGGGTTTCCTTAAAGAGAGCCATTAATGTTCCTGTTAGTGTGGAGAAATGTTTAGGCTAAGAAATGTGTTTAGTCGAGTCATTACATTGAGATTAGGTTTTGCAGAGATGCCGGGTTATCCAATCCAGTCGAAGCCGGCCAATGTAACTTGATGTGATGTGATGTGCGTCGAAGATCAGCGGAGTGTTCTCGACGGGGACACCGACGTCGAACCGAAACTTCTCTCTAGATTGAGACAAGTCAGCCGCGTGCCAAGTCAAGGATCTATAAGGTCTGAACAACGGTGTTACCAAGCGTATCAGCCACCCGTGCATCTCTGTTCGAGTAAGATGATGACTCCAGGGACCCCTGCCAGCTGAGCGGGAGTCCAGGGAATCTCTGGAAAATCGGGCCTCTCGCCTGGGAAGCATAGGGTGCGAACTGGGGATGGGAGTGACGAAGTGATGCCCTCTCGTGTCGGGGTGAAGAATATCTCCCGATTGCTGCGGTTCTGGAGTAGGGGGGGTTTGCAGACTGGGATTCGCATCCTTCTAAACATAGAGGTCAATGAAGCTCAAGACGGTCTTAGCGCCCCACAACTCTAGACATTACGGAGCTACTCCCCGAAGTAATCTGCAGAGCTCATCCAACGAGTGGTGAGAAGGTCTCATTAGCAGCTACGGTGGAGAGGTTGCAGGACTGCAAGCCATTCGTCTGATGTGGCAGGTTTGTGCGTGTCCGCGGCAGCGCGTCGAACTGCATGCTCTCCTGAATCGGGTTCGTCTGGAACAGCCGATTCGCCTATTTAACCAATGGTGCTGTGTAGATCTGGCAATAGGGCATCCATGCGTGCCGTCGTTGAGTTAATTATAGCTCTCCGTCTTATTGCCGATTGTTTGGATACATATGCGGACTTTGAGCATGATAAATCAATATTTTCAGGCACGATGGATTAGATGAACGATGCAGGTCCATCATCTCTGCTCGCGGATTCTGCTGTTCCTGCAGTTGGATTCCAAATCAGGTCAGGTGGGGTGCATGTGGCTAAGCAAAGCCCATTCCTCCAACAACACCACAGCCACAGCAAAACGGCGCTGATTTCGTGTATGCAATCAGTCTTACTGGATATCATCGGGACCTGCATCCTGCACCCTATACCACTCTTTAAAGTTCGTTAAAATAGTCCGGATAATCGGAAACGGGCGACTAAGGAAGGAATGTTGGATCTTATTTGATATAGCTCTTGACGTTCTGCGAACTTTACCATACCCTCCTTTTTGACATCCAATCTATATCTGTAAATCATTACGCCTCGTCGTTTCAGAATCTGTGACACTTGACTCCTTGCTGCAGTAGCCTTTCCCAGAATATCAATAAAGAAGATCTCCACCCAACACAATCTCGTGTTCACCATCTATTGCCGTCGCAACCTCGTTGTCCTTGCGACATACGCGCCCTTCCTAAAAGCATCTGTTCTATGTTCCCGATATGGAATTTCTCATTCATCCCGCATATACGATTCCTTCTGCTGTGGCGGCTAAGATTTTGCTCAGTTTCTTATTTCAGAAGATCTAAATTTGCTTGCCGGATTCAAATCCTTCACTATCAAGCCGATGCTTTCTATGTTTTTTTTTCTAACTCTTTGGTGCCGTTTATCGTTGTCGACTGCACGTACTCTTGTTGACTGCTGCCCTCCAGGTTTAGCACGCTTTCTAACTTTTGTCCTTTCTCTACAACCTACAATCTGTCCACTTCTGGCCATACACCGAACGTGTAGCATCATGTTTCTGTGATGAAGTGCTGAGACATCTAAGGCCAAAGTTGTGCTCTTAACTCTTAGGCTCATTGCTCGAGAACAAGTTGAGCTTTTGTGCTATGAAGTCTGATAATTTTGGCGCTAAACCCCGAAGCCCGCAATTTTCAATCCTGAAATTCAACGCATCTTGAAATGCGCGGGAGTCGTATGTCAAGTCCTGATAAAATCTCATGACTGTTTGTACTCCATGCTTCGTGAATGCTGTAGTGATCATATGTTGCTCAAAGAGCTGTCAGATACCAAAGGAAGGTGTTCCCAACGGCAACTGTTGATTCCACTTATTGCACTATGGTATTATGTGCTCCAAAACTGGGCCATTTTGGAAAACTATGAATAAAGCTGTTTCGTTTATAACTGCGGCGGGCAGTGTGCGGTGCCTGAAGTATTCGACATAAGTTCAAATTGCTGGCGTAAAGATCTCAAGCCTGCGAGTAATATTCACAGAACTACTTAAGGTGGAGCTGTACAGCTCCTAGTACCTGGGAATACATGTAAAGCAAAGTTCTTCCTTTGGCTTTTGCTGTCGTCGAATGATCAACTTCCTAAATGGGCCAAACACGGCTATCAACGGCGTAGAAAATTAGCGAAATCGGCTCTCAGCGTTGGTTGTAGACCCCGCTAAAGAGCTCTCACCTGCATCAATGTCACGCGTCTTCCTGACACGGTTCTCGAGATCAATTCCCTCTATAAAACCTAGTGTCAGAGCCTCAACGTCAGTGACGGCTCGAAAACATAACATACACCGTCAATTGCATAAAACCTACCTCACTGATACCATTCGGCAACACCAAGCTCGAAAGATGGCCGCGGCTCCTCAACTCGACGGGTATTTCAAGCAGGTCGACAGCCTGAGTGACCACTTCATCGATCGTCTACGCAAAGCTGTTGCAATTCCTTCGGTATCCTCGGAGGATGAACGCCGCCCAGATGTCGTCCGCATGGGCGAGTTCCTTGCTTCTGAGCTCACAGCCCTTGGTGCTGAAGTACAGAAGCGGCCTTTAGGCAAACAACCCGGCAAAGAGAATCTTGACCTCCCTCCGGTGGTGATCGCTCGGTATGGTAATGATAAAAATAAGCGGACTATCTTAGTATACGGTCATTACGATGTACAGCCAGCAGGCAAGGAAGACGGCTGGGCTACTGAGCCTTTCGAGCTTACGATTGATGATAGCGGACGAATGTATGGTCGAGGAAGTACAGATGATAAAGGACCTGTGCTGGGTTGGTTGAATGTCATTGAGGCGCATAAAATAGCAGGCGTGGACTTCCCGGTCAACCTCCTTATGTGCTTCGAAGGCATGGAAGAATATGGATCGGAGGGCTTAGATGACTTCATCATGGAGGAAGCCAAGAAATTTTTTGCAGACGCAGATGCTGTATGCATATCAGACAACTACTGGCTTGGCACAGAGAAGCCCTGCCTCACATATGGTCTTCGTGGATGCAATTACTACTCCGTGGAGATCCATGGTCCTGGTCAAGACCTTCACAGTGGAGTCTTCGGCGGCACAGCAGAGGAACCAATGACCGATTTGGTTCGAGTGCTTGCAACATTAGTTGACACGAAGGGCAAGATCCAGATACCCGGTCTCGATAAGCTCGTGGCTCCACTTGCGGACGAAGAGAAGGCTCTCTACGCGAATATTGCGTTCACAATGGACAACCTCTACGAATCACTCGGCTCAAAAACCAGCATCCATCCCGGCAAGGAAGATACTCTTATGGCGCGCTGGCGGTACCCATCTCTGTCAATCCACGGCATCGAAGGCGCTTTCTCACAACCAGGCGCGAAGACTGTCATCCCAGCCAAAGTCATTGGCAAATTCTCCATCAGAACCGTTCCAAACATGGAGATTGATGCTGTAAATGAGCTAGTATACAGCTACATCAAGACGCAATTCGCCAAACTGAATAGTAAGAACAGCCTGAATGTTTACTGCCAACATTCCGGGAAATGGTGGGTTGCGAGTCCGAAGCATTGGAACTTTAGCGCGGCTGCGAAGGCTGTGGAGCGAGTGTGGGGTGTGGCGCCTGACTTGACACGTGAAGGCGGAAGGTAAGTCCTGAAAGAATTCTATCTCATTTCATCGCAAAACCGCAAGTCTTTGTCACGACTCAATCACTAACTATCCCTATAGTATCCCCGTAACTCTAACCTTCGAGCAAGCCACCGGTAAGAATGTCCTCCTCCTCCCCATGGGCAGCTCTACCGATGCCGCACACTCCATCAACGAGAAGCTAGACAAGAGGAATTACATCGAGGGCATCAAGCTCCTGGGCGCTTATTTGCACTACGTGGCTATAGAACCGGACGTCAACGCTGCGTAGTTTACTGTACTTTAACATACAGGTGACTCAAGATCTATTCCCAAGCATAAATTAGAGCAATGATAAACCAAAAAATTTATTGCGTTCTGAATTTGAGAGAGTTGATATCGTGCATGTACCATTAAAAAGCCCCGTTGAAGAAACGTAAATCGCCAGGCCGCCGATACACAACAATCATTTAGTCAAACATAGAATATTTTCTGACTAAGGAATGTAATCTCTGGGTGGTTGAATGCGGCAGGTGGACGAGATGGACCAAGAGGGTACCCCGGGCTCCATGCCATACGCTGGCACCAGATGAATAAAATGTGTATGAGAACCGGATTCTGAAAGAACATGGAGTACTACTGACACAAGTGCAGCGCCTTCAGTTGAAGGCTACCGTGTCGACCGTCTTTGACATAAAGACTATACAAGAGCTGGCGGTACGGTGTTTATCTATTACATAATAGATTACAGGTTGCTCGAGGCTATTATCAGTCACAAGGTATGCCTTCATTCCAGCAAATGTCTAATCCTCCGCTGTCAATAAGTGGACACTGCAGCAGGCCACGACGAAGCCATCAATGAGAAGTAGGAGGGTCCAATAAGCTAGAAAGGGAGCTGACGAGTTCGTGGGAATGGATAGAGTTTACGAGACTTGAGTCTCGCTGGAATCATTACACAGGTAAAGAATAATAGAAGGAAGCAAACAAACAAACAAACAGATTCTCATTCCTCATACGCACTACAATCTCAATCTACCTTATCTACAGCTTTCCAAGACGAGTCAACTCAACTACTTCTGCGAAAATACCCCATCTGAAACCACTAAGTAGCATATCAAATTAGCCTCCCCGCCGACCACTCTTCCTCCTTTCCGCCGAAATAGAAATCGAGATGAGGTAAACCTTTCCAGATGCGCATAAGGGGAATATAATATTTGAAAAACCGCAGAGCGAAGATGGGATGAATGACAGGCACACAAGGAGAAAGGAGGGCGCGACAGAAAACGGAACTGATGCTTATATCGTACAGTGATCCACTCCAGCATTTCCAACGAACAAGTTCAGACCATTGTTGTTTTAGGCTGGAAAGGCGTATGTGCAGTCTGTCTATTCCTTCTTCTTGTCGGAGAACCTGTCTTTTAATTTTCCGAAAAAGCTCCTTCGGTTTTTCTTCTTTGCCTCTGCAGTTGCGGAGCTACTTGCCACAGGACTGGCGGGAGTGGCAGGAGTGGACTTAGATGGCGTGCTTGGGGCCGCAGTGGTTTTCTCAGTTGTTGCTGGAGCCACTCCTGTTGTAACTTCTGGCTTAGTCTGCATTGGCTTGTGGCTGCCTGGGACAGTAGTGGGGGAGATGTCCCTAGATTCCGCGGCTGGCGGAGGGCTGAGAGCCTTGGCCTCTTCAATCTTGGGTGCTGGCTCGCCCGTAGAGGTCTCCAGCTTGACCTCTGACAGAAGCTCTTTCTCCACAGCTGATTTTTCAGCAACCGGTTCCGCATAGGCGGCAGCTTCGGGGCTTTGGCCTGATTCCGCAATCGATTCCTTTACCACTTCAGGAGTTGTGTCAGAAGTGGCGGTTTGTGCAGCCTCAGTGTTGCTGGCCTGGGCGAGCGCGCCGGTTTCAGCAGCAGTTGCACCAGCAGATTTGACAGCCATAGTGGTATCATCAGATGTGACTGGGGCTTCTGGGATCTGATTCAATAACTCTTTCTCCATCTCGCTCTTTTCCTGAACCTCTTCAGGAACGGCACTGGCCTCAGGATCCACACCGGCTTCTTCTTGGCTCTCTTTGACCACTTCGGGCACCTCCGCTTTCTCTTCCAGAGGCACGTTGGCTCTCATTTGAGCGGTAGTACTGTTTGCACCTGCTGATTGAATAATTGGGCTAGCATCGAACGTACCAACACCAGTCATACCCATTGGCAGACTGGATTCTGGGATAATATTCTTTGATACTGGAGGCAAATCAAGGACACCGGTACCCTTCTCCTCATGCCCAGCTTCAGGTGTAACAACAGGTGGCAGGACGGGAGCGCCTGCATCAGCTTTCTCATAGGATTCTATGTCAGTCTGTACTGTGGAATCAACTGTATTTGCAGTAAGTTCACTATGGCTTGGAACTGGTTCTCCTGCTCCAAGTTGTACAGGATTTCCAGCGCCTGAAGTTGCCGGAATAGGTTCTACGCTGAAGGTCTGTTCAGGTTCGTCTGCGCCTTTTGCTAAAGACATGTCGTCATGCACAGTAGAGGAGACGTTGTTGGAAGTGATGGTGCTAGGGTCCGGGACCTTCTCACCTGGCTCAAGGCTTATAGGGTTACCTGCGCCGGCGGTGGCAGGGATGGGATTGACCGAGAAAGCCGCAGGTTCCGTAGCTAATGTGTCTGGCAGATCAGACGAGGCAGACTTCTCAAGCGGCACGTCTTTTGCTAGTTCATAGGTGGTCGATGTTGGGGCAACGCTGGATAAAATGCCGGCTGTGGCGGGAGTGTGCTTCGTAATGCGATCCGGTGTGAGGTAATTGTTCATGTTCTCCTGTGGATCGTGTTCTTGTGGCGCAGTGTGATCAGTTTTCCAGACGCCATCAACAACAAACTAGTCCCAAGTAATTAGCGACTTCTCCAACAAATTATTCAAAGAATGGTGAAGTAGAAATGAGATGGACGACAATTGGAGTGGTTAAATGATGAACAAGCCATGTAAGACGGGGGCTGGAAATAGTCGAAAAGTTGCGTAGCCATTAAAGCAAGATGGGTCCATGACCTTATGACCCTGCTAGTGATACCGCTCCAAGCTCTTCGAGTCGCTCAAGGCAAACACAAAGAGCCTGGGAAGTGCGTCATCCAGCTTGTAAGCCATTCCGGGCTGCCGAAGCATGTTCCTGATTGCAGCATTCCGAGAATAGGACTCAGGCCAAGATTTCCATAGTGCAATATATGGCAAAAACTTTCATGCTGACTTCAGATGACCATTGTAGACCAATCCTGCAATCTAGCTATATGTGATGTAGAATCCAGAGCCAATTCGCGGTTATATTTCGTACCTTGTAATATATCTTCTCGGAAGCATCTGGTAAGGTCACGGTCTTCTCGAAGCCATCTCCTTTTTTATCGAGTTTCTCACTCTTCGACCAATTGTCGAAGGTGCCCGTAACATAGACATCTTTAGCATCGGGGTGCTCCCTACACGGGTGTTAGCAATCAAAATCATTAGATCTGTCAAATGTGCGACAATTGCTCTAGTATACAAAGGAACCTCCATTGTTGATACTCGAAGGGTAAAGAGTAGATAATGAATACTCACCACTTGAACGTGAAGGTTCCCATTGTGGCGACGATGAGCAATATCGAGATTGGTTTTGTTGAAAAAAGAGAACTGGCTCTTGTGCGAGAATCTTCCAAGCTATCCCGTAAGCGGGATTTGAAGCGCGCAACTACTCTTCGATACTCAGAGAGCTTTTGATGCTTGGAAATGCAAAATTAATGAGGATTAACGCTGTTCCGGTGGAAGGAAGAGCTGAAGACCGGAGGAGCGAGGTACGACAGGAGGTTGGGAGAGGCTGGTACGATGGGCTACGCTCCGCTGCGCTATTACAAGCAAGCTAAAATTGAGGGCGTAATTTTAGTGGGGAAGGGTCTGATGTAAATTGCAATGCCGAAGATAGCGGTTGATTTCCAAGCAAAGAGCATCCTACATGAAATCTACATGTATTCCTATTTGAGGGGAAAAGATATCATATCATGCCATGGCCATTCATCCAGCATACTGCTCGAAAGGTGTACGTTGGAGGGGCCTCGTATGCGCCGCCAGCTGCCTGAACTGGCTGACTGGAACGCTTTAGGCGCCAGACTCGTGCCGGAAGCTTCCCCTTAACCGAGAATGACGTCGGATGTAGAGCTGTGGAGGGGCAGCTTCATTAACTAAGAGGGTGAAGGCAAGGAGAAGAGCAAGAAGAGGAACAGGCTTAAAATAGGAATTGCTAACTACAATTGGATCATCAATACTGATAAACTAGAGCTTACCCAGAATCCAATATCATCTCCTGCACGCTTTTCGTCACTCCATACCAGACATGTGTCACCAGATTGTGGCGCCTTCAGCATTGAAAACGGCATGGATGCATCTTAGCCTCGGCACCATACTCCTGTGGTGTCATCTAAGCACTTTTAATGTCTTAAAGTCTTGCAGATATCTCTTCTAGGTCTCTACGAGTTTTTCTTTGAATGTCTTTAGAATTTGCCTTGGGCTATTTTGGCCCTCGGATCATAAACGAGACTGATTGCCATCTTCAAACGGTAGCAATCATTACCACATCATGTACGGGGAACTACTTGAATCGTCCGCCTTATCCTGTGGAAACTCACAACTTAATCGATTGCAGAACTAGAACATGTGTTGAGCTATTGGAAGTCGGGGTTTGCCCTTCCTAAGTGAGATGGCAGCCATTTGGAGGATCATGGCCTTTTGAAAGGCTTTGCCATTATATGCTGCGCATCTCTTGCTTTAGCTAAAATGAGCAAGTAAGACCTAGGACGGTGATGCCGATCTGCAGTTCCTAATCCCTACGAAATATCCCAAATCGGAAATGAGTGTCTTAAGTTTCGGGTACCTCCATGATGTGTTACATTTTATCTCTAGAGTTGATTCTCCTACTACCAACACCTCCACCAGCTTCATAATCTACTACCGCGTTCCCTTTTCTTTTTTGATTTGCCTCGCATTCCTCTGATAATCTGCACTGCAGAACTTATCGTGAAGTTGCATGCCTAATAAGAGGCAACGCAAGCAAAGCCTTGACTTCAATAGCGCAAGTTCATTAAGTGGCAGGCAGCCCATCCGTGTGTTCAGGGCTGATGCTGGTCTGTGAGCCCCCTGCCGATTTCTAGACGTTCTTGCCTGCCTTCCAGAACGTCCAATCGAAGCTTCCATCATCCGCGCATCTCGCTCCCACTCCCCACATTCCACAGCTTTAGCGAGTACTGACATAAGGTTCCAACCATCCCTTCTTCTCCTCCCTTCTTCATCTCCTCTGGCTCGTCCTCACCAACTCAAAATACCTTCATATTATAACCTCTTGCTACTTCGCGGGTTGACGGACTGTCCTGTGCGAATTACCCCGCAATTGTACGTCCTTTACCTGCAAACCCTCACATTGAATGAGAGACTAATCCCTCCTTCCAAGACCTGACAAGCTTCTAGAGCTTGGTAAGATCAGCACCTCGCCGCTTTCGTCATATGTCATAGCCACTGTACATTGGCTAATCTGCTCATTCCTGACGTCTAGTACCGAGTTTCTCCACCTTAGAAGCTTCAGGATCTATTGAGTTGGCGGTTACTCGATCTCTTCCTCACCTATAAGCTCCTCTCCAGCAAGAGACTACCTTAGATGCGCAGCTTAACGTAACTCGGCATTTCCGTATAAACCTACAATTAAAGACCTACAACAAGAAAAGCCCACTTATCACGACAATATAATATACACTCAAAATGGCCACCTTTCCCGGCCGATTTGGCGCTGGGACCAACCCCTTCGGCAATAATGACTCGTCTTCTGCTGGAGGGACTTCAGGATTTATTCATAAAGTCGTGGAAGAAGACGAGAGTGACCAGCTGACTTCTCCTACCACTCCAAGCTTTGGTATTTCTTCCGACAGCACTGCTTTTGGTGCCCCATTTGGAAGTGATGGCTCTGCAGGCGGCCCACCATCTTCCTGGCGTGCAGGAGATGGTTTTCCGTCGAACTATGGAATGGGTAGACGTACATCCGTATCGGCTGAATCACTCAACCCTGCTGTGTCGTCGAACGATAATTGGACACCTCCATTCCACAAGAAAACTCCTGAGCAACTGGAACGACTGAAGTCTGCCGTCTTAAGCAATCTGCTATTCAACAAGCTTGATGACGAGCAGAGTTCACAGGTCCTTGGTGCTCTTGTTGAGAAAGCTATCCCTGCGAAAGATATCAAAGTATGTTAGCGCTCTGCAGTACTGTTAGATGCCCTCAACAGTGTGGACGGTGATTTAAAATTGAAACCTATCACGAAGCTAACTAGACTTTCTAGGTGATCACACAAGGAGACCAGGGTGACTTCTTCTACATTGTAGAAAAGGGCGTCTTTCACGTATATAAAAACGATGCTGGCTTTCAGCCCGGACCCGGTGGCATGGGCGAGAAAGTTGCAACCATTGAACCTGGTGGATCATTCGGTGAATTAGCCCTGATGTATAATGCTCCGCGAGCCGCCACCGTTATTTCCGCCGAACCCGGTTGTACCCTCTGGGCTCTAGATCGAATCACCTTCCGCCGTATCCTAATGGAGTCCTCCTTCCAACGCCGCCGTATGTATGAGAAATTCCTCAGTGAAGTTCCCATTCTCTCTACACTCTCATCCTACGAACGCTCCAAGATTGCCGACGCTCTTGAAACACAGAAGTTCCCAGCAGGGACGAAGATTATCAAGGAGGGCGACCCAGGAGATAATTTTTATCTACTAGAGGATGGTGAGGCAGAAGCATTCAAGCACGGAACTGAGAAGCCGGTTATGGTCTACCACAAAGGTGATTACTTCGGTGAGCTAGCGCTGCTGAATGATGCCCCAAGAGCGGCGAGCGTTGTTAGCAAGACAGACGTGAAAGTTGCCACCCTCGGGAAGGATGGTTTCCAGAGACTATTGGGCCCAGTAGAGAGTATCATGCGGAGGACCAAATATGACACTGGAGTTGAAGATATGGATCCGCTCTCTAAATAAGAGGACAGGTGATCCTGCAATACCTCACTGGGCTGGTGGTCAATTCGGCGTTAGAGGGATTGTGAGAATGGCTACATTCGCTTTAGGCTCGTTATTACTGACGATTCTATTCACGAGATGAGGACTGGAGGCCGCGATGAGGGAAGGAAGGATAGGGAGACATGGGAATGGATGACTAGGTTTTTTATTCGATACCTTTGGTGCGGAGATGAGACCGTGGCCTTTTGCAACGATATGCTTTAATGCCTGCAACTATATGCGTGCGTGTTTTGGCTCTTTGATGTCACAACGCTTCCCCACATGAGGTCTATTCCAATCCCATGACGCCTTCTGATGCATCTATAGTTCCCGATACTTTCCTAACGCCAATCTCTACATCTCTTCAGCTCGAAAAAGGTCGCCCATTCCATTCCGTCTTCACACTCCACCACCCATTCCCCCTCTCCTTCTCTCCTCTAGTATCTGTCCCCTCAGCCCCTCAGCCGCAACCTCCACTTCCAACACCCTCCCCACTCCCTCCCTCCAGCTCTTTTGGAGTGCAGCAATCTCGCCCTTAACAGCCTCTTGTGCAGCCTGCCTTTCTAATACAACCCTATCAATATTTTCCTTGGTATCCTGCAACTCCTTCTCCAACGAGCCCAGTATAGTGACGAGGTGCGCGTTGCTGGCGAGCCATTCTTCCTTTCCCTTGGGGTTGTCGGGTGGCGCGTCAAGGCTTTGGAGAGTAGAGAGGCGGGAGGTCAGGTATGTTTGGGAGGTGTATGCTTGTGCCAGGGTCTGCTTCCAAGCGCCTAGAGACGGTGGGGCTGAAGGGGTCCCGGTGGGGGCGCTGAGGGCCTCGTAGCGCGAGGTGTCGATTCCGGAGATTGGGATTTGCGCTTCTAGGCGTGCGTATTCGGTGGCGATGAGTGGGCTTGGTTCTGGGAGCTCGAGGGGTGGTAGAGATGGATGGGTCTCTTCCCGGGACGGAGGGAGCTCGGCGTCAATGAGAGCCTGGGCGGCGGCGCGTTGGGCCGCGGTGGGTTCGGGGTCGATATCTGTATAAGGTTGGGGGTTAGCTGCTGGTAGTAGGGCCGTGGTGGATGTGGAGAACGAGGCGAGGGGAGGAGAGGTATTGGGGAACATACAGGGGAGAGAGTCATGGGATGTGGATATTAGAGGCATGGCTGTATGAGGTGGATGTTGGAAACGGTGACTGAAGTCCCAATTTGGTCGGAGAGGCTTGAGTGGTACAGCAATCTGGAGGAAAGACTGAGAGATATGTAGGAGGGCATCGATGTTTTGCTTAGCAGTGGGAAATATTCTACATTCAGCAGAGCTGAATCGACTTCTCTGGGCCCTGTAGAAGCTTGTCCGAGGAGAAAACGCAGAGACTTTGGAGAGAGTTCACGTCTAGCGGGTTATATAGAGTTAAAAGATAGAATTTTGGCATTGGCTTGGAGATTCATACCTTGCGCTTCAGGCATTACAAAGCGTCGTCATATGCTAGCCTTACAAGTTTTCACCAACATCAAGGCCAAACATGAGCTGAAGCATTCGAAAGCCCTTTTGAGGGCATCCACTTCCCATACCTATTTGTAACAAGCCGTCTGCCATGGATTTGTCACAAACTATGAAGGCAGGACCTTCAACAGTCCAAGCAGCCTGGAGCACGAGGACAACTTCCCGGAAAACTCATCCTCGCAATTTTATCGTGGCCGCATTCACAGTTATTGTTCTGGCCTTTTTATATCTTTCGTTGGGGAGCAAATATTTGGAGGCTTTTACTTCAAGATGGTCTTTAATATTCGGGACTGGTGGCCGTTCATTCCAGTCTGAAAGCTTGCGGGGTGACCAGTATCTCTTGGGGGTTGGAAAGGCGGACATCACTGGGTAAGAATTGTTCTTAGGATGTGTTGGTGATCGCCTGCTAATATTTTGGCAGCCCAGTCGTGGAAATAAATATGATGGGCTATGCGGATACCAAACAACTCGGATCAGGTCTACGTCAGCGTCTTTATTCTCGAGCATTCATTGTAGGCGATATAGACAACCCTGCTGAAAGATTTGTCTATCTTGTCCTGGATATCCAGTCTGGTGATACAGCAATTAGATATGGGATTCTTGAAGGACTTGCGGGTCTCGGCCCGGACTTTTCGGTATACACACAACAGAATGTTGCCGTGACGGGAACGCATTCACATTCGGGACCTGGGGCCTGGCTGAATTATCTGCTTCCTCAGATTACGAGCAAGGGCTTTAGCAAGCAGAGTTACGATGCCATTGTGCAAGGTGCGGTTTTATCAGTTCAAAGAGCTCATAAGCGCTTGCAGCCAGGATACTTGACCGTGGGACATACTAAAGTGAAGGGAGCCAATATCAATCGGAGTCTATACGCATATATGGCAAATCCAGAGAATGAAAGGGCAATCTACAATACGAGCAATGATGATGATGGTTCAGTCGAGAAGACTTTGACTTTGCTGAGGTTCACTCGAGCCAGGGATGGAAGGCATACAGGCGTATTGACCTGGTTTCCAGTCCATGGGACATCTATGCTAGGGAATAACACCTTGATCTCTGGAGACAATAAAGGTGTTGCAGCAGATCTTTTTGAGAAGAGTGTCTGGGGCGACAAAGACGTAGCTGAGAACTTTGTAGCCGGGTTTTCCCAAGCCAATGTTGGAGATACAAGTCCTAACGTCCTTGGCGCGTGGTGCGAAGATGGAACTGGCGAGCAATGCAGTTTTGAGAACAGCACATGTGCTAATGGCAGGAGTCAGGATTGCCATGCTCGTGGACCATTCTTTCGAGTCAAAGACAACGGAGCTTCATCATGTTACGAGATTGGGCGTAGGCAGTTTGAGCCCGCCAAATCTCTCTATGATGGATTGCGGGGAAAGGGCACAGCTGTTGTCGGAAAATCCATAAGGTCTTTCCATACATTTCAGGATATGTCCAATTTCAGCTTTCCGTTGGACAATGGAAGTTATGTGCGTACATGCCCAGCAGCTCTTGGCTACTCATTCGCTGCAGGTACATCTGATGGACCTGGTGCTTTCGACTTTACACAAAACAATCCCAACGAGCCTAGCGCTTCACCAGTATGGTCTGTTGTTAGAGGACTGCTAAAAGCTCCTGGCGAAGACCAGAAGCGGTGTCATTTCCCAAAACCTATCCTACTCGACGTGGGCGAGATGACCAGTCCTTACCTTTGGACTCCAAATGTAGTCGACGTCCAAATGTTCCGAGTGGGCCAATTCTTCATAATCGTCAGCCCAGGCGAAGCAACAACCATGGCCGGCCGGCGCTGGAAATCCGCTGTTCACTCTTCAGCCCTTTCACTATCCCTCTCAGGCTCCTTATTCACCGACCCTATCGTCGTAATAGGCGGCCCAGCAAACAGCTACACGCATTACATCAGTACTCCAGAAGAGTACGGTGTCCAGCGCTACGAAGGCGCCTCCACATTATACGGCCCATACACCCTAAATGCCTACATAAACGTCACCCTTTCCAACCTCCCCTACCTTGCAGCCTCCACAACCTCCAACCCAGATTCCGGCCCCTTACCACCTAATAATGTAAACCGCTCCCTCTCCTTTATCACCGGTGTCGTCTATGACGGCACACCCATTTCCAAATCCTTCGGCGATGTCAAAGACGATGTCAGAGCGCACTATCGCATCGGCGACGTCGTGAGCGTTACATTCGTCGGCGCGAACCCGCGGAATAATCTCCGTCTCGAGCAAACCTTTGCCGCTGTCGAATTATGCGATAACGAACCTGGAAGGCCATGTACTGAAGAAGGCAGCAGATGGGAACCGGCCAGGGATGATAGTGATTGGACTCTGATATTTCATTGGGAGAAAACGAGTGGGATCCTGGGCACCAGCGAGGTGCGGATTGTGTGGGAGACGGAGGAGTGGGCGGAGCCGGGGACGTATAGGATTAAGTATTTTGGGGATAGTAAGACTGTTGAAGGGAGTATTGCGCCTTTTGAGGGTGTTAGTGGGAATTTTGTCCTTGAGCAGTAGTTATGAATAATGAATTGCGTCTTATATGTTCCATATTCACAAGGACGTATGTGCGGCCTTGGTTCCGGGAATTTCAAAATCATATCACGCGCAATCCCAGGCAGAGAGGCACTCCAGTTCATATATTTGGACTAACTAATGTTACATAACCCTCTCGCCTATCTCATATAATCTGCATCCGCTTAAGAATGAATCCGGATCGCTCATTATCTCATCCTCCCCACACGAAAAATGCCACTCTTCGTCCCCTTACTTTCCACCAAACCAGCTGCTGAACCCGCTCTTGGCCTCTGAGGCTTTCTTCTCGACGGCGCGGTCGAAGGCGTCGACCTCTTTCTTAGCGTCTTTGCTGTATTGCTCGAGTTTTCCTTCGGCTTTGGCGGCTTCGGCGCGGGCTTTATCTATCTGTGAGTTTGTTAGTGGGGCATATTCCTGAATTTGGTACTGCAAAGACAGGCTTGGAGACTATGAAGGTAGTCTAGGGTGTTTTGGATGGGCTTCGTCGTGTGACAGTAGACGCTTAGGATATGCATTGGGGGATCTTACAGCGCTGTCGATCTTGGCACCTGCTTCGGATGCCCATGCTTCGCCCGTCTTCTGTGCTTCCTTGGCACGGCCTGGTAGCTCGCCCTTTACTTTCGCAGAGGCCGTGGACATATCGGCTGGAGGAACTGTTAGCTATGTTGCCGACAATTTTGGTCTAAGTAAAAATACCTTCAAGTTGCTTCTCAGCGACCTTTGGGTCCCCACCGGCAGTGTACAGGTAGTAGCCCACACCAGCTGCAGCAGTAAGACCCAATATGAGGGGCAGTTGGGACTTTGGTTGCGCCATTGTGTTGATTATGTAGCTGGAGCCTTTGGAGGGTATGGAAGCTGAGATGGAACGGATGTGGAATGTTTTAGTTCTGGAAGATATGAAGCAACGTGCGAGACGTTGATGAAATGAGGAGACGAGGAGAGACCATCGTCAGGTAGGGAGCTGCGCCAATCGTATGATATAATTCGTCGGCTGCCAACGACCACTGGCCTTCCTTGGTTGAACTGGGGTCGCTACGTCATCGTTGCGCTATTGCCTAACGCGTAAGGCTGGGATGCAGCTCCCAAAGCTAAAATCATGAAGATAGGCGGTGGTAAGACATTCGACATGCAACGTATTTGTCCCTTTCAAATATCTTCTTTTCCAATTTTTACATTACCTTCGTTTGCCTAAGAAGCTTCGAATTCGGCGACAGACCTTGCAGAAGTGGGAGCTTGAGCTCTATCCATGTATACTGTGCGTCGGTTATGGGGAAGCTGACTTGCAGAAATGCTGGGTTCTGTTACCAGCTGTTGATTAGAGGATGTCTTCTGTACTTCACGCAATTCCATCCTCCCACCGTCCGCCCACTCTGAAAGATGATGACTACGACCACAAAATCAGTCTCATAGATTGTACTCAAACCACCAAAAGGTCACGCAGCCACTCCACAACAGACAGCAATCGTCGAGATTCACTCCAGCCAACTGAAGACGTTTCTCCACGGCGGTACAGCGATGATCACCAACGAAAGAAGCTAACACTTCGGGAGGAGTTGGAACGTCGAAGATATTCGAAGCCGAAATATCAAAATCGCCATCTAGGGGACGACCTGAATGATGGGCAAATACCACAAGATGTTGACCCACGGCCCGACGACGTGATAACCGGAGAAATCGAGACTACCAGTGATGTTGCTCGGCCTATGACTGGAGAATCTGTTGACTCGAGAAAGAAGGCCAAGGCAGAGCGAGAATCAGCGATCGATATATTATATGAGAACCAGCGTGGTAGCTATCTTTGTGGAAAGGCGCTCTTCTCTTCCAAAGCTCTCGGCGCCGCTGACTTCCCACCTTGGACGAACGCTGCGCAAAAGCCAAGCGCAACAGACATTACAAACGCACAAGTACCAGATCCAAGTTGGGAGTGGGCATGGAATGAATGGTCCGTCAATCATTCAGATCGTGCGGACGAAGATGGTTGGGAGTATTCCTTCGCCTTTTCGAAAAAGAACTTTTGGTCATGGCACGGCCCGAAATGGTATAACTCTTTCGTACGCAGAAGAGCCTGGATTCGGAAACGAGTCAAAAAGAACTCGGGATACCTTATGCAAGAGGCTCATAGACTCAACTCAGATTATTTTACGATACGCCCTTCTATGTCCCAAAGCAGAAGTCCTAGTAAAGATCCAAGTATGTCGGATGGCAGATATAGTATTAGGCAGCTGGCTCGGCAGGATTTCGAAGATGACGTGGATAGGGAAGATATCCGTGATATCGGGCAGTTGATGAAAGCACTGAAGCTGTCCCGGATTGATCGAGAAAAGACGGAAGCTATTGAGAATTTCATAAAGAATGGAGGAGATGATCTCTACTACCTGAGGGAGCACATGCATGAAATAATGTCTCAATTCATATTCCAAGCTTCCCGGCGGTCACTACTGGCACATCTGTCCACCCTATTTGATGAAGAAACACAACGACGTAAGGAAGGCACCGGGGATGACAAGGGGAATACGACAGAAAGGCGAAGGATTGAGAACTTGGAAGCCGCCATCAAAGCTGCAGATGAAGAAGTCAAGAGACTTGAATTTTGGAGTGACATTAAAGATATGGCGGAGCAAGGCGAAACTAAAGGCGCAGTGGACAAGTCTCAGGGCTGGGACCAGCAAAAATGGATTGGACTCGATGACAGTGGCTCCAAGGACGTCATATCTGATAGGGACTTAGCTAGAGCGCCTCCTGACACGAGCGAATCTGAGATGCATGAGAATGATATGGGAAAAGGTAAGGAAACAGCATAGCATGGTCTCAGGTAAATGGCAATTCGATATCTATATTTGGGAGGTATATGCATGGCGGAGGTTATCATTAACGGAAGAAGTTGCCATAGGCACGATAGTAACGTGCATTCCATGTCTCACAATACATCACGACTGCCAAAGCGCATGATGACTATACCGCTAATATGTGTGTGTGTGTTTCTATTTATCGTCCGGCGGCGCACGTGCTCATGACACGTGTCCTGGAGACCCCAAAGGAATATAGGACGCCAGGGGGAGTGAGCCCCTGGGTTTCTATCTAGGCTGATCGAAATATACTAGGTACAAGTGTTTATACACGGCCGTATTTCTACAGTTCTACAGCCGTCACCGCTAATACATAAGGACTGAAACATCACGTGACCTCTTACGTAGTTGCCGAAAATGGGCTTATTGCTCGCCGTAATTTTTCGATAACTTTCGACATTGAAGCTCAACAGGAACCCATACTATGACTATCTTATAGCGAATGTCCCTGGGCAGGCATATTGTCAGACGAGGGAGGGCTGCACTCTCTACCTCTGGAAGCCTGCTCTCGACTTCCAGGGAACCTTTACTCTTTCTCTATCCTCAATGGATTAGGACCGCAGCAACCGGCGGGCACGACCAAGCTCTTGGCGGCAGCCAAAAGACATCGTCCATTGGACCTGATCATTTATCTAGCATTGCGCATATCCCAAATCTTGGCACTGTATACGAAAATGCTATTGTGGAGTCCTCAGAATACGGAACGCTCCCGGAAAAGGAGCAGGGGTCAGCTTCTTGGGTGCAAGAGGTCCTTTCGCAAGCAGCCCATCCACCTCAAAATGGGAACAATTTTACAGTGGATCATGTTCAAAAATCATCGGAGAATCAAGAAACGATTGTGAAAGAATCGGACGCCGAGGGAAATGCTAGTCTTGTTAGCCCTACCAGAATAAGCCGTCGTATTCTCGCCATGGACGAAAAACGCACAGCTCACAGAATGCACGAAAGGAGGACTAGAGAAGAATATGAAGAAATGAAAGCGAGGAATCGAACTGCGGGTGAACCAGACTGGCGGGATATCTTGGCTACTCTTGAGCGCCGTACTCCTGATGGCACTTCATATTTGCATGATAGCGTCTTGAGGATAAGGGTTCCGTTTGAGGTGGTCGGACGACTTCTTTTCAGCGAGGAAGACAACATATGGGCGATAAAAATGCGCTGTGGCTGTCACATTGAGGTTTCTGAGGCCGATGAAGCAAGTCAAAAATGTCGAATCCTTTTGATATCTGGACCCATTCGCAATATAACCAAAGCTGCAGTAGAAATACTTCAGGTCGCTCCAGGAGCGGTCTCAGATAAAGAGATTTGGAGCCAACACGTCCCTGGATTTAGCACCAAGCCACCGCAGCAACGACCGAGTTTGTCAGACGATGGATCATCAATAGATGTGATGCGGTTTGTCCGAGCAGACAGACGTCAAAGCATGGCTGCACCAATTCGAGCAGACAAAGTTCCTCGACCCTCTACCTGGACACCAGAATCATTCGGATTGTATGTCCAGCATCTCATAAGCATCAAGATGACAACCCATCTAAACAGGATCTTATATAAACCAGGCGAATATCACACTAATGTCGTTATGAACATTTTGCAAGCCCTGTTCACAAACCCCGAGTGTAGGATGGCGATTTCTGCGGCGGCTTTCAATGATGCTCTTGGATATCTTGAAAAACATAATGCTATCGACGTCGTACGGGACTTATTTGTACGCATGGAGATGCAAAATCTGAAGATGAACACAGAAACATTTAACATTATGCTACGAGGAACAGCCAAGTCTAAAAGTCTCGGCAACTTTCACCACATATTTTTGTTGATGCTGCGCCGCGGGTATACTCCCAACGCTGGTACCTGGCTTGCGCTTATGAGACTCGTGGATGACTTTGAAATCAAGCTGCACATTATGAAAAGCATGAAAGGAAAAGAACTCCTCCGTGATCCTCAAACACAGAAGGATGTCTGTAAAGTCCTTGTTGACATGGAAATCTACGACTCGCTTGATAATAATATGACTCATGAGCAATTCCTCCAGCACATGGCAGACCGTTACGGCCAAGACTGGCTAACGAAAGATTCTGCAAATAGAATACTCGATGCACTGGGAAGCAGGGGTCTTATATCCCGTTGCTGGGACTTTTTCGAGTTCATGCATATTCAGGATGTCAAACCCAGCGATGTCTCCATTCTAACAGTCATACATCATTGCGAGAAGCAACGCAATGCGGAAGGCGCTATCGAGATCATCCGCCGAGTATCATCCCTCATCGGCTTCGATCCAAGTGAAGAAGCATACCACACGCTTTTCAGATTTGCATGGAACAACTGTTTACCCTGTGTGGCGCGCGTTATCTGGCGCTATGCCTGTCTAAACGCAGCAACCACCCATAGAATGCGCAGGCGCATTATTGACGGTGTTGCAGAAGCCCTCTCGAATCAGTCCTTCATATCCGATGTTGCCTTTAGTAGTCAATGGAGGGCAACAGCCAGCTCATTTATTCTCGGCCTTCGAAACTCGAACAAAAACCAGCAACGCATTCCGCGCCCCGAGGACTTCGACGCCATTATCCCCTCTGCGTCATCTCGTACTGCGAACCATGATTCCATCATTCCAGGTGAAGAAGGCTCCACCAAAGCAATGATCGTGGCAGCAGTTAACTCGCAGATGCGAGCCTTTCTGGATTGGACACCGCGGCGGCATTTTGCTGATGTGCTGGTTGAGGCCTTTGAGACGGATAAGAAGTGGACTGCTTCTGGCGCAATGAACCAGGATGAGAGCATGGAATGGCTCTTTGAGCGGGCGCCGACAATTCCGCTGCGTAGGAAAACGTCGCTGCGGGCAAGTATGCTATCATTGAACAATATGACTACGCAAAGGACGGAAACGATATATAAGAGGTTGCCGGTTTTCCAGAGCTCTGCTTCCTAGAAGCAATGTGTTCTATCTAAAAACGATTGACAGGTCTTAAAGAAGAAATGAGGGAACTTGTACCTTAGAGATTGGTTGTATGAATACAATATTACATCTAATCATACCTTGAAAGCGCTATATCCAAGAACGTCTTTCCATGCTTTAGTGCCTGCGATACACTACATAGGACACGTAACTCGGAAATATATCATATGGACTGCTTATACGGTCCTATGGTTCACTCTCCAAGAACGAATACAAATCTGAAAACGTCAATGACACTTGTTTAATACCCCCACAACATGACACGCAGTGCCTATCAACATACTCGTATCATAGAACCCTACCTACCGAAAAGAGACATACTTGTCACAGAATAAAACCCTACCGTCATCCCTATTCCTATCATTGCATACGAAGTAAGTTTCGGTCATTCACTTCCTCTGCTGTTGTCTGTGCCTCTAATTATAAGGCCTTGCTACTGCCCAACCCTTAATCCACTTCTCGCAAATCTATTACTTTGTGGCTGCCGCGGCCGCAACTCCTCACACTGATGAGGATATGATGGTGGTGGTGGTACGGGCCCCACAGCTCTAGCTACCTTTAACTACCATGGCCAAATCTACCATGAGGGTTTTAGACACAAACTGCAAGAAAAATAGAAACCACAGGCCAAAAGAATGAGCTTATGATGAAACTAATACATCATGGAGGATTCGAGGGCCAAGGAGATGTCAAGGACTAGGGAGATGTAGCACAAATTCCAGCAGCTGCGATATGAGAACCACGGCGGCGATCGGGTCATGTAGGCGGTGATGCCATATCATTAGAAGGCAGCGGCATCATCCTGATGTTAGTAGTCCGCCTGGCAGAGTTATGGCACCTCTCTTGCGTTGGGAATGACGGGACTGATGCAGTGATATGAAAATGAGCAACGACAGGATTACTCTTGTCGACAGGATGTTTCTCTCATGTGTAAACACCATCATATTATCAGCAATACCTAGATATCGAGGCAGTCCATGAGCAGAGCGAGCCCGCTCTGAACTTGGTGGTAAACGGTAGACCCGCACCAGCACATCGATCTATGGTCTCTCACACCACTTGAAACATGATTTTGTATCTCTTTTTAACTTGTGTTGGGTGGCTTTGCTTCAGCCATCCGCAGAACGAGCATAACTTCATCTCACATACAGGAGAATATGACATGAATCTTCTGCAAGGTGATGCTAAGCATGGGGCTGTGTGCTATGCACAAAAGGGCTTGAATGGCTGTTGGCAATTGAATAGTCTTGGAATTGCTGGTTGCTATGGGATTGGAGAGTGATGGAGGAAGCCGTTTGAAAATATCCCTATGTTGAATGAGTGACTATGCATAGATAAGTTTCGGAAATAAACAAATGCAAGAATGCAGGAGACTCGGATCTTCTCATATCTTTGTATTTTCTCAGGCTATCATAATACACTTCCTCCTCTTCAAACCTTTCGAACAGCTACAACCACATCTCCTCGAGGATATTAGGAAGATGTCTGCAGTTAGAGACCGACTTATCATCACGTACCAAAACTTCGGTAAGTACGGCTGCTTGGAGGCTTTTACCTCGTCGTAGGTTACTGCTTGCCAACTTTTGAGCTAATCAGCAGTCACCGAATTTCAGCTCCCACTCTAGAAAGTCATCTTATCCCCTGAGTGAAGGTACCTTGGCTTGAGTAGAAACCCTGAGGTTCTTGCTTCGTTCATCCGTTGGGCTGTAGAATGCCAGTGGGAAGGATCAACATTCGATGCCAATGACTTTCTACGAGGCTTCAGGTATATGACAGAAGTTTTGTGTGTGGGTGAGGCTCTGGATAACGAAACAGAGCTTAGGATGC
>Ga0335075_10002196_pt1 | contig 31572 bp, 32 predicted proteins | sample Lox_Sample_24_FD_206723 | JGI IMG/M metagenome (GOLD analysis project Ga0335075, IMG submission 206723) | Soil microbial communities from Loxahatchee National Wildlife Refuge, Florida, United States - Lox_Sample_2.4 | ecosystem: Environmental > Terrestrial > Soil > Wetlands | place: USA...
CAGTGCGGCGACAGCTCCTGCCCTATGCTCTGCTGGCCGGTGATGAGTGCACAGGTCTCGGCTCGCAGGCGATCGAGCTCTCTGGAGCCTTGCGGCGCGTTTCTGTATCGGCCCATCACTCCGAGCGACAGGCAGAGGTACATGATCTCGATCACCGGCATGAATTTCGCCGGGGTTTGGCGCAGCCGGGCGAGAAGCTCGAAGAACCTGCCGCCCTCGCTTGTGTCCTGGTGAAAGGCCATGGCGAGCGGCCGTTTCGCCCAGTTGCTCGCGGCGCCCCCCGGCGTGTTCAGGACCACGTCGTCGATGCTGATGCAGAGTGCGTAGTGGGCGGAGCGCACCTGTTCGTTCGGTACACCTGCGTCGCGTACGCGCTGCTCGAAACCGCGCAGCGCAAGGGCGGTTCGCTCGTAGAGATTATCGGGATCGGGTCGATGTGCCGTGTTCCGGAGCCGTGCCAACAGAAGCAGCAGCGGCATTGCGGCGGCAGCCATCGGGCTGCCCGAAGGCGTGCCGAACGGCACGCTGGGGAGCGATACATCCGGAGAGGCGACGGCCTCCGCGCGGGGCGCCATCCTCGCGGCGGCAGGCGGTGGCGCGGCCGCAGGGGTCGACGGTCGCGGTACTCTGACCGGTTCGGACCGTGTCGGCACGTGAGTCGAGCGGCCGCCCGGTCTTGGCCGGATGACCGTGCGTTCCGCATCCCCAGGTTCGGCGAATGGATCGTCACTCATCCGTCACCTACCTGTTCCGTACCGAAAGGGCGCTGCGAAAAGGGCCGAGCCGCCGCTGCACGGGTAACCTCCTTCCCCGGCGTTCACCGCCCGTACCTTTCAAGGTCAAAGTTTTGGATGACCCATTTCAGTTTTAGCCCATAATCCGGGTCGGTGGCATATACGCCGGTCAGCGCGTCCGCGAATGCGTCCGGGTTCTGCTTCTGTTGCATCGCAACACTGTAGACGGGGCTGGTGGCAAGCAGACGGCCATGCGCGTCGAACGCATCGGCAATGGATGGGAACACACGGAATTTGGCGGTAATGGTGATTGTCTCGCCGTTGACCACCTCGTTGGTCTGACTGTCGACTTCAGGCTGGTTCGCGACAGCCTTGATGCCAAACGGATTGTTGCTTCCGGGCGGCATGGCGGCACCCCAGGCGCTCTCGACCACCCATTGCGCCAGCGTGACCGCGGCGGGCACGCTCCAGCGCTGCTGCGATGCCTCCGCTGCCTCGATCACCGACGGTGGCAGCTCGCCATAGTGGCCGACAACCGTGAGCGACTGAGCTTCCACCAACGGGTGCGCGGCCAGGGAGTAATAGGTCGTGCTTCCCGGATCGACCCGGCCAGTCGGCGGGTTCATGCCCATGATGGCCGCCTGATAGTTCTCGATAGCAAGCGTGGTGCCCACGTCTTCGATGCCGGTGACGGGAATTGGCGCGTGCGGCTTGGGGAGGCGATCGTTCAACAAGGACTGCACGACGAAGACATCGCCCGGAGCATTCACGCCTCCCCGCCCGACCGAGGTGAAGATTGGGGGCGCGACCCGTCCCATTTCGTCCGTGCTGAGGATCGTCGGGGAGGGGACCAGAGGCATAATTGCCATAACCTGCCGTTGAGACCGGCCCGTGCGCAATACGAAACTCGTGGGCGGCCGTTTCCGGTTTGTGGCGGCCATCTCGTGCCTGCTGGGCACGTCAGCGCAAACCAGCATGACCTTGCCGGGGCCGGCTATGACGTTCTGGGCGACGTTACGGGGCCGCTTCGGTTCCCAAGTCTGGTGCGCCTGGTATCGGCCGGATAGGATGCGGCTGCGACGACAATGGGAGGGAACCAAAATGGGGTGGCTGGTACCGATCCGGGCACGCGCGCTTGCTGCCATTCTGGCAGGCGTTGTTGTAGCCATGGGAAGCACTCCCGTCGCGCAGGCCGTGGAACCTATCACCATCGGCTTCGGCATGGCGCTGACGGGAGGGCTGGCGCCCAACGGCAAGGCGGCGTTGCTGGCGATGCAGATCTGGGCCGCGGATACCAACGCCAAGGGCGGCCTGCTCGGCCGACCGGTCAAGCTCGTTTACTACGATGATCAGAGCAACCCGTCGTTGGTTCCCGGCATCTATACAAAGCTGCTCGACGTGGACAACGTCGATCTCGTGGTCAGCGGCTACGCCACCAACATGATCGCCCCGGCGATGCCGGTCATCATCGCGCACCAAAAGACCTTTCTTGGCCTGTTCGGGCTCGCGGTGAACAGCCAGTTCCATTACGATCGGTATTTCTCGGTCGTTCCCACCGGTGGTCCGCGGCCCAAGCAAAGCTTCTCGGCGCCGTTCTTCGCCGTCGCGGCAGCGCACGATCCGAAACCGCACACCATCGCGATTGTCGGAGCCGATGCCGAGTTCCCGAAGAACGCGATCGAAGGGGCGATTGCGCTCGCCAGGCAAGATGGATTCAAGATCGTCTATAACCAGACCTATCCGCCGAGCACCGCCGACTTCACTCCGATCGTCCGCGCCATCCAGGCGACCAATCCGGACATGGTGTTCGTCGCCTCGTACCCGCCCGACAGCGTGGGGATGATCCGGGCGGCGAGCGAGGTCGGGCTGAAGACCAAGATGTTCGGTGGCGGCATGGTCGGCCTTCAGAGCACATCGATCAAGATGCAGCTCGGGCCGCTGTTGAACGGCGTCGTCGATTACGATTTCTGGCTGCCATTCGGAGCGCTGCGGACTCCGCGGACAATGGAGTTCCTGAAGGAATATCAGGCCAAGGCTGCCGGATCGGGTGTCGATCCGCTCGGCTATTATCTGCCGCCTTTCGCCTATGCCGACTTGCAGATCCTCGGCGATGCGGTGGAAGGAACCAAAAGCCTCGACCAGGCGAAGCTCGCCGAATACCTGCGCAGCCACAGCTTCGACACGGTCGCCGGGCCGGTGACCTTCGGCCCCGACGGCGAGTGGACAGAGGCGCGGGTCCTCGAGGTGCAGTTCCAAGGCGTGCAGGGCCACGATATGGCGCAATTCACCGAGCCGAAGACTGAGGTCATTCTTTACCCGGACCGCTACAAATCGGGTGTGCTTCGGTTTCCTTATACCGAGGCTCAGCGTTAGCGTCGGGATTTGCCTGCCCGGAATTGGCGGGATCGGTGCCGTCGGGTAGGGCAATTCGACACGAAGGTCGCGAAGAACGCGAAGGTCATGAAGGAAAGTTCGGCGGCGGCGCGGCTTCGTACGGGCTTCGCCACGTTGGGCAATGGCAGTCCTTGGCGGCCTTCCCCATGCTGCGCGATGGACCCCTGGGGGCCGCCTCTACCCAGCCGCTTGCAGCACGGCGACCAGCTGGTCGCGGCGGAATGGCTTGCGCAGCACGGCGACGTCGTCGTTGGCGTGAAACCGCGCTACCCCTTGGGCAAGCCGCAGATAGCCGTCGCTCAATCCGGACGTGAGAATAATTCGTGGCTGCATGCCGGTGAGCAGCATCTCGTTCAGGACGTCAATGCCGTCCTTTTCCGGCATGATCATGTCCAGGATCACTACGTCGGGCTTGAAATCGATGAACACATCGACCGCCCGCATGGGACAGGTCAGCACCCGGGTCTCGTAACCGAGCGAGCTGGCAATGAGTCCGACCACCTTGGCCACCCCTTGCTGATCGTCGATGACCAGGAGTTTCTTGTTCATCCGCCCAATTCACGAATTTGTTATTCCGCTTCCCATATCATACCGTAGTCGATAGGTATTTCATCGTCAATTAGCTGTTAAATCTGCAGCAAATCCCCTACCCTGCCTCCCGGCACCCTCAGCCGCAATCCAAATGCGACTGCAACGATGACCTCCGATATCGATCACTTGGCTTCCAGATACGGAATGAGACGATGCCCGGCGCGTTGACGCCAGGGACGCGGCGATCCAGACGCGCGCCGCCCTGCAGCCGAGCCGAGCCCCGGCGAAAGTTGCCGGACGTTACCGCAAACGCAACGGCGGACAGACGCGCGCAGCGCATCGACGTACGCGATCGGGCGCAGCGCGCCCAGGCGCAGAAGCTTGAAGCCATGGGCTTGCTGACCGGTGGCGTCGCGCATGACTTCAACAACCTGCTGTCGATCATCATCAGCAGTCTCGACCTGCTGCTCGAGCGGTCACGATCCGATCTGGGGGCCGAGGAGTTGGTTCGCGACGCTCTTGCCGCAGCCCTGTGCGGCGCCGACCTGACGCGCGGCCTGCTCGACCTGGTCCGGTGCCAGCCGCCGCGGGCGCAGTGCTCGGACGTCAATAAGGTGATCTCGCCTCTGGCGCGTGTGCTCGGTCGGGGCCTCGGCGAGCACGTCTCCGTCGAGCTGTCGCTCGCACCGGACGCGTGGCCGGTGGCTATCGATCGGGCACAGTTCGAGAGCGCAATCGTGAATTTGGCATGCAACGGGCGCGATGCCATGCCGCGCGGCGGCCGGCTCTGCATCGCCACCCGGAATAGCCGGATCGATAAGAATCAGCCTGCTGTGCAAACCCAGGTGAAGCCCGGCGATTACGTTGTGGTCGAAGTGAGCGACACCGGCACCGGCATGAACCCGGCCGTAGCCGAGCGCATCTTCGAGCCCTTCTTCACGACGAAGCAACCGACCGACGGCACGGGCCTTGGCCTTTCGATGGTAGCGGAGTTTGTCCGGCACTCCGGCGGACATGTCAGCGTCCAGACGGAGCTTGGCAGGGGTACGATGTTTCGGCTCTATCTGCCGCGTTCACCTATAGAGCGCGCCGGGACGACGGACCGCCCATCTTTGGCGGCCAGCGGCCACGCGAGCGGGAGATAGCTGGCACAAAGCCGGCCATGACGTTGGCGAGGCAGCGCCGGCATCGCGCATTTGTGTGGCGGGACCGTCCGCGTCCTCGGCACCTCAGCAGGTTGCCGAGGCCGGCGCCATCCACATCACATAAACGCCTGTTGCGAGCTCGAGAGTTTGCGGATTATCAGTGTTCGCGACCTCGCCCAGCTCTTCCAGCAGCGTTTCGAGTACTTCGCGCTCATAGACCGAATCTCCGAGATCCGCTTTGTAGTCCGGCATGAATCTGAGCCTGGGCTCCACACGTATCGCCGTGATGCGGAATGGCGTGGACCCGACCTGCGCCGTGCCGGACAGCACGATGCTCGGATCCTCCGCCGGGCCAGTCTCTTCCAGTGTGCTTGGCCACTGCACCTGGAGGGATGGAACAGACATTTTCGAACGCCTCTCCCTGTAGGTCTCATGGACAGTTCTATATAAGTTGACTGCCTCGGCAGCGAAAGCAATCGGGCCTCGCCAGGCCTCCTGCAGATGGCCGGTACAAGGCCACGGCTGTCCGGTCTATTTTCACTGGACGAAGCGCGCGATACCGATTCTGCCTGGCTCCGACCGTCTGCCAACGAGGCGGGACACGAAAAGGAAACCGGCGCCGTGCGGCGCCCACCACCCGGGCAAAGCCACCTGCCCGCGGCTTGAATTTCGCGAAACCACCGCTGAACGCGTGGCCAACTGCCTATAAGGCGCGCCAGAACATCTGCGTGAATCCGCGTGCATCTGCGGTTGAATCTTTTTCCTTTGCGGCAGGTGGAGGCCATGACCACCCCGGCGCTGCCTGAAATTAAACCGGACAGCCGTGGCACAAGGCCGGCCACGACAGGGGCAGACTTCGGCCATGACGGGGACAGACGTCGAGCGCCATGGCTTGCCAGCAGCGCGGCAGGCGCATCTACTCGCGGCGGCGCGCGTTCACACCCGCTTCGGCCGCACCCGATCCGGGCCACAAAGAGGCGAATTCCTTGGCTAGTGCTGTGGATCGCTCGACAACGACAGGGGAGGTCGCTTCGGCGTCCATTCCGATCGATGGTCTTGAAGACCCTTCGGCGACGGCAGGCATCGCAGGGGGGCGGGAGCCGCGGCCGTTCAGCCTGTGGTCGATCTGTGGGTTGTCGTTGCTGGTCGGCCTCGTCGGCGGCTTCGGCGCGGTGTTCTTCCGCGCGCTGATTGGCCTTGTCCACAACCTGCTGTTCTTCGGCCACCTCTCGATCTTCTACGACACCAGCCTGTTCACTCCGCCGTCGGCCTGGGGCACGCTGGTCATCCTGGTACCGGTCGTTGGTTCGCTTGGCGTCACGTTCATCGTCAATACCTTCGCGCCGGAAGCGCGAGGCCACGGCGTGCCGGAGGTGATGGATGCGATTTACTACCAGCGCGGCGTGATCCGCCCGATTGTCGCGGTGGCGAAGTCGCTGGCCTCGGCGCTGGCGATCGGCAGCGGCGCGGCCATCGGCCGCGAGGGGCCGATCATCCAGATCGGCTCGGCGATGGGCTCGACGCTTGGGCAGGTGATCGCCATGCCGGTGGCGCAGCGCATCACGCTGGTGGCCGCCGGCGCCGGCGCCGGCATCGCCGCAACGTTCAACACACCGATCGGCGGGGTGTTGTTCGCGACCGAGCTGATGATGCCGGAAGTGAGCGTCAATACCTTCCTGCCGGTGGCGTTGGCGACCGGTACCGCGACTGTTATTGGCCGGATGTTCTTCGGTGCCCATCCGGCTTTCGAGGTGCCGGCGCAGCTCATGGCGATGACCAATGAGCCGGTCAGCGCGGTGACGCTGTTGTTGTATGCGGCGCTGGGCGCGATCGTCGGTGTGGCTGCCGCCGGGTTCGTGCGGCTGCTGCACTGGTTCGAGGATGTGTTCGAGCATATCCCCGGCACGTATCTGCGGCATGGGCTCGGCATGCTGTCGGTCGGCGTGCTGATCTATGTGCTGATGGTCGAGGCCGGCCACTACTATGTGGAAGGCGTGGGCTATGCGACGATCCAGGCGACGCTGCTGAGCCAACTGGCCGGCGGGGCGTTCTTTCTGCTGTTGTTCGTCTGCAAGTTGTTCGCCACCACGGTCAGTCTTGGCTCGGGTTCGTCGGGCGGGATCTTTTCGCCGTCGCTGTTCATGGGTTCGTGCCTGGGTGCGGCATTTGCCACCCTCGTGAGTGCGGTGTTGCCCGGCGTGCCGGTGAGCCTGCCGGCCTTCGCGATGGTCGGGATGGGGGCGATGGTCGGCGGCGGCACCGGTGCCGCGATGACCGCGGTCACGATGATCTTCGAAATGACCCGCGATTACAACATCGTGCTGCCGATGATCGTGGCGGTCGCGCTCAGCCTAGGCGTGCGCCGAATGCTGTCGTTGGAAAGCATCTACACGATGAAGCTGGTGCGCCGCGGGCACGCAATGCCGCGCGGGTTGCATGCGAACCTGTTCCTCGTGCGCAGCGCGCATGATGCGATGTTGCGGGACGTCGCGATCCTGGATGAATCGACCACGTTCGGAGCGTTTCTGTCGATGTCGGAGAGTGTGGGCGGCCTGCGTCATGTCGTGGTCACGCGGCACGGCCACATCGCCGGCGTTCTTCGCGTCAATATGGATCTGCGGCGGGCGGTTGGGGCGGCAGACGCAGAAGTGACGCTGGGTGAGTTGGCACGCGGCAATTTCACTGTTGTTCGGGAGGATGCCGCGACCTTCGACGTGATCGCCCGGATGAAGCGCAAGAATGCCACGATGGCGCTGGTGATCCCGCGCGCCGGCTATCCTCAAGGGGACCGGATTCTGGGGGTGATCACGAAGGAGCAGATTGCCGACAGCGTTGCCGGCAGCATCGGGCTTTATCCGCGTTAATCAGCAGCGTCATGGTCAGCCTTGTGCCGGCCATCTCCCGCAGGTTGCAGCGCGTGGGCGACGGCCCCCTCGCCCCAGCCTCCTCCCGCGAGGGGACGCGGAGTTACGGCGCGAAGATCGCCGACAAACCGGTCACGCCACGCGTCCAGGCTGTTGCGCCGCATCACGTCCAGCATCGCCGCGTGCCGTGCTCGCCGCTCTTCGATCGTCATGGCGAGGCCCTGCGCCAGCGCGCCGGCTATTCCGGCCTCGTCGTACGGGTTGACGATCAGCGCCGCGGTCAGCTCGCGGGCGGCGCCGGCGAACTGCGACAGCACCAGCACACCGGGATCGTCCGGGTCCTGTGACGCGACATATTCCTTAGCCACCAGGTTCATCCCGTCGCGGAGCGGCGTCACCAGCCCGATCCTTGCTTCCGCATAGAGCGGCATCAGCGCCTCGCGCGGGAAGCTGCGGTTGAGGTAGCGCAACGGCGCCCAATCGAGGTCGGCGAAGCGGCCGTTGATCCGTCCGGCCTCTGCCTCCAACTCGCGGCGGATCTCGCGATAGGTCTGCATGTCGGAGCGCGACGGCGGCGCGATTTGCAGGAACACCACTTGGCCGTGGTAGCGCCGGGCATCCTGGAGAAGCCGCTCGAAGGCGAGGAAGTGCTGCCGCAGGCCCTTCGAGTAGTCGAGCCGGTCCACGCTCAGGATCAACTGGCGCCCGTGCAGATCGTTGCGTAGCCGCACGGCCCGGTGGCGATGCGCCGGATGTTCCGCCTCCGCCCGGATCGCGTCGATACGAACCCCGATCGGATAGACGCCCGTCTTCACCACCCGGCCGAACGCCACGAGGTCACCGTCCGGCAGCACCGAGCCACCCACGGCGCGCGTCACATAATCGGCGAAAGCGGTGCGGTCCGTCTCGGTCTGGAACCCGAGCAGGTCGTAACCGCACATGGCCCGCACCAGCTCGGCATGCGCCGGCACAGTCATCAGCACGCCGGGCTCGGGGAACGGCGTGTGCAAAAACAGCCCCAGCCGGTTGTCGATGCCAGCGGCCCGGAGGGCGTCGGCCAGGCAGAGCAGGTGGTAGTCATGCACCCAGACCAGATCGTCCGGCCGCAACAGCCGCGCCAATGAATGCGCAAACAGCTCGTTCACCCGCCGATAGCCGGCGAATTCATCCCAATCGAACCGCGCCCGCCCGATTTGGTAGTGCAGCACCGGCCACAGCGTGCCGTTGGCGAAGCCTCGGTAGAACTCGTCGTAGTCGCGCCGCGACAGATCCACCGTGAACACGGTAACCGCCCCCACGGTGCGACAGGGATGCGGGGTAGGCTCGGCTTCCGCCGATACCTCCCCGCTCCAGCCGAACCAGACGCCGCCTTGCGCGCGCAGTGCGTCCAGCACGCCGGCGGCAAGTCCGCCGGCCGCCGGTTCTCCCTCGGTAATCGGCGTCACCCGGTTCGAGACGACCACCAAGCGCCGGCGGTCAGGGCGCGGGCTTCTGACCGCTGACCCCTGACAACGGACCACTGTTATGCGGCCTCGGGCAGCGCTTCGATACGCTGCTTGCGCAGCAACTCGCGGTATGGGCCGGGTCGTGCGGCAAGCTCGGCCGGTGCGCCGTCTTCCACGATGCGACCATGGTCCATCACGATGATGCGATCGAAGCTCGCCAGCGTGGACAGCCGATGGGCGATGGCGATCACCGTCCGCCCGTGCATCAACCGCCCAAGCGCCGCCTGGACGGCCCGTTCGCTCTCGCTGTCGAGGGCGCTGGTGGCTTCGTCGAGCAACAGGATGGGTGCGTCCTTCAGCAACGCGCGAGCGATCGCCAGGCGTTGCCGCTGGCCGCCCGACAGCTTCACGCCGCGATCGCCCACGACAGTGTCGAACCCCTCCGGCAATGCCTCGATGAAGTCGCGGCAATGCGCCATTTCGGCGGCCGCCAGCACGTCGCGTTCAGGCGCCTCGGGGCGGGCATAGCGGATGTTCTCCAGCACCGAGCGATGGAACAGGCTGATGTCCTGCGGCACCACCGCCATGGTCCGGCGCAGGCTGTCCTGGGTGACGTCGCGGATATCCTGCCCGTCGACCAGGATGCGCCCACCGCTCACATCGTAGAAGCGCTGCAGCAGCGCGAGCAGCGTCGATTTGCCGGCGCCGGAATATCCCACCAGCCCGACCCGTTCGCCCGGCCGGATCACCAGCTCGAAATCCCGCAGCACGGAAGGGCGGCGGGGGTAGGCGAAGCGCACGTTCTCGAATCTCACTGCCCCCGGTCCCACCGTCAGCGGCCGCGCCTGCGGCCGGTCCGGCAGCTCGTGACCGGTGAGAAGTGCCCCGATCGCTTCCTCGAGCCGCGCCACCTGCTGGGTGAGATCGACCAGCGCCACGGCCAGATCGCGCGTGCAGTTCAGGATCGTCATGGCGAGCGTGGTGAGCAGCGCGATGTCGCCCACGCTGGCCAGGCCACGCTGCCACAGCGTAATTCCGAACCCCACCACTCCGGCGACCAGCAGCGCAGTCAGCACCGCGTGGATCAGCCGGAGCCGCTCCAGATAGAGCAGGCTGGTGCGCCGTGCCGTCATCTCCTGCTCGATACAGCCGGCGATCCGACGCTGCTCGCGGAACGTCGCGCCAAAGGCGCGCACCACGCCCATGTTGCCGATCACGTCGACCAGTTCGCCATCGACCGCGGCAGCCTTGCCGGCATAGGTGCGATGCAGCGGCGCGCCACGCTTGGCCAGACAGTAAATCAGGGCGCCGAGCCCGGTGGCCAGGCCGACCAGCACAGCCGCCAGCGGCGGGTTCACCGAGCCGATAAAGAGGATCGAGCAGAGCACCGCGATGCACGGCGGCAGCACGTTCCATGAGCCAGTGCTGGAAATGGTGAAGGCGGCATTCGCGGTGGCGCTGATCCGTCCGGCAAGCGCGCCCGGCAGCCGGTCGGCGAACCAGCTTGGCGAATGGCCCGAGAGATGGGCGAACAGCTCGCGTCGTATATCGCCGGTGACAGCGACGAAGGTGCGTGCGGCGGCAAAACCGCCGATCCGCCACAGCAGGTTGTCGGCGGCGATGAAACCGCAGAGCAGCAGAAAGGCGCCCCAGACCGGACCATGCGCGGCGGGCCCGGCGGCGACGATGTCGATCAGGTGCTTGAGTCCGTACTGGGTCGAAACGCTGCAGACGACGGCGGCCAGCACCGATGCGAACACCACCACATGGCCAACCTGACGGCGACGAACATAATGAAACAGGAAGCGCAGCGGCCGCTGCCGCAGCGCTATCGCCGTCGTTTCGGAAGGCGGCCCGGCGATCGGCCGCACCGTTCTTATGTCGTGCACGATCTCCATCGTGGCGGGCTCCTGTCGCTTCGCGGCCGATCCCTCAAATGGCTTGTTTCCGCCGAAATTTGCGCCGGATTCTTGCCACATTCGGGCTCTATAACTCACAATTGAGATAAAGGCGGGTTGGGGACCAAGTCAAGGTTAAGTCAGAGAGTTCTTTGCTTGCCCTTACGAAAGTAGTCGGGGATCGAATACTATGCGCATTGCTCAAATTGCTCCGCTTTTCGAGGCGGTGCCGCCAAAGCTGTACGGCGGTACGGAACGCGTCGTTTACTCTCTCACCGAAGCCCTCGTCGGCATGGGTCACGATGTCACCCTGTTCGCCAGCGGAGATTCGATCACCTCCGCAACCCTGGCGCCAATGCGCGATCAGGCGCTGCGGCTCGATCCCGACGTCAAGGACTGGATCGCTTATTATATGCGGATGATGGAGTTGGTACGCCGGCGCGCGGCCGAGTTCGACGTGCTGCATTTCCATACCGACTATTTCCCGCTCTCCCTGTTCAGCCGCCAATGCACGCCCTTCGTCACCACTCTGCACGGTCGGCTCGACCTGCCGGAGTTCAAGGAAATCTACGAAACCTTCCCGGACGCTCCGTTCGTCTCAATCTCCGATCACCAGCGACGGCCGATCCCAAATCTCAACTGGGTGCGCACCGTGCATCACGGCATGCCGGGACGGTTGCTCACGCCGCAGCCGGCGAGACCGGAGTACTTTGCCTTCCTCGGCCGTATCTCGCCGGAAAAAGGCGTGGATAAGGCAATCCGCATCGCCGGGGCGGCGGGGGTGAGGCTGAAGATCGCGGCCAAGGTCGATGCCGCAGACCGGACCTACTGGGAGGAAGAGATCAAGCCGCTGGTCGGTGCCAGCCCCCATGTCGAGTTCATCGGCGAGATCAACGACGCGCAGAAGCCAGCCTTCCTGTCCGGGGCGCACGCGCTTTTGTTCCCGATCGACTGGCCGGAGCCATTCGGCTTGGTGATGATCGAAGCCATGGCCTGTGGCACGCCGGTGATCGCATTCAACCGTGGCTCGGTGCCGGAGGTGGTCGATCACGGCCTGACCGGCTTCATCGTTCCGGATGAATCGGCCGCGGTCGCCGCGATCGACAATCTCGACCGGCTCGATCGCAGGGTGGTGCGCCAGCAGTTTGAACGCCGCTTCACCTCCTGGCGGATGGCGCAGGATTATCTCGACGTGTATCAGGATCTGATCGCGGAGAGCCGCCCGATGCTGCGCGCGGTCGGCGACTGAACGTCCGTGGTGACGCATCGCTAAGCAACCTGGCCGACGCCGCAGTCCTGCCTCCGCATCAGGGGCCCGGGGCGCAGATCCCGCGACAGTTGCCGGGCGGTTCGGGCTGAATGCGCTCAACTTCTTCATGGCGGCGGCGCAGACCGGCTTCGGGGCATTCCTGTCGGTCTATCTGACCGAACAGAAATGGGATCAGACCGCGATCGGGTTTGCCCTCAGCATCGGCACCGTCGCTGGGATCGTCACGCGGCTGCCGGGCGGTGCACTGGTGGACGCCGTGCATGCCAAGCGGGCTCCGATCGCCGCCGCGCTGATACTGCTCGCGGCAAGCGCGCTGTTGCTGGCCGCGTGGCCGTCGGTCCTGCCGGTCTGGCTTGCGTTGATCCTGCACGCGTTCTCCGGCAGCGTGCTGACCCCGGCGATCGCTGCCGTCACGCTGTCGATCTGCGGTCAGAACGCGTTCGGCGAGCGGCTGGGCAGCAATGCCCGCTACGCGTCGCTGGGCAATGCGGCGGCGGCCGGGCTGCTCGGGGTTGCCGCCGCGTTGTCCCATCGCGCGGTGTTCCTGCTGACCGCTGCCATGGTCGTGCCGGCGCTGATCGCGCTGCACTGGATCGAGCCGCACCAGGTCGATGCCGAGCATGACCACCCTGCCCTCCTGCATCCGAAGGTCCGCAGGCAACGGCACGGGTACCCCTGGCAGATATTCGTCCGGCGGCATTTGCACGTCTTCGCTGTGTGCGTGGTGCTGTTCCATCTGTCGAATGCCGCCATGCTGCCGCTCGCGCTGAACGAGATGGCGGCACGCGGGGGCGGGGCTGGATGGGTGATCTCGGCGTCGGTGATTGTGCCGCAGGCGCTGGTGGCGCTGCTGTCGCCTTGGACCGGCCGGATGGCCCAAAGCTGGGGGCGCCGACCGCTGTTGCTGATCGGTTTCGCAGCAGTTCCCCTGCGAGCTTTGCTGTTCGCTCCGTTGCCGAGTGCGCCGTGGCTGGTGCTGTTCGAACTACTCGATGGCGTCAGTGCCACGGTGTTCGGCATCATGCTGCCGCTCATTGCCGCCGATCTCACGCGCCGTACCGGCTACCTCAATCTGGCGATCGGCTCGCTGGGTCTGGCCGCCAGTCTCGGTGCGACGCTGAGCACCATCATGGCTGGCTGGATTGCCGACCATGTCAGCCCGCAGGCCGCATTTCTCGCTTTAGCCGCGGCTGGCGCCGCGTCCGTGCTGCTGATCTGGATCGACATGCCGGAAACTCGTCCATCACGCCGCCCAGTCGCGGTCCACGCCTGAGCCTCTTGCAGCCGGCGCCGACCCGGGGCCTCATGGCGACAAAACCGGTCTGGACCCTGCCGATGCCCGACGCACCGCACCTTGCGGAACCCAGTGGCGACTATCAGTGCCTGCACGAATTCATTCCCGCGGCGCGCGCCAAGCTATCCGACAACATCTGGGGCTACCTGATCGGCGCCACCGAGACCGAGACCACGATGCGGCGCAATCGGTTGGCGCTGGATCAGATCGCCTTCCGCCCGCGGGTCTGCAGCGACGTGTCGCAGGTCGATTGCACTGCCAGCTTGCTTGGCATGCGCATGCGGCTGCCGGTACTGCTGGCGCCGGTCGGCTCGCTGGAATCGTTCGATCCCGGTGGTGCCGCGACGGCCGGTCGCGCCGCGTCCGCCTTCGGCGTGCCGATCATCGTAAGCTCCGTGACCAAGCCGGGCCTTGAGGAGGCAGCCCGCGCAACACCAGGCCCGAAAATCTTCCAGCTCTATGTCCGCGGCGACGACGCCTGGACCGATGACGTGGTCCGCCGCGCCGTCGATGCCGGCTACGACGCATTCACGATTACCGTCGATACCGCCGCTTATTCGCGCCGCGAGCGCGACATCGCCGCGCGCTTCGTCAAGCCTTGGCGCACGGCCGCCACCGGGCACCGGTATCAGGCGGCCTTCTCGTGGGAGAATGTGAAGCACTTCAAGGACCGGCACCGCATTCCGCTGATCCTGAAAGGCATCGCCACCGCCGAGGACGCCGCCCTCGCCTGCGAGCACGGCGTGGATATTGTTTATGTGTCCAATCATGGTGGGCGACAGCTCGATCACGGCCGCGGCGCGATCGATGTGCTGCCGGAAGTCCTGGAGGCAGTCCGCGGCCGCGCGCGTGTGATGATCGATGGTGGGATATGTCGCGGCACCGACGTGATCAAGGCGATCGCGCTCGGCGCCGACGCGGTGGCCATCGGTCGTCTCTATTGTTACGGTCTTGCAGCGGAAGGCGAGTCTGGTGTACACCGGCTGCTGGAGCTGTTGGAGCAGGAGGTTGCGGTCGCAATGGCGCTGCTAGGTGCGACCGGACTGTGCGCGCTTGATCGCTCGTATCTCCATCTGGGTGCGCCACCGGTCGGCGCGCCGCATGTCCACAGTGCCTTCCCGCTGCTGTTCCGCACGCCAGAGGTGCCCTGAGCCACGACGTCGGGTAGGCTACAGCGTAGGGCGGACGAAGTCCGTCGTCCGGCGCACCCGCGGATCCGCCCTACGACGCGACCCACCCCCTCATGGCCGGCCACGACGTCGGGTTGGGTTCGTCTCCAAGCCATCCGTTACGATCGGATCCCCAATAGTCTATTGTGCCGCGAAAATGCTGATTGAAAATCAGCGGCAGGCCGCCCGCCTTGCCGAAAGGGCGATAGGTGAAGCGGAACCCATTGGCCTCGACGAACCGCGTCGACGCGGTCTGGTGCGTATAATCGGTCATGTGGTGGTGTCCTTGGTATTCGCCGCAGCGGTGAGGCGCCACCCTGGCTCGCGATCAACCGGCAGTCTTGCCGCCGTCGATCGTGACAATCTGGCCAGTCAGGAAGGACACTGCGTCGGAAGCAACAAACAAGATGGCGCGCGCAATTTCCTCCGGCTGACCGATCCGGCCGAGCGGCACACCCGACGCAAGCGCAGCCTTGCGTTCGGAAGTGCCGGTGAAGCGATTAAGCATGCCGGTCTCCGTTGGGCCGGGCGCCACAGCATTGACCCGCACGCCCGAGCTCGCCGCTTCCAGCGCTGCCGACTTGGTCATGCCTTCGACGGCATGCTTGCTGCCGGCATAGACGGACGCGCCCTTGGCGCCCTCGTGACCGTAGGTCGAGGAGATGTTGACGATGCTGCCCGAGCCTTGGGCGGTCATCACGCGCAGCTCATGCTTCATGCTCAACAGCGTGCCGAGCACGTTGGTGTCGAAGGTGGTGGCATAGCTCTCGGCGGTCTGTTCGACCACCTGGCCGGGCTTGCCTTCGGTACCAGCGTTGTTGATGGCGATGTCAAGACGTCCGAAGCGCTCGACTGTCTGGTCCACGAGATGGCGGACGTCGTTTTCCTTCCGGACATCTGCCTGAACGAATGCGGCCTCCGCGCCAAGCGACCGAAGCTCGTCGAGCAATGCCTCGCCGGCATCTTGCCGGCGCCCTGAGATGACGATCTGATAGGCTGATTTTGCAAACGCAATCGACGCGGCACGTCCGATTCCAGTCAGCGCCCCAGTGATCAACACGACCTGCGTCGCCATGTTACTCCTCCGCTGATCAAGCCGTATTCGGCGCGGCAGCCACGTCCTTGGTGGCGTTTTGGCCCAACGGCCCCAAGGGGGTTCCCGTCGCTCTCGCGGCCGTGCAACTGGGTGCTCATTGCGCGAACCGGTAAGACTTTATAAGTTGGGCTCCATACCTCGCAGGCATGGAATGAGACCGTGTAGCTGCGCCATCTCCGCTATTTCGTCGCCGTCGCAGAGGAAGGCAGCCTGACCCTTGCCGCCGAGCGGCGCTTGCACACGGCACAGCCTTCGCTCAGCGGCCAGATGCGGGACCTGGAAGATGAGGTCGGCGTGCAACTGTTCGCGCGCAGCGTCCGCGGTGTCGAGCTGACACCGGCCGGACGCGCCTTTCTCGACCACGCGCGCCTTGCATTGGCGCAGGTGGAAGCAGCCGCCGCGGCGGCCCGGCACGCCGCTCACCCGGAACATCCCAGTCTCGGCCTGGGATTTCTGAGCGGGACTGAGCCGCAATGGCTACCAGCGGTGATGCGCTCTCTTCAGGATGAACTGCCGCGGATCGAGGTTAGCATTTCCCGTCGACACTCGCCGCAGCTCGCCGAGGCACTCGCGGCCGGCAAGTTGGACGCGGCCTTCATGCGACCCGAGGAAGGATATCCCGATCTCGTCTATAAGGTTTTGATATCGGAGCCTCTCTGTGTTGTGCTGCCGAGTGACCATCGTCTTGCATCGAAGGAAATGATCAGCCCACAGGATCTCGTCGGTGAGGCATTCATCGGCATGGCCGACCAGGCTCCGGTTCTGCACAAGCTGACAGAAGACTACCTGCAGCGTTCACAAGTCGCCCTCGCCCCGACGCATAGAGTCGAGTATCTCTCGATGGCGATATCCCTTGTCGCCTCCACGCGGGGGATCGCATTGCTCCCCGAATTGCCCGCAATTTTTTTACCTGGTCGGTCATCAGCCGGCCACTCACCGGAGAGGCGCCCATGATCGACCTGGTTCTCGGCTATCACCGGGCAAATAAGTCGCGCGTAATGGAGCTCTTCCTATCACGGACTGGGGAGATGCTGGCGGCAGCATTACGCAAGTCCGACTAAATTAACAAGTTGGTGTCCTTGCGCATAAGATGAACATACGGGGCCACCCGGCGGCCGCACAGGCAATCGGAAGCGTCGATGGTATTTCGTGCTGCTCGCCCAAGCTCGCGAAAATCGGCACTGATTGTCGGTTATCCTATGCCGGCGGCAGGAAGCGTACTGATTGCAATCGGGCCGACCATAGCGCGACCCGCATATCAGATTTTCGGGTTTCCCGATCGAAAGCCGACCGTCGGCTTCGACGAGAGCTTGACCGCAAGCCGCAGTCAAGGCGAAGCGTTGCGTCGAGCGAAGGCTCGGACTTGTGCCTTGACTGCGGAGAGATCGTTTTTTGTTGCGACGTAGCGCTCTTCCCGGTCCATCAGGTCGGCGAGCTGCGCCGGTACCGCCGGGCGCAGTCCAGTGGCACGCTCGACTGCCTCGGGAAATTTCGCCGGATGCGCCGTTGCCATTGCAACGATGGGCACGCCGTGTCCAGGGCATAATGCACGCGCCGCAGCCAACCCCACTGCGGTGTGCGGATCCGCGATGTAGCCGGTAGTTCTGTGGAGTCGACTTATCTCCGCCTCGGTCCCTGCATCATCGAGACTGAACCCGTGCAGCACAGCGCGCGCCCGCCGCCAAGCCATATCCGGCACCGCCATCCGCCCGCTCTGCCGGAAGCCACGCATCGTAGCAGCAGTGGCAGCCGCGTCGCGGTCCAGCAGTTCGAACAGCAGGCGCTCGAAATTGGAACTGACCTGGATGTCCATGCTGGGCGACAGGCTCGGCTCGACGGAGCGCACCGACATATCGTTCGCGGTCAGGAAGCGCGCCAGGATATCGTTGCGGTTGGACGCAATGACCAGCCGAGCCACCGGCAATCCCATCCGCCGCGTCGCCCAGCCCGCCAGCACGTTGCCGAAATTGCCGGTCGGCACGCTGAAGGCGACCTCTCGCTCCGGCGCGCCCAGCGCCAGCGCCGCCGCGACGTAATATGGCATCTGTGCCGCAACGCGCGCCCAGTTGATCGAGTTGACAGCAGAAAGGTGCAGCTCCGCACGGAACGATGCGTCCGCGAACATCGCCTTCACCAGGTCCTGGCAGTCGTCGAACGTGCCCTCGACAGCAAGGTTGAACACGTTCGGCGCCAGCACCGTGGTCATCTGCCGACGCTGCACCTCACTGGTACGGCCCAGCGGATGCAGGATGACAATGTCGGCGCAATCGCGTCCGGCAAACGCCCCGATCGCTGCCGAGCCGGTGTCGCCGGACGTAGCGCCGACGATGGTTATCCGCTCGCCGCGCGTCGCAAGCACGTGCTCGAACAACCGCCCGAGCACCTGCAGCGCCATGTCCTTGAAGGCAAGTGTCGGGCCATGGAACAGCTCCTGCACGAACAGCGTGGTGTCGAGTTGCACCAGCGGGACCGCCGCCGGATGGCGAAACCCCACGTAGGCAGCGCGGCAGATCGCCGCCAGCGTGTCGAACGCGATCGCCTCGCCGACGAAGGGCTGCATGATCCGCGCCGCCAGCTCGGGATACGCCGTCCCGCGCAGTGCGCGCCAATCCGCCGCGGTCAGATGCGGCCAGGACTCCGGCACATAGAGGCCGCCGTCCTCGGCCAGGCCGGCCAGCAGCACCCCGGCAAAATCGCGCACAGCGGCCTGGCCGCGGGTCGAGACATAACGCATGGGCAGAGAATAGAGCGGAACCGGGCGGCAGTCGCACCAGATCGCCGCTCCGGCGCCCTCAGGACGTCTTGTGCGCGGTGAAATGCAGGCCGCAGGCGCCGTTGGTCACATCGCCGTCGATCGTGGCGCCGTCGCGACGACCGTTCAGCGTCACATCGGGCCCGATGCCGTGCACTGTGCCGTCGGAATCGATCGCCGCGTCGACATAGAGCTGCGGCGTCCAGCGGTACTCGAACTGATGGTCCTGGACGTAGAGCGTGACCAGCCCAGGATGCGGGCAGTCCCGGCGGTCGGCCTGGAACCGCGTGCTGGTGCCCTGATACGTGCCGTCGGTGGCGATCCGCGGTGCGGCGACGGCGGCAGCCGGCGGCGGGGCGGCGGGTGCCGGCGGCTTGCCGGCGCAGGCCGCCACGCTGCCACAGGCCACCAGGACAAGGACGGCTCGGACATTCCGCATTACGGCTCCCTTCATGGTAGTCGGACGCCACGCCGTCATGCGGGCGCGACAACGATTCGGCAACCGTCAGGCAGCGCCGCAGCCCTCCGGCTTCACCTTGCGGACCGTGGAGGCAGGGAAGCGCGCCAGCCGCTCGGCCGGGCGGATCGGCCGCCGCACAAGCTCGCCGCCGCAGTTCGGGCACCGTCCGGCCAGCACGCCATCCGTGCACGCCGCGCAGAAGGTGCATTCGAAGCTGCAGATCCGCGCATCAAGGCCGGCAGGCGGCAGGTCGCGCCCGCAGCATTCACAATTGGGACGCAGCTCGAGCATGGGTATTCTTGGGCACAAAATGGTTGCGAAGTCACTAGTGCCCCGATTCCGAGTTGGTGATCAAACCCGTTTGCCCAGCTTGGCTCGCGCAGGAGGCGCTAAATCGCGAACGGAGCGTACCGGAGGTCACGGTCAAGGTCACACGGAGTTACACCGAGGCCCGACGGAGTTTCACGGAAATTCCAGTTCGAGACGGGTCAGCCAGCCGCCGGCGCAAAGCTGCATAAAATTACCTCTGTGCAACTCCGTCGGGCCTCGGTGTAACTCCGTGTGACCTTGACCGTGACCTCCGTTCATTTCTCCTCGCGCGCAGAGGCCCCTTCTGGTTCGGCAGCCAACGGCCTGACCGGGATGGACCGACCGCTTGACAGAGTTCGCCGCGCCGGCGCGATCATGAAGTCCCGGCAACCATGTCACGCAAGAGGAACCGATCCATGCCCGACGACCTCGCGTCGAAAGCCTCGACAGCCCCCCGCCGGCGCCTGCTGGCGGACGCGCCCTCACCTCCCTCGCACTACGTGGACGTCGTCAGCGCCTCCTGGGAAACGTCGAAATTCCCCGGGATCGAACACAAGGTCCTGTATTCGGACCCACAGACCGGGTTGGCGACCCTGCTGTTCCGCCTCGCACCGGGGGCGGTGGTGCCGCTGCACGAGCACACCGGGGTGGAGATGACCTATGTGCTGGAAGGCAGCCTGGAGGATGACGAAGGGGTCTGCAGCGCGGGCAATTTCGTCTGGCGCCCGGCCGGCAACACCCATGTGGCGCACGCCCCCAACGGCGCGCTGATCCTTGGCGTGTTCATGAAACCGAACCATTTTGCCGAGGGCCAGAAGTTCTTCACCGCCGACCAGCCCGGCTGAGCCGTCGGGCGCCGATCAGCGCGGCGGCAGGATATCGCCGCCGTCGCCGGGCTGCGCCGCCTGTCGGCTCGCCTCGTCGTGCAGCGCGCCGATCTTCTCCCGGAGCGCGGAGAGCCGTGCCTGATAGAGCTGGACCGAGCCGCCGAGACGACTCACGCTGCCCTGCAGGTCGCCGACCGCGCCACGCCATTGCATGACCGCTTGACGCTGATCGCCGAGTGCACCATTCAGGACCGACAGTGCCCGCTGCAACCGCTGCTGGCCGTTCGCCGCCCTGCGAATCGGAAACGGGATGATCTCCGCGCTGCGCTGCTCGGCCATGGCTGGCTCCCTCGGTGCGACAGAAGTTAACAAAGCATGAAAACGCTCCGGAGGCCAGAAAAATATCGCGAAGACAACGGTATGCTTAGATGGAAATTGTCACCCCCAGCAAGCGCACCATCAGCACGGTGATCAGCATCGCCGCCGCGGCCACCGTCAGTGCCCAGCGCAGCCAGAGGTAACCGGACGGGATCGCCGGATCCTGTCCCGCCACCCGGTGCTCACCGAGTGCGGTGCCGACGAAGCCGGCCGTCAGCACCGCCAGGGCGAACCAGCCCGGTGCCAGAAGCGCGACCAGCAGGGCCAGCCAGCCGACCAGCGGCGGCAGCACTCCCAGCACCAGCCGCCAGCGCTGCCGGCGCGCGTCGTTGCCGGCGAGAAGCGCGAAGCCCCACTGCATGCCACCAAGGAACGCCAGCATCACCGCGCCATAGGCGATCAGCGCCGCAAGCATCCTGTCCGCCTCGCCGTCTCGCGCCATCGCCCCAAGCCCGCAGCCGATGAACGGCGCGAGCCCGGCGATCCCCAGCAGGATGGCGAGTGCCGGCATCGGTCCCTCCGGTGCGGGCGCCGCAGCTAGATCGCTCCGCACGCGGCGCGGTTTGCCGTGCATGATAGCGTATCGACGGACCGTACGCGCAGTGCGCTCTTTCTCGATCGCGCAACAATGCCTCCGAAGGCGTCGTGCCGGTGCCTCAGCGACTCCGCCGCGCGACGGCACAGCCGATCAGACCGACCGAGAGCAGGGCCAGCGCGCCCGGTTCAGGAATGGATGCCGTGGGTGTGTAGTTATAGGTCAGGCTCTCGGTCCCGAAGGTGGAGCTGATATTCGTGGGCGTGCCGGCGGCGTTTGCTACAATGACGCTCGTGCTGACCACACGGGTGCCAGTGAGCGCGCCGAGGTCGATCGGGTCGGTCTCGGTCAAGTTGCTGATAGAAACGTCCTCAGACCCGTTTCCGACAAGGCTCGCAGCCATAAAGAACAGGACACCATTCAGCGATATTTGATATTCGGCAGCGTTGGGAGAGTTCGGAGCTCCGCCGGAGAAAGTCGCGGCCACCGTGTCGTTGAGAGTAATGGAGTTCAGGCTCCCAAGCGCCGGATTGAATTCCGCGAATGAAGTCCCGACTGCGCGCGTGTAACCCGCAAGTGGCGAGGGGAAAGTGTACGTCTCGGTTATCACCGCCGCTCGCGCGTGAGACGCTGCGACCGACGCGACACCCGTCATCAGGGCTGTTGCCGACCATGTCCGGAACATTCTGCTCCCTCCCGACGAACACTCCCAGCGCCTGTATCGACACCTACAAGCACGCGGTCAACAGATCAACCACCTTCCGGCGAGTTGATGTCCGAGTTCAGATTCCCATAGACGCTTCCAAGAACACTTCGAAGGGGCGCTCGAACAGCGCCAGGAACTCGGGAGCCACGCGAAAACCGCTTGGATCATCGTCGATCAGGTCGCTGATCTGTGAGCGATAACACGCAATGGCCGCGCGCTTGGCGGCAATATGGCCGGACACATCAAGGCGCATTCCATGAATACGTATCCGCGGCAACCGGTTTCGCTCGCCCAGTGTCCATCCCCAGACCGGGTAGCTCAGAAGCCGCGCACCGACGGCTTTGGCGGCTGAGGCGCCAAGTCGGTATGCAGCAACGTGGTCGCGATGCGGATCATGCGGCCAGGTTGTGCATATCGTTGCTATAGAGAGTCGATGTGCCGCGTCGGCGATGCGCCTTGCGGCATCTTTGAACCGGCGGCCGCCGCGTGGTGCGCGGCCATCCGGCAGACCCAGAAAAGCCACCCGTTCGGCCGGCAGGCCAAGTATCGCCATGGCCGCAATTGTTTCCGACTGCCGCAGCGCGACCAGCCGGGATGGGGGGTAGCTAGCCGACCGCGGATGCGAAGCCGCCCCGTCGGTCAGCACCAGAACGTGGATATTCTGGCCGCGTTCGCAGCACTGCGCGATCAACCCGCCGCAGCCGAAGCACTCATCATCAGCATGCGGCGCCAGGACGAGAACAGGCCGGGATCGGGTTAGCACCGACAAATCTACAACCGGCAGATGTAGAAGGCTCTCGAGCACACTTGTAGCCGCGACCAGCGGCCAGTGCCACGACAGAATGCGTGTTGGCAGAATGCGCATCAGGCGTCCCTTTCAAGCCAACGAACTCGCGGGTCAACTCATGGCACTTGCAGCCGCCAAATGTAATTTATCACTTGTTGCACTCACTCTGGCGCCGCATCGGCCGCGAACACCTTCAGTGACTCGTGAATGTCTCACTCTCCAGGAATACCCTATATCGTACCTCGATTTTTGCGGAGCCGTACGGGTGCCGCCCCCAGCTACCTGTCTCTGAACGCGTGCGAGACAATGAGGACTGCTTCGAAGGTGATCGCGCGCGTTGTGCACCGAGGGGGGGCATGACGTCTTCGTCACCACGAGCCTCGGTAGTTATCCCCGCCTATGACGCCGAGCGTTACATAGAACAGGCGGTCGCATCCGCGCTCGGCCAGAGCGTCGAGGACCTCGAGGTCATCGTGGTTGACGACGCTTCCCGTGATGCGACAGCAGCGATCCTGTCGCGGCTTGCTGAACGGGATCATCGGCTTCGGCTCCTGCGGCTGCCGGTCAATAGCGGCCCAGCGGCGGCTCGCAACCTGGCCCTCTCCCACGCACGTGGCACCTGGGTGGCGACGCTTGACGCCGACGACAGCTTCGCGCCGCACCGGTTAGCAGCACTGATCACACTCGGCGAAGAGAACCAGGCGGAGATGGTTTCGGACAATGTGCTGCTCTGCGTCGAAGACGGCCGCACGCCGCCAATGCCTCTGATCCCGTATGCGGCTCTACCGGCACCGCGACACCTGCCCGCGGCCGAGTTCGTCGCCCGTAACATCGCCGGCCGGGGCAATCCGCGGTGCAGCTATGGTTTTATGTCGCCGATCTTCCGCCGTGCGTTTCTCGCCCGCCATCACCTTTTCTATGACGGGCGGAACCGGTTCGGCGAGGACTTCATGTTCTACGTCTCGTGCCTGGTGCGAGGCGCGCGCTGGTGGGTCACGCCCGAGGCGATGTATAACTACACAATTCGCGGCGGTTCATTGACCGAAATACAGAGCGCAGCCGACTTGCTGCGCATCCGCATCTTCGACAGCGGCCTGCTGAACCGCGAACCGCTGCTCCGCGCCGATACCTCGCTCGCGCGCGCGCTCAGGCGCCACAAATTGATGATCGACCGCTGCTATCACTATCGTGCGTTCACCGACGCCGTGAAGGCCGGCGAGGTGCGGCAAGCACTGCGGATTCTGTTCGACAGCGCCAGCGGGTTTCGCTGCATTGTGCAGGAAGGCGTTGTGCAGATGCCGGCGATCGCAGCCAAGGCATGGCGTGGCGGTTACCACAGGCAAGCGTTCCGGGGCGCCGCAGGCAAGACCACACGTACCAGGTCGGGCTTCACTCTATAGATCACCTACCCCGCCAGGCGGGCCCGGTCACTCGGCTGTTCGCGATTGTTAACGCCACACCTGCCGTTGAGAGGCACCGGCTACTTCGATTGGCGCATAATGGGCGCCGATACAGAGATGGCCGACGCGGATCGCGCAGCCTCGCAGGACCCACCGCCAAACGATGGGTCTCGGATGGGTTGGGCACACCCCCGATTGCCACGTCCACTCGCCGTTGCCGCAGCGGTGGCGAACATCAACCAAAGTTGGACCCGACACGGCCGGTGGGACAGGCTTGGCCGCGATGACGATCGTGGGCACCTGGGTTCCGATGGCCTGCTGTGCGGGTAATTCGGCGGCTGCCGGAGGCGTTGCGCCCGAGTTGGGCTGAGCGTTGGCAGCGTTTTCGGTCGGGGTATCAATCGGCGCCGAAGCGGACGCTTCGCTCTCTGGATGCGGCACGCCAGCCGTTGGCTTGGCCGCGCTGGCGATCAAGGGCACCTGGGTCGGGCTGGCCTGCGGCGAGGGTGGCGCGGCGCCTGCCAGAGGCGTTCCGCCGGAGCCGGCCTGCGCGCTCCCAACGTTTTCCGTTGGCGTATCAATCGGCGCCGAGGCCGATGCTTCACTCTCCGTCTGCGGCCCACCAACCGCCTGAACTGGCCCATTGGCCGTTGGGACTGACTTGGCCGCGCTGGCGATCATGGGCACTTGGGTCGGGCTGGCCTGCGGCGAGGGTGGCGCGGCGCCTGCCAGAGGCGTTCCGCCGGAGCCGGCCTGCGCACTGGCAGCCTTTTCGGTCAGGGTGACCATCGGTGCTGAAGCGGACGCTTCGCTCTCTGGATGCGGCACGCCCGCCACCTGACCTCGCCCGGTACCCGCCGGACCAGGCGGAGGCGGACCCGTTCTGTGTGCGGGGAAGCCGAGCAGCCCGGCCATCACAAATGCGTAGAACATCACGGCCAGCACAACGCCCCAGAACCGGGCGAGTGACGGGTTCGAACGATCGGAAACGGCCATCGAGGCGCCCCCCTACCACTCGGTGCCTGCCTGCGGGTCTGGACTTTGCGGTACTTCGATGTGCTCAGGGAGTCTCGTTTTGTGCAAACGCCCGTGTCGGAATTACGGCAATCCCCCCACCGTGAACCATCAGGGAATTGTGAGTTCCACACTCGTGATTTTGACGCGAACCGGCCCTGTCTCTCAGTCTGCTTCCCGGGGGCAAGTTTCGCGGGAGCCACTCCGCCGGGCGTGGCGTCGGCACGCCCGGTATTAATCGCCAGCCACGTCCGTGCTAGCGGATGGCGATGGGCGTCGGTCTCGAGATCGTTGTCTTGCTGGTGCTGATCGGCGTCAACGGGCTTTTCTCGATGAGCGAGTTGGCGCTGGTGTCGGCTCGGAGGGCGCGGCTTGCGGTCCTGGAACGCAAAGGGGTGGCGGGCGCTGCCCGGGCGCGTGCCCTGGCCGATGACCCGCAGCGCTTCCTGCCCACGGTGCAGGTCGGGGTCACGCTGGTGAGTGTGTTTGTCGGCGTGTTCGGCGGCGCCAGCGTCGCAGCGCACATCCAGGCGGGGCTGCAGCGGCTGTCGTTGGCGCCCACCGCCGCGGCGACCCTGTCGCTGGCGATCGTCGTGGTCGTCACCACGTACCTGATGCTGGTGCTGGGCGAACTGGTGCCGAAGCAACTCGCCCTGCGGCGCCCCGAATATACCGCCGCTCGCGTTGCCGGGCCGATCGCCTGGACCGCGCGCGCGGCGGCGCCGGCCGTGTGGCTGCTCGGCCACTCCTCGGCGCTGGTGCTGCGGCTGTTCGGCTTCTCTCGTGCCGTCCGCCAGACGGTCACCGAGGAAGAGTTGCGCGCCCTCCTGGCCGAAGGCACCCAGACCGGAGTGCTGGAGACCGAGGAGCGTGACATGATCGAACGCGTGCTGCGGCTGGCCGACAAGCCGATCCGGGCGATCATGACCCCGCGCACCGACCTCGCGTGGATCGACCGCACCGACACCCGCAAAGACATCGTCGCAGCGCTGAAGGCCGCCCCGCACTCGCGTTTCGTGGTGTGCGACGGCGCCGTCGATAACGTCGTCGGCGTGGTGCAGGCGAAGGACCTCCTGGACCGTATCCTGAGCGGCGGGGATCTGTCGCTCGGCGCAGCGCTGCGCCAGCCGATCGTGGTGCCGGATACGGTCTCCGCACTCGATGCGCTGGAGCGGCTGAAAATCGACCCGCTGGGGATGGCGCTGGTGATGGACGAGTACGGCAGCTTCGAGGGCGTGGTGACAGCGGCCGACGTGCTGGAGGCGATCGTCGGCGATCCCACCGATGCCGAGGCGGAGCCGGCCCCACCGGGGTCCACCCAGAACGAGGCAGTGCTGGTGATGGACGGCATGATGCCGGTGGATGAGTTGAAATCGCGGCTTGATCTGCCGGATCTGCCGGCGGAGGGGAGCTACCACACTTTGGCGGGGCTGCTGCTGGCGCTGCTGCGGCGGGTGCCGCGCGAGGGCGACCGCATCGTGTTCGGCGGCTGGCGCTTCGAGGTGCTGGCGATGGACGAGCGACGGGTGGACAAGGTGCGCGTCAGCCACGAGCCGGCGACCGCCTGATCCGAGCGGAGAAAATCCGGGCATTTGGGTGGCAATGAAACTCCACGTAAGGTTCTGCCATTCTGATCTCATCCAGCCGCGGAGGCTTCTTGAATCGTGGTTTGAGATGCGTCTCTATTGACCGTTTGGAGCGGGGCACGAAGGGACGGCCCGCTGGCTAGTCGGTATCATAGCTGTTCAAACAAGAAGATTTTGTTGTCCACGCTAAATTTCCGTTTGCAAGCAGCATATCACGACTACGTTACTTGAAGATTGAACGATGCTGCCGCAACCTCTCCCCGGAGATGAAGGCCGGGTATCCTCTAACATAACAAACGCTATTGGAGGCGGCAACATCGTGTCCAGCACACAACGCTTGGGATAAAGACCGGACCTGTGTGGCAGGCCCGATGTCTCCAGTTTCCGTAAACAGGCACAATATGGCGGTGATCTATGTTCGTGCGCATTGCGCGTGAACATGGTGACGACCAAGAGGAGCGCTCCCATGAGCAGCCACAGCAAGCTCTCCCGTGGGTCGACCCCACTGACCCAGGAACTTTTCGGTAATGGCGTCGTGCCGACCAACGAGTTGGTGACTGAGTTGGTTTTTTCGGAACCGCTGAGCCTAAGGCTGCTGAACATCTACTGGAGAGGTATCCCGCCCGATCCATTTTGGTTCAAACTTGTCGGGGTAGCTGAAGATAAGGACGTTCCTGACTTGGTGCGGCAGGTCATTAATAATAAGAACCTCGGTGTAAATATAAGTGCATATGGTCGAGGCGCTGTTAGCCAGACTACTGTCGTAACAGCATCAAACTTTGGGACCGAGAGTTTCGATTAGAAACGAGGACGGTCGTGGCCGCACTCCAAGGTCGTTACGTTCACATTCATCCTACCTTACGGTGCAATTTGCGCTGCAGACATTGCTATTCCTCTTCTGGTCCCGATAAGAGGGATGCGCTGCCCCTACCGCCGCTGCAGCGCGCATTGGACGATGCCAGTGCCGAAGGCTATGTGGGAATGGCCGTTTCTGGGGGTGAGCCTCTCCTTTATCCCAAATTATCGCAGTTGTTGAAATACGCGCAAGGCTGCGGGCTAAGAACTGCCGTGACTTCCAACGGCATGCTGCTCGACGCCCGACGGCTGGATGCACTAGCAGGCGTCACCGACGTCATTGCAATCAGTATCGATGGTGTACCGGCAGCGCACAATCTGAACCGTGGCCACGCAAGAGCATTTGAGCGCATGGAATCTCGATTGGATGCGGTTCGTGCGTCAGGCATCCCCTTCGGTTTCGTATTCACGCTGACTCAGCACAACCTGCACGAGCTTGATTGGATCTTGGATTTTGCCCTCCAGCAACAAGCGATGCTGCTTCACATCCATCCGCTGGAGGGCGCCGGACGAGCCCTGGTCGAGTTGCCGGACGCGATACCGGACTGCTTCGAGAACGCTTGCGCCTTGTTGTACGCATCACGACTCCAGCATCGAGCACTCGGCCGGCTATCGATTAGCATCGACCTCTTCCACCGGGAAACCGTGCGTTCCAATCCAGAGATGGTCTTCGCCGACAAACAAGAACGCGACGAAGGGGCCGCGCCTCTAGCCAATTTGGTGGCGCCATTGGTCGTAGAGGCTGATGGTGTGGTATCACCGATCAGCTACGGCTTCCCGCGCTCTTTCTCGCTGGGAACCCTGTTCGACGCGCCTTTAGCCCGCCTTATCGCGAGTTGGCGACGGCACTGTTTACCCGCCTTTCATTTGCTCTGCCGTGCGGAGTTTGCGGCGGTCACCGCCGATTCAGCATTGCCATTCTTCAATTGGCACGAAGCTTTGACGGCTCGAGCGGCGGGATTGCGGTCTGAACTCCTGGTGGTCTGACTAATAGCAGGCAAAATGCCTACGACGTGGCGACAATTGGAAGCGGCTTCGAAAAGAAAGGTAGTGGTAACGCAGGGTCTTGACACCAGTACCGCTCGAGAGGAATCGCCGACGCAAGCTGCATCATTTTCACGTCGCCGGCGGGAGGTCGGAAATGTTTAGCCCGGCGGCGCGGGCGATCCGTCTATGATGAGGAGGCAGATCTCATGGCAAGTCAACCGAAATCCTTCGACGAGTTATTGGACGAAACGCCACCGTCCGCACCAGTCGATACCATAAGTGTAGTCGGGCTGATTTCGCGCGCGGCGAGTCTGGACAAGTTCGTGCTGACCACTGCTGACGGACAAACGTTGACTTTAGACCGGAAGGCGGTCAAGGGGTATGCTGTTCTGGGCGGCTCGGTCGGCCAACAAATCGTGCGAATCGATCTCGATCATACTCAATTGCCAGCCGATACGCTTAAGGTCGCCGGGCCGAGCAGCGAGTTCGGTAGTGCACAATTCTACACAGTCCAAACCAAAGACATCCCGGTTCCCGTCGGCCCGGGCGGAGGATACACATTTTTTTATCTGGACCACTACTTCACCTACGGCCATCTTGATGTCGGACTACCCACCGTCGCCACACAATCCGCTACAGCGCAGCCAGATATCGCCCCGTTCGTCGCGGCGTTTCCGCACCAAGCTAGCCCTTCCACCATGGCTGCGCTGGCACTTTCTAGCGGCCCTCGCACATACTTTTCCCCGTACGATTGGGCGGCCGATCAACACTATGTCTACAAGGCGAGAGCTGATCAGCCCTACTAGCGATGACGGTTCTGATTGTCTCCAGCCTTGCCGACCCGCACGCTCGGGCGGTGATCGCGATTCTGGGCGAGCGGGGCGAACGGGTCGAGTTGCTCGACCTTGCTGACTATCCTTGCAAGCTCACGCTTACGCTGGCCTTCCAGGGCGGAAAACGACGGGTTCGGTTACGGCGGCCGGGCGAAGGCGAGCTTGATCTAGAGTCGGTGCGCGCTGTGTGGTGGCGGCGGCCGGGCGCCTTCGTCTTGCCCGAAACGCTGCGCGACCCGGCACACCGTCGGCTTGCGCTGTCGGAAGCTAGCACGGCCTTCCACGGAGCGTACGAATCGATGAATGCGCTCTGGGTCAATAGGCCCACCCTTGACGCCATCGCGAGCCATAAGCCGTACCAACTCGCCCTCGCGCAGATGGTCGGCCTTGAAATCCCACAGACGATGATGACGAGCGATCCCGAAGAGGCGCGCGAGTTCTGGCGCGAATGCGGTGGGGACGTCGTTTACAAACAATTCATGGCGTTGCCCGAGACATGGTCAGAAACCCGCAGGCTGGGCGAGGCCGAAACCAAAATTGCCGACGCGGCGATCCGGCTGGCGCCGGTTATCTTCCAGCGGCACATCGTGGCCATTGCCGATCTTAGGGTGACGATCATCGGCGACGAAATGTTCGCCGCCGCGGTGGACGTGCGAAGCCTCTCCTATGACGTGGACGTGCGGCTTAATCTCGACGCGAAGCATGTCGCCTACGATCTCCCGGATGATGTCAAGGAGATGCTGCGTGAGTTGATGCGGCGGCTCGGATTGGTCTATGGTGCAATCGATATGCGGCTGACCGAGGATGGGCGTTACGTCTTCCTCGAAATCAACCCAGCGGGCCAGTTCCTGTACATTGAGCAGCAGACCGGGCAGCCGATCACGGCCGCACTCGCCGCCCGCCTTGCCGCCGGCTGAAGCGATTCTGGTCCTGCACCGCGTACTCAGCAGTGTGCCTTCCACTCCACGAAGAAAGAGGATCGGGGGCCGTCGATATCGACATCGCATTGCGCAGACGGCCGACGATCTGAAATCGCGCCTGAAGCTGCCGGACCTACCGGCCAAGGGGACGTATCACACCTTGGCGGGGCTGCTGCTGCCGCTGCCACGGCGGTGCCGCGCGAAGGCGACTGGATTGTATTGGGCTGGCGCTTCGAGATGCCGGCAATGGGTAGGCGCCAGATGAACAACGTACCAGCCGGGCGCGAACCGCGCCAGCGTGATTCGGCATCAGAAAAAATTTCGCCACGCAGTGAGCTCGATCACAGATTCGCGCACTCAGCAGACGCATATCGCCCGCCGACACCCCGCAACCTGGCGGGACGATGAAGGAGCAAAAAAATGCTTCGGCCCTCGGATTTCGTTCGCCCGAGCGATGTGCTGGACCCGGATCAGGATCCCGCCCGCACCGGTGAGGTGGACTTTGACGATGCCGGCGGCAGGACGCGCGGCTCCGCCATGGCGGTGGTCTGCGTCCTTGGGATGCTGGCTCTGGCGGTGCTGCAGCCGCACGCACGGAATTACGTCCCGACGAATGGCCACGCCGCGGCTCCGGTCACCGCAGTGTATCCGCATTGAAGACTCAGCGCACCCCGCGCTGGGCCAGCGGTGCGACGAATTGAGGCTCGGTGTCCCAGGGGAACAGAATCCAGGTGTCCTGGGACACCTCGGTGATGAAGCTGTCCACCACGTCGCGGGCCGCCGGTTTCGCATAGACGCAGGCGAAATGCGCGCGCGGCAACAGCGCGCGTACCACGCGTGCGGTCGCCCCGGTATCCACAAGATCGTCGACGATCAGGAACCCGCTGCCGTCGCCGGCCGCGGTCGGCGGCTTGATGATCACCGGCGTGGTGCGGGATTCCGGTGATTCACCGCTGTAGCTCACGACCGAAATGCTCTCGACCAGCCGGCATTCCATCTCGCGGGCGACGATCGCGGCGGGGATCAGCCCGCCGCGCGCGATGGCGACCACGCCGGCAAAGCTGCCGCCGTCCGGCCCCTTGCCGATCAGCCGCCAGGCCAACGCGCGGGCATCGCGGTGGAGCTGGTCCCAGCTCACGGCATAATAATGTGTCGGCATCAGAACAGCCGGCCGCCGTTCGGCACTTTGAAATCGGGCTTGATCAGCACCACCGCGCCGTCCTCGTCGGGCATCCCGAGCGTCAGTACCTCGCTGACCGACGGACCGATCTGCCGCGGCGGGAAGTTCACCACCGCGCAGACCTGGCGCCCAATGAGCTGGTCGGGACGATAATGCACGGTGATCTGTGCCGATGACCGTTTGGTACCGATCTCCGGCCCGAG
>Ga0335075_10002198_pt1 | contig 31556 bp, 36 predicted proteins | sample Lox_Sample_24_FD_206723 | JGI IMG/M metagenome (GOLD analysis project Ga0335075, IMG submission 206723) | Soil microbial communities from Loxahatchee National Wildlife Refuge, Florida, United States - Lox_Sample_2.4 | ecosystem: Environmental > Terrestrial > Soil > Wetlands | place: USA...
GCGCCGCACCTTGCGTGCGCCGGATTTCATCACCGTCGCGCCCGCGGTCACCTGACCGTCACCCGCGACAACGACCTGCCCGCCCTTGCGGACCGAGAGGATTGTTGTGGAACGCCATTTTCCGTCCGATGTGTTTTCGTCTGCCATGATCGCTTCCATATAAGAAGTGCTGCGGCATCTGCAACGTCAGGCGACAACGTCGCGCTGGTTGGGAAATTCGAGATAGGTCTTGCGCTCCGCGATATCCCGCACGATGGCGATGGTTTCCGCGACTTCGGCAAACGACGTGTAATAGGGCGACGGCGACAGGCGGATGATATCCGGCGGGCGGAGGTCCGGGATCACGCTGCGTTTCTTGAGCGCCTTGCACATCCGCGCGGCTTCGGCGTGGCGGAGCGCGATGTGGCCACCGCGCTGTTCGTCTGCGCGCGGCGTGCCGATGGAGAAGCCGAGACCGCCAAGTTCGCTATCGATCAGCTCGATCATGAACGCCGTCAACGCAAGCGATTTTGAACGGATGCGTTTGAGGCCCGCGTTCTGCGCCAGTTCGAACGCACCGAGCAGCGGCGCCATACTGAGGATATTCGGCGTGCCGATCTGATAGGCACCCGCTTCCGACGCCGGCGTGAAATCGTTGCTCATGTCGAACTGGCGATCTTTCGCCGACGAGAACCAGCCGGGAAGGCCGGGCGCACGGCCGAAATGTTTCTGATGCACGAACAACCCACCCGACGCACCGGGACCGCCGTTCAGATATTTGTAGGTGCAGAACACCCCCATATCGACGCCGTCGTCGTGGAAGCTATGCTCCATCACACCGACGGAGTGACAGCCGTCGAAGCACACCATCATCCCGCGCGCATGCGCTTCTGCGGTCAGTTTGCTCACGTTCAGAATCTGTCCCGTGCGATAGAGCGCGACCGGAAGAATTGCGATGGCGATCTCGTCCGACATCGCGTCGACGATCTTGCTTTCATCCAGATGCGTGCCGCCATCACTTGGCACGACAACAAGATGTGTCGCCGGATCGAGACCGTGCAATGCGAGATGACTCTTGGCGATATACGCATCCGTCGGAAACGCCGCCTCCTCGATCAGAAGCTTGGTGCGCTTGCCGTCCGGTTTGAAGAATGTCGCAAGCAGTTGATGCAGGTTCGCGCTGGTCGATCCCGCAATCAGGACCTCGTTCGGCTTTGCGCCAACGAACGGCGCCGCCATCGCGCCAAGCTTTTCCGAGAGGTGGTACCAGGGATGCTCGCCCTGCAGCCAGCCATCGATGCCGAGCCGCTTCCACGCATCGAGCATCGCCTGCAACGACCGCTCTGCCGGCTTCGACGCCAGCCCCAGCGAATTGCCGTCCATATAGATGACGCCGGGCTGCAGATGGAATTCGCCGCGCACCCAGCGCAGATCGTCGGCCGCATCCAGCGTCTCGGCAGTTCCCGCGAAATCCCGGCCGGCCATGTTCGACATCCTTAAGACACCGGTATTATAACGATCCGAGACACCGCCGGTACCGACCCATGCGCACTGCCACCGTCGAACGCAAGACACGGGAGACCGAGATCGCCGTCTCGCTCGATCTCGACGGCTCGGGCGAATGCGATATCGACACCGGCATCGGTTTTCTCGATCACATGCTGGAGAGCTTCGGCCGCCATTCGATGATGGATTTGAAGGTCCGCGCCACCGGCGACCTGCACGTCGATTTCCACCACACCACCGAAGACACCGCCATCGTCATCGGCCAGGCAGTGAAGAAGGCGCTGGGCGATTTCTCCGGCATCACGCGCTTTGGCGCGGCGCTGATCCCGATGGACGAGACGCTGACGCGCGTGGCGATGGACGTTTCCAACCGGCCTTATCTGATCTGGAAGGTGAGCGTTCCCGCACCGAAGCTCGGCGAGATGGACACCGAACTGTTCAAGGAGTGGTTCCAGGCGTTCGCGCAGAACGCGGGCATCACCCTGCATGTCGAAAATCTCTACGGCGCGAACAGCCACCACATCGTGGAAAGCTGCTTCAAGGGCACGGCGCGCGCGCTGCGCGAAGCGGTGACGCCGGATGAGCGGCTGGAAGGCGGTGTGGCCTCGACAAAGGGTACGCTTTGAGGATCGCATGAAGCGCTCCGCCGCTCTCGCGTTTTGTGCGGTCCTTTTCACCGCCTCCGCAAGCGCGCAGCAAAGCTTCGACCCAAAACCGTGGCTCGACGACCTGACACAGATGCACACGGCGCTGATGACGCGCTACGCCAACATCGAATGGCTAATCACCGATCGCGGCGCCGATCTGGACGAGTATTTTTCAAGAACCCAAAAGCGCATTGCGGGGGCGCAGGATGCCGGCGGTGCGCGCAACGCGTTCGATATGCTGGCGCGCCGCATCGGCGACGGGCACATCGATATCGAATGGCCGCAGCCTTCAAAGCCAAACGCCGCAGGGCCGTCAGCGCATGATGCCTGTGCCGAAGCAGGTTACGACGCGACGAAGTTCGGCTCCCCGCTCGCCGCGCTGATGCCGGGCTACGAAGCGATAAGGAGCGTGTCGTTTCCCGCCGGTGTGATTGCCGTTGGCGAAAAACGCATCGGCATCCTGAAGCTCGGCTTGTTCAGTGCCGAAGGCATTCCGCAACTTTGTCACGCAGCGCTTGTCGCACTGAAGATCGCGCCCGATGCGCCTTGCGATGACAAGTGTCAGGAGCGCATCGCGAAGGAAGCCGAAGCGCGGATGAATGACGATTTCATTGCCACGCTGGAAACACTGAACACCGCGCATATCGATGCGTTGCTGATCGATCTCACCGGCAATGGCGGCGGTAGCGAGTGGGCGGAAGCGGCGGCGCGCATGGTGACATCGGTGCGCCTGAAATCCGAGCGCATCGCCTTCGTGCGCGGCGCGCAATGGAGCAAGGAATTCGCCGACGCGGAAAAGGATTTGCGCGCGGCGGCGAAGACCGCTTCGCAGAAAGATCGCGTCCTGCTTCTCAATCTTGCTGCTCTGGCGAAGGCGAAGCGCGCCATCGCGGGCACGACTTGCGGCAAACCCGACTGTGTTCTCGCCGAGGGCTTCTATGCGTCGGGCTTCCTCGATGCCGCCGATCCCAGATCGCTCGAAGGCAAATCTTGGGGGCCGGAGGTCTTCACGCCGATGGAGCATCCTTATCGCGAAGGTATCTGGCGCGGACCGCTGCTGGTGCTTGTCGATGGCGAAACGTGGTCGGCGGCGGAAGAATTCGCGGCCGTGCTGCAGGACAATCACGCCGCCACGATCATCGGCGAGCCAACGGGCGGCGCGGGTTGCGGCCACACCGACGGCTCCGAACCCGTCACCCTGACGAACAGCGGCGCGAAACTGTCCCTGCCCGATTGCGCCCGGTTGCGCGCCGATGGGACCAATGAAGTCCGCGGAATCATTCCCGATATCGCGCTCCGGTGGGGGCACCATGACGGCCCCATGCTTCGTGCGCAGACACTTCTGAAGGCTTTGCCCGCGACACTCGAAAAGACGCAGTGACGACCCGTCACGAATCATGACGCTGGCGTCACTTTTATTGACTATTCACGCTTGCGTGCCATTATTCGCGCCTTCGTCATTTCGCCGGTGGAGCGCGCCATGGTCCAGATCACCAAAGACAATGCCTATGACGCCGTGGCGCCGGACGATTTCCCCGCGATGCTCGAGGTCGAGCGCTACACCCACCGCAACACCGCCTTCGACAAGATCATCTCCGCGACCCATGACCATTTCTGGGATCCGCTGGACAAGAAATACATCGACTTCGACACGCCGTTCGATCTGACCAGGCAGACAATCATGCCGCGCGGGTTCTTTCCGATCTTCGCGACGCGCATCGGCGATGCGATGAGCGAGGAAGACAAGATCCGGTTCGCGAACGAAGCCTCGCGCTGGCAGATCAGCGGCATCCTGCATGGCGAACAGGGCGCGCTCGCGCTTTCAGCGTCGCTCTGCCACATCCTGAAGGATCCGGGCGCGCAGGAATACGCCGCCAACCAGACGCGCGAAGAAGCGCGTCACGTGACCGCGTTCTCCGCCTACATCAAGGCACGCTGGGGCACGCCGGCACCGTGCGGCGCAACGCTGAAGACCATGCTGACCGAAATCGTCATGGCGCCGGAGGTCTACAAGAAGATCGTCGGCATGCAGATGCTGGTCGAAGGTCTCGCCATGGGCGCGTTCGCGACGCTGTATCAGAAGAGCCAGGATCCGCTGCTGGTGAAGCTCTGCCAGCTGGTGATGACCGACGAAGCGTTCCATCACAAGTTCGGAAAGATCTGGGCAGACCGCACGATCCCGAAACTGTCGGCCGAAGAGCACAATATCGTCGAGGACTGGGCGGCGCAGTGTTTCCAGACCCTGCTGTTCAACCTCGTCAATTCCGAGCAGATGCAGACGGTCTATGCGAGCGTCGGCATCGACTGGCAGGACGCGCGCGCAGCGATCATGGAAGCCTACACCGACGACGACCGCCGCGAGAGCATGAAGCAGTCGACCAACATCTTCCGCGTGCTCATCAAGACCTTGCTCAACGCCGGCATCATCACCGACCGCACGCGCGCCTTCTACGCGATGTATGTCGATATGGATGAGCTCAAAGGCGAAGGCGACCGCATGGTCGGCGACGATATCGCCGAGGAAGGCATCCAGTACCTCCAGTCGATCAACTTCACCGGCCGCAGCGGCGCACTTCTGGCGGCGGAATAAAATTCGCAGACATGCATTTGGCGAAAGCCCGGCCGTCGCGCCGGGCTTTTGCTTTGCATGTGCTGCCTGCATAGTCTCACGCTTTGATCGTCATGGCCGCCCTTGTGGCGGCCATCCATTTTCCAGAGGCCGACGGCTTGCGCTAATGGATGGCCGGGACAGGCCCGGCCATGACGGAAAATAAGCGTGAAGATGATGACCGAGATGTGCCGTGCCCGACTGGAAGCCGCCGAAGCCAGAGGCATCGCGATGTTCGACGCCATCGAGCGCGCCGATCTCCTCAAACCCGGGCGCCTTGAAACCGATGTCGATGCGGATATCCGCGCGCTGATGGAGCGCGACTTCGGCGTGACGATCAACTGGCACAAGCGGATCGCGCGCACCGGCCCGAACACCGTCTGTACCTTTCATGAAAAGCCGCCGGTGCGCGCGATCGAGCCGGACGACACGGTCTATCTCGATCTCGGTCCCGTGTTCGAGAATTGGGAAGCCGATCTCGGGCGCTCCTATGCGCTGGGCAGCGACCCGGAGAAGAAGCGCCTCATCGCCGATCTGCCGCGCCTGTTCGACATCGTGAGGTCGCACTATTACGCGACGCCCTACATCACCGGCGCGGAGCTTTATGCGTTCGCGCAACGCGCAGCCGACGAAGCAGGCTGGATTTTCGGCGGCAAGATCGCAGGCCACACCATCGGCCCGTTCCCGCATGTGCAGTTGATCCCCGGTGAACCCGACCTGCAGCGCATCGCGCCGGCCAACACGCAGCGCATGCGCGATCCCGACGACAATGGCGACGAGCGCCACTGGATTCTGGAGATCCATCTCGTGGACAAAGCGCGCCGCTATGGCGGCTTCTACGAGCGGCTGCTGTAGCCGATGGCGCGTCCGGCCAGAATCTGTGTGCTCGCGGATTCGCACGCCGCCGCGCTGAAGCATGGGTGGTCGCTGATCGAGAAGGATTTTCCGGGCACCGAGTTCACGTTCTTTCCCGGCACCATAAAATCCGAATGGAGCAGCCTGCGTGCAATAGACGGGAAGCTCGTGCCGCAAAGCCCGGTCCTGCGCGAACATTTCGCGCGCTGCGTACACAGGAAGAGCGAGATTGAAGACGAATACGATGCCTACCTCATCTGCGGCATCACCTTGTCGATCGCCATCACACTCAAGACATGGCTGGGCCTGGAGGACAAAGACTGGGCGACGCACCGCGCCATCGTCGCGGCGCGCATCGGCGCCGGAAACGCCGCCCATGTCCTTGCGGTGCTGCGCGAGATCACGACCAAGCCCGTGCTGCTGCTTGCGGCGCCGTTTCAGCCGCGCGCGTTCTGCCTCTTCTCGCCATCGCTCGATGCGGAAACGGCCGCTACGATCCGGACGATATTCCACGAGGAATGCGAAAGGCTGGCCGCAAGGCACGGGGCCAAGTTCTTCGCGCAACCCAGGGAGACCTGGGCCGCCAACGGCGTGACGACAAAGATGCGCTACGCAAACAAGCAGCCGGTGAACGGCCGCGAAGACCGTCATCACTGCACGGCGGAATTCGGCGCCATCGTCCTCAGGGCGGTGCTGGAACAGGGTTTCGCAGCCGATTGACGCTGCGTTCACGCAATGTTCCAATGGAACGATGTACGGGACAGCCACCGATGTCGCGCGCGGGGTGAGCCGCCTGCTGATGCAGGAAGGCTTCTCGCCGATTCTGGAATTCACGCTCGCGAATGGGCGCAGGCTGGATGTCGCAGCACTTGGCGCGGATGGCACGATGCTCGGCGTCGAGATCAAGGTCAGCGTCGCCGATCTCAAGGGCGACCAGAAATGGCCGGAATATCTTGAGTTCTGCGAGCTTTTCTATTTCGCGATCCCGCCGGATTTTCCCGACCACCATATGCCCGACGGGACCGGCCTCATCGTCGCGGACCGCTATGGCGGCGCGATCGTGCGGCCGGCGCAGCGCACCGTGCTGCATGCGAGCCGCCGCAAGGCCGTGACCTTGAGCTTCGCGAAAGTGGCGGCGGAACGGCTCGCCAATGTCATCGAACTGAGCGCGGAACCGCGCGCGATCCTGACCGAGGTCGCCAGCGAATGAGCGTCACCAAAGCGCAATACAAGAAGATCGCGCTGTCGTTTCCCGGCGGCAACGAGAAGCCGTCTTACGGCAAGCCGTCTTTCTTCATCGACAAGAAGTTCTTCACCCGCTGGCGGGACGAGGAGAACGCCATCGTGCTGATCGTCGAGTCCATCGACGAGCGCGACATGCTGCTGGAAGCCGATCCGAAGACTTTCTTCATCACCGATCACTACCGGAACTATCCGAGCGTGCTGGCCTATGCCGCGAAGATCGACACAAAAACGTTGCGCGGGATGCTGGAGCGCCGCTGGCAGAAGATCGTGCCAAAAAAGCGCAAGGCCTCTTTGGAAGACCCCGCGGCGCCCGCGAAAAAGGCCGGAAAACCACTAACCAAACGCTAACCGCTTGGACCGATGATGCGCCGTCGTCGAAAGCCGCGCGCCATGAAGCTCCCCATCGCCGATCCGAAAGCCGCCGTCACGCTGTCGTTCGCGCCGGAATGGATCGCGCTTTGCGTGCTGGCGCTTGTGGACGTCCTGTTCGCGACGAAGATCGGCTTCCATCTTCAGATGCGATGGCAGGATTTCGGGATGCTGGCCACGGTGTTCGCCGTCGGCATGGCATTGCGCCTGTTCGGACAGACGCGCGGCGGGCTGATCGCGGAGTTTCTCGCCCTCTCGCTGGCGATGGCGATCGGGTTCACGATCTTCTCCTACATGTGCATGGCGGTCTCGGGGCCGCTCGCCGATGCGAAGCTGCTCGCGATCGACCGCGCCATGGGCTTCGACTGGATGGCCGGCTGGAAGCTGATCAGTGTCCATCCGCTCGCGATGCGCATCGCGGGCATGCTGTATCAGAGCCTGACATGGCAGGCGGTCTATCTCTGCATTCTCCTGGGCCTCATGCTCCGAACCCGCAACATGCGCGAGACGTTCTGGGCGATATTCCTGTCGGCGCTCATCACCAACCTGATCGCGATAGGACTTCCGGCCTTCGGGCCGTTCCAGACCTTCGGCCTCGCATCGCATGGCGAATATCTGCCGGACATGAAGTATCTCAAGAGCGGTGCCGACCTGACCTTCGCATTGTCGAAAATGACCGGCGTCATCAGCTTTCCGTCTTTCCACACCGTGATGGCGCTCGGTTACACCTATGGCCTGCGCAAAACCGGAATCATCGGATACGGGATCGCGGCGCTGAACGCCGTGATGCTCTTCACCGTTCCGTTCATTGGCGGCCACTATCTGATCGACATGATCGCGGGCGCGGCGACGCTGATCTTCGCGGTGATGCTGGTCAAGCTTGCGCCCATGCTCTGGCGCAGGATCGCGCTGCGGACATCTCACGAGCCCGCAGCGGCAGTCGCGTGAGATCTACCGCGGGCTGCGCTTCGCCAGGATGCGCTGCAAGGTTCTGCGGTGCATGTTGAGACGGCGCGCCGTCTCCGACACGTTGTGGCCGCAGAGTTCGTAGACGCGCTGGATGTGCTCCCAGCGCACGCGATCCGCCGACATCGGATTTTCCGGCGGCTTGGGCTTCGAGCCCGGCTGCGCCAGCAGCGCGGCGAGGATGTCGTCGGCGTCGGCGGGCTTCGGCAGATAGTCGATGGCGCCGTACTTCACCGCGGCGACGGCCGTCGCGATATTGCCGAAACCGGTCAGCACGACCACGCGCGAGTCCGGACGCACCGCATGCAGCGTCTCCAGCACGTCGAGCCCGTTGCCGTCCTCAAGTTTCAGATCGACAACGGCATAGGCCGGCGGCGTTTCCTTGGCCTTCGCCTTTCCTTCCGCCACGCTTTCGGCGATGGCGACGGTGAAGCCGCGCGCTTCCATGGCGCGCGCCAAACGCTCGCGCAGGGGGCGGTCGTCTTCGACGATCAGCAGGGTTTTGTCTTCGGTTCCCGTCATGGCCGGGGTCTTACCCCCCCGGGAGGCCCGGTTCAATCCTCTTGGCGGGTCACCGGCGGGCTTTCGCCATCGATGGCGCCGCGCGGCCAGACCACGCTGACACGCGCGCCGTGACCGCCGAGATTGACGGCTTTGACCGTGCCACCGGTCTGCTCCAGCAGCGTCTTGGCGATGAAGAAGCCCAGCCCCATGCCTTCGTGCTGGCCAAGTTCGGCGCTGGGCCCAAGCTCGCTTTCGCCGAGCGCATGATGCCCCGGACGGGAGGTGATGTAGGGCTCGCCGATCCGCTCGAAGATCTCGGGCGCGAAGCCGGGTCCGTCGTCCTCGACCGAAATGTGCAGTTCGGACGCAGTGCAACTCGCCTGGATGCAGACGCGCGAGCGCGCGAAATCCGCTGCGTTCTCGATGATGTTGCCGAGGCCATGCAGAAGCTCCGGCGCACGCCAGACCTGCGGCGGCGCTTCGCCCTTCTCGATCTCGATCACGATCTCGACATCCTCGCCGCGATAGGGACTCGCGATGTCGTCGAGGAAGGCGCCAAGCGGCAGACGCGCGGTGGCGCCGAGCATCGCTTCTTCGGGATTGGCGAGACGCGCGAGGATGGCGCGGCAGCGTTCCGCCTGCGCGCGCAACAGACGCACGTCTTCGATCTCGGCCGAATTCTCCGGCAGCGATCGTTCGAGCTCACGCGCGACAACCGCGATGGTGCCGAGCGGCGTACCGAGCTCATGCGCGGCCGCCGTGGCCAAAGCGCCGAGCGCCGCGAGGCGATGCTCGCGCGATAGCGCCAGCTGTGTCGCCGCGAGACCGGCCGACATGCGCGCGCTCTCGCTCGCGATGCGCCAGGCATAGATCGAGGTGAAGCCGATGCCGATCACCAGCGAAGCCCAGATGCCGGCCTGATACAGCAGCGGCAGATCGAGCGTCTGCCCCGATTCCCACGGCAGCGGATTGTGCACGACCGAGATCACCGACACGGATACCAGCGCGATCGCGCCGAGGATCAGCGTGTTGCCGAGATTGAGCGTCGCCGCCGCGATCACGACGGGCGCCAGAAACATCAGTGCAAACGGATTGGCGATCCCGCCGGTGAGATAGAGCAGCGCTGCCAGTTGTAGCACGTCGAAGGCGAGATAGACCGTCGCCTCGCGATTGGTGAGGCGATGGCTCGGCGGATAGCGCAGGGTCAGGCTGATATTGAGCGCCGCGCTGACGCCGATGGCAACCGCGCAGGCGACGATCGGCAGATGATAGCTGAAGGCAAAGAACACGATGAACAGCGCTGCGGATTGTCCGCCGATGGCGAGCCAGCGCAGATTGCACAGCGTGCGCAGCCGCACGCGCCCGCGCGCCGCCGCCGCCGGCAGCAACCGGATCGCTGCGGGCGCCGCAATGCCCTGCTCTGTCTGTGCGACGGCCATGCGCGCCTTCGCCGCTTTCCCTTGTGACGGCGGGATACTATCAATCGGCAGCGACAAAGAAACCGCGCCCATGATCCGCACGCCGCAAGCCCTGATCCCCTATATCGCGATGATCGCCATCGTGGTCGGCGGATTGCTGTGGCATGCCGGCGATCAGGTGGGCGGACTGGGCCGCGCTGTCCAGAGCGGCACGGCGCAGATCGGCGGACCTTTCACGCTCATCGACCAGAATGGAAAGACGCGAACCGATGCGGATTTCCGCGGCCGCTTCGTGCTGATCTATTTCGGCTACAGTTTCTGCCCCGATGTGTGCCCGACGACGTTGCAGGAGATGGCAGTTGCGCTCGACAAACTTGGGCCAAAGCGCAACCGCGTGGCGCCCGTCTTCATCACCGTGGATCCGGCGCGCGACACGCCGGACGTTCTGAAGATCTACATGAAAAGCTTCGGTCCCGATTTCGTTGGGCTCACCGGAAGCGACAGGGCCATCGCCGACGCTGCGCGCGAATATCACGTCTACATCAAGAAGCATCCGCTGCAAGGCGGCGGCTATGCGATGGACCATTCCGGTGTGATCTATCTGATGGGCCCGGACGGCAAGTTCGTCACCTATTACGAAGACGAGATCGGCCCCGACAAACTCGCCGACGATCTTCGCAGCCGGTTTTAAATCTTCGGCAGTGTGAGGCCGTTCTGTAGCGCTGCAGCGATCAGCGTGTTGCGCATCAGGCAGACGATGGTCATGGCGCCGACGCCACCCGGCACCGGCGTGATCGCGCCGGCGACCTTCGTCGCTTCATCATAGGCGACATCGCCGACGATCTTGTATTTGCCCTCGCCCGCGTCGACGCGGTTGATGCCCACATCGATGACGGTCGCGCCCGGCTTCACCCAATCGGCTTTCACGAATTCCGGTTTGCCGATAGCGGCGACGAGAATATCGGCGCGGCGCGCAACGGCGGGAAGATCGCGTGTGCGCGAATGCGCCATGGTCACCGTCGCGTTCTCAGCCAGCAGCAACTGCGCCGCAGGCTTTCCGAACAGCAGCGAGCGGCCGATGACCAGCGCGTCCATGCCGGCGATATCGCCGACATATTCCTTGAGCAGCATCATCACGCCCTTCGGCGTGCAGGAGACGAGATGCGCGCGGCCGCTGAGCAGAAGGCCCGCATTGGTCGGCGTCAGCGCATCGACATCCTTCGCCGGATCGAGCGTGTCGAGCACTGCGGCCTCGCGCACCTGCTTCGGCAGCGGCATCTGCACCAGAATACCGTGCACGCTCTTGTCGGCGTTCAGCGCCTTCACCTGCGCGAGCACGTCGGCTTCGCTGGCGCTTTCCGGCAGATGCGAATGCACCGACTTGAAGCCGATCGCTTCCGCGGTCTTGTTCTTGTTGCGGATATAGACTTCGCTCGCCGGATCGTTGCCGACGAGCACGGTGGCGAGACCGGGGGTGATGCCGTGGTCGCGCTTCAGCGCCGCGGTTTCCGCTTCGACCTGCGCGCGCAGCTTTGCGGCGAACGCCTTGCCGTCGATGATTTTGGCCGTCATGCGCTAGTAGATTCCGAAATTGAACGCCGCCCAGACGATGAGTTTCGCCAGGAACCAGAGCGCGATCAGGACGATCAGCGGCGACAGATCGATGCCGCCGATGGGCGGGATCACGCGGCGGATCTGCCGGAAGACCGGCTCCGTCACGGCATCGAGAAAACGCAGGATTCCACGCACAATCTCATTGCGCGCATTGATGACGTTGAACACCACGAGCCAGCTCGCGATCACCGCCGCGATCACGACCCACTGGTAGATCTCGATCAGATACAGGGCCAACGCGATGAAGGGGTTTTCGAACATGGTGCGGTTCCGGTGCGGCGTGGGATGTATCTAGGGCGGGGAACTCACTGCGGCAAGTGAGGGAGCAAAAGTGGCAACCAGCCCAGGCTTCGTCCTTCGGACTACGCCGGGCAGTCTTCGCCTCCGCTTCGCGGCAACGCGCATTGCATTCCAAATTGTACTCAAAAGACTGGCTTGCCAGGCGTAGCCTCCGCGAAGCGGAGGCGAAGACTGGTGGAGCTGAGCGGAATCGAACCGCTGGCCTCCTCATTGCGAACGAGGCGCTCTCCCAACTGAGCTACAGCCCCTTGCCAGGGTTTGGGCCATCAGGCGGCCCGAGGGAGGCGGTATGTAGGTAACGCGGCTCTACCCTGTCAACCCGACTTCGCCTTTTGGGCTTCGTCGGGCATGGGACGCCTTACTTTCCCGTGTAGCTCACCCGCCAGACGGCTTTTCCGGCATCGTCGGAGATCAGAAGGCTGCCGTCCTTGGCGACGAGAAGACCGACCGGGCGGCCCCAGACTTTGGCGGGGCTGGAGGAGCCGTCCCAGAAGCCGGTGACGAAGTCGGAATATTCGCCGGTCGGGCGGCCATTCGCGAACTTGATGCGCACGACCTTGTAGCCGGTCGGCTTGCCCGAGTTCCACGAACCGTGCAGCGACACGAACGCATCGCCGGAATAATCGGCGGGAAACTGCTTGCCGTCATAGAACGCGATGCCGAGCGGCGCGGAGTGCGCCTGGAACAGCACATCACCGACTTTCGTCTTCGCCACGAGATCGGGACGCTTGGGTCCATAAGTCGGATCGGCGTGCGGGCCGCTATACGCATAAGGCCAGCCGAAGAAATCACCCTGCTGGATGCGCGTGAAGTAATCCGGCACCAGGCCGTCGCCATAGCCGTCGCGCTCATTGACGGTGATGTAGAGATCGTTGGTGCCTGGCTTCAGCACCAGACCGACGGGATTGCGCGTGCCGCTCACAAACGTCGAGAGATGGCCGTTGGCATCGACCTTCTGCACCGTGGCGCGCGGCGGCTTTTCCTCATCGACATTGCTCATGCTGCCGATGGCGACGTAGAGCGCGCCGCTCTGATCGAACGCGATGTCGCGCGAGAAGTGTCCGCCGAGCGGACCGAAGCCGTCCTTGGTGATACGCGTGCGTGGACCGCTTTCGTGCAGCGCGCCGTCCTTGTAGCCGAGCTTCCACACCGCGATCAGGTCGCCGACGTAGAGCGCACCATTGTGGAAGGCGAGGCCGTGCGGCTTGTCGAATCCACCGCTCGCGAACACCGACGGCTTGCCGTCATGCAGGATCGTCACCTTGCCCGCATCCGGCTCCGACAGAAACACATCGCCGTTCGGCGCCAGGGCCATAAAGCGCGGATGGCTGAGGCCGGACGCGACCAGCGAGATCGCGAAGCCCTTGGGCACTTGCGGCATCGCACCTTTCGGACGCGGCACGGTCTGGGACGAATTCTCCACGCCCGGCGTCGCATAGGGCTTGGGCAGATCGGAGGCCTTGATATGGAACGGCGTGCCCGGCGCTTCGGCCAAAGCGGACGAACCCAGCAGCAACAAACCCGCGAAAACGCTCAATCCCGTACGCATCACGCCACTCCGTTCATAGCTTGGTAACCAACGATTTACCCTGTCGGCCTTAGACCTAGCACAACGCCGGAGTCCGACAATGCGATCCAGCCTGCGCGCCTTCGTCCTTGCCGCCGTTGCGCTGAGCATCCTGCCCGCGCGCGCCGACGACGATGCCAAGAAGGGTGCCGAGCACAAGGTCACGCAATCCAAGTCCTATCTGATGGTCGATCCGATCTACGCCACGATCGTGTCGGGCGATCATCCCGTCGGCATGCTGATGATCGGCGTCGGCATCGACATTCCCGATGAGAAGCTGCGCGGCGAGGCCGAGCATTCCATGCCGGTGATCCGCGACGGCTATGTCCGCAATCTTGCAGCCTTCGCCGCCACGCAGGTGCGCGTGTGGAAGCAGCCGGACGTGGCCGTCATCGCGGACCGGCTACAGGGTGTCACGGATCGGGCGCTGGGGCGAAAGGGCGCGCGCGTTCTGCTCGCCCAGGTCGCCATGCGGCTGACGCACTAGGCGTCAGCTGCCCGACGTGTTGTTCGAGGAATAGAACATCGACAGATCGGAGCTCGTATCGGCGGATTCTGCCGACTCGTCTTCGTCGATTCCGATCGCGGCCATCAACTGGTTGAGCGGATCGATCATCGTGCTTGCAGTCGACAGCGTGGTCGTCGATCCGCTGGTGCCACCGCTTCCGCCGGCACCACCGGCGCCGCCGCTATGATGCGCAGAGCCGGATCCCGCGGCCTGATGCATCTGGCTGAACAGATTCAGGATCGCATCGCTCAGCGATGCTTTGCCGCTTCCTGTTCCAACGCCGGCAGATGACGATGCGCTGCCGGTATCCGGCGAGATCGCCGGCGGCTGGCTTGAGGCTCCTGTCGAAGGTGTAAGTTGCGCCAGCATGGTTGCGAGCGCCGGATTGAGAGTCGTGGATGAACTGACATTCATGAATGTCTCCAGGCATGCGCTGCGTTCCCGCGAAAACAGCAAGCAGGTGTCGTGCCGCGTTCAGCCGACAAGCAACCGCGAAATCGATGGTGAACAAAAGCTTCCGGACGACATTTTGGCGACAAACCCGGAAAGCTCTGCAGCCTGCGTTGCAAAACTTGCCGGGGCGTTTTGCATTACATGGCCGAAATGCCGCCGTCGACTTTCAACTCCGCGCCGGTGACGAATTTGGATTCGTCGGAAGCGAGATAGAGCACCGCATAGGCGATATCGTCCGGCTCGCCGATCTTTCCGAGCGGCACCTGGCGCGCGAGTTTCGCATAGGCCTCTTCCTTGCCGTAGCGCGCGACCAGTCCATCGAGGATCGGCGTCGCAATAAACACCGGATGCACGGAGTTGGAGCGGATGTTCAGCCCCTTCTTCGCGCAATAGAGCGCGACCGATTTCGACAGATGCCGCACACCGGCCTTGGCCGAATTGTACGCGGCCATATTGTGACCGGCGATGATCCCGGAGATGGACGAGATATTGACGATCGATCCGCCGAGTCCATCGGCCTTCGCCGTCCTGCCGATCAGCGCGACCGCATGCTTGCAGCCGAGGAACACGCCGTCGAGATCGATGGCGTGCACGCGCCGCCATTCCTCCAGCGTGATCTGCTCGAGGTCTTTGGTCAGGCCAATACCGGCATTGTTGACGAGGATGTGCAGCCCGCCGAACGCCTTCTCGGTCTCGCCCAGCACCCGCACCCAATCGTCCTCGCTGGTGACGTCGTGCTTGATCGCAATCGCCGCGCCTTTGCGGGTTTCGTTGATGGAGTCCGCGACCGTCTGAGCGCCTTCCATGTTGACGTCGGTGATCGCGACGCGAGCACCTTCGCGCGCCAGCATGCGCGACGCGGCCTCACCCAGGCCCTGTGCGCCGCCGGTAATTAGCGCGATCTTCCCCTCAACCCGTCCCGACATCTGGATGCTCCTTTTGGCAAATCCACTAGATCATGATTTTCGTTTTCACCGCCGTGCGCATTTTGGCGCGGCTTCTTCGGCCGTCATGGAGCGGTGCTATCGCCCCGTGAATTTCGGGTCGCGCTTTTCGAGGAAGGCTTTGATCGCTTCCTTGTAATCTTCGCTGGTCGTGGCCAGCGCGTATTGATCGGCGTCCATATAGGTCGTCGCGTGATGCAGCGCGTTCGCGGCCGCATTCACCGACTGTTTCGACATGCGCACCGCGTTCGGCGGAAGCTTTGCGATCTTGTCCGCCCAGCGGCGCGCGGCTTTCAGCGTGTCACCGGCGGCTACGACTTCATCGGCGAGACCCCATTCGCGCGCCTGATCGGCTTCGACCTTGTCGCCGAAGATCACGAACTGTTTCGCGCGCGACGGACCGATCAGCGACACCAGACGCGGCACCGCGTGCCAGCTCATATTCATGCCGAGTGGAATTTCCGGCAGGCGCATATGCGCGCCCTTCGCCATGATGCGGAAATCGCAACTGGCGGCGAGCGCCGCGCCACCGCCGATGCAGTATTTCTCGATGGCTGAGATCGTGACCTGCTCCACCCGCTCCCACGCCTCACACAGCTCCGGCCCGATGCGCACCATGTGGCGGCGTTCGAGCAATCCGTTGGCGCGGCGTCGATCGAGACCGGGATCCTTCAGATCCGCACCCGCCGTGAACGCGCCCTTGCCGGTAAGGATCACCGCCTGCGTTTCGAGATCGTCGCGAAAACTTTGCGCGGCTTCGGTGAGTTCGAGAATCAACTGTTTCGACAGCGCGTTGCGCCCATCGCCGCGATCCATCGTGACGGTCGCCACCGCGCCGGTGCGCGTGATGGAAATGAAATCGCCAATCTTCTGAGTGGTCATACCGGCATCCAACCACATCGCCGTCATTCCCGGCGAGCGCGCGCCCCTCGCCGGGGATGACAAGTATTTTGACAAGGGTGCTTGACAATGGCACGGGAGAATGACAAGTATACTTGTCTAAACAACAAGGACACTTGTCATGTTCCGAGATTTCAAAACGCCCAGCGGCAAGCGCTATCTCCTGCGCCTCGCGGTCTTTTTCGCGCTTTATGCGGCGCTGCTTTTCCCCGTCGACTGGGCGACCCGCACCGGGCACATGCCGACGGGGTATCTGCTCTATGCCGCCGCAGCGGCCCCTGCCGTGCCGATCCTCGGCGTGATCTGGGCGATGCTGCGCTACCTCTCCGAAGAGGAAGACGAGTATCAGCGCTTCCACCGCGTGCAGGCGTTCATCTGGGCGACAGGCCTCGCGCTCGCCGTGATGACGGTGTGGGGCTTCCTCGAGAACTTCGCGAAGGTGCCACCGCTGCCCACGATGTATCCGTTCTTCATCTTCATGGTCTGCCTCGGCCTGGTGCAGGGCATCTCACAGTTGCTGCGCCGATGAACAACCGGCTGAAGGTCCTGCGCGCCGAGCGCAACTGGAGTCAGGCCGATCTCGCGGAGAAGCTTTCCGTCTCGCGCCAGTCGGTGAACGCAATCGAGACCGGCAAATACGATCCGAGCCTGCCGCTCGCCTTCAAGATCGCGCGCATCTTCGAACTGCCCATCGAAGCGATCTTCGACGATCAACAACCCAGCACAGTGGAGTAAGCCATGCGTAAATCCCTTCTCGCCATGATCGCGGCGACAGCAATCGCAGCGACACCGGCGCTTGCCGCCAGCACCGACCGCATCACCGTCACGGAGCGCGGCAGCAACGGGCCCGATGTCATCCTGATCCCCGGTCTCGTTTCGTCCAGCGCCGTCTGGGACGGCATCGCCGCGCATCTGGAGAAAGACCATCGTCTTCACATCGTGCAGGTCGATGGCTTTGCCGGCGCGCCGCCGAACGGCAACAAGGATGGCGCCGTGATCGCGCCGGCGATGGAGGCGGTGCACGACTACGTCGTTGCGCATCACCTGAAAGCACCCGCCGTGATCGGCCATTCGATGGGCGGGCTGATGGGCATGATGCTGGCGCGCCGGCATCCGGAGGATGTCGGCAGGCTGATGATCGTCGACTCGCTGCCGTTCTTCAGCGTGCTGATGGGCGCGCAGGACGTCGCGAGCGCCGAGCCGATGGCGGCCAAGATGCGCGATGGCCTGCTGTCAGCGTCGACGGACGGCTTTGCGCAACGTCAGGAGGCCACGATCGACAGACTCGTGAAATCGCCGGATGGCCGCAAGCTGGCGCTCGCCTGGTCGCTCGCCTCCGACCGTTCCGTCGCCGCGCGCGCCGCCTATGACGCGATGACGACCGACATGCGCACCGAGCTGCCGAAGATCGCGCAGCCGGTAACGGTTCTCTATCCGTGGGATGCAAGCTCACCGTTCCCGCAGGCAGCGACAGACGGCCTTTATCAAAGCAACTACGCCGCGCTGCCCCACAAGACGATGCAGCGCATCGACGGCAGCTATCACTTCATCATGCTGGATCAACCGGCAGCGTTCGCAGCAGCTGTCGATACATTCCTGAAGTAATCACTGCGGATGGCCCGGGTTGTAAAGGTTCGCCCCTTTGCAGCCCGGATCGGCCGCATAAGATACGTTACCCATCTGCAGAATCGGATAAGTGCCGACCTCGAAAAACACGTGGCGGTCGTCCGCACCCAGAATCGGCTCGACTTCGCCCTCTGTATCCATGCCACTGCGGCAGCGACGAATGGCGACGTATTCGAAGCCATGTATTTTCTGAAGCCTGTCGTGCAGCGGCTTCAAGCCGTAATGGGCAACCGCCGTCCAATGCTTGGCTTCGTTCCAGTCGAGCCGAAGCCACTCATCGGCAAAATCGCGCGGGCTCTCCGCGATGGGCGCCGTGCGATAAGCGCGGCTGTCCTCGACAATATAGTGCGCGATCCATTCGCGATTGTGGACGCCATCGTCCATGCTTTCGGCGCGCCAGCGCAGATCGAAACTGTTGGCATCGACCTTGAGATCGCCATAGCGGTCCGCGCCCCACCATATGCTGTCACTCTTTGACAGAAGCGTACGCGGATGGGCGGCGTCTTTTCCCGTCCGCAGTACGGCATAACGAATCTCGGACCAAGTAGACGAACACCACGGCGCAAGGGTCTTGGTCACAACAAACCAATTCCCGTCCTTGTTACGCGGGGAAATGCGATAGTCGAGTGACCACCATCCGCCGGCGACGGTCTTGTATGGCGCGCTTTGCGTGCGCAGCACTTCGACCCAGGTGTTATCGCGCCGCTCGAATACAGTCAGCATAGCATCTTCGCCGCAGGCGATGCCGAACCGCGCGACAATGGCGAGCAATCCCGGTCGCGAGTCGACGTCGAATTTCACTTTGCCGCCATAGCGTGGACCGTCGGCATCGTTGCCAGAGTTGGACAACTTGTCTTCGGGCGGCTTTACGCCGGCAAATCCTTCGAGGTCCCTTTGGACGTCGGATGCCCCAAACATCAGCATGTCCGCGGTGACCACCAAATCGGGCGTACACCGCATGGTCGCGACGATGTAGTCGTTGAGCCGGTCCTTCATCGCCGCGATGGCTGTTTGGCCGGCGGGCGATACATTTGTCGGCGTGTCTTGCGAAACTGGCAGGGCATTCAATGTGCGGTTCGCATCGAGAACCAGAGCGGCGGCGCGCTTGATAGGCTGCGTGCAGGTTTCGGCTTGCGCAGCGCCTGTCAGCGCTATCGTTACGACCGCTATCAGAAGTCCAAAGATTTTCATGCCATGCCCCGAACATAAGGAGCATGATGCGGCTTTGCGGCGGATTTTGGTCGCGCTTAGTGAGATGGAGGAGATTCCAGCGCGCGTAGCAAAAGATTCAACGCCTCTGCCGCGAAGGCATACATGTTTGCAATGCGGTCGGGTGAACCGGTTTCAAGCGTGAGCGCAGACTCGACCGGGCCGCTGATGGCGACACAGGTATGTCCCGCCGCGTCGCCATAAGGATTTCCGGTTGGTCCCGACGCGCCGGTTTCCGACAGGCCCCACGTTGCGTTCAGCCGCTCTTTCGCAGTGCGCGCCAGCAGTTGCGCGTAGGGCTCGCTCGCCGAGCGCATCCCGGCGACGGCTTCGCGCGGCAGCGACATCAATACGGCCCGCGCCTTCGCGGTATAGATCACGCCGCCGCCGAGGAAGTAGGCAGACGCGCCCGGCACGCCGAGCAGCGCGGCGGAGATCAATCCGCCCGATGAGGATTCGGCGACGGAGATTGTCTCGCCGCGCTCTTTCAGCAGCGCGCCGGCGCGCGTCGCCAGCTCTATCAGCTCCTGCATCAGGCCGGGCTCTGGATATTGTAGACGGTGTTGAGCAGCGTCTTGCGCGGCAGGAACGGCCCAAGGCGCGCGAGCATCTTGTTGCGGAAGCCGGTGATCATCACGCGCTGGTTCTTCTGGAACGCGCGATAGCCCATGCGCGCGACCGGCGCGGAGCCCATCGGCGTGCCGAGGCTCGCCAGCTTCGTCTTTCCGGTGCCCGCACGCTCGCGGAAATTGCTCGCCGTCGGGCCGGGGCACAGCACGCTGACATGCACACCGGTGCCGAGCGCCTCGCGCCACAAGGCTTCGGAGAACGAGAGCACATAGGCCTTGCTCGCGTAATACACCGCCATCAGTGGGCCGGGCTGGAACGCGGCGGTGGACGCGACGTTCAGCACGCCGCCGCGTTTGTTCGCCAGCATCCCCGGCCAATAGATATGCGTGAGGTCCGTGAGCGCGCGGACGTTGAGATCGATCATTCCCATCTGACCAGCTTCGTCGGAACCGTCGAACTGTCCCGCAATGCCGTACCCTGCATTGTTCACCAAGACATCGACGCTTAGGCCCTGGGCCTTGATCGCGTCGGCAAGTTTGTGCGCACCGTCGATCGCGCCAAGGTCGAGCGCAATTGGTGTGGCTTTGACGTTGTATTTGGCGGCGAGCTTGCCAGCGACATCTTTCAGCGCCACTTCCGAGCGCGCGGTCACGATGAGATCGTAGCCGTCTTTCGCGAAACATTCGGCGAGATCGACGCCGACGCCCATGCTGGCGCCGGTGACGAGCGCGGTCTGTCCTTCACCCTTGCGTTTGCGTGCCATGAAATTCTCCTTGATTTAATCCCGTGCGATGGCGCGCCACAGCGCCTCTTCCATGTCGTTGATCTTTTGCGTGTCGACTTTGAGCGCGCCCTGCTCCGCGAATTTCATCAACCCGGTGGCCGCGCCCCACATCAGAGACACGACCATGATCGGATCGAGATCGCGCACCACGCCAGCAGCCTTCGCCTCGGCAAAGAAATCGCGCGCGATAGCGACGTAGTGTTTCGAGAGCGCGCGGCTCTCCTCATCGAGATAGGCGGCGTGGTGATGCAGGTCCATGAACCGGATCGCGCGCGGGTGCGCCTGCGCGAAGTCCATCATGCGCTGCCACAGGGTCGTGAACTTGTCCCGCACCAGCAGGCCGTCCGGCAGCGGCGCCAGCACCGTCTCGTTGTAGGCATTCTTCCAATGGCGATAGAGCGCGTTCACCAGCGCTTCCTTGTCGCGGAAATAGACATAGACCGTGCCCGTGGCGACGCCCGCGGCCTTGGCGATCTCCGGTACCGCCACACCGTCGAAACCACGCGACTCGAACAGATCGAGCGCGGCGTCGAGCAACAGGCGGCGCTTGTCGACCACCCCGTGCTGCCTGATTTTCCGCGCCAACGCCAATGTATCCGCCTCATGATTTGAATGAACGTTCATTCAATACAGAGGGTAGAGATATTTGTAAACTGGGCCTTTTCAAGCAGGTGTCTGGCGTATACACTGTATACGTGGAAACCAAAGACCAGATCTTTGCTGCGGCCCGTGCCGCCTTTGACCGTGACGGCCAGGACGGGCTTTCGTTGCGCGATATCGCGCGCGAGGTCGGCATCACGCCGATGGCGATCTACCGCCACTACAAGGACAAGCAGGCGCTGATCGATGCACTGGTGCTGGACGGGCTGGCGGAATGGTCGGCGCGTGCCGAGGCCCTGCCGCAGGACGATCCGGTGGTCTGGTTTGAGGCGATGGGCGAGGCCTATCTCGATTTCGCGCTGCAGAAGCCGCGGCGGTTCGAGGCCGCGTTTCTCACGCCGACCAAAGTCGCGCGGCGCTATCCCGACGACTTCGTCGCGGGCCGCTCGCCCGCCGGCGTGCTGTATCTGAAGATGTTCGATCGGATGCGTGCGGCAGGCGTGCTCGCCGATGTCGAGCCCATCGAGATCATGATCACCATCGCGGGCCTCTCCCAGGGCCTCATCACCCTTTATCGCGCCGGACGCATCGCCGGCGGCGAAGCGGAATTCCGCGCTTTGTTCCTGCGCGCGATGAAGCACTGCATCCAATCCTTTCTGACGGAGGCAATTCCATGATCGCTCTTCTGTGCGCGGCACTGACCGCTGTTGGTTTCTATTTCTCCGCCGGCCTCGGCGATCAGTGGTGGCTCGCCTGGCTCGCGCCGATCCCGATCCTGTGGTTCGCGTTCGGCGACGCAAAAGGCTGGCAGGTCTTTGCGGCCGCCTTTCTCGCCTATGCGCTCGGTGAAACGAGCATCCTGCGCGCCTATGCCGGCGTGATGCCGATTGTCGTCATGTTCATCGCGATTGGTGGGCCTGCACTGTGTTTCGCAGCCGCGGTCGCGTGCGCACGTCGCATCCAGCGCAGCTTCGGCGATATTGCCGGCATGTTTGGATTCGCCGCGCTTTGGGCGGCGGTCGATTTCCTGAGCTCGTTCAGCAATGCGGGTGGCGCCATCGCGACGCCCGCGGCCGCGGAAGTCGCGGCCCCGATGCTCCTGCAGAGCGCGTCTCTGGTGGGCTTCATCGGCATCACTTTCCTTCTGGGCCTTGTCGGTGCAGGCATTGCGCTTACCTTGCGCACCCGCACGGCGCTTCCCGCGATCATTGCGGTTGCCGTCTTCGCGCTGAATGCGGGCTTCGGCTTCTGGCGCATGTCGCAGCCCGCGGAAGGGACGATGCACGTCGCGCTGATCGACAGCGACAGCGTCATGGGCGGCGTCCGCAAGGAAGACAAGGCGGCGACGATGAAGGCCATCGATGCCTACACCGCCGAGATCACAAAACTGCGCAGCGAGAAGCCGGCGCTGATCGTGCTCCCGGAAAACATCGCGATGCTCGGCACGGCGTGGCGCGACGAGGCCATTGCGAAACTCGCGGCCGCGCTCAAAGGCACGCAGACAACGCTGGTCGCGGGTTTCAACACGACGCTTAACGGCGCACAGCGCAACGTTTCGCTCGGCTTCTCGCCCGGGGCCGCGGAGCCGACCGTCTATCAAAAGCGCCATCTCGTGAAGGGATTGGAGACGCAGTATTACACGCCGGGCCCGGGGCCCTCGAAGGTGCTTTCCGACGGCGCGGGCCTCGAGGTCTGTAAGGACATGGATTTCCACGCCATGGTGCGCAATGACGAGGTCGCGACCCATCCGCGTCTTCTCGCGGTTCCGGCGTGGGATTTCGGCAGCGACGACTGGAGTCACGCCCGTATCGCAATTCTTCGCAGCGTCGAGAACGGTGTTCCCATGGCGCGCAGCGCGCGTGACGGATTGCTGACGCTCAACGATCGCTACGGACGCCTGATCGCGCTGAAGAAGAACGGCGATGACTTCTCCACGCTCGTCGCCGACCTGCCGCTCGATGGAACCGGCGGGAACACAGTGTATGACCGCCTCGGCGATGCGTTCGGCTGGCTGTGCGCTGTGCTCGGATTTGGGTTCCTCGCGCTGTCGTTCCTGAAGAAGAAAAGCGCCGCCTGAACGCGTTGCCGGGCGCGAAGTACGCGTGATATCCTCCTTTGTTACCGGGGGATTACGATGAAGTCGCCTTACAGCAACCTGCCGCCACAGCGATTCTGGCGCACCGGCGTGTGCGAATCCGATCCGCAGACCATCGACGGGCTGTACCGGAAGAAGTTCACGATCGCGCCCACCGACAATGTCGCGACGGCGGGCAGCTGCTTTGCGCAGCGCATCGCGATGTTCATGCGCGCGAACGGCTTCACGGTGATGGATCTCGAACCGCCGCCGCCCGAATTGTCGGCGGAGGATGCGAAGAAGGCGGGCTACAGCGTCTACTCCGCGCGCTATGGCAACATCTACACGGTGCGCCAGCTTCTGCAGCTCGCGCAGGACGCGCAGAGCAGCTACGTCGATCCCGCGAATGTGTGGGCGAAGAACGGCCGCTTCTACGATGCGCTGCGCCCGAACATCGGCGACGACGGATTTACCTCGGTCGAGGATGTGCTGGCGGAGCGCCGCGCGCATCTCGCCAAGGTGAAGCAGCTCTTCGATGAGATGGACGTCTTCATCTTCACCTTCGGTCTGACCGAGGCCTGGCTCGACCGCAAATCCGGCCGCGTGTTCCCGACCGCGCCGGGCACGATCGCGGGGGATTACGACCCGGCAATCATTGAATTCAAGAATTTCGGCTTCAACGAGATCTATGACGATTTCGTCGCGTTCCAGGACCTTGTGCGCAAAGCCAATCCCGACGTGCGTTTCATTCTCACGGTCTCACCGGTGCCGATGACGGCCACTGCGACCGACAAGCATGTGCTGACGGCCAACACCTACCTCAAATCCCTGCTGCGGACCGTGGCGGGCGCGCTCTCGGACGATTTCGACCACATCGATTATTTTCCGGGTTACGAAATGGTCGCGACGCCGTTCTCGAAAGCGGCCTTCTACGAGGACAACATGCGCCTCGTTAGCGCGCCTGGCCTCAAGGCGGTGATGCGGGTCTTCTTTGAGCAGCATGGCGAGCATCGCGTGCAAGGGGCGCTTTCCGAATCCGAACCGCTGGCCGCGACCACGCAGGATGGTGAAACAAGTGCGGCACGACAGCCCGCCGGGAAACGCGCCGAACGCAAAGCGGCCAAAAGGCTGAAGCGACGGAACCGCAGGGCAGAGCGCGGTGCATCGACAGCCGACGACAAGGCGGAACGCCGGCGCAACCGCCAGGCGGCCAAAATCGCGAAAGAAGAGGCCGCGTGCGAGGACGCCCTGCTGGCGGCCTTCGCACCTTCATAGGGTTGCAAAGATTTCAGCTTTGGAAGACAGGCGTGGTGCGCCTTTGCGGCGCTTGCATTGTCCGGCGCAAAGGGAGCGTGATAGCCTCACCTTTTCCCGGGTGACGCGATGAAATCCCCCTATTCCGACTTACCGCCCGAAAGATTCTGGCGCAGCGGCGTATCCGAAACGCATCCCCTGCTGGTGGAGAATCTCTACAAGAAAAAATTCGCCATCACGCCGGAAGACAGGATCGCGACCGCGGGAAGCTGCTTTGCGCAGCACGTGGCGAACCATCTGAGGAAGAACGGCTTCTCGGTGATGGATGAGGAACCGCCGCCGTCCGTGCTGTCCGACGAGGTCGCGAAGAGCTTCGGCTACAAGATCTATTCCGCGCGCTACGGAAATATCTACACGGTGCGCCAGCTGCTGCAGCTTGCACGCGATGCCGTGACCGGCACCGTGGATGAAGGCGAAGTGTGGGAGAAAGGCGGCCGCTATTACGACGCGCTGCGCCCCAACATCGAGCCGCAGGGCTTTGAATCGGTCGCGGAAGTGATGGCGCTTCGCCGTCAGCACCTCATTGCCGTGAAAAAGCTGTTCGCGGAGATGACCGTCTTCATCTTCACGCTGGGGCTGACCGAAGCCTGGGTCGACAAGCGCACCGGTCGCGTCTACCCGACCGCGCCGGGAACGATCGCGGGCACGTACGATCCCGAGATCCACGAATTCCACAATTTCAGCGTCGGTGAAATCTACGAGGACTTCGTCGAGTTCGGGCGCCTTCTTCGCGAGAGCAATCCGAATTGCCGCATGCTTCTTACGGTCTCGCCGGTGCCGCTGACGGCGACCGCATCGCCGGAGCATGTGCTGCTGGCCACGACCTATTCGAAGTCCGTGCTGCGCGCCGTCGCCGGCGAACTGTCGAAGAAGTTCAAGCGCATCGACTACTTCCCTTCCTACGAGATCATCGCCAGCCCGTGGTCGAAGGGCTTCTTCTACGAGCCCAACATGCGCGAGGTCAGTCCGGCCGGCGTCGGGGCCGTCATGCGCGTGTTCTTTGGCGCGCATGCCCCGCCAGCAAGCGCCACGACGCGCCCGGAACGCGGGGCGCGGCGCGGGGAAGACAAAGCACGCGAACCCGGCGCGTGGAAGAAGCGGCGTCAGGAACGCGAGCAGACATCGAAGAAATCGGAAGAAGACGCGGTCTGCGAAGACCTGCTTCTGGAAGCGTTCGCGCCGAAGGCATAGGCCAGTCTGCATGAGTCTGTCCCTGTGTCTGATCGGCAATTCGCACATCGCTGCGATCAAGCAAGCCTGGACGAACCGCAAGCCCGCGGTCGCGGATGGCGTCTCGCTGTCCTTCTTTTCAGCCTCTGTACGGTTGCTGGAGAATTTCGAACTCGAAGGCGACGTGCTGATCCCCAAAGACCACGAACTGCTCGAAAAAATCCGCTACACCTCCGACGGTATCGAACGGATCGAATTGTCACGCTATGACGCGTTTCTGCTGTTCGGGATGGGGTTCGGCTTCGACGTGCCGAACTATTGCGATGGCCTCGATCTGGCGACCGGATCGCGCGATGTGCCGGAAGGCATGCTGGTGTCGCGCCCGGTTTTTACAGCGACGGTCGAGGCCAAATTCGAAGAGTGCTACGCGGTCACGCTGATCGACACGATAAAGTCCGTGACCGCAAAGCCGATGCTGCTGTGCGGGGCGCCCTTTCTGTCCGAGCGTGTGCTGGAGGACGAAGAAGATCTGGCTGCGCAGGCGCGCTATCGCGACATGGCGTTTCTGCAGTCGGTGATGACGCTTGCCAGACAGGCGGGCGAGAACATCGCCGCCCGTCACCGCTGCGAGCTTCTGTGGCAGGCAGATTCCACCGTCGGTCTTCCGGGCTTCACCAGGAAGGAGTTCGGCATCAATCCGGTGCGCTTCACGATGAAGGGCGGAAAGCCGCCGCCGGTCGATCGCCGGCATGGCAATGAAGAATATGGCCTCATCATGCTGACGGCCGCGCTGCAGCGCATGAATGAGATGACCGGTGGCCGCTTGCTTCCCGGTGTGAGCGCATGAGCAAGTCCTACAGGCTCTGCATAATCGGCAATTCGCATGTCGCCGCGCTGAAGATGGCGTGGAGCAAGACGGCATTCGATGTCCGCGACGACTTCGCGCTGAGCTTCTTCGCCGTGCAGAAATACATGTTCAGGCATATCGGCCTGAAGGACCGCGCGCTGGTGCCGACGCAGGACGACGTCGCCGCGGAGCTCCAGTTCCGCTCGGACGGGCTTGATCGCGTGGACATCGAGCGTTACGACGCCATCGCGATGGTGGGAAGCGGCTTCGGCGTCGACATGTCCTATTTTCGCAGTTTGGGCGGCACGCCGGATTATCTGGGCTTCACCCATGTCGATCCGCTGGTGTCCGAAGCCTGCTTCGACGCGGTGCTGGACAATGCGTTCGAAGACAGTCCGGCGATCACCCTGATCGATCTCATCCGCTCGGTTTCAGAGATCCCGATCGTGATGTTCCCGACACCGTATCTTTCCGAGCGGGTTCTGGAGAGCGAGGTCGGCAAGCGCGATTTCCATCTCGCCGATCGCACCGCGCTGGCACGCTGCGTCGCGCGCGCACGCGCTGCCGGAGAGCGTATCGCCGCCAAACGAAATTGCACGGTGATCTGGCAGGACGACGCGACCGTTGGCGTGCCGGGCTTCACGAGCAGCACATTCAATCGCGGATCCGTGCTTTTCAACGTGCCGGACGGCAATCCGATGCGGTATGACGACCGGCACGGCAACGAAGAGTTCGGCCGCCTGGCGATGAACCAGGTGCTCGGATATCTCGACGCAATATCGGGTGGTCGCGTGCTGGCAAAAGGACCGGAGCGGCGCGAAAGCCGCTCCGGCTGAAATTTATTCCGCCGCGAGCATCGACGGCGTGCGCAGCATCTGTCCGCCGTTCAGCTGCATCAGATATTTGATGCCCTCTTCCGCGATATCGTCGCCGACCATGCGGTCGCCTTCGGCATACAGCTCCTGCATGTCGATATAGGCCGCGTAGTTGCCGCGGGTGCGGTCGGTGATGATGCCGGCCTTGAGCAGCGTCTTGATGAGCACGCGGAAGATGTTCGTCGTCTCCTGCAACTCCTCGCGGATGCCGGCGTCTGTAAGCGCTTCCATGAACGCGCCCTGGCACCAGATCGGATCGAGACCGCAGGCCTCATAGATCCACGCCTTCTGATCCGGCGAGCCGAGATTGTAGAGAAGAACCTGGAACACGTTCCACGCCCAGTCCTCGATCATCTCATGTTCGGCGGTCGAGAGTTTCGGGATTGTGCGGTCGGCCCAGATCTTTCCGAATTTGTGATGGAAGGCCTCGTCCGTCATGACCATCTGCATAAGATGCTTCATCAGCGGATCGCGCGACTCCTTGTAGAACGTCGCGAAGGCGCCCATCGCCAGACCTTCGACGAGCAACTGCATGCCGATGATCTTCTTCCACACAAGCGGCGAAGAGACGAGTTCGTTCAGGAGATTGCCGAGCGCCGGACCGACCTTCGACGGCTTACCCCAGCGCGCCTTGATATAAGCGGAGAAGCCGGTGACATGGCGCGCTTCCTCGCGCGTCTGGTTGGCGGCGTATTCCTGCGCACCCGGATCGCGCAGGATGTGGCAGAGCGAAGCGGAGAGCGCGAGTGCGCCCTGCTCGCCATGCAGGATCGACGACAGCGACCACGACACGTCGAGATTCACGAGCTTGATCTTGCCGGCTTCATCGAGCTTGTCGCCGATGGCGGTGCGAAGGTCTGCGTTCGCTTCCGGATTGACGAGATATTCCTTCGCCGTGTCGAAGGGCTGCGTGAAGTCGATGTACTTCTTGTCGAGCGGATCCCAGAAGTGATCGTGGGTCGCGGAGATGATCTTGTCGAACGCGGTGGAGCGATCGCCGTAGCGATCCACTTCCAGCATCGCCGGGAAGTCATGGGGATCGACTGCGTTGTAAGCCGGATCCTTGGTGATGTTTGATTCCATCGCTCTGCTCCTCGCCGAAAATATTTTGTTTGAGAAAAGATACGCGGGTTATCCGGACTTGCAAGAAAAATGACGCACCCGTCACGAAGATTTCATGGCACGGCAAACGCCCACTTAACCTCCCCCTTGTGGGGAGGTCGGAAAATTCCGAGCAAAGCGAGAAATTTTCCGGGTGGGGGTCGGTGTTTGCGGACGTAGCGGACCCCCACCCGAAGCGCTTCGCGCTTCGACCTCCCCACAAAGGGGAGGTTAACTAGCGTCCTTCTCCTAAATTTGTTATGTTATAACAGTTCTATGCTCATCTCAGCGACCCGCCTTAGCCTGCGTTCCGGCAATACGCCGATCCTCGAACACGTGGATTTCCAGGTCGCGGCCAAAGAGATCGTCGTCCTGATCGGGCCCAACGGATCGGGGAAGACGACACTCCTGAAAGCGCTGCTTGGCATCGTGCCTGCCGCCGGGAACGTCGTGCGCAAGCCCGGTCTGCGCGTCGGCTATGTGCCGCAGAATTTCGCGCGTGACCGAAGCCTGCCGATCACGGTCGGACGCTTCGCGCGGCTGTTCGCGGATCGCGCCGCGGTCGACGCCGCGCTCGAACGCGTCGGCATTGCGGCGCTCGCCGATCATCAGCTCTCGACATTGTCCGGCGGCGAACTTGCGCGCGTGATGCTCGCGCGCGCGATTGCAGCGAAGCCCGAACTTCTCATTCTTGATGAACCACTCGCCGGCGTCGACATCGCGGGTGAAGCGGCGCTCTATCATCTCATCGCCCAAATCCGCGACGAAATTGGATGCGGCATTGTCCTCGTCAGCCACGATCTGCATGTCGTAATGGCCCAAGCGGATCGCGTTGTTTGTTTGAACGGTCACGTCTGCTGCGAAGGCAAGGCGGAGCAGGTGGTGCGCGACCCCGCCTTTGCGCAACTCTTCGGCCCGCGCGTCGCCGGCGAACTCGCGCTCTATGCGCACCGCCACGATCACAGCCATGACGGTCACGCGCATGGATGATTTTCTCTACCGCGCGACGTTGGGTGCCGCGATGCTCGGCGCGGCCGCTGGCCCACTCGGTTGCTTCGTGCTGTGGCGGCGCATGGCCTATCTCGGCGAATCCGTCGGGCATATGGGATTGCTCGGCACCGCCATTGGGTTGCTGCTCGGTGTCTCGCCGCTGATCGGTGTCGGCGTGCTCGCCATTGTCGCGGCGTTGCTGATGTCGCGCGCTGACAATGGACTCATACCCGCAGGGTCTTTCGTCGGCATCATAGGGCACGCAGGGCTGGCGCTCGGCTTCATCCTGCTTGCAACAATGGAGACAGTGCGCACAGACCTGCTCGGCTATCTCTTCGGTGACGTTTTGGCGCTGTCAAATATGGATTTGGCGAGCATTGCGCTTGCGGGCGCAGCCATCGTTCTCGGCACGATCTTCTTCTGGCGCGGCTGGCTGATGATGACGGTGAATCCAGACATCGCCCGCGCCGAGGGGCGCACCAATCGCTTTGCCGAAGTTGCGTTTCTGATTCTGGTCGCGATCCTCGTTGCGGTCGGTCTTCGCGTCGTCGGTGCGTTGCTGATCGTAGCGCTGATCATCGTGCCGCCGGCCGCTGCGCGTCCGCTGGCACGCACGCCAGAGGCAATGGCGTTGATTGCAGCCCTCATTGGCGCGGCGTCGGCACCGCTCGGCGTTGCCGCATCCTATTGGAAGGACATTCCGACCGGACCATCCATCGTGCTGGCCGCCATCGCGATCTTTCTGGCAACGACATTATTCGCGCGGATTTCCGATGCGGCGAAGGCGCGCGCATGAGCCACAACCACGACGCCTGCAAGGCCGACACGCTCGCCACCGCCGAACATCTCGCGCAGAGCCGCGGCGAAAAACTCACCAAACTCCGCCGCCGCGTGCTGGAGATCGTGCTCGAAAGCCATCGTCCGATGGGCGCCTATGATGTGCTTGGCGCGCTGGCGAAAGACGGAACCAAACCTGCGCCGCCCACGGTCTATCGCGCGCTCGACTTCCTGCGCGCACAGGGCTTCGTCCATCGCATCGATTCCAAAAACGCGTTTGCCGCGTGCTTCGCGCCGGGGAGGCCGCACCGCAGCCACTTTCTCCTCTGCCGCGCCTGTGGGGAGGCGGTGGAGATCGACGACCCGGCGCTCGATGCGGCGCTGGCCGATGCCTCGGGCAGGGCAGGTTTCGAGGCCGAAGGCGAGACCGTCGAAATCACGGGACTTTGCGCGGAATGCCGCAATCCCTCTTCCGCCATATCCGTGAGTGCGTGGTAGGCTAGGTTTCGAGCGAAGCCTTTCGGGACTCTGATGAATTTCCGCAACCGCCCCCAATCCGTCTGGGCGTTTCCCCTTGTCGCGCTGGCGATTGCGCTGGCGTTGCTCGGGAGCGATTGGGGCGGCTATGCGAGCGGGCTGCGCGGTGCGCTGTTCGATGGCTATCAGCGCGCGCACCCCCGGATCTATCAGGACACCCGCGCCGAGGGCGGCTTTGCCGTCCGTGTTCTGGGCATCGATGCCGCCGCGACGGCGAAGTTCGGCCCCTGGCCCTGGCCCCATGCCACTTTGGCCAAAGTGATCACGGACCTGTCGGCGCAGGGCGCGCAACTCATCGTCCTCGACCTGCCGCTCGACAAACCTGATCCGGCATCGCCCGCGAACCTGGCCGCGGAGATTCCATCAGGTCCGGCTGCGGACCAGGCGCGTGCCGCACTCGAAGCGTTGCCGTCGCCGGACAAGGCGCTCGCCGATGCTTTCACCCATGTCGCGACAGTGATGGGCTACGAGCTCGACGGCGTCGACAGCACATTCCTGCCGAAGAAAGACGTGAACTTCTCCGGCGACACCGATCCGTTCGCGCGCACCAAGCTCTTTTCCTCTGCAACACCGCCATTCGCAGCACTTTCGAAATTGGCGGCCGGAGTCGGCGCACGAAATCTGCCGGTCGACAGCATTGCGCGCCGCATGCCCATGGTTTTCCGGCTGCGCGGCACACCGGTCGCATCACTGGACGCG